>LFCJ01003865.1_pt1 | contig 10987 bp, 8 predicted proteins | sample 643141 | NCBI WGS metagenome assembly LFCJ01 (sample SAMN03766243, study PRJNA286221) | soda lake metagenome | biome: soda lake; feature: Kulunda steppe; material: water; isolation source: sample B1-Br-g2 brine of Lake Bitter-1 | place: Russia: Kulunda steppe | collected 2010-07 | reverse complement strand
ATGCAGACGACCCAAGTGGCTGTGAAGCCGTCGAGGGATTTAGTGAGCGAGTTCTGGGTTGTGCGCCGGTCCTGCAACCGGGCAGTCGACCAAACCTTCCAGTGACAGCGCGGGTTGTTGCTGGTGCGCGACCATTCGGAAAAATTCTCGTCACCACGAAACACGAGATTGGCCATGTGCTTGGGTTGGGTCACGACGATGATCCACTGGAGATCATGTCTAACCAACCAGAGGACAGAATACCCCTTTATGACGTACGAATTGAAATTTGGGAAAGCGTTTTGAAGGGCCACGAGAGAACAACCGCAGCAATACGGATGTTCAACCATGCTGTCAGTCAATGGCAGGAAGGTTCCTATGAGGCGGCTTCGGCTGCATTTCGTGCTGCTCGTGATGACTACTTGGAGATTATCCAGAGCTTCGAGAACGCGGTAGCGAGGACCGATGAGTTCGATGGGCATCCACGTGTCGAAACGGTGGCACTCGATGACCTTCGGGAGTTACTTGGGCAACTTGAGTCACGAGCAGACGCCGCGGTTGGATTCACTGGTACGATGGCTGCAGAATCCGATGCCCGAGCAACCGGTGATACCGGCCTTGCGAATTCAAAACGTGCGGACGCAAACGAGTACATCCGTGAGTACAATGCCATCGGACCAGTCGAGTTGCGCGATGTGGCCATCGCGCTCGGTCTTGTCCGTGGCTTTGAGCGCGATGAACCAGTCCTTGGAACGGATGAGGATGAACTGGAACAGGATTAATTTTACCGAAATCGATTCGGTTGTGGCCGATTAATACATGACCAATACGTGAGCGACTCTATTGATACCAACAAAGTCGTCGTCCTTACTGGGGGGACAAGCGGAATCGGTCGCATCGCAGCAGTTGAACTCGCCTCAGAAGGAATAACCGTCGCAGTCATCGGTCGAAACGAGCACAGGGGTCGGTCTCTTGAAGCGGAGGCCACAACCCTTGCTGGTGACATTGATTTTTACCAGGCGGACCTGAGTTCTCAGGCAACCGTTCGGACGCTTGCAGCGGACCTCTGTGACGATTACAGTCGGATAGACGTTCTCGTTCATAATGCTGGACTGTCAGCACATAGCCGAACAGAAACTGAGGATGGACTCGAACTGACGTTTGCCGTCAATCATCTAGCTCCGTATCTCCTGACACACGAACTGTTGGATATCCTTAGAGAGTCATCGCCGGCGAGAATAGTCGTCACCGCTTCAGATATCCATCGGAGAGCGACGTTCGACTTTGATGATCTACAGTTCACCAACGATTATGATGGCCTCCAAGCCTACTCGCACTCAAAGTTGGCGAACATTGCGTTCACAAGGGAACTGGCTAGTCGCCTGTCTGATACTGAGGTGACCGCGAACTGTTTTCACCCAGGGTTTGTTCCATCGACGAATCTATTCCGGGATGCGCCTTTCTGGACACGTTTTCTGATTCGAGGTGCAGCGATCATTCCTGGTGTCGGAACGACACAACAAGAGGGAGCACGGCGACTCCTTCGATTAGCAACAGATTCGACATTTGCTGAGCAAAGCGGCGTGTACCTCACTGGAAACGGTATCGAGACTCCTTCAGCAGAGGCGAGCAAGCAGGAACACGCAGAGAGTCTGTGGGAAATCAGTGCTGCATTAGTTGGTGTTGATTCCGACTGGCCTTGACAAACTCACTGAGTAGTCATCGCTTCGAACTGACGGGTCATCGCGGCGACGTACTCCATCGCAATTCTTCTTCCTTCATGTTCTGTTTCCGTGACCATCATAACGCGTTCACAACCGTGGAGGAGACACTCACGAAGTTCGCCTTTTGAAAGCTTATTCGTGGCAACTGTTGAGATGGTGTTCACTGCTGACAAGCCAGTTGACACATCCCCTTCTGCAAAGGCCTGGTGAGAACTTGCTAGCAATTGTTCAACCACTGCGTGCACGTCGGCAGGAATGTCAGACTCCGTTGTCACTAACTTCATTCAGGATTTGAATCATAAAAATAGGTTGGTCCTGAATATACTGTTCGGAGAAGGCATCGACGCGTGCTATTCAATCACTCCACCCAGACACGAGCAGACCCGATGCTCTCAACCTGGCTTCCCACACCAGTTTGACCACTTGTTTATATTCGCTCCTCACTGAAAATCATCAATGATAGGGAAAGTGTCGGGGAAAATGGCTTCTGTACATGATAATCTCATCAACCGAGGGGTTGAGGTGGAGACACATGACTGGGGACTTTCCGTTCCTGCTCCTCCTGCTGAAATAAGTACACTGGACGAACAGGTCGCCTTTGTTCCGCTTTTTGACGGACGACCGTTGTCGGTCGTCAGCGCTGTTGAGAATGCGACACGTCAAGGGAAGTTGCCAGTGATCGTTACAGACCGACACACTCGTTCAGACGTAATGGAGATACTGTCGTCTCCAATTGCGGTTGAAGATATCATTGATGGACGCCGTCAGTTCTACGCGGTTGAAGATCGTATTAGATTAACTGATGGGAGCTTCGCATGTATAGATAGGCGAGGGAGCCTCCAATGGTCAGAGGTTGACCCAGCTACGGAAACAGACTCACCAGCAATTCAGCTCACCGTTGACGATGATATTATTGCAGTGGTCGATTCGATAGCGTCGCTGAGTTGTCCCGGTCCGACACCGTCAGCGTTCCCAGTGCGGTACAAGCGTTCTAACAAACAATTTCAGGTATTTCGAGATGAACGTCTCGTTGCCCAGTTTGGAACGGTCACTGAGATGCGTGCTGACGGATATAGACCGGCCCCGCTGCCGCTGATTCCAGAACATCACCTCCGCCATAACCCAACACTCGCTCGAAACGCGTTGCTTGCAATCGTTGACGATGGTGAAGTCACATACGCATCGATAGACTAGCCTACTGTAGTTCCCCCCTTACCGGAGTTCACAGTGAGTCGTGGGGCTGATTTTGAGTTTGACCTTCCTAAGTTTGAACAGGCTACATGAGGGGTTCTTTCGTTTAGCTTGTCACTTTTCAGTTGCAGTGTTTTTGTAACCTCGGGAGATAATAATTCACCTAGCGATGGAGCCAGGAATCGCACGTCAATCTATCCCTAAAACTAATTCTGGTGTTGTCATCTGGCACCGGAGAGACTTACGGACGAGTGACCACCCTGCACTAACATATGCAACAGAACACCACGAGGAGGTAATTCCGTTGTTCATATTTGACCCCTCATTTTACGGGAAAGATGGATTAGCGTGTGATTCAAGGATTCAATTTCTTCACGAGTGTTTGGATGACCTCCATGAGCAATATCTCTCAGGAACTGGTCGACTGACGTTTGCACATGGAGAGCCAATTGCTGTGTTGAGCGCATTTCGACGGCGTGGGTGGGACATTGTCGCTAGAGCTGAGCCCACAAGTCGGTATGGCTGGCAGCGAGATAACGCTGCAGCAAAAGAATGCAATGTCACTTTCCTTGACGCAGACGGCATCGTTCGTACGGAAGGAAACTCTCGGGATGGGTGGAGTTCTCAGGCAGAAGAATGGTTTACAACTGAGCAATATAGTTGGGACCAGAGTGCTTTGCGGTTTCTCTCAGTTGAGACAGCTATTACTCCGACAAAAATCGCGCAAGAATATGGAATCACTCCTCAAAAGAATCGCGTTCCGATTGGTGGGAGAACGCCTGCATTGAGGCGATTAGACTACTTTGCCGAGCAGATTGAGAAGTACCCTAGCAACATTTCATCACCTGCGAAAGCAGAAACCGGGACAAGTCGACTCTCTCCCTACCTCCGCTTTGGGTGTCTCTCAGTTCGTGAGGCGTTCCAGTATATTCAACACCACTGTCCTAACAATCATGCACGAGAGATGTTTCTCTCTCGGTTGTATTGGAACCGGCACTATAATCAAAAGCTCGAAGATTGGCCAGGATGGACAGTCACTGCCGTTAATCCCGTGTTACGTGGGTTTCATAGGGAGACACACGACCCAGTGTTGGTTTCTGCATGGAAAGATGGCAAGACTGGTTACCCACTGGTGGATGCATCCATGCGGTGTTTGAAAAAGACTGGCTGGTTGAATTTCCGAATGCGTGCGATGTGTATATCTTTTTTGTGTGACCTTTTGCAACAACCATGGCGAATCGGGGCTGATTGGTTCTATTACCATCTTATCGATGCTGACCCGGCTATCAACTACACCCAAGCTCAGACTCAAGCAGGTGTTGTGGGCGTACACATGGAGCGAGTGTACAATCCCCGCAAACAAGTTCGTGATAATGACCCGGATGCTGAGTTTATCAAACAATGGGTCCATGAGTTAGTCGACTTACCCTCAAAATTTCTTGATAAGCCCGAAAAGACACCACTGAGCGTACAACGTGACTGTGGCATTCTTATTGGCGAGGACTATCCGTATCCAATTATCGAGTATGAACAGGCACGTGAGGCGATATATAAAAAAATTGAGTTGGTGAAATCCGAGGCACAAGCTGCACTCAGAAAAGATGAAATAAAGCGACGAGCATCACTGTCTCAGCGGGGGAGAGGGTCACGTCAAACCACATCCACCAGTGACCAATCAAACGATTCATCACAATTATTCCTTGATGATTTTAGTTGAACCATATTAAGGCATATTCCCCCAATAAAAAAGGTCGTCTCAGTGTGTAAATCTGAAAAACCCAAACAAAGTATTAAGTATCCCAAAACCAAGTCTCACAGAATGCAACCCAATCGTGTTTCTGCGGGCGCAGATGGATTGGATACCGTTCTTTGCGGCGGCCTTGTGGAGGGGCGGAATACACTCATTCGTGGGCCACCAGGCTCGGGAAAGACAATCTTTGGCTTACACTTTCTATCAGCAACAAAGCCCGGTGAAACAAGTCTATATGTTAATCTTGGAGAACCACAAGAGTACATCGAAGACACCATAAAAGCGTTTGATATCGAGACAGACATCCAATTCCACAACCTGTCACCTACAAAAGAGCAGTTTTCCGAGAGTCAATCGTACAGTCTCTTTGACTCATCAGAAGTTGAAAAGCCACGGTTTATTACAGAATTACGACAGGCAGTTGATGCCGTTGAAGCAGACCGAGTGTTATTGGACCCAATTACGGAATTTCGGTATTTGACAGCGGATGAACGGCAGTTTCGCACCGGCATCCTTGGTTTACTCGATTATTTCAAAGCTACGGAGACAACAGTCATGCTTACCTCCCAGGCAGGTGGAACTGTTACCGATGATGATTTACAATTTCTCTCTGATTCCGTTATTTCCCTTGACGTAACCACTGACATTCGGACGCTCAATGTTACAAAGCTTCGAGGTTCGTCATTTAGACGAGGACCTCACTTTTACGACATTACCGAGGAGGGGTTGGTCGTGTGGCCAAAGTTAGCTCCCCGTGAGGTAGAGCAGTCTGCAGTAGAGGGAACCGTCTCGTCTGGTCTCGCTGAACTAGACAAGATGTTGTCTGGTGGTATTGAGCGCGGGACTGTAACGATTCTAAGTGGGCCAACTGGGGTTGGAAAGACAACTATCGGAATCCAATTTCTGGCGCAGGCAGCGATGGAAGGCTCAAAGGGATACGTGTTCCAATTTGAGGAATCCGAGCGGACACTGCGCCAAAGAGCGGATGCAGTCAATATTCCATTAGAACAAACCATTGAAGATGGGTCTCTTAGACTGATTGAAATTGAACCCGACGAGTTTTGTGTCGGAGAGTTCGAACACATGGTTCGTGAAGCTGTGTCAAACGGCGCTGAGGCAGTTATGATAGATGGGACTGCCGGTTTTAAACAAAATCTCCGGGGGCTTAGTCAGCCAACGGAAACACTTGTAAGAATTGGTCGCTTCCTTCGGGCAGCAGGGGTGACGACAATCATTGTCAATGAGGTCCACAACATAACCGGCACATTTCAAGCAACTGAGGAGCGAACGAGCAACTTAGCAGACAATATCATCTTCTTACGACATGTGGAGTACAAAGGTGAAATGCGCAAAGTAATTGGAACCTTGAAATTGCGGACAAGCGACTTTGAACGCACGCTACGAGAACTTGAAATTACAGAAGGCGGAATCCAAATTGGCGACCCATTAGGAGAACTACGAGGGATTCTCACAGGGACTCCTGAGTGGAGTGGATAATATGAATACGATGAGCAATCAGAGTGGTTTGGACTCTTCTCAGACTGCTGGGATTCTTCCCTTGCTGTCTGGTGAGGGTGACCGCCGACTATTGCTTCAATGGATCGACAGTCAAGACGAATATGAGCTTGTAGACCCGAGCCAACCGTTGGAAACGGCTGAGTTTGACTGCTGTATCATTGATGGAGAGAGCCTGAAGAAACACGCAAAAGCGCTGAAGGAACGCAAGCGCGAGGCTGACCCTGTCTTGTTACCGTGTCTTTTGCTCTTGCCCGAAGCTGATATTTCGGTTATCGACGTTGACCGTGGTGAAATCGCGGATACCGTCATTTTCGAGACCGTTGATGAGGTTGTCTCTATGCCTATCAAAAAGGCGGAATTGAAGTGGCGAACGCGAGCACTCCTTCGGTTGCGTTCCCAATCGCTTTCTCTTGACCGCCAGCGCCGAGAACTCAGATTATTCAAACAAGCTGCAGAATCTGCGGGCCACGCTATCTACATCGTTGACGAATCAGGAACGATTGAATACGTAAATCCTGCATTCGAGAAAATCACAGGATATACTGAGGCGATGGCGGTTGGCGAAACACCGGGGATACTCTCTTCTGGGGAAGAACCAGATAGCTATTATGAGGACCTTTGGACGACGCTCTCAGCTGGTGACATGTGGCAAGAAGAGATCGTAAACAAACGACAAAATGGTGAACTGTATCATGCAAGTCAAACCATTGCTCCGGTACTGAGCGAAACCGGGTCACCGAAAAAGTTCGTCGCAATTCAGTCAGAGACCACCGAGCGGGTTAAAGCAACAGAGCAACTGGAGCAATTCCGTGACATCGTTGAGCGACTCGAAGACCCCATCATGCTTCAGGACAAGCAAGGTCGGTTTGTATTGGGAAACAAAGCCCTGACTGAATATGCCGATATGTCTCGAGACGACTTGAGGGGGAAAACAGAAGCAGTGTTTATGGACCCAGAATCAGCAACATACATTGCTAAACAGAAGCGAAAGGCTATCGAAGAAGAACGCCCGGTCAGCTATTCAATTTCGCCAACATTCCCACAAGAAGATAGTGAGATATTCTCTACGAGTCGGTACCCATATTACGGGCCCGATGGCGATATCGAGGGGACTCTGGCCATTTGTCGAGTCGTTACTGACCTCAACTCCCGCAACGACCAGCTTGAAGTTCTTGACCGCGTCCTCCGTCACAACCTCCGGAACGATATGACGACAATCGGGATGTTCGCTGAGAAACTGCAGGCTGAGGTTCCGAGTGAATTAACGGATGATGTTAATCGAATCCAGACTACTGCTCAACGAATCAATCGAATGGTGGAAAAACAACGCAAAGTCACACAATTCTTGATAGAAACACCTGACACGCAAGATTTAGATCTAAGTGAACTTGTAGAGATGGTTGCTAACCGTCACCGTTCAGACTATCCATCTGCTACTATTAAAGTCGAGACTCCGGGTACTTGCTCTGTCGAAACGATTCCAGCTTTAGAGCAGGCGGTCTCTGAACTCATCGAAAATGCAATTATTCACTCAGATACTGAGCATCCTACCGTTCACGTCCAGGTGTTAGAAAACGGGGCTGGCTGTCGTATTAGAATCGCTGATAACGGCCCAGGCATTCCTGAGATGGATCAACAAGTTCTCACTGGAAACATCCGTAATGAGCAACTATATCATGGAAGCGGATTGGGCTTGTGGTTTGTCCATCTCGTTGTTGAGTACGCAGGTGGAGCTATTTCAGTAGAACAAAATGAACCAAGAGGCAGCCAAATCTGCATCACGTTTTGAATCGAGCAGTGTGGTGGTAGATTCTGAGGACGAATCTTGATAGATTAACCACCAATCAAGGCAATCTCTTTGAAAGGCTGGTGTCAAAGACCTCTCGGTGTCTGCAACAGGCTAATTGGGGTATTATCATCCAACGAGACCCACCCATACATTAAATTGGTACTTGTTCGTAGCATCGAAAATGCCCTTTCCAATTCGCGTTTCCGACGTTATGAGCAGTCCAGTGGAAACAATTGATATGGATGAGACGGTTGCAGTTGCGGCGGCGGAGTGTTTTGAAAAAGACATTGGCTCGCTCGTTGTGACGGACGAAGACGTAGTTGGCATTGTCACTGGGATGGACCTTCTTGAAGCGCTTGCGACCACAGATGAACCTGGCCAACAGCCCGTTCGGGAAGTAATGTCTGCACCTGCTATCACGACGAGCCCAGAGACACCGGTTGGCCAAGCCGTGGCAACCATGCACGGGCACGAAATCGCACGCCTTGTGGTCCTCGACGATGACGAACTCGTCGGTCTCGTCAGTACCGATGACATCATTCGATACGTGCCACAGGTTTTCCATCGCTACGAAGTACAGGACGAATCTGATGCTGTGAGTGACCCGTATTATCAGGCACGCCCGGAGACAGCCTATGAAAAAGATGATTGGAGCTTTGAATGTAGTCGAATCTCGGAAACCGAAACAACGGTTGGTGACAAAGTTGAGTTTAGCAAAACACTTAGCGAACACGATGTCGAAAGATATGCGGAAGTCAGCGGCGATACGAACCGTATACATCTTGAGGAGGCCTACGCCGAAGAAACCAGATTCGGGAAGCGTATCGTCCATGGGAGTCTCGTGAGCGGTCTTATCAGTGCTGCACTTGCTCGATTGCCGGGACTGACAATTTACGTTTCTCAGGATCTCTCTTTTCTGTCTCCCGTCGAGATTGGCAGCCGACTCACGGCGGTTTGTGAAATCGTTGGAACCTTCGGCCAGAACAAATACGAGTTGACAACCGATGTTTTCGACGAAGATGGGCAGAAAGTGGTCGAAGGCGAAGCTGCTGTGCTCATTGATGATTTACCAGTGGAGTAGCATTACCAATAAGTGGGACTCGTCATCCTGATTATATTCTCTGCAAACAAATAGACATACAATGACTGTCGAAAAACTCGGTGAATATGGCATGGAGCGAATGGAAGACGACAGAGTGGAGCGGTTTCTTTCGAGCCATAGCGTAGGTGTCCTTGGGTTGTCGACCGAAAATGGACCGTATCTTATCCCGATGTCATACGGATATGGTGGGGGGTCGCGGCTCTATTTCTATTTTATTGTGACAGACACTAGCCAGAAAGTAGAATTGCTGGAAACTGAGGAAACAGCCACGTTTCTCGTTTACTCAGCCGAGACGACGTTCAATTGGCAAAGTGTGAGCCTCATTGGTCGAGTTACTGAGCTTCCAGATGCAAAACGAGAAGAATTAACACCAGAACAAATACCGAGTTGGCGTCCGGAATTTTTCGAGACAGCGAGCAAAACTGAACAAACACGTCTCTACGAATTCCGTATCGATGAGTGGGTAGGACTCGAAAGCACCAGTCTGCCTCCAGGCTTTCAGTCTTGAAAGGAGTACCGTGCGTGACTACTGTGACTCAGCCAACTGAAGCAATTCCTGCACTAAGTACTCACTGTTCACCAAATCAAAACCATATTCTGTGTCATCCAAGGACCTGAATAGATTTGCGGACTCCCTCTGATAGCAGTCTACAACCGGGGGAACTACGTAAACGACCACGGGTCGGGTGACCCGTGGCTTTTGTAGTTCCCTCAGCCTATACCGATAGCACTCCACGCGAAGCGATTTCGCGGGATGAGGATGGGCGGTTTACAGAGCGCCCCGACCCAGACAGGCTCACCTTCCGAACACTCGGTTGGGTTTTGCGAGTCCGGTAATTAACCGATTCAAAGTCTACGCCAGCCTGTTTCGCCCACGCTCGCCACGCCACGTTCACGCTCGCGTTCCGGTCAGCATGGTCTTGCTGAACCCCACACGAATCATTCGTACAACGGAACCGTCGTCCCTGACGGTATCCACGGTGCCCACAGCACGAACACGACTTTGAGTTGTACGGCGATTCGACCGTCTCACACGGAATCTGGTTCCACGTTGCTTTGTATCGAACCTGTTTTTCGAACTTGTGGAACGGTAGTTTGTGCAACCGCCGGTTCATGTACGTGCCATACCTGATAGCGTTTCGAATCCCGCTCAAGTCCTCGAACACGATAACTGGGTTCGGGAACTGTTGAGCAAACTCCACCACGACTCGGGACATTCGGTGAAGAATCCACTCTGTGTAGCGTTCTTCTTTCTCCCCGAGTTGGTGATGGATGGAGTGCTGGCCGTGTTCTTGACAGCGTTTCGTGATGGTGTGGTAGCGTTGGCGTTCCGCTTTCACCGAGCCGTAATCAATCACGAGTGTTCCGAGCGTGTCCATCGTTTCACGATTAAGAGCGGTGAGAGCAATATTGCGCTCGTTAATATCGACGCCGACGAGTGTGTCCGCGACTTCGGGTTCAGGCACTTCAACCTCTGTTTTGACCGTGACGTGTAGGTAGTACACGCCATCTCGGTACAGAAGTTCGGCCTGTCCCAACGACCACTCCTCTTCGTTTAAGGCTGCCTCGATGAGTTCGAGGTCTTCCGACCGTCCACGGAGATGTCCTTTCACCTTCTTGTATGGCTTCGGACTCACACGGAACTGAATCCGGTCATCCTCGTCGTTGAGGGTGAGGCGATAGCCTTCGGTGTGCGCCATGACAAGTGGGTAGGCTCCTTTCTTGTCCGTGGCGGGTGGCGACGGTTTTCCGACGTGAGTGTCGTCTTGGTCGTGCCACCAGTTGAGGAGTTCTTTGTAGGAGTCCCACGCTTGCAGGGCTTTCCCGACGACCGCGCACTTGTTGTTCCGAAGGAAGTCATCGCGGTCAACTTCCTTCTGAATCTCAGTACGGTTGTATCCGTCTTGTTTGAGTCGGAGTGTGTCGTTGGCGAT
>LFCJ01003864.1_pt1 | contig 10987 bp, 24 predicted proteins | sample 643141 | NCBI WGS metagenome assembly LFCJ01 (sample SAMN03766243, study PRJNA286221) | soda lake metagenome | biome: soda lake; feature: Kulunda steppe; material: water; isolation source: sample B1-Br-g2 brine of Lake Bitter-1 | place: Russia: Kulunda steppe | collected 2010-07 | reverse complement strand
GAGATGGCAGATGCACACAATTGAGATGGCAGATGCACACATGCCCACACACTGAGATGGCAGATGCACACAATTGAGATGGCAGATGCACACATGCCCACACACTGAGATGGCAGATGCATACAATTGAGATGGCAGATGCACACATGCCCACACACAGATGGCAGATGCACACATGCCCACACACGCACACTCACAGATGCAGTGTCATGAGCGGCACAGCACCGAGGCACAGGGTCTGCAGCAGCGCACCCACGCAGCTGCACCGCCCACCTTCATCCTTCCAGTAACCATAGTCGCATGCTGTGTCGTCCTCGGTGCACTTGCAGGGCGTGACAGTTGGAGGCGGCCGCTGGTAGTCCACTCCATAGTAGCACATGGCGTTGGACTTGCGGCGCTGGAAGGTAGACTTAGCGCCTGCACACGCGCATGCGCATGTTAAAGGCGTGCGCCTACATGAAGCGGCTTGCGAGCATGCTTGAGCACACTGAGAGGGGTGCAAGCTAAGGGGGCCTCTGCCTGAGGAGGGCTTGGCCTGTGCAAAAGTCCCAAGCACCATATATGCACCTCTTGCTCATCCTTTGAAATAAGAAAGCTTCCAAGCTCCTGCAGCTGCCCAAACGCCAAACATGATTAAGAGACATGTGTTTTGGTCCGCAAGGATCTGCTGTAGAGGTCACAAGGTAAGACACATTTTTTGGTCCGCAAGGGCTCTGTTGCAGAGGTGACAAGGTGAGATGATGCGGGCATCAAGGCTCTTTTTTGGCGTGCATGACATGGAGCAATGTTGTGCACGCGCATGACAAGGCTCGTTCATGTGTGACACAGCAAAGCAAGCAAAGCGAGTGGCTCGCGCATGGCCATCATCCTCGGACCTTCAGATCAGTGAGGCATGCAGTAATGAGCGCTTGCTTGCCATGCATCCCTCAAGCCCTCCATCCCCTCCAGGTCCACTCCTTGCTGGCTGGAAGCCGTCCCTTTCCCCCACAGTCCTCTGAGACATTAGCATAGACTAAGCCCAACAGCATGCACACATGAGACATGCACCTGCCTCCGCACCCTCCCTTCCTGCAACCAGCTGGCCTGCTCCCCCCGCGCTCACCCAGGATGCACTTGACGCTGTTAGGCCTGTCCACGCTCTCTGGCACGCCCCACTCGTGGAAGTCAGGGGGCGCCTCGCAAATGCCCAGCATACCCTCCAGTAGCTCCTGGGAGGTTCGAAGGGGAAAACAATGAAACGGCGCTTGGGCTCAGGTCCCTTGAGTACAAGCACATGCGTGCGCGTGCGTGCGTGTACACCCCCTCCTCCCCCCCCTGAAAATCCAACATGGCCTCTATCAGCCCATGGGAGGCATAAGGAATGGGGGGCACATGGGTTCAGCTTCCTCAACAGGTGCAAGCACACCCGTACCCCTGCGGTGCCCTAGCGTGCCAGACGTCCTTGGCACTGATACTGCCCCCTCCCCCCTCTAAAAAGGTTCCACTCTCTCACCTGGCATAAGCCAGACGTCCTTGGCACAGCTACTGCCCCCCCCCCTCCCTCTAATGCTCCACTCTTCTCTTTTGGAATGAGCCAAACAGTCCTAAGCACAGACGTTGCCCCCCCTCCCCCCCAAAAGAGATCTAATATTCCCCATGGCACGCACGCCAAATTGTTGTTGGCATAGACTGCACTGCCCCTTCTCACTCCCAAGTGTTTCACTCCCCTTCCCACTCTTCCAAGTGTATCACCTTCACTGCCTCTTTCCCCAGACACCCACCAACACATCTACCACGCAGATCACATCCACCGACACATCCACCACGCAGATCACACCCACCAACATATCCACCTCGCAGATCACATCCACCAAGAAACCCACCATGCAGATCACATCCACCGACACATCCACCAATTAAATCACATCCACGACATGTATCATGCCTATTGACACATTAAGCACATGGATCACGCCCAATGGCACATCCACCACCTAGATCACCTCAACCGACACATCCACCATGTAGATCACATTCACCAACACATCCACTGCGTAGACAATATATCCACCATGTTAATCAAACCCACCGCATAGATCACAAACACCGACACATCCGTCGTGTAGATCACACCCACCGACACATCCACCACGTAGATCACGCCCTCGTTCACGCCCAACGCCTCCGAAGCGCTGGCATAGCCGCATTTTGCAGAGGCGGGCACCAGCGGGTCCTGCGTGCAACGCCGGCCGTGCACCAGCACGCGCGGCTGCTGGCCGTCCGGTTCAATCCTGCAATTACATACGCGAAGGTGTGGGGGGGCTTGTATGTGCATGCATGTGTGCGCGTTTGCCTGCTTTTCCAAGTGAGGGGTTGTTGGCCTGTGTGCGTACTTGCCTGTGCCTGTGTGCATTGTTTTGCAGATGTATATGCCTTCACAAATTGGTGTTCCTTGGTTCGAGTACCTTGTAGGCATGGACATGCTGCCAAGGCCGCGCCAGGTGCATGCAGGCACCCACTGCTGTTCTGTGTGTGCATGCACATGTGTGCGTATGTAAATGTCGCCAGGTCAGAGCGTGCACGCTTGCGAGGCAGCACTAGGCAGACTTGGCCCGCCTTGCGGCCACAGAGAGCGGTTGCAAGAGGCCACAGAGTATGGCTGCTACGGGCTACAGAGAGTGGTTGCAAGAGGCCACAGAGTATGGCTGCTACGGGCTACAGAGAGTGGTTGCAAGAGGCCACAGAGTATGGCTGCTACGGGCCACAGAGAGTGGTTGCAAGGGGCCACAGAGAGAGATTGCATGCGGCCACAGAGAGCGGTTGCACGCAGAGCATCAGGAAAGCTCAGGCCCCAAGGTTAAAAAACAAGGCAGGAGCATAAGCATGTTGTGGTGTGACCTTGCACGGAGTGTGCGTGTCAAGGAAGATCCCTGGAGCAGGCAGCAGTCTTGAAGTCAGAGCACAAGGACAGGCACAGCGGCAGGTGGACGTACGCGTTAGTACACGACTCACACACTCCCCCACGCACACGCATGCACCTGATGTTGTCCACAAACAGGGCCTCTGTCAGCTCCACAGACTGCCAGCAGCCGCCCAGGTCCCAGCTGAACAGCACCTCATCTGCGCAGGGCGCACATGCAGGGCTTGTACTCATGTCAAGGTCACAGCCGGGCAGCACCCCATCCACCCAGCATGCGCGCGGGGCGCTCACAGTCATGCGCGCTTTTGTGTATGCGCTCAGCTGCCTGCGCCAAATAAGTTTTGTATGGCCTGCATGCCACTTAGATCCGTCACCTTAGTCCGCCTGTGGGCATGCCAGAGGCGCCCAGGTGCTGCTGGCACGACCACGCAAGCGCTGGTGCCACACACCTTGGGCGCGCCAGAGGCGCCTGGATACTGCTGGCGCGACCACGCAGGCGCTGGCGCCACGCACCTGTGGGCGTGTCGGAGGAGCCCGGGTGCTTGGCCATGATGAGCAGGCCACCAAAGTCCGCGTACTCGTAGATGTAGGCGCCCACGGCCACGTCCTTCCAGGTCACGCCCCCATCCACGGACAGCCAGGTGCACAGCCTGCAGGGGGCGCGCGGATGGGTTGGTTGGAGGGGAAAGGGGGGTTGGGCTGGTGCGTTGGGCTGGGAGGGCCAAGGGATTGGCACGCGTGTGTGCATGTATCGGCACATGTGTGCACGTGCATGTGTGGGCAGGCGTGTGAGCGAGCACGCATGACCTTGTTGCTGGTGTGCACCTGCACTCACCTGTTGCTGTCGTCCACGGCCCACGCGCCCTTTGGCCCCACACTACCCATAACACCTCCACTCGTCCACCACCCTGCTGCGTACACACCTGAATACACACCCATTCCATCCTGCCGGAGACTGCTGCGGACGCCAGCACTCACCCAGGTGTCCTTGTTGCACAGGCCCACGCGCCCTTTGGCCCCTCAGTGCTGGAGGGAACAACGCTTCCTGCACAACACCTGCCCCAACACACCCATATGTTGTTGCTGTCCAGGCCCGCGCACACCTCCGCCCTTCACTGCCGGAAGGCACGACACCTCCTGCACAAAACACCAACACCCACCCGTCGTTGTCGTCCAGGCCTACGCCCTTGGGCCCCACATTGCCGGAGGACATGATGACGCCAGGGGCGGATGGGTTGGTGTACACTGAAGGCACGGAGGTCAGCAGGTTGTCCCAGCTGGAGGCACCGTGCAGGTGCAGGTAGCACTCGCGGCTGTTGTCGCACCTGCGCAGTAGAAGCAGTGCATAGGGCCAGTGCACAGGCAGCATCAGCTTGAAAAAGGGGAGGTGGGGGAGGGGTAGGGAGGGGCACGGCGCAGGTGCAGGCAGCACTCGCGGATGTTGCTGCGCTTGCGCTGTGGAAGCAGGGCGCAAGCAGGGGCCAGGGAAGGGGGAGGCGCTGGGGGTTGTGTGACAGTTGCTGCCACTGTGCATTGTCCTATAGGCAGACGTGATTGTGCACAAATGGCAGTCACGGTCGCACAAGGGAAGCAGTGCTTGGGAGGGGGGGGAAGGGCCCTAGGGAGATGATTGTCGATCATGTTTAGGTGGCGGCCACAATTCTGCATGAGCAGCAGGGCAAAGAGGGGCACAGTGAAGGCACAGGGAGCACTTGCTGATGATGTTCTGTACGGACGGCAGCACACGTGCAGGGTGCAAACGGGGCACAGGCGGCAGGTGCCATAGGCAGAAGCACACGGCAAGGACTGCACGCTAAAAGAGGGCCTCTGTGCTGCATGCTCCCATGTCTGCATCCCTTGTGCCAGTGTCTAGATGTGTGCCGCGGATTGTGCTGGCGTGTGCTGACACTGAGGCTGCGGCCATTTTCCTCTCTGAGGTGATCTCAGATATGCGTGCAGAGCATGGCCCGCCAAGGAGAGCTGCACAGGCCAGGGATGGGCTGCGAGTGCGACACAGGCGAGGGGTGTGCTGTGAGTGCTGCACAGGCCAGAGGTATGCTGGATTGCAGCGCAGGCCAGGGATGTGTTTGCAGCCAAGGAGCGCCGCACGAGAGAGCTTGACCCACTTGTTGCACTTAGGGTTGTTGAACTTGGCAGGCGCCTGCAGGCGCTCCCACTTCCCGCCGCCGTTGAAGCTGATGCGCGTCTCCACCTGCCCAGCAAAATGTGGAGGGTGGGGCGAGGGCAAGGTGATGACTCACAGCATCACCCCGGCTTGAGCGCAACTTCAGCACCGCACACAGCCACGCTGCACCCAGCATGCATCCGCGCAGCCAAGGGGTGTCCACAGTGTGTTGCATTTGACAAACAGCCAAGGTGAAGCTGAGCCCTCATGGGGAGGTTTCCTCATGTCCACCCACCAAAAACATGAGCTTGCACACACCGGATAAAGGGCAGCATGCAGAAGGACAGCACAACTCATGGGGAGGGCAGACCAAGTCTCGGGCCCCATCGCAGCCCAGACAAACAAAAATAATGCATAGTGATGGCCGATCCGTCCATCAACAAAGCATGAACAGGGCCCTGGCGCACTTGGGCGTGCTGTGAGGGAGGTAACCACCATGTGCTGGCACAGCTGCAAGAATCGCTCCCTTGTTTTCTTGCCAATGCACTGCTGGGTACCCCCAATGGGTCGACTTGTGCTGCACAGCTGCAGGTCCCACACACTGCTTTTCCCTTTGTTTGCTCGCCCATGCGCATGCTCCCGTTTTGGCTGCCTTCCCACGCACCAAGGGGTACCCCAGCAGGTCAGCAATGTCAAAGTCATCAGGTTTGCCGCTCTTGGAGCGCATCTGGTTGGCAATGAACACGCCCTGCATGGCCACGCCAGCAAATGCAAACATATGAGAACCGCACACTGGTCAGACCCTATAATATAACAGGACCCTTTAATATCACAGGAGTAGGCCATTGCTCACAAGTGCGCTTAGTTGTTGCAGCAGACGATTGCTCACAAGTGTGCGTGCAGGCTGGTCTTGGTGCTTGATAGCAGCGAAGCTGCATTGATCACATGTAAGTGCCCATTGCTTGCACACAAAAGCGCATGGATTGCACACAAGCGCTAGCGCGCTGGTCAGGCCCTGTTCATGGGGTTCCCTCAAAGGCCAGCATGTGTGCGCGCTGGTGTGGGCTGCCTCTGCTGATGCCTCAGCAGCCCTGGGCAGCAAACACCAATGTGCGCCTGTGCACCGTTGTGAAGAGATACGGCAGAGAGCACGCCGGTGGAATTGCGTAATTGGAGCAGCGCGCCGTGGCCCAAGGCCTCTTAAGAGGCGTGACTTGACCATGAGCCCCGGCAAGGCAAGGCTCTGTGGAGAGTGTTTGATTGTTAGGCGCAGGAGCCGCGCAGCGCGGCACCAGTCAGCCGCAGTCTGCTGCGTCAACCATGCAACCACAGCCATGCAGGGTCATCCTGCTGCGCAAGAACCTACATCTATGAGTCATGGCACCCACCCACGCCCTGGCACACCCACTGTGGTGTGGCGCACCTTCCTCTTCGTCAGCACCCATGAGCACCCTCTAGCACTCTTGCTGGCTCACCCACTGCCAGCTCCCGTATCGGCAGGAAGGGGCAGGCAGGCCCATAGGCACTCACAACGGCTATTTAGGCCTGGCCTGTGGGAGCTGTTGGTAAGCAGGCAGCCAGGTAATGCTGGGTGCTTGGCTAGTGTTGTGCTAGGCAAGGCTACCGCAACTCACCGGCAGGCCTTCAACCTTAGCAAAGTCGGTGGCGAAGCCGAGGTCGCCGTGGTACACGTCCGCAAGGGACAATGAGAACAGCGCGTGGTGCGGGCCAGACATGAACACACTGCTGGCAGGGATGTCCTGCATGCACAAGGGTAGGCATGAACACAGCGCTGGCAGGGATGTCCTGTATGCACAAAGGAAGCCATGAACACCGCTAGCAGGGATGTCCTGTATGCACAAAGGAAAGCATGAACACAGCGCTGGCAGGGATGTCCTGTATGCACAAAGGGAGGCATGAACACAGCACTGGCAGGGATGTCCTGCATGCACAAAGGAAGATATACATGAACACAGCGCTGGCAGGAATGCCCTGCATGCACAAAGGAAGATATACAAGAACACAGCGCTGGCAGGGATGCCCTACATACACAAACGAAAAAGCGCGTGGTGGAGTCGGGCCAAAAGCGCGCTGCAGGTAGGGGTGCTTAGAGTTGCGTGCAACATAAGAACAGCGCGTGTAGCGAGGCCTGGACTCAGGCACACGGCGAGCAGTGAGCTTTCCAGCACACAGGTAGGAGGGGCAGGCAGGCGCCCAGAAGCTGGGCCGTGCAAATTTGGCCGCAGCGAGGGGCCACGCCATGTGCAGCCTCTGAGCAGCAGGGATAGGGCAGGGTTGCTGTGCTGTGCAGCGCCTGTACTGAGGAAGGCTCGCAGCAAATCGCCGCAGGGGTTGCAGCCCCCCAGCTGGTCATTCCCTCAGCCAATCCATTGCTGCACATCTGCTTGCCTACATTTGCCCCCACCACACACGCTCACCAGCCACACATGCGCACCAGCACAGACACACAGACACACACGCGCAAGCACACCGCCTGTTCTTGTCTGCGGGTACACCACCATAGAGGAACATGTTCGCACATGAGCATGCATCGCTGCATGACTCACAACAACATGCTGGGCTGCACCGGTCATCCCTAGCTGTTGCTTTCCACCTGCTCTGCAGCCCCCTCACCATGGCACTGTAAGCTTATATGTTAACTATGTATAAGTAATATATTCACTATAAATAAAAGCTTACGTGTATAAGTTATATGCAGTGCACCGAGAGAGGCCGTCAAGGTGGACCTGCTTGGAGGCAACATCAGGGGTAGGGTGGATCCTTGCCCCGCCTTCAAGGAGGCTCACCTCGCGATGATCATTCATGCCCTCCCACAACACAGCTGGCCCTACACTATCAGGTGGTCTACTGGTCTACCACACCAATCACGTGTGCCTCAGGGGACCACCCCTCATGCAAGCGCCCCCTCCTTTTCTTTCCCTTGGCCCCCGTCACGACTTTGGCCTTCGCCAGACAATCTACCAGATTACTTTTGCACCCCCCCACCCTCCCCTTACTCTCCTTTGCATCCCCCGGGACATATGGCGCTGGTCTCCACCACCACAGAGGCCTTCCTGGTGCTACCAGAACAACGGCACACTCTCCGGTCCCCCGCTCTTTGCATGCCCCCCTCCTGCTCACCATGACGCTGGTCTTCACCAGGTAGTCCACCACGATGATCACGCCCGTCTTGTCCTGCGTCTCCATCAGCTCATAGCCCTCTTGCTGCACAAGCCAAGGGCGGAGGGAGGCAAGCGCGCATGCACGCATTCAGTGCACACACGGCAGCGACAGGAGAATCCTGGCAGGATGGAACAATCCCCTCACCTTCCCTTGACAACGGTGAGCATGCATGTGCCGGTGTGTGTGGGTCACAAGCAATACTGCGTGTGGGGGTGCATGCGCGGGTGCCCTTCTGTTGCCAGCCTCCGGTCCTGCTTGCGGGTCCCAACAGGCCACCTAAAAACAGCTCTGTGTAAGCAGCGAGCCAAGTAGCTGCTCTTGGAGAATTGAATTAATTCTCAGGACACCCTTTGAGCAACTTGCCGCTTGCAACAACATGCTGCGATGGGCTTTAGCTCAGTCTGCTTATATGATGGACGGTGGAGATACGTGCACGAAGCAACAGGTGATGCCTTAAAATCTAGTAAGATGCACACGCACACATACCTTGAGAGCAATGGGCAAGCAAGCCTGGACGAAGGTGTTGCCGCCATCTGTGCTGGTGTAGAGGGTGATGCCCTGCACACACGCAGGCAAAGCGCCATCAAGTTGCAGATACATGGATATGCAATGCCAGACAAAGGAGCGGAGTGCGAAAAAATAGAGGAAACGCCTCACATTATGAGCAGCGTTAAAAATGCTCATGGAATGCTTGGGCAACCGCTGCCTAAGTCCTATTACTTCAGAACTTTGTGCGCCCAACCTCACCAACCCCCTGATCCATGAGCTCCCTCAAGACTATTGCCCCCATTATTGGAACATGCAGTTCCAGTGTTCCTGGCATCTCTGGGCACTTGCACCTGTTTGATGAGGGGCAGCAACTGTCGACAAGGGGGTACCTTGCTGGGCCTCTTTGCACATAAAAAGGTGCGCAGATAGCACTTGCATAAGGAAGCAACAGCGGCTCCACATCACAACCGGCACCAAGAGAGGCAAAAGGCAGCAAGCGTACCCTGCAAGGTTCCCAGAAGGTTCTGACATGCGGGGTTATCAGCGCACAGGACGAGTCAGCAGCCCTGCCTAACGCAAGGACAAAACGGCAAATGGCAGCAAGATCGCACCGCGGGGAACTTGGAGGGCTCTTTTACGCGCTTGCCGTTCACGTCCGTTGGGCATGAATTGGCAAAGGCAAGGTAGACAGCCCTGCAGCGGATGGCGAGCAAGACTGTCCTGTCATGGAATCCTACACTGGCATGTCTTGCAGATGGTTCAGGCTCTACAGGCCTGCGAGTCTTTGCCTGCTCAATCCTCGCAAACGTGGGCACGCACAGCCCCAGCATCCCACTGACTCGTTGATTCTAAGTGGGACACGCAACCAAAGACCTTGTGTGCACATGTGCTTTGCCGCCTGTGTGCAGCCCTGCCAGTTGCGGTGCTACCTCTGAAGGCTCATGCACTAACCCCCACCACAGCTCACACCAACATCCAGCAGGCTGCCGGGCGCGCACCTGCCCACGATCTCAAACTGGTTCCCACACTTGACGTTGGTGGAGAAGTCCTTGAAGAAGTTGTCAGACACAATGAAATCCAGGTCAGGGTCCCAGGGCACATCATAGTCTCCAGGGTGGGCGTAATACGTCGCCATCACGTTCTCGTCACGGGTCTGCGGCAGCAGACAAGCATGAGAAGAGCACACAGACCGCCTATCTCAGCGCCTAAGGCATGCACAGCGCGTGCCGAATTTGCCCCATTTGCGGCCCAGGTGCCTCTCGTCATTTGCTGGCCCGGTGCCCTGCTCACTTGAGTGAGTGAGTGTGCTGTACAGATCCTGATGCCATGTGGTACAAAGCGGTGGCGGGTGGGACTGCTCTGTGAATGTGTATGGTTGGGTGAGATAGGCTGGAATCTCCGTCAGACCTGGAGCACTTACCAAACGGAGCGCTTAAGGTGGATGTGGCGGATGCAAGCACAGCATGCGCAACAGGGTGCTCAGGAGGCAAAGTGCACAACCAGCGAGCCACGGCGGTGTCTCATAGGGCCATGGCACAAGACCAGGATGCCCAGGATATCTGGTCGTGCGATCTCGTGTGCAGCAGCAGCAGCAGCAGCAGAGCTATCAAGAAAGCGGATGCCCCCAAGCACCAAAGAGGTGTGCAGGCTCATGCCAAGCGGCGGAGCATCCCTCTGGAAAGCACACAGTAGATGCAGAGCTGCACGAAGCCGTGAAGCAGAAGTTCACCCAGGGCCGCGCTGCCTGTGCTTCACGTGCAAGTAGGGTGCAAGTAGGGTGCCTCTGCACAAGATGCCCCCCTTGTGCAAGCGGCTGGAAGTGTAGGATGCCTCTGCACGAGGTGCCGCACAGGCATTTACCTGCACACCCTTCATCCAATGTACGCAGGCGCAAGCGCAGCAGCTGCCTGCACCCGTACCTGCCTGTACTCACAGCCAACCGCCTGCTGGGCGTGCGCTGTGGGTCGTGACTCTCCACGCACCTTGAGCTCATCCCCGCAGTCGTTGCCTGGACACAGGTTGGCGCCCCAGTCAAAATCAACAAAGCCCGCAATCTTGCCCTTGGCGTTGGCTGTGAGGTTCGTCCATGAGGGGTCCCCGCTGAACAGGTCCTGCTCAAGGGCAGCAAAGGGGACAGTACCACAGGTTGCAAGCGCGCATGAATGCGTGCGTGCGTGTGTGTGCATGCGTGCATGTGTGCGTGCATGTGTGTGCGTGCGTGCATGTGTGCGTGCATGTGTGTGCGTGCGTGCATGTGTGCGTGCATGTGTGTGCGTGCGTGCATGTGTGTG
>LFCJ01003862.1_pt1 | contig 10988 bp, 7 predicted proteins | sample 643141 | NCBI WGS metagenome assembly LFCJ01 (sample SAMN03766243, study PRJNA286221) | soda lake metagenome | biome: soda lake; feature: Kulunda steppe; material: water; isolation source: sample B1-Br-g2 brine of Lake Bitter-1 | place: Russia: Kulunda steppe | collected 2010-07 | reverse complement strand
TACGGCGGCGGGGAGTACGTCGACCGGCTGGCAGCCGACGTCGCCGCCCGTGCTCGCGAGCGCGGGATCGACTGTTCGGAGTCCGAAGTGCTGTTGACCAACGGTGCGACGAAGGCCATAGACACCATCTGTCGGGCGTTCCTCTCGCCCGGAGACGCGATGTTCGTGGAGGCACCGACGTTCATGGGCGCGTTGACCCTCTTCGAGAACTTCGGCGTGGAGGTCGCGGGCTTTCCGGTCGGCGCGGACGGCCTCGACGTCGACGCCGTCGCGGCGGCGCTGAGAGCACGCCGCAGTGAGGGCCGTCCGATCCCGAAGCTGTTGTACACGATCCCGACCTTCCAGAACCCGACCGGCACGACGATGCCCGTCGAGTGCCGTCGCCGACTGGTGGAGCTCGCCGCCGAGTACGACTTCGTCGTGCTGGAGGACGACGCCTACGGCAGGCTCCGCTACGACGGCGAGGACGTCCCGACGATGAAGGCCATAGACGACGAGGGACGGGTCCTCCAGGTGGGCACGTTCGCGAAGACGATCGCACCCGGAGTGCGGACCGGCTGGATCCTCGGGCCCGAGGCCGCCGTCGAGGAGCTCGCCCGGATCGACGCCGGCGGAACGAACACGTTCACCCGGAGTATCGTCGGTCGCTACTGCACCGACGGCAGCCTCGACGCGACCGTTCCAGAGCTCCGGGCGGCCTACGAGCGCCGGCGCGACCGCATGCTCGAGGCCCTCGAAGAACACATGCCCCCGGAGGCGAGCTGGACCGAACCCGAGGGCGGCTTCTTCGTCTGGGTCGAGCTCCCGGCGGGGATCGACGCCGACCGGATGCTCCCCGAGGCGGCCGAGGAGGGCGTCACCTACCTGCCCGGGGAGTTTTTCTTCCCCGACGACGACGGCGAGCGCTGCCTCCGGCTCTCATTTAGCCACGTCTCCCTGCCCGAGATCGACCGTGCCATCGAGGCCCTCGGACGGGCCACCCGGAGCGCGGTCGCGGCCCGTTCGGCCGACGACTGAGCCGATCCTCGGCCACTCTCCGCGGCCTGGTAGACGGACGACTGGCCACTCGCACGCGTCGACCGGCGAGCCACGGAGGGGAAACTACAACCGGCTCGGAGGACACAGCCGTCCATGGACGAGATCGACGAGGTCGCCGCCGCCGTGGACACTCTCACGACGGCGCTCGAATCGGACGACGACGTCGCACACGCCGAGGTCGGCGGGTTCGTTCGGGACCGCAGTACCGTCATCCTCACCGAGGAGGGCGTCCGGTCGAGCCACGCGTTTCTCACGACCGGCGTCTGGTGTCGCGTCCTGGCCGACGGCGCCTCCGCCTACCGCCAGTCGACGGTTCTCGACGAGGCGACCCTCCAGACGACGGCGGAGACGGCGGCCAGATCGGCGACACAGCTCGCCCAGGAACGCCCCGAGAGCTACGATCCCGAGACGACACACCGGGCTGCCCACCCCGGTTGGGCCGACGATCCGGTCTCGGCCGTCGGTCCGGACGCGAAATCCGACCGGCTCGTCGCCGCCAGCGAGGACGCGCTGGCCGACCGCGAGCTAGATCGGCTCCGGCTCGAGTACGCCGACGAGCACCTCGTCTCGATGCTCTCGACGACGGCCGGAACGCTCCTGACGACGACGCTCGACCGTGCCTCGGCCGACCTCTCGGTCGCCGCCGACGGAGTGACCGTCCGGCGTCACCGCGGCTCGACCGACGGCTCGACCCTCGAAGGCGTCGACTCGCTTCTGACCGGCGCCGTTGCGGACGTCGACCGGCTCGCCGCGACGGAGCCGGAGACGCCGCCGGCTGGCCGGCTGCCGATCGTCCTCGGGCCACGGGCGGCCGGACAGCTCGTCACCCTCCTCTCGCGGGCGTTCGAGGGCGACGTCGTGCTGGCGGAGGGATCCCCACTCGAGCGTGGCGATCGGATCGCACCACGATCGCTCTCGATCGAAGACGGCGTCCGGGCCGGTTCGTGGGCCGCTCGCCCGTTCGACGCCGAGGGGCGGCCAACGGCACCCGTCCGCCTCCTCGGGGACGGCGTCGTCCGAAACTACCTCCACAGCGTCTCGAGCGCGGCGACCCTCGGCGGGACCGTCGCCGGAAGCGTGATCCCGTCGATCGGCTTCGAGAGCGCACCGAGGATACACGCACGACACCTCGACGTCGACCCGGGAGAGAGGAGTGTAGCGGAGCTCTCGGCGGACGCGTCGGTGTGCGTCGATCGGTTCCGGGCCCCCTGGCAGGGCGAGGGGCTGCTCCGGAAGCTCCGGTCGGGCTGGGCGCCGCCGGGGGCTCACTACACCTCACAGCTCGCCGAGAAGATCCCGGATGCCGAGCTGGCGGCCGGACGTGGCCGAACGTCGCTACCGATCGCCGAAGGATACCTGCTCGACGGCGGCGAGCCCGTCGGCCGGCTGGAGGGGGCGACCTACGAGTTCTCGATCGAGGACCTCCGGACGCTCGAGGGCGCGAGCGCCCGCCGGGGGACCGTCACGGGGGTGTCGGAGAAACACAAGTCGCGGCTCCCGTACGCGGTTACGGCGCCCGCGCTGAGGCTGACCGGCCGGATCCGCCCCTAGTCGTCCGCCGCCACGCCGTCTTCCCCACGCCGGCTGGCGGTCGTCGGGCCGTCGGATTCGTACAGGTGGCAGGCGACCCGGCGGTCGTCGGCGATGTCCGCCCGGCGTTCGACCGCGGGATCGACCCGCTCGCAGACGGAGGTGAACCGGTCGGCGAGGGTTCCGGCCGCCCCGTCCTCGTCACCCTCGGCGAGTTGCTGGAGGGCGGTCTCGACTACGTCCTCGTTCGTCCCGGAGAGCGACCCCGTGAGGTACTCGGCTCTGAGCTCGCGTTTGAACGACGCGAGGTCCGAGCGGTCCGTATCGCCGGCTGCCTCCCAGACGGCGTCCGCATCGAGGGTGCCGTCCTCGAGTCGACGCTGGAGGGTGGCGACCTCCCTGTAGACCTCCTGGTCGAGGTCGACGTCCTCCGGCGGGATGATCGACGGACACCGATCGCGGAACCGACAGCCGTCGGGGACGTCGACCGCGTTTCCGACCTCGCCGTCCAGCGTGACTCGGTCCCGGTCGGCCTTCGGATCGGGGACCGGAACGGCGTCGATCAGCGCCCGCGTGTAGGGGTGTTTCGGGTCCATGATCACGTCGTCGGTGTCGCCGATCTCGACGATCCGACCCATGTACATGATCGCGATCCGATCGCACATGTGTCTCAGGAGAGACAGGTCGTGGCTGATGTACACGACAGAGAGGCCGAACTCGTCTGTCATCCGTTCGAGAAGCGAGAGCACGCCCGCACGGAGGCTCACGTCGAGCATCGACACCGGCTCGTCGGCGACGATGAAGTCGGGGTCGAGGACGATCACCCTGGCGATCGCCAGCCGCTGGCGCTGTCCCCCCGAGAGCTCGTGTGGGTACTGATCGAAAAACTGCTCGGCGGGCTGGAGCCCGGCGAACTCGAGGGCGCGTCGCACCCGCGCGGTCTCGTTGCCGATGTCGTGGATCCGGAGTGGCTCCGAGATGGTGTCGTACACCGTCATCCGGGGATTCAGGCTCTCGAACGGGTCCTGGAAGATCATCTGGGCGTTCTGCCGGAAGCCGGCCAGCTCATCGTCGTCCATCTCCCCTAGGGGAGTCCCCCGGTATCGGATCTCGCCGTCGGTCGGCTCGTGGAGTCTGACGAGGGACATCCCGGTCGTCGTCTTCCCACAGCCCGACTCGCCGGCGAGGCCGATCGTCTCGCCTTCGAGGAGGTCGAAGCTCACCCCGTCGACGGCGTGGACGACGTCCTGGTCGCCGCCCGAGACCGCCCGCATCATGCTGGCGATCCAGCCCTCGCCGACCGGGAAGTGTTTTTTCAGCCCGTCGACTTCGAGTATCTGTTTCGTCACCTCAATCACCCCCCGCCGCCTCGGTCCGTTCCCAGGTCCGGGCACGGTCGGCGACCGGTCGGAACTCCTCGTCGATCCGGTCTGCGTGGTGACAGTAGGTCCGGAGCTCCCCGAACCGCCGCTCGGCGGGATACTCGCGCTCACACTCCGCGGTCGCCATCGGACACCGTTCGGCGAACCGACAGCCCGACGGCGGATCGACGAGGGTCGGCGGGTGACCCGCGATGCTCATCAGGTCCTGGTCGCTCTTTCTGATGTCGGGGAACGCCCGCTTCAGACCGATCGTGTACGGGTGATACGGGTTGCCGAAGATCTCGTCGACGGGCCCTTCCTCGGCGACCTGCCCGGCGTACATCACCACGACCCGGTCACAGGTCTCGGCGACGACGCTCACGTCGTGGGTGATCACGAGCATCGAGGACTCGAGTTCGTCCTGCATCCCCTCGATCCGCTGGAGGATCTGATCTTGCATGATCACGTCCAGGGCCGTCGTCGGCTCGTCGGCCAGTATCAGTGCCGGGTCCAGCGCCAGCGCCATCGCGATCATCGCCCGCTGGCGCATCCCGCCGGAGAACTGGTGGGGATACTCGTCGGCCCGGTCGGGGTCGAGCCCGACCAGCTCGAACATCTCGTCGACGATTCGGTCGGACTCCAGCCGGTCCGTACCCGGCCGGTGGACCTGGATCGTCTCGGTTATCTGCTCTCTGATCGTGTACACCGGGTCGAGCCCGTTCATCGCCGACTGTGGGATCATCGAGATCTCCTCCCACTTGTGACGACGACGGCGTCTCTCGTCCATCTCGGTGAGGTCCTCCCCTCGAAACCGGATGGCGCCGTCGTTGACGTAGCCGTTGTGCGGGAGGATGCCGATGATCGCCTTCGCGAGGGTGGTCTTCCCACAGCCGCTCTCGCCGACGATACCGAGGGTCTCTCCCTCCTCGACCTCGAAGGAGACGTCGTCGACCGCCTGTACCGGTCCGTCTTCGGTCTCGTAGTACACCTCGAGGTTCTCCACGTCGAGTACCGTTTCGCTCATTCTTGAAGCTCCGGATTCGTTATCTCCTCGTAACCACGGCCGATCAGGAAGCCGCTTATCACCACGAGCGCGATGCAGATACCCGGCGGCAGGAACCACCACCACGCCCCGTGGACGAGCGCGTCGTACGAGCGTGCGGCCTGGAGCATCGTCCCCCAGGAGACGTGGTTCGGATCGCCCAACCCGAGGAAAGCGACCCCCGCCTCGGTGAGTATCGCCCACGCGATCGAGAACGCCCCGTAGAGGAACGTAAGCGGCAAGACGTTCGGCGCGAGGTGTCTGGCGATGATGTGGCGGTCGCTCGCGCCAGCGACCTTCGCCGCCTTCACGAACGGACGCTCCCGGAGTGAGAGCGCCTGTGAGCGGATGACCCTGGCGGTCGTCCGCCACTGGAGGACGATGATCGCGAGCAGCAGGTTAAACAGGCTCGGCCCGGCGAGTGCGACGAGCAGGATGACCGTCGGGAGCAGGGGCAGCCCGTACATGAAGTCGACGATCCTCATCAGCGTGTCGTCGATCCGACCGCCGTAGTAGCCGGAGACGAGCCCGACCGCGGTGCCGATCACGGCGACGAAGATGGCCGCCGAGAAGCCGACCAGGAGCGCCGCCCGCGAGCCGTACAGCAGCTGGCTGAACAGGTCGTACCCCTCGGCGGTGGTTCCGAGATAGTGACCGCCATCCCCGCCCAGCCAGAACGGCTCCTCCCACTGGGCGATCGTACCGTCGTCCGAGTAGAGGCGCTCGGTCTGGCCGTACGGGGCGATAACCGGCGCTGTCAGGGCCATCAGCGCGAAAAACGCCAGCACGAACGTCGAGACGACCACGAAGCTGTCCTGTCTGAGCACGCGCCACTGCTCGGCGAACGCCCGGCGATAGAGGCGGAGTCGTCGCCGCCACGGACTGATCTCTTCGCGCTCGTCGACCTCCTCTTCGAGGTCCGCGAACACCGATTTGCCGTCTGACTGACTGACTTGTGCACACATCGTTAGTCGTAGGTCACCCGTGGATCGAGGAAGCCGTACGCCAGGTCGGCGAGGAAGTTCATGAACACGACCGTCGCCGCGAACACGAGGAACGTCCCCTGTGCGACCGGGAAGTCACGCCGGAGGACGGCGTTTACCATCTCCCTTCCCATTCCGGGCCAGCCGAAGACGGTCTCGATGAGCACGCTCCCGCCGACGGCGTAGCCCAGCGCCACGGCACCGGCCGTGACGACCGGCAACAGCGCGTTCCGTGCGGCGTGTTTGAACATGATCGACCGCTCTTTCAGCCCGCGTGCCTCACAGACCTCGATGAAGTCCTGAGAGAGCACCTCGAGCATGCTGTTTCGCATGAGCAACAGCGGATATCCCATCAGGTAGAAGCCGAGCACCGCCGCCGGGGCGACGAGATGCCAGAGCGTGTCGAGCCAGAGCTCGAGGTCGAAGAAGCTCTCGTACTGGACGCCGGCCGAACGCATCCCCGACATCGGGATGACGTCGAGCCACGCTCCGAGGACCCAGAGGACGACGAGCCCGACCCAGAAGTCGGGGAAGCTCCGGGCGACGAGCGCGACGAGGACGCTCCGTTTCTCGAAGTCACCCCCCCGACGCCAGCCGGCGACGATGCCGACGGTGATGCCGATGAGGTACGCGAAGAAAAACGCGGTCAGCATGAGCAAGAGCGTCCGCGGGAGATACAGCAGGATGATGTCCCTGACCGTCCGGTTCGAGTGAAACGACTGGCCGAAACTCAGCGTGGCGACGTCCTGCATGTAGATCAGATACTGGACGTAGAGCGGTTCGTTCAACCCGTAGCTCTCGATGAGCCGGTCGCGGGCCTCGCCGCTGAGGCTGGGGTCGACCACGTAGGTGGTGGGATCCCCGGGCATCGATCTGAACAACAGGAAAAGCGCCGTCGCTATCGCCCACAGCGTGACGATCAGCTGTAAGGTGCGTCTGACGACGAACTGTGCGCGTCCCATGGTGTGTTCTGTGTCGACTTCGGCCCCTACTCGGGGTAGTGGAGCAGGTCGTCGCTGTCCCAGCCGTAGCCGGCGTCGGCGAGCCGGTCGCGGGCGGCCTCGATGCTCTCGTCGTAGTCGGTGACGTCGTCGGTGTGGAAGTCGCCGAACGCCGGCGAGACGACGTTGAACCCACGCTGGGCGAACCCGAAGAGGAACTGCTCGATGATAGCCGTCCGCGGCAACGCCTCGACGATCGCCTTGCGGAGCTGGACGTCGCTCACCGAGTCCGTGTTCATCGCGAAAAACCAGAAGTCCGAAGAGAGCTGCTGGGCGGCCTCGAGGTGGTTGTCCTCCTCGAGTAGCTCCTCGGTCTGTCTGGCGACCCGCCCGAACGGCTCGTAGGTGAGCTCCGCGTCCTCGAGCAGCTGGAACACCGTCGAGGTCTCCGGGATGATCCGCCAGTAACGGTTCTCGAAGTCGACGCCGACGAAGTGGTCGTCGAACCGGGTCAGGCCGAGTTCGGAGCCCTCGTCCCAGTAGTCGAACTCCATCGGGCCGCTGCCGATGACGATGTCGTCGGTGGTCTCCTGCTGGACCGGATCGTCGATCCCCTCCCAGACGTGCTGGGGAACGATGGGGATCTCGTGGCCCAGAAAGAGGTTGATTGGGCCGAGGGGCTGGGAGAGGTTCACCTGGACGGTCTCGTCGTCGACCACTTCCGCCTCGTCGATGTAGGCCGTCTGGTCGATGAACGCCGGGATCTCGTTCTCGACGACGTAGTTGAACGAGAAGGCGACGTCCTCGGCGGTGACGGGCTCGCCGTCGTGGAAGCTGTGATCGCGGATCTCGTAGATCACCGTCTCCTCGTCGGGGAACTCGTAGTCGGTCGCGAGCCCGAGGTCGAGGTCGATCTCGTAGTCCCCGTCGAAGTGGATCAGTCGGTCGAACAGCATGTTGAACTGGTACCGGAGCTTCGACTCCCCGCCCCAGGCGTAGACGTTGAGATGTCCCATCCCCTCCGGCCACGCCGCGGAGATGGTGTCGGTGCCCTCGACCTCGAGGTTGACCATATTGAAGTAGGAGTTGAACCCCCTGAGGTGGGGCTCCCAGTGCTGGATGACCGTGGAGTCATAGAGGTTCGGTGCCTCCATGTGTGCCAGGGGCATCTTCGGCACGTCGTCCATCAGCGTCCGCTGGATGTCGTGGATGAGCTCGACCCGTTCGTCCTGGTCCGGCGTGGCCATCTGGGCCTGGATCTGCTCGTCGAGCTCGTCGTTCTCGTAGTTGTAGTAGTTCGAGCCGCCCTCCGAGTAGAAGTGCTCGAGCAGGCCGTCGCCGATCTCGGCGAAGAAGAACGTCCACCAGGTCGCAAAGTCGTACTCCTGTTGTTCGGTCACGGTTTCGAACAGCGAGCCCCACTCCATCACCTCGATGTCGACCTCGAGGCCGATCTCCTCCAGCCGTTCGCCGATGAAGTTGATCGCGTCGTGACGCTGTGGATCGTAATCCTGTGGGTTGTTCAGGTAGAGGAACTCCTCTACCTGCTCGCCCTCCGCGCCGGGAGCGTCGTCGTCGTCGCCGTCGTCCCCGAGACAGCCCGCGGTGGCGGTCACCGCGAGCGCGCCGCCGGCAGTCGCCGTCTGCTTCAGGAACGAACGCCGGTCCGTGTCCGGTCTGTTAGGCATACACTCACCGGTTGAGGCATGTGTACAAATATCTTCCGGAGCACCGAGGGGAGCTATCGGAAACCTATCACCTACGACCGAGGGTGTGTGAGACACCTAGAACCGATTATATTCTGGACGAATTCGGATTCGACGGGCTGTTCGAGGACGTTGTCTACCGGATCGTAAAACGCGATCCGAGCGAGCGGGCCGGGACGGTGGCTCTCGAGTGGCGAACGTATAACGAATCCGGTATACTTCGACGCCGTCGACGGAGCGGCGCCGGCCGGCGCGAGGAAGACCGGATCACTCCGCGGAGAGCGCCCGCGAGAGCAGTCGGACGGCGATCCCCAGCGCCTCCTCGTCGAAGTCGAAACGCGGCGTGTGGTGTCCCGAGGCGAGGTCGGCGCCGACGAGCAGGTAGGTTGCGTCCCCGCCGTTCTCCCGCACCCGTTCGATGAGGTAGCTGGCGTCTTCGCTGCCGGGGACCGCCAGGTGGGGTCTCACCTCGGTGACGCCCTCGACGTCGACGACTGCGTCCGCGACCCGCCCGGCGACCGCCGGATCGTGGTCGGCGGAGATCGTCGTCCCCCGCTTGGTGATCGAGACGTCGACCCCGTGGCTCGTGGCCGCACCCCGCAGAACCGCGTCCATCCGGTCTTCGACGTACGCACAGAGCTCGTCGGTCCGCCCGCGGCTCTCGACGCTCATCGTCGCCGAGCCGGGGACGACGTTGCTCGCGGTTCCGGCCTCCAGGGTTCCGACGTTGATCCTGGTCTCGCCGTCGGAGTGTCTCGGTATCGCATACAGGTTCTGGACGGCCGTCGAGGCGGCGAGCAGCGCGTTTTTCCCCTCGTGTGGCGCCGCACCGGAGTGTGCGGACGTTCCCGAGAACTCGACCTCGAAGCCACTTACGGTCAGGAAGTCGGCACCGGTGACGACGGTCCCGGTGGGCAGGTCGAGCCCGAGGTGGACCGCGAGCAGCAGGTCGACGTCGTCGAGGTGACCCGAAGCCGCCATCGCCCGACCGCCACCCCACCCCTCCTCGCCGGGCTGGAAGAACAGTTTCAGCGTGCCGTCGAACGAGCCGTCGGCGGCGACCGTCTCGGCCACCCCGAGACCGATCGCCGCGTGCCCGTCGTGCCCACAGGCGTGCATCTCGCCGGGGTGTGCGGACCGGAACCCCTCGCGGGCGGGCCGGTGGTCGTCGTCTTCCGCCTCGTCGATGTCGAGGGCGTCGACGTCCGTTCGCAGGCCGACGACCGGGCCGTCGCCGCGTTCGAGTACGCCGACGACGCCGGTGCCGCCCTCCCGGAGCCGCGTGACGAGCTCGGGGTCGACCCCCTGCTCGATCGCCCGCTCGGCCCGTCGCTCGATCGTTTCTTCCCCGGGGAACCGCTCTTCGCCGGTCAGCTCGACGGCGTCGGGGCCGACGTGGACCTCGAAGCCGAGCTCGTCGAGCCGCTCGGCGATCAGCGCCGTGGTCCTGAACTCACACCAGCCGGGTTCCGGGTGCTCGTGGAGGTCACGTCGGATTCCGACGGGCGAATGCGGGTCGACATCGAGGCTCATACACGAGAGCACTCGACCCCTCACAAAAGCGTTTCCCTCTGACGGGACGTTCCGCAACCGGCCCCGGCGTGCAGACGGTCTCGATCCCGGCGTGCGGGTGGTCTCGATCCCGGCGTGTAGACGGTCTCGACCCCAGACGTGCGGGTGTTCTCGATGCCGACGTGCGGGCGATCTCAGTCCCGGGCGGTCGAGCCGCGGACCCCGTCGTCCCAGGGCCACTCCCTCGACTTCTCACCCCAGGGCCAGCTCCCCGTCGCCTTCATCCCCACGTCGAACCGCTGGTCGACCGTCGCCTCGCGGATCCCCTCCGCGTCGACCGACTCGATGGACCGGTCGCGTTCGGCGAGTTTCACCACTCCCTCGGTCAGCAACACCGTGACCTCCCGCAGATCGCGGACGTCGAGTTTGTCGAGCGTGTCGCCGTGGGTGTGTCCCCAGCCACGCCCGCTGTCCCCGGCGAGGGTCCGACCCTGGGCGCCGGCGACGCCACGCTGGACGAACGGCCAGTGGTCGCTGTGCGGGCGGATGCCGGAGCGGACGTCGATCGGAACCTCGTAGTCGTCGGCGACCTCCTCGAAGACCTCGCCGATGGCCTCGAAGCCGTGTGTGTGAACGGAGAGGTCCCGGGAGTAGCCCGCCCCGTCGACGTTGAGGACGCACTTCACCCGGTCGAGGTCGTGGGTGTGCGTCCAGTAGTACGCCCCGTAGAGGCCGGTCTCCTCGGCGCCGAACGTGATCAGTCGCACCCGCGTCTCGAGGTCGTCCTCGACGCGTTTTAACAGCCGGCCGACCTCGGTCACGAGCGCACAGCCCACCCCGTTGTCGTTCGCGCCGTCGCCGACGTCGTGGGCGTC
>LFCJ01003860.1_pt1 | contig 10989 bp, 12 predicted proteins | sample 643141 | NCBI WGS metagenome assembly LFCJ01 (sample SAMN03766243, study PRJNA286221) | soda lake metagenome | biome: soda lake; feature: Kulunda steppe; material: water; isolation source: sample B1-Br-g2 brine of Lake Bitter-1 | place: Russia: Kulunda steppe | collected 2010-07 | reverse complement strand
TCTCTCTCTCTCTCTCTCTCTCTCTCTCTCTCTCTCTCTCTCTCTCTCCCCCTCCTTCCTTTCCTGCCCGTGTTTGCTTGTTTGTGGGGCACTGGCCAATCTCAACAGCAAAAGGGCTACTTTGCCTGAAGCTTGTAGTTACCTTGGCATCGATCATTCTCTGTGGAATGGGTGGAATGGCAATCTGTGTCCTTGCAAAATAATCATCGAATACCCTGGCCACCTGCCGCACAGGTATGCAGATCTACAATCAAGTGGTAACTCATCGGAAGATCAGGCGGCAGGGTCCACCCTGTGTCTCTCACTTTGGTGCTGTGGCAGCCCCGAGTTCAGTGATACAAGCTCGCCTTTTGGGCAGCAGCCTGGACCCTTTTGGGAATCACCTGCAGACAGTGGGAATAGCAGCAGCAGCAGCAAAGGCAACAGCACTATCCTGACTGGGCCCCAGGGGCAGTCAGCAGCAGGATTTGAGCCGGATGAGGTTTGGAGCGATGAGGACGGGGTGTTGGGGGAGGAGGGTGAGGGAGAGGCACGGGATCAGGAGGGGCAAGAGGAAGGCAAGGGAACTGGGGGAGAGGGTGAAGACAAGGTGCAAGGGAGGGATGACCGGGATCAGGAGGGACAAGAAGAGGATGGCGGAGGTGAGACGGATGAATCCAGCAGTGGGGATGGAGAGACAGGGGATTATGAGGGTGCACAAGAGGACAGCGCACTAGGGAGTGACGGGGGTCATGATGGAGGTGCAGGGAGCGCTGAGGGAGGCAGCCACGACGCTGGATCAGCAGAAGATGCTGGCCCTGGCGAAGGGGTAGGAGATGAGGGCCATGGCTCGGGCAGCACAGGTGGGGGGCAGGGGAGCAGCCAGGGCACAACAAGGGATGAAAAGGATGGGAGTGCTGAGAGCGAGGATGCAGATGAAAGTGGCGGAGGCAGTAACGGCAGCACTGGCAACAGCAATAAGCAGCACTCTAGCACAGAAGTCACCAAGATCGTGGCGCCAACAGTGGTTGGGGGAGCAGTTGCAATTGCGGCAGCTCTGGCTGCAGCGTGCGCCTTTGCAAGGAGCAACGCAAGGCGGAAGCGCTGGGTGGCTGCTGACCAGGTGATGCTGCCTGTTTGAGTCGCCATGCCTGGTTTATGCCTCCGTATGCACACCCTTATTTCCCTGGCCTGCAGCTGTTAGGCAGATGTAGCATAATGCTGGGTAGACAAGCATCCTGCTGAGCAAGCCAAGGGGCTTGGTGCTGGGGACCTGAGGATCCCAACTTGTGTGCTAGCTGACACTCAAGGCAGAGAGACCCACACCCACCTTCCCTGTGCTTAAAATTTGCAGTCCTCTGTCGACAAAGGTTCACCTGGGATGGGGGACCCCCTTGCTGCTGCTGCTGCGGCGCACAGCATGGGAGGACGTGCCCACGGCCGCCTACACGACCATGAGCCTGGGGCAGGCATGCTCAGGCATTCTGCGGGCCTGCAGGGGGGGCTGAAGGCTAAGCCGGCTGATGGAACAGACCAGCTGCCCGTCTCAGTTGCTGCCAAGTCTGCTGTGGCAGAGGGGCCTGCAGCGGGCCAACAGCAGCAGCAGCAGCAGCAGCCTGACGCCCAGGCAAACCAGCTCATGCCAGCCATAGATGCACAGGAGCAACCCAGCAGCAGCTTGCAAGAGCCTGAGCAGCTCCAGGAGCACGCTGCGCACGCACAGCAGCACCCTCTGAGACTGGTTCCCCTGGGCTGCCACCTTGCCTCACACAGGTCGATGCCCATCCTGGCCAGCATGGAAAGACCAGGGGGGTGGATTGGAGGGGAAGGAGGAAAAAAGGCAGGGGGAACTCCCTGCAGCGCAAAGGGGCTGCAGGTTTGTGTCAATGTTGGCAACAGGTCCGGCGGCTTCCCTCCACAGCTGGAGCCCCCACTGCGAAGCAAGAGCCCAGCTGCTGTGCAGCAGGCAGGCCGGCATGATGGCACCGTCACCAGCCTTAGAGGGAGTAGAGCAGCACCTCACCCATCCTGCCCAGGGTCTGCGGTAGGCCAGCTTGCCAAGCAGGTGAGGGAAGAGGGTGGGGGGGCCAGCAACGCATCCCGTGTTGTGTGCCCTGCCCCTCACCTGATCTCACGTTGCAGTTACCCACCAAGATCTGCGTGATGCTGGTGTACATCCACAGCAGCAGCTCTGCACTGCATTGCTCGCCTTTGTGCCTCCGTTCACACACAAATTCGCCATCTTTCTTGGCTGCTGAAGGTGTCCCGCCTGCCGGGACTCCACAGCATGCTCAGCAAGTCTGATGCAGGCCCTGCCTCTTCCGAGCCAGCCCCTTTGAGGAAGTCCTCCTGGCTCTTGTCTTGCTTGGGCTTGCGGAGTCGCTCTGATGCAGCCTTGCTCCACGTCAGCCACAGCAGCGGGGTGCAGGTGCAAGGGGATGTGGAGGCAGCAGGCAGTGGGCAGCAGCAGCTGCTGCCTCCTTCCCACACCCAAGAAAGCTTCCGCACACCTCAGCTGAACAAGCATAGACAGCAGCAGCAACAGCAGCAGCAGCAGCAGCCCTGGACAGCACAGCAGCCTCTGTACAGCCAGCCAACAAGTGATGCAGCGGCTATGTGGTGGCAGCATCAGCAGGTGCAGCTGCAGCACGAGCTCCCGTCTTTTGAGCTCCTTGCATTGCACCGGAGTATCTCATCAGCTTATACATGCTCGGTCCCAGTTCAGGCAGCGGTGGACGTTTCTGGGCTGCAGCAGAAGCCTGCACAGAGCACAGTGAAGCTACAGCAAGCAACAGCAGAAGGCTCTGAGCAGCTAGCAGCCTGCTCTCCCATTCAGCAGACCAATTCAGAAAAGGCAGAACAGGATTGTTTTCCTGGCCATGGGTTGAGGCAAACCACACCAGGAGCTGCTCCATCAATCCAGGCAGCAGGTGCACCTTGCAAGGCATCACTTGCAATCTGCATGGTTGCTTGTGCATGAAAGAGCTTGCAAGAGCAGACTGCGATGGACGTATGAACACAGCATGTGGAAGGCTTGTGTGATCTTGTAGGACCTCTGCGCTTCAAGCTGAGCTGCAGGTGCTGATTGGAATGCATCAGAGGTGTGCTGCTGGATCCTTGAGCATTGGCGTATATGTCAGTGATCAAGTGATTGAGCAAGTAAGCAAGTGCGGGTATGTGTGTTATTTCTGCGCATGCAAGTGCAGGTGCGTGCATGAGAGACCAAGTAAAGAGACCATAAAAAGACATTAGCTCACCCAAATGGGGTGTATGGTATGGGAACCCCAAGGAACAGGAATTTGACATCTTCACAACTGTTCTGCCTGCAGGCACACTGCAAACAACACCAGATCCCTATCAATGTCCACCTGAGCATAAGCAGCAGCAGCAGCGGCAGCAGCTCCCACGCCTCTGCAGGTGGTGCAGCGTAGCTGTACGACCTGCAAATGCCACTGAACATCTGCTGCTAGCAACGTGTGGCTTTACAGGTTCAAGCTCCACATTTAATTGTGGCACTCTTAAATGCATTCTTGTGCAAGTGTGTTCAGACGCTCATGCTTCCTGATCCATGTACGCATGCATCCTCAAGCCTATTGTAAATATGATAGGTAACTAAGCACCCAAGGCACTTGATCTCATCCAAGTTCTTCTTACAATGAGCACAATGCAAAGTATCCCTGACAGAGCATGTTGACAAGGACACCAAACATACTGGGCCTCTTCTTTCTTGCTGATCTTGGGGTGAAGGAGTCTGCAGCAACAGCTCATCCGGAACTGGCACCCCATAGATTTTTCTAATGACATCCAGCTTGAGCGCAAGATAGGTGGAGGCAGTTTTGGAACGGTGTATGCAGCAAGATGGATACATGCGCCCCCTGGTGTAGCTGCCAACTGTCAAGGTGCGGTCAGAAATGCATCTTTCAGGAGTATTGAATCATTTTGCCATGCCAGATCAGTGGTGATTGCAGCAGTACATTTGTCAAGAAATTGCACTGAGATGAGTGCTGTAGAAATGCCCTGTAACAGAGAACCACGCAAGTCCATGCACCTCCATTGTGCACAAGCGCATGATGCCCCACATGCAATCATCACAAGCGCATGATGCCACACATGCAATCATTTGTCTGGGAAGCAAAAAGCTCAACAAGCATGGTCCCAACAGTCTTCTTGCCAAGCAAGCAGAAAAGGCGGTTGCAGCTTCTTCCTGTGCCTGCAGCATCATCCGGAGCTCTTGAAGGTTTGCGAGTGGCTGTTAAGGTGGTGCGCCTTATGAATGAAGATGGAGGTGGCTATTCCTCACGGTCCTTGGACAGTCTCAAGCAGGAGATCCAGGTACGCCCAGATCTTTCTTATTTTCAAATGTGCCCAGTGGTTGCGCCCATGTGCATGATTGACAGCTAGAAAGCTGCACCGTGCAGCCAACTTTGCTGCAATTGTGCGCATGCTCAATAGGGCTGAGCTGATGTGAAAGTATTGCAAAACAACAGACCTGCTCATGTGCGCATTTGCTCTTGCAGGTGTTGAGCCACTTGAAACACCCCCACGTGGTCTCTTTTTTCGGTGCATGCCTCTCTCCTCCTAATGTCTTGATCGTTGTAAGTTTAAAGTGGAAGATTGGTATGTATATCAGGTTGACTTTTTGGTGCAAAGGATGCAAGTTTGCTTTATGGCTGGATCGTGAGAATTGAAACCGAAGTTTGCATGACCTCTAGTCTGCTGAACTCCTGGTGACTGCTCTCAATGATGTATGTATCTTGGAATTGCATGGCTTGTTCTTCCAGGAGCAACTGGCCGAGAAAGGATCCTTGCTGTCACTGATAAACACACACCAGAGGCAGCAGCAGCATCAGGATACATGCCATGAAGCTGCACAGGGGCTTCCATACCGTGAGGTGCATCAGCTTGCAGCAGGCTTGTTAGCATACTGGATGGAAACCTTTTCAAATACAAATTGGCATCTTAAACTGATATGCAACAAATAATCTGAACACTGCAATGGATTTGAGAATGATTATCATCCATGGTGATCATTTTGAAATAACGCCCACACTCACGCCTGAAGGTAGCAGCTACATATACATGCAAATGCACATACAAACGCACATGCAGGTGCTTCGTTTGGGCAGGCAGGTTGCCAGCGCCATGGCATACCTGCATGAGAGTGGCGTGATTCACAGGGACCTTAAGGCTGCCAACATCCTGATTGGGGACCAGGTATGCCATGCCACAGGCCTTGCAGTGGTGTCAGGTAAAGGTTGCATCACAAGATTTGGCGCCTGTCAGAGATGCGGGCGCCTGCAGCATCCCAGAGAAATTGGGCTTAGCTCTGGAGATTGAGCTCATTATTGATACCTCAACCAGGCATAACTGCCAGACCACATCGGGTGAATTTCTACTCTGTTTGACTGACCATGGTGGGGGACTACCTCCTCCCTTAATGCACATAATCGGGATCATACTTGCAAAGGGCGAGGTCCTTCCCTTTCCTTACCCAAGGTATCCACAGTGGTGACATCGCTTGTCATGTTCTGCACATAGCTTCAATGTGAGGATCTCTCCTGTATGTCTATTCTGTGGATATATTTCTATCCTGAGGCCACCAGTGAACTCTGTGAGTTTAATTACAGCTGTAACCACTTTGGAGGGGCTTTGGACTTCTGCTGCACTGTGGCATTGGTCTGGTTGCAGCATACGCTTATGGTTTGATGTTTGTTGAACTTACAGGGCCAAGCGCTTGTAGCTGACCTAGGTCTGGCCAAATTTAGAGAAGGCTCATGCCTTTCGACTCGGAATGCGTACGCAGGAACCCCAGCTTACATGGTAAGCAGTTTTGAAAGGTGTGGGTTTTAGAGGGTATTTCTCCCAGCAGAGCTATGAAAGAGGTGCTGTTAAGGTCTGATTCAAGCTTACCAGTCTCCACTCATTGGCTTGCCCAACACAATACGTCCGTTGAAGAGGAACAGGAGAACTGAATGTGTTTCATCAATGCAGGCTCCCTGCCTTCCTTTTTGCCGGGCTTTTCCTATGGAGGCCCCTTGCATGCCTTGCCTTATCGGACTGTATTTGACATCCTCTCTGAGTGGCACAACAAGCTTTGCCATTTCATTTTGGACATCATGGATCACTTTTTGAATGGCAATGACCAGCCACAAAACAATCAGCCTAACGGCCAGGCTGGCGGTTGACGCTTAACATATGTACTTGGTCATGTGGGCTCCTTGCTACTTTTAGGCTCCAGAGCAGTTTGAGGGCCACCGCACAAGTGAAAAGGTCGACCAGTATGCCTTCGGAGTGTTGCTATGGCAGATGCTGACAGGCCAGCAGCCATGGCAAGAACTGGACCACCCAATGCAGGTGAAGCATCCCAGAGTCAGGTCCTTTGCACCAAATCACAATCACCGCTTACAAGCAGCAAGGCCACCGAGAGTTCTCATGGCAAGAAATCTGGGTTGTTTGGCACCTGTTCTGACTTGCTGCTGTTCTGTTTCACTTACATGTGCAGATCATATTTGCAGTGGGCGTCCAATGCCAGCGCCTTCCCATTTTCAACAGCTGGCCCCTAGTGATGGCTGATCTCCTACAGGCATGTTGGGATGAATGTCCAGATCGGCGCCCATGTTTCTCACTTATAGAAGGGCAACTGCGTGCTTGCTTGGAAGAGGAGGACAGCAATTATAAGGCTGTCCATGAAAACAAAACATGCGTACAGCTATTTTCTGGAGCAAACTAAGTATCGCCTGCGTTGGATATACAGCCCGAGCAGCCCTCGTGAACTGTGCAGCAAAATTTAAGCATGCTGCCATTCCTGGTCCCTGCTAAGGTGCGCTGACAGTCTGGATTTGGGTAATACCCAGAAGGGTGATGGAAACATTACGTTTGAGCCTGAATTGGCAACTTTCGCATCCTTTAGGCCGCGGTCACACACAACGTTTCATGCATGGTATTGTTGGTATTGCTATCATCATGACGCTCACATTCTCCTGCTCCTGCTGCTGCTGCTGCTGCTCCTCCTGCATCTCCCGCAAACGCGTTCAAGAGACTGTGCATGTCAAGTTTATCTGAGTCAGGCCAATACTCGAGCAAGTTGTCCAGGCAGTCGTCTTCTGATGGCAGCGCAGAGCTCATATCCCTTAATAACCACTCCTGCTACTGCTACTAAATCACTCCGGTGATGGACCGGTGGTGCAGCATGCGACGTCTCCAACAGGGATGGTGAGATCGGCCCTAAAACCTTACACAGAAGAGATGCTTTGCTGTGATGTTCCGCCTAATCAGCCATAAATGTGTGCTCCCTTCCAAAAAAACTCCTGGGGTCTGGGGGAATCTCAGGGGGATCAAAACTGAGAATTTAGTCAGACCAGGAATATTTTGACACTTTGATAGCGCAACTGTTTGAAGCAAGTGTTGCACTACTTCGCGCGCTCTCAGAAGATATATCCTGTCTTTGACATGACTGCCAGGTGCGGCCTTATAATTGGGTAGGGTTCCAGCCCAAGGGCGGCAGCAGTGCCCCCGCTTGTTGCCTCCTTTAGTTGTTCCTTTTTAAGTAAGTATGACCTGTATCGTTGTTGGTGTTGCCATTGCGTGTCAGTCATCCAAGTGGACGATCTGTCCCTCTCCTGACTGAGATTACCTCCAGATCAGTCAGACGTCATACAAATATCCTTCAATATTTGCTGAAATGATTGGAAACTACCATACACAGTTTATTGATTCAAGGCCCACAAGCATGACAGGCCATTGCGCAATGAGTTGGCTGATCTATTTTGCAAAACACACAGCAGGCACAATGGACAAATTCCTTCACCCACACTGTAAGGCAACCCTTTTTCCTCAAATTTGATGGCAAGCTGTAGAAAATGTTGCTCATTGTCCCGAGCTTTGTCCCCCCATCAAAATATCGCAGACAGGCTGGAAGCACATGAGCAAACATCGCAGACTTGGAGAATACAGATGAAAAAGTGCTTATAAGATACCAACTTCAAAATCAGTCATCAATTATGATTCATGTCTAGGTGCACCCCATCACACTGGTACTGTGCTGTAAGAGAATCAGCATTACACTGGTGCTGTATTGTGTCAATTTCGAGGAGAAGTGTAGCCCTGGCACTATTTCACGCTGACCTGTTGCCTGCGTCCTCCTCAGGCTATACAGGGTAGCGCATGTACTAAACGATAGTCTAGATTTGAAGCTGTACCTGTCAACCACAGTGTAGCACAAGGAGAGAACTTAGGGAACGCTGCATTTATCTGCACAAGGCATCAGAAATCTGTCCAATTGTACTTGCATTGTACAATGATGGTGCACAGCTGAGCAATAGAACAGTGCAGGAAATCTGGCTGTCCAGGCATCACACACACACACACATACACACAGAGGGGGGGGGGAGAGTGTAACGAAACCAGGCTTTCCTTGATCACCAGATCACCTCCAACTACCTAATCAACCACCAGGCTCAGGCTTCGGGCTGGACTGGGGTCAGGCCAGTTCATTAACCGGGATCGTTCCCCGGCCAGCCCATAAAAGACCCTTCTTATAGCGTTCCTTACATCAGGTATCGATAGATACAGAGAGATACAGAGAGAGGAAGGAAGGAAGGAAGGAAGGAAGGAAGGAAGGAAGGGAAGAAGGAAAAAAGGAAGGAAGGAAGGGAAGAAGGAAAAAAGGAAGGAAGAAAGAAATAAGGCTGTACCAGCAGTGATCATCCTGGTAACATGCATGAGCACCTAGCACAAGGTGCTCTCTGTGTGAGTTTTGTTGGTGTTTGCACTTTTTGTGATCTTAGTTGCAAACTTAACCATTTAGTTGTGAATGGTTGTACTCTCTACCAATCAGTGGCGGTGAAGGTGTAGATCAAGAGTTAGTTTCATCACCGGCCGCTCAATCCAATTTTCGTAAATGTTACTTACCATTCATTAAGTATTAGTGTGCAAACAAACTTATTAATAGCCCTACACCTCTGGCAAGCTCAGCTCAGCTGAGGCTCTTATGTCATCCATGTTGCTCAGCTGCACTCTGTAGCTTGGTCCTGGGCATGAATCATCACAAAGAAAAGAAAAAAGGAAAAAAAACTACGCAAGCAGCAAAAAGCTCCTCGCATCAATTAAGGAAGGCCACTTGGGAAGAAAAGCCCCTTCACCAGAAAAGAAAAAAGTAGTCAGTGAGGAACAGGAGGGTTGCAGGCAGACAAGCCAGCGGACCTCTCCTGATTGGTTTGAAGGTGAGGAGAATGCTCAAGAGAACATCTGTTGCGATTTGGGATGCGTCTGTTTCCACAATGAATTTGGCAGTTGGGTGTGGTGCGTGCACGAACTAAGGTTTTTTAACCATCCTCCTTTTGGGCTTATCTTGCTGCTCCTGGTCCCATTTCCATTCTGCTTTCTCAGATGTTAGCTCATTCAGAGGGGCAGCAGGTTCAGCAAAATGGTCAACCCATCTTTGTGATGCCATAGACAGGACCAATACAAAAAACCAATGCATGCTTGATGATGATAATTGTGATATTATCAACATGTGTGTACTACTGGGGCCCCTCAGTGGGTATGCTTTGCGCATGTTCCTGGCATATGCGCGTGATGATTTGCACCATTTGCGCTTAACAATGCCGCATAGCCACTATTTCAGCATGTTTGCAACAGCTGATCCTGACTGGTAGAAGTCTTGCAGGCGCACACGCGACATCAGCTTTGGCGCGAACCCTGCTTTTCACAGCCAAATGTCCATACCGGATCACCCACAGCACCAAATTGCATGATGCTTGGTGTATGGGTGTTCTTGTAATAAACAAACTTAAATGCAACAGAACTGGAGTGGAAAGGCCCAGCAGTAAGTGACAAGTACATTTTGGGTCATTTCCTTACAAACAATTCAGCAAAAGTGGTGCCAGAATGGGTGGCCCATTATGGGTCAACAACAAACAAACTCCAAACTTGGGTTTTAACAACCAATATCACTTCGCAACACAATACAAGTATACTGGTGGGGCTTTGTGAGCACCAGTGGGCTTGTGGTGAGGGCTCACGTGCGCTATTTAAGCTAGGAATAGGCGAAAAACGGATCCTCATCACCCCACCAGGCCACCAAAGACGTCCAATTTTACAAGAAATTCTGGTAGAAGCCTAGTTGTATGACATTATTGCAGGTTGTATATAGAAGGGAGCATGCACAGCAAGAAAAGCACAATCAGAAATGGTAACCGGGTGTTGCAGGGGGAGCCGTTTGCCAAGAATCAGCTTGGCCACCCATTACCCCCGTTCAACCTTTGAAGTGCCAATTTCCTACACACACACGCACAAGCATACACACACACAAAAGCAGGCATGCATGCACGCACACATGCAAGCACGTGCGCACACGTGCACACACACCCGCTGCTGCATGTACTCATACGCATGCTCTTGTACGTGCCATCATGTTCATTGAACACTCATGAGCACTGCATGATACATAGCGCAATGTGCCTGAAGGTGAGGGTCACCAGGTCGTGGTCGTGCAGTGGCACGCCATGGCAGATGAGGCCATACATGAGCGGCATCTTGGCGGGATCCAGGCCGGTCTCTTGTAGCCTTTGCAGCTCAAAGCCGGGCACAGGCGCTGCTCCCTTGTGCCCAACCACAGAAGCAAGATATGCAAGCGGGAAACAACTTGAGAAGAGACCAGTAAGCCGGGCAGGCGCTGCTCCCCTGTGCCCACCGCTGTGCCTGCCCACCCGCCCTGGACCTGCAAGACAACGTGGCCACAGCGTGGTGAGCACGCTTGCCTTGTCAAATCTTTCGTCCCTGCAGCGGGTCATTCCTAGGCATTATCTAGCCTTGCCTGCACATTACCTCATCTCCCTTTTATTGGACAGCAAATGGTTAGCTGCAGCCAAAGGGACCCAGTACGAGGAGTCAAGCGCGACCTGTACAAAATCACCATATTCTTCCAGGCATATGGGCAGGCAGCAGCAGGCACATACATCAAACGCACTAGAGGGAGGGCGCCTCACACCGCAGCAACACCCCCCCCCC
>LFCJ01003858.1_pt1 | contig 10991 bp, 11 predicted proteins | sample 643141 | NCBI WGS metagenome assembly LFCJ01 (sample SAMN03766243, study PRJNA286221) | soda lake metagenome | biome: soda lake; feature: Kulunda steppe; material: water; isolation source: sample B1-Br-g2 brine of Lake Bitter-1 | place: Russia: Kulunda steppe | collected 2010-07 | reverse complement strand
CAGATGAAAGGTCATTTTCTGATATCAACTATTAGAAATAGGTACTCAGAAGAGTTCCCTATGATTAAAGAGACCTATAGAGAGATAATGGAAGATGCCATGGACTTGAAAAATGCAGAAAAAGTTATCGAAGGGTTAGAAAAAGGCGATATTAAGTGGAAGAGATTTAATCCTGATGTTCCTTCTCCGTTTAGCCATAATTTATTGCTCCAAGGCAGTACGGACGTAATAAAGATTGAAGACAGACAAGAAAGACTCAAAAAACTCCATGAACAGGTGATGGAGAGGATACAACATCAATAAATTTATGGGCTACAAAATGAAAACAAGAGAATGATAGGAGCAGCAACCTCTCAAATTTCAAGTCTATTTCTGAATCCTTTAGGGCTTCTAGCGTTATTGTCATTAATACCATTAGCTTATTTCTACCTAACTAAGCCTGAGCCTGATAGACGAGTTATGCCATCTATCGCGTTCTTTATGGAGAATGAGAACAAGGGTAAACTTAATCATGCGCTCAACAAACTTCGAAAAAATATTATTTTAATCCTGAATATATTAATCATAGCGTTGGCAGCATCAGCCGTATCAGGGCTATACACTAATTCTCCCAGCACTGGTGAAACTGTAATTATATATGATCGTTCGGCATCAATGTATGAAGAACATGCTGAATCAATATCTACAGTGCTAAACAGCGCAGGCTCAGAGAATACTATTATAGATGTTGGAGAACAAATTACCGTTGAAGAAGGTCTTAATAGACAAGAGGCTGCAGATCACATAAGAAATAATCCTCCTCAAAATTCTCAGGCGGATTTAAGATCTGCGTTACAAACTGCTAGAGCCTATGACGGGGAAGTAATACTTTTATCTAACTTAGATGAAGATCAAGATTTAATAGAAGACTTCGAACTACTAGCAGAAGACCGAGGCCTTGAACAAATCGAGTATAGTACAGAAAATCAGTGGGGTTTTGTAGACTTATCTGAGGACTATGTGGAAATAAGGAACTATGGAAATACCGACGTATCTATCAATCTTGACGTAAACTCTGATCAACAAAATGTTGATATTCCTGCAGGCGAGACACAAAGAGCAAATATAGAGCTTGAAGAGGGAGAGAATACGCTTGAACTTCCACAAGATGATTTTTCTCTGGATAATAAGGCTTACTTATATGTTCCAGAGGATGAGGCGGTTCCTGTCGAAATACAAGCATCTGAGAATGTTTATTTGGAGACAGCAATAGAATTGATGGAGGATTTTGAATTATCGGATGAGGGAGATATTATAATATTAGATGAGGATTCAGATATTCCTGATAGCCCTGCAGTCCTTATGCAGGGAAGTATTTCTGAATTGTCTACAGGAGATAAAGAAAACTATGAGGTGGAAATACAAGATGACTTTGCTTCATCATTTGAAACAGAAGTATATGAAATCAACGAATCGGAAGAAACATTTTCTGAACCCGGACACGCTTTTTTCAAGGAAGATGATAATTTCTACTATAATGTGGATGATGAAGACTTTAGACAAGAATATGTTTATCCTGTTTTCTGGCAAAATATATTAAATAATCTTTCTGATAGACAGTCCTTTGAAGAAAGTAACCGAAATTTAGACTCCGTAAGCGAGACAGATCCAGGGTTCTATGATGAATACGCGGCTAATTTCTTAGATGAACAACAAGCTGATATAGATTATAATAATGTCGAAGTTCAAGGCACAGAGTTCGAAACACCTCTAAATCAAGCGAGTATGCTTGCTCTTTTGCTTTTGGTGCTTATAGGTATTGAAAATATATTATTGCTTGATAGAGGTGTTTATCGATGATTGGTTTTGAAACGCCAGAATTAATGCTTATGGCAGTTCTGTTAGTTCCTCTTATTTTTAGGGCGCTAAAATTTAGGCCTTTACAAAGAGTTGTCGGTTTACTAACAATTGTTGCTGCTTTTTCAATTATAGTTGCGGCCTCAGGCCCATTTATTACTGCTCAGGAATCTGAAGAAGGCGTAAAAGAGTTAGTTGTGGTTGAGGATCAGTCAATGTCTTCCCAACTTATTGATAAGGAAGAGATTGCATCGGATGAAGTGATTTTAGACCGAAGAACAGTAAATTCAGATAGAGAAAGCTTTGATAGACAAGTTGATAATATTTTAGAGCCTAATGAAACATATCTTTTTGTTTCAGATTTGCAAGCAGATACCTCTGAGCTTGAACAGAGTTTTAGAGAAAAAAATGCGTCTGTTAATATTCTCAGAGAAGAAATGGATGAAGAACACTCCGTCGTTATTGATGGACCTGATGAGGCTGTTATGGGCGCAGAAAATAGTTATACTGCTCGCGTTAGCTCTACAAATGGTAGTACCTCTATGACTGTGGGCCATGATGATGACATAATTTACAGCGGTGATGATCAAGAGCATGAGTTTGAGTTATCTTTTGAAGAAGAAGGATATGAGCAGTTATGGGTAGAAATTGAAGCAGATGACATCTATGACGAAAATAATGAATACTTTAAAACGGTCGAAGTGAGAGATAAGCCTGAATTATTGGTGTTAGGTGAAGAGGGCTCACTAGAAACAGAGCTTGAAGATTTCTACGAGGTTGAATATGCCTCTTCAATCCCTCAAAATGTGGATGATTTTGACACAGTTTTGACTAAAGAATCAACTGATAGCCAAGAACTTAGAGATTATCTAATAGAAGGAGGAGGACTTGTATATACAGGAGATGATTATGACCCAGATTATTTGCCAGTACAGTCTGCAGATACTGATGACGAAACTGATGCGCCTCTAATAGTTCTTGTTGTAGATGTTTCTCACTCTACGGGCTGTGTTGCAGACGATAGTGGTGAAGATCAATCTATTTACACGGGCTGTGATAGAAGCGATGTGGTTCCTACATCTGTTCTCTACGCTAATGAGATAGTTGAGAATCTGCCTGAAAACACGCGCGTTAGTATCGTACCTTATGCAAGAACTGATTATAATCGGGAGCTGAACCAGCCTAGGGTTCTTTCCGCAGAAGGCGATGAAATTCGAGAAGATTTGTCCCGTATAAGAGCTCAGAATGATCCTACATATCAAGAATCTGGTATACAGAGAGCTAACAGCATATTAAGAAGTGAGTCTGTAGATGGTAATGCTATTATGATAACTAATGGTCGGCCAGCAGAAAGAGTATACGATCAGTCAAGACGTGCGGCCACACAAGAAGCGAATAGATTTAGTGGTAGACTAATTACTGTAGGGATAGATGAGGAGCTTGCGCCTCCAGAAGACTCTGATAGAGATTTCTTACAAGATATAGCTGAGCGAACTGACCAAGGATACTATTTAGATGCTTATTCTATAGATGATTTGGAGTTTGCTTTTGAAGCAGGTGGAGGAGAAGGAGAAATGAGTCCCTTAACTGTAACAGATTCCACTCATTTTATAACGAGAGATACGAATTTAGACGCATCAATTATAGAAATAGATGGTGCAGAATCTAAATCCAGCGCTAATACTCTAGTAGAGACAGTTGATGGACAACCGTTCTTAACTACTTGGAGATATGGTACCGGTAGAGTAGCTGCCTTTACTGGAGATAACCAAGATTTAGAAGAAGTCATGGAGCAAGAACCCGGAATTCCGGGCAGAACATTCTCTTGGACTACGGGTCCAATGGATCAGGATAAATGGGTAGAAGGAGATACTGTGGAAGATGATTTCAGGATTTATTCGCGCGAGCAAGAAGAAGGGTTCAGAAGACAGTCAGAAGAAAGATACTATAGGGATCTTGAACATAATGAAACAGGATTCTATGAAGATTCGGGAGTAGAATATTCTGTAAACTACATGCCCCAGCTTCAACAACTTGGTTACAACGAAGATGCAGTGTCAGATTTTACTGTGGGCGGCCAAGTCTATGAACCACATCAGCTTGAGTCTCTCTATGACCAACTGGAGATGAGTGAGCGAACTTCAGATGACACGACTGACTTAAGACCATACGCATTGATAGTAGGTCTCTTGTTTTACCTTTCAGCTGTAGGTATTAGAAAGAAAAAAGGTCTTGCATAAAATTGTGCTAAAAGTTAAAACCGGCCCCTACAAAAAAAGATTATGGGCGTTTTTGATGACATAAAAGATTCTGTCGCCAATTCTGAGAAAAATGAGTCAAGATTTGGTAACAGTGATACAGATAATTTTGAGGATATAGACTTTGGTAACTCTAACATTTCGCAAAATGATTCTTTGAACTCTAATCAACGTAATATGGATTCTCCTCGTTCGAGCTCCAGTTCTGGACTGAGAAAAAATCAAAACTCAAGACAAAACCAGAATCAAAGGACAACACCAACACGAAGAGCCCAAGCTCCAAACTCGCAGGCGGGAAGACCTAGGCCAGGATCAGACCAACCTCAACTAAGCAAGAATACTCAAAAGAAGATGGAAAATGCAGGTATTAAACGTACTCAAAATAACCGTGAAACGGGATATAATCGAAATAGAGGGGCAAGATCTAGTCAGTCAGTATCAGATTCGAGAAATGACTTTGAAGAGTTAAAGGCGCAGAACGAACAGATTATAGAACTTCTTAAGAGAATCAATACTTCGCTACAAAGACTAGGCTAAGTAGTTGAGAATTGTACTCATGCCCCAAAGACCTTTTAGAAATAGTACGGCGGCAATCCAGTTTTTGTAGTCTACAAGCACTGCAGGATTTCCAGTAAACAATATTGCTGCGCTTAATATGTCTGCCATTGAACCTAGGAGGTTTAAAGGAGGCCAAGGAATAAAATTAGGCTGCAGAAATGAATAGATTCCTTTAAAATATAGAAAGCCTGCGTGATAATGTAAAAATGCATCGGGGAGTGCTGAAGTAGTGAAAAGAATAAGGGTAGCTGATAGGATATCTACCAGTCCTAAAATATCAAATCTCAGCATCAGTCAAGTTCTATTACTCGGTCTGCCGCATTTTTGAGAGCTGTTGAGAAACCGGGCTCCATACCCATAATAACAGTTTCTTTTCCGTATTCCTTAGCTTTCTGTATCACGGGTAAAAAGTCTGTGTCACGGCTTACTAATACCACAATGTCTATACTATCATTGAACACTGCTTCCATAGCATTTACAGCCATATAAACATCTACGTCGCTTTCCTTAGCTTTTTCTCCTCCTAAACCTAGAGATGCTTCAAAACCTTGTGATACAATTGCTTCTATAAGTTTGTCTGAAGCATATTGGTTTAGAAAAACTTTACCAACCTTTATGTTTCCTAATTCTTCAACAGTTTCTCTCAACTCATCTAAATCCAAATCAAACTCTTTTCTGACTACATTAGGCCCATCAACATATATTGCCACATTAGGTGATGTGCTAACACTGTCTTTAATTCTTTTTAAAACCATTTTTGTAACACTGGATAAACAAACGAACCTTACACATTTAACACTATAACACGAAAGAGATTCCTCAATTTTCAGCTGTATATATTGTAAAAACTTGATGCGTTCTCAGAAAATTTATTCTTAAGATCATCTAAAGGAATTTTTAACACGTTAGAGGCCTTTTCAGCTATCCTAAATGTGTGGAGAGGCGTATTAGGCATAGAATCACCGAGATAAGGAGAATCCGTTTCTAACAATACGTTCTCTACAGGAATACTTGTTAAAATATTTTCTACATCTGATGAATTAAGTAGCTGTCCTGTGACCCCAATAAAATGACCAGAACTAACAATTTTATCTGCTAACTCAACAGAGCCATTAAAACAGTGGAACAATGCTTTAACATCATAATTAGAAACTATTTCAAAAGCCTTTTTTTCCGCTTCGCGAGAATGCACCACCACAGGCAAATTCAATTCTTCCGCAAGCATTAACATTTCTCGAAACACTTGCTCCTGATCTTCTCTTACATCAACGTCATCGATATGATGATGATCTAGCCCTACTTCGCCAACAGCAAGAACGTTGTTATTGATTATCTGCTGTTTAACCTGTTCAATATCATTGAAATGATCTGTACTACAAGGGTGCAAACCCATACAACATCCCAGTTTATCAGATAATTCTGACACTTCTAAAGCCCTTAGATTATCTTCTGGGCCACAACCTGCCAGAACTACAAAATCCATATCATTCTCAATATCATCTATTATATCTTCTCTAAGTCCTTCAAACTTCTCAAACTGTAGGTGGCAATGAGAATCAATCATCTTTTTTCTCTCTCAAGACGGGCTTCAGTTGCACCTCGCTGCCCCATATATTTTGCATCAGTTTTCTCTCCATAAGGACGGTCAGCTTCCGAAGTCATATTTTCTACAGCCATTTGACATATTCGGTCTTCAGGATAAATCGTTATAGGAACATTCCCTAAATTCTGAATTTCCAATGTAATTTGTCCTTCAAATCCTGCATCCACGAATCCCCCTGCTGCATGAGGAATAAGACCTAAACGAGCATAACTTGAACGACCTTCAATTCGTGCTACTTTATCTTTAGGTATATTTACTGTTTCTAGAGTAGTGCCAATCACAAATTCGCCGGGATGTATTACTACACCTTCTTCTGGACCTCTCTCCATTTTACGCTGTAATTCGGAAAAAGATTTCATATTTTTAGTATCAATAGCCTTTAATTTTCTAGTCTCTAGAAATCCAAACTCGTAGCCTAGTCTTAGATCAATAGAAGAGGGCCCAATTTGTAAATCTGGGTCAACTTCAGGACCTTTTTCCGTATATGCTAGGTTTTTTTCTTTAACAAGCTTGAGCAAGTCTTTGTCGGAAAGTATGCTCATATACAAAAATTGACAAGTATATCTTTTATTCCTTCAACTCTCAATCAGTTATTATGAAGTTGACCATTTTTCTAAAACCTGTTATAACAATTTTATGCATATTTTTATTCGCTTCAGCAGCTTATGCTGGGATAACACATGAGTTAGAGCAAGTTGAAGATAATGTTTATGTCAACACTACTCTGAAGCTGGATTGCGAGGCTAATTGTCCATTAAATCTTTGGAATATTGATTATCGTCTTCCAGAAGGTTCAGAGCTCAGATACGTGGGCGATTCAATTGGAGAAATAGAGGAATACAACATTCAAAATAATGTTTTGGAGGTTTCTAGTAATACGGGGCCTCCTAGAGAAGAGGAATACCTTGAACTCCATTATAAAATTAATAACTATTCTGAAAGTATTTTTGAAGATCTTCAAGTATATCAGCTCTCATTTTCAGGATTTGATGGGAGAGAAACCACAGGTACTGTAACGGGTGACGAAATTATTTCATCTTGGATTGCTCCGGGATTTGACACTTCTCACACAGAGGAAATACGTTTTAGCGGAGAAGGCCCAGTATCACTAAGGCTTAATGTAGGCGAGGGTGACAAGACTGAGTATTTTGAAGTATTTGGGGAAAACCAAGATATTGATTTGGATAAAGCCTACGAGTTAGCTTTAGGTAATGTGGGTCATCCACAAGATTATGAAAGGATTCCTATTGTTTTTTACTCATCCTTAGACTACCGTAATGATGTATCTGAATGGAGCGCCGGAGAGTATGGCGCAGGACTGATAAGAATCAAAGAATCAGATGAACTAAAACCTATTGTGGTGCATGAAACTGTTCACAGCCTAAATCATAACTTACTTGAATGGGATCGTACAGATAGCGCCTGGTTTGATGAAGGTGTCGCAACACACGCTGAAGATTTAACACGGGTAAGTCTTGAAGGACATAGTAGAACATCTGAACTTTTCGGCGATGAAGTAAGGTATCAGGATAATGGATACATTTACACATTACCTCCTAGAGGAGATAGAGAGGTCTTATGGGATTATTATCAATCTGAAGATAATCCAATGAAGTATTGGGCTCCTCAAAAAGGAGATAGAGAATTTGGCTATGCTTATTCTGAGCTCATAATCAAAAAATATGTGAAGAATGGTGGCGAGATTAGCGAAATTTATGAAAAAGTAGATCCAGAAAGAGAAGTTGAAACTAATGAAGAAAAATGGGATTTATATGATGAACATCTTGATTTGCGGCCTTGTGAAAGAGATAGTAGGGATGCGTTCGATGAATGTATCGATGAAATAAATGACCATGAGTTTGGAGTTAAGTCAGCCTCGAGATCCAACGGGGGAGATCGTCTGGAGATAGAAAAAATTGAAGTTCCTGAAAGAGATAATTTTGAACAAGTAGATATATTTAGCATAATCTTATCAGAATTAGAACTACTTTGGACGGAATTAGAGGCATTAATAGTTGAAATAGGTGAGAGTTTGTGATTGAGCACGTTATTGAGAATATAGAAGTTTATGGGCCTTTAGCAGTCGTAATGTGGATGTTTTTAGAGGAATTTATCCCTATACCTTCTGCAGTGGCTCCTATGGCAGCAGGATTTGTGCTGATACCTGCTAATGAGCCGGTACAGGCGTTTATAATGGTCTTTTTGCTTATAGCTATTATTGGTTCGGCAGCATCAGTACTTAGTTCGTATCTATTGTATAGTATCGGATTTTATGGTGGAAAACCCGTTCTAGAAAGAGTAGGAAAATACGTAAGAGTCTCATGGCCGCAAATTAAGGCATTTGAAAAACATTTTACGTCGGGGAAAGAACATTTGTATCTTGCCATATTTAGAGCAATGCCATTGATTCCACTTTCTGTTATTTCTGCCTCAGCAGGATTTTTTCGGATTGACTGGAAAACTTATGGGATATGGAGTTTTGTGGGTATGATTCCTAGAAATTTATCTTTGGGTATGATGGGGTGGTATCTTAGAGATGACTTTATATCAGCAGCTATTTTTATAGGGCAAGTCTCTACAGCAGCATTCTTAGTTATTTTAGCCTCAGCATCCGTATATTTCATCCACAACCGTCATAGATTTGCAGAAAAGGGAACGCGCGTTTTTATCAAATGAATATGATAAAAAGACTTGCTAAATAATGAGTTGGTAATGTCAGACTTAGAAAAACTCGTAAAAGAATATCTGGATTTTTACTCTCAGACACAGGGAATACTACCACACACTTTAGAAAAATACAGACAAAAATATTTTGAACAAGGGTTTTTAGAAAAAGAAGATTTGTACAATTTGGCTTATAAATCATCTACTAGGAGCGCACATCATGTTAATCGTAATCCAGAATATCTTTGCAAAGAGGTTACCTCAAATCTTGGTAATGTTAACGGAGATTTTTCTCAAATAGCCTTGATCACTGCTCTTAAAGGATTTAAACCGCCTACAGCGTCAGTAATCCTTACTGTAAAAAACCCTGAAAATCATGCTATAGTTGATACGAGAGTATGGGCATCTTTGGAGCGATTAGACTTTTTAGAAGGCCATAGAGAAACCTTTGGTCCTGAACACTATGTTACGATGATTAAACACATTAGAGAAATTTCTAAAAACACAGGTTATACTCCTGAACAAGTAGGATATGCCTTGTTTGCCTACGATGTTGATAAGAGGGAAGGGACACTACATTAAGTTATTGAGCAGGAATTTTTCCTTCTTTAAATTCCAAATATATGTCTTTCGTACAATATCTTTAACATATCTAAACAGAAAATTTTTACGATGTTGTTCTCCGTGAACAAATAATCCTGTTCTGCCTAAAGATACCAAAAAAGTTTGAGGATTATCGTCAATCATTTTGAGATCTTTAAAATCTTCTTTAGATATATTTTCAGCAATTAACTCGGCCTCTTTTAAAGATTGATGGGCGGAATTACCGTCTAAGCTATTACAAGCACCTATTGCAAAAATATTATCAAATTCTACTGAACAGAGCCCTTTGTTTACTTTTAATCCTTCATCGCCAAATGACTCTCTTACTGCAGCTACTGGTTGAACTCCTCCACACCATATAATTTTATCGAACTTTTTATTACGCCCTTCAAAAGAGACTGAGCCATTATCCATAATATCTACTTTTTTACCTCCAGTAAAACCTATATCATACTTGTTAAGATAATCCAACACTTTCAGAGAAATGTCTTCTGAAAAACCGGGTAAAGGCCTAGTAGCACTATCAAAAATATGGGTTTCGACACCCTTAGCTTCTAATTCTGCAGCATACTCTATTCCTGTATATCCTGATCCCACAATACAGACGCTGCCGTCAATTTCACTTAGTTTTAAAGCGCTATCAATTGTATAAGGAGTTATAATCTTGTCACTTTCAAATTCAGATTTAGTAGTACTCCCTAGGGCCAAAACAAGATAATCATAATTTAATACTCCTTCTTCAAGCTCCACAACATTTTTGTCTGGATTAAAACCGGTTATCGTCGCTTCTAAAGTCTGAATAGTCGTACTTGAAAAAAGTTCATTTACATCTAAAGTTAAATCTTCAGTATTAACTCTTTGACGAACTAAATCTATCAGCCCAGGAGTATAAACGTGCTCAAAATTTTTATCAACTACTTCAACATCAAATCCTTGTCTATGAAGATCTATAGCTGCTCTTATGCCTCCAAATCCAGCTCCAGCTACTACAACCTTATCCATATCTAATCTACTGAATTAAAGCCATTTTGCACGTGCTTGAAAACAGGTTTTTTGCCATCATAGCTTTCAGAAAGCTCATGGAATAAGCCTTCAAAATTGGAAGGAACACGATGCTCTACAGCACGCCCCAATCCTAAGAAAAAGTCGTGTACTAACATATTATAGATAGTAGAGTTCTTTTCAGAATCAAAATATGATTTACTATAATTTTCAATAAACGTCCCGAAATTCACGGGCACATCTGGGCTAAAACCTAATTCATTCTCCCAAAGTTCTCTCCAAACATCAACAAGATGAGAGTAATTAACATCATAAAGCTGAGGATCAGTATTATCTACCTTGTAAACGAAACCCTTACTATCCAAACTTTGAATAATTTCAAACGCTTGATCTTCATCAATATTTGCTTTCAACTCTAGTTGAACATGATAAGTTCCGCCATCACTCAAGTGAATTTGTCTCAATAT
>LFCJ01003857.1_pt1 | contig 10992 bp, 15 predicted proteins | sample 643141 | NCBI WGS metagenome assembly LFCJ01 (sample SAMN03766243, study PRJNA286221) | soda lake metagenome | biome: soda lake; feature: Kulunda steppe; material: water; isolation source: sample B1-Br-g2 brine of Lake Bitter-1 | place: Russia: Kulunda steppe | collected 2010-07 | reverse complement strand
GGAGGGAGGGAGGGAGGGAGAATGAGCGGCATTGCGAGCATAGCGGTAAGTTGCCAGGAGGGGCAGCACACTGGGTGGCAAGCAGCTACCTGCATTTTTTACTTTCAAAGAGCAGCCACATGCCCCGCTTCACCATATTCACCAGCTGCACCGCCACAGGTAGTGCTGGCCACTACAGTGACATATACCGTGCCCACCACCCAATGCTTTGTCTGTTCGCACAAGCAGTGCCCACTTAGGGGCCCCATGCCCACCACCCAATGCCTATCTATGCCGGACCCTTTTGAGGCCCCTGGACTCCAGCTCCCTCCACCTCCACCTCCAGGGCCCATCTGGGCCAATCCCCGGCCCAGTGAACACTGGGGCCAGAGAGTCAGGGATACCTCCGGGTTTGGCACGTCGGCATGAGAGGGGTGCCTCCGGGTTATGGCACATCAACACAAGAGGGGCACGGGCTGTGGCAGGGTGCCCCCAGCTGGTAGAGGCCAGCGCAGCCAGTGAAGCGCAGGCCCCGCAGAGCCTGCTTAAAGGCGCACACACATGCACACACACATGCACATACACACACAACCTTGTGCACAAACACGCAGCATGCCCTGGGCGAAACGTGCCTGCCGCGCCCCCGCTGAGCAAGCAGGAAGTTGGGTGTATCGCTGTAGGCGCCCATCGTGCTGAAGCGCCGGGGGCTGCGGCCCCAGGCGCTACCGCTGGGCGTCTGGGCCAGCTTCTGAGACAGCTGCCTCCGAAGACTGACTGCCCTTGGCGGCTCCAGAGGGGGTGCTCCAGAGTCCTGCAGGGGCGCGTGTGATGCGACGTGCAGGTGCGTCATGGCTGATACACGGGCATGCAGGTCAGACCATGGCGATGCCACGCCACGCCACCATGCCGCAAACCCTCAAACATGCGCCCCAGCAGAGGAGCAATGGACAGTGCAAGATGGGGATGGCTTGTGCGGCAAGGGGTACAGATGGCTTGCACGTCAAGGGGTGGGGTGGTTCTTGCGTCAAGGAGCGAAGGCGGCTTTTGTAGCCCTCAGCCCCCGGCCAGCTGCACCAGCCAGCACACACTTGATGAGGGATGTGACGTGTGCATAAAAAGTTTGCTGCATACAAAAACTGTAAGCCCCGTGCACCCTTAACCCATTTGTGCAGTGCACAAGCTTGCTGCAGGACAGAGACCTGTACATGCACAGAGCACAATTGCTTCTTGGTTGCAGGGGAGCTACCTGTTTCCGTCCTGCATCGGACGCCAGGCGCTTGACGCGGGAGGGCAGCCTCTCCTTGGACCTTGCCCTGTGAGCACGCTCCAAGCAGCCGAGTCGCCATGCATCAAGTGCAGCCCTTGCAAGCGGCCCACACAATCAACACCGCTCCTTTAACCCTTATGATGAACAGGTGGCTGTTCAAAATGTGTGCACTTGTTCAGGGCACTCTTCAGCAGCCAGTATCTGCAAGCCCTTTGGCACCCACAAAAACACACGTGCCTGGGTGCTCGTACTGCATCCGCACAGCTCTGTCTACATGCTCAGGACATGGGCAAGAGATTAACCCCAATGTCAGTGAGTAACTGGCAGGCAGGCAATGCTTTGTGTGTGTGATTGTGTGTGTTGTAAATAAGTACATGTGGGCGCGCGCGAGCATGTGTACACTTGCGTGCGTGTGTGTTTGCCCATACGCAATCAAAAGGGGTTCCCATGGTTTTATAAAGCAAGGCTGCCAAGCTGTGCACAACCCCCTGGGTGTAGCGCCGGCTGATACATAGCTGTGCCCCCGAGCAACCTGAGACCACACTATCCTTCTGTCCTACCCTCTATTCTGAAGGCGAGTTGCCAAAGCTGCAGGCCTGCATGCACTCCAGTTCCTGTCTCACTCGCCAATCCACCACATCACCTGCAACCCCACCTGTTGCCTCAGCACCTCAGCTTTGACCCCATCTGCAACCCCACTACCCCACCTTGAACCCCACCAGTTGCCTCAGCACCTCAACCTCCGACCCCATATGCCATCCCGCTACCCGACAAGCTCACCTGCTGGTGCGGCTACCTCGTGGGTGCTGACTTGGGGACATTGCCCTCTGCCGGATCATACTCACCACTTTCCTGAACTGCGGTGCAAGCAAGAGGCGGGGTTTAGGAATTGTCAGAATGGCGCCGCAGCTGAGGGGGTTGAGGAGCCTAAAACCAGGAAGAATCCCACCACAATGACCCACAACGCATCAGGACAGAAGGGACGCGCTGCCCAGGGTGAACTTCCCACACGGCCCAGCCAGCAAAGCCAGCCTTGGTGGCCAAAGCAAGGCAGCTTTGGTGTGCTGACACAAGGCGGGCCAGGGGTCAACACATACCATGGGTCAGAAAAACGCCGACAACCTTGGCTAAGCAAGCACCAGCAGCAGCACGACTGAGCATCCTTATGGCATGGATGGCCTAGAGTGCCCAACACAGGCTCGCGCTTGCTTTTTGGCCTGCGCGCGTGCGTGTGATGTGCGCACAAAGCTCACAGCCACATGCAGATCAAGGGCAGCGGAGACACTGTGGCACACCCTCGCTGTGCAGTCCTGCTACTCCGGCCTGAAATGACCCACAGAGGGTGCGCAGGGCTGCGCAGCGCACTCACGCGCCAGGGCACCAGACAAGGAGTGCGCAATGCCTGGGTGTGTCCTACGGGCAGCAGCACGGTTGCTGCTTGGGCAGCCGCACGTGTGCAGTGCGCCCGCCGTACCTGCGTCAGGTGCGGGCTTAGTGGGTTGGAGGACTCGTCCTTGAGGCTGGGCTGTTGCAGCAGCTGCTGGCCAGCTTGCGTGCCTTTGGGGGCCTTTGGTGTGGCAGCCTTTGGCGAGGACGACCTCAGCGGGAGCCTGATGCGGTTGCTGGACTTGTTACGCGCGTCCGTGGCAATGAGGCTGCCCGCAGGGCCAATGGTGAAGCCATGGAGAATGGCCAGCTGGCCCCACCGCTTCCTGGAGGCCCGCACGTGCGTGTGTACATGTATGTGTGTTTGTGCATGTGCATGCGTGTGCGTGTGCAAGTGTGAGTAGATATGTGTGCATGAGTGTGCTTGCTTGTGAGTGCACACTTGAGCTTGCACAATTTGTCCAAAAGGCTGGCACGCCTCCTTACATCTTGGCGCTGTTGGGGATGGAGAAGTGCATGGATACATATGTTGGGGAGCTTGCATTGGCACGCCTTGTATGTCCACAAGCAAGTGTGTTGGCTGCATCTCAGAGGCTGAGGCGCCATCACTGAATTGGCGCACGCAGCCAGTCTGCAGAACTATTGCCCACCAGCAGTGATTGATGTGTCAGTGCTGTCTGTTGAGAATCACTGGGCTGCCAGGCATGGAGGTTTGATAAAAGGATGTGTTCTGTGCTGATGCCAGTCTGGGCTGTGCCCGCACCGACTTCCCAATGTCTGGGGCTATTTCTGCCGTTCCTGGACCAGCTCCATCCATTTGCGGCGGACACATGGTATTGCAATCAGGCAGTGATGACTGGAACTAGCATTTTGCGCGTGTCCAGGCCGTGGTGACGGCGTGCCAAATAATGCACTCGGGCAGGGCGTCCCTGACTGCCATGCACGCCGCTTGCACCCCCCCTGCGCGTGACTTGGCGCAGGCTTTGCCAGTGATGGTGTTTTGGAGACACGAGCGGGCGCAGGAAGGGGCGGGCGTGCCCCTCCAACCTGTGCTTGCACAAGCTGGACGCGCGCTTACACGAGGTCGGTCCGCTCCAGTAATGTTGCGCACCACTGCGCGCAGGCGCCCCCCACGGTACAGCGCACCCCGTAATGCATGTGACAGGCATCGCGGACACCAATGGTGTGAGGGGGAGTGGCGGGGGCACCGGCACCGGCGCTGGCGGGTGAGGGTTTGGTCAAGGTGCAAGCGCGCCAACAGCAACGCGCCGTGCTCGCATCAGGTTTGCGCACCCCCCAGCTTTTGTATCAGGTCCTTGCCTGCCTGCCAAATATGGAATGACGCTATGTAATAGGCCCTCCGATCCCCGAAGTTGCTTCACCGTGACGTAGCTTAGCTGCTTGTTGCTGCTCTTCATGAAGGAATGTGCACACCCATTGACTGCGCAGCACAGCCGCACCCTATTTGCCACAAGCCTACAAAGATCTCTTGTATCTCTTGTGCGAAACTTTGCAACCTGCCTGTTGCGGACTTCTTTGAGGCAAAGCAACGGCATTGCCTCTTCTGGCGAGGCCAGCAAGCAATGGCCCCATTGTTGACCTTCGGCCAGGAGACAACCAGCCATTCAGGCCAGGCGTGACAGTTGCTGTTATGCAGTCTCACAAAACCAACCAATGCCTCCAACCCGCCCTTTGGGGGGGACGCGGGCTTTAAGTACAGGTTCCAGCCACCAATGCACTAACTAGTAGGCCGCTGACTTGCCAGAGGGGTGCAGTTGAGGTCCAAAACAGGTATGCATTTTTCCATGGCATTTTTCATGCTCCTGGGGAATTTGCCCCATGGTCGGGAATTTCTAAGATCCCTATTGGCTCAAGACCGGTCTCCAAACTTTCTAAGCGTTTTCTGCTGAGGTTGCTTGCTTGCAAGTAGGGTTGTAGTGAAAGACGTGCTTGGAAGCGCTCTGCAACACATCTGGACATGTCCTTCAAGAAGTGTTTCCTGGTCGTGTGTCTTGGTCATCTCAACTGTGCTCTTGGTCAATTCGTCATAAAACTCTGACTATTTCAAGCTTTAAAATTGCCAGCCATGGGGCACCCGCCTTGTCAGCCGTGGCACAAATACTACATTTTACCCTCTTGATTTCTACGCCACATCAAATACATTATTCCTGTTGATCTTGTGATAAACGAACATTATTGCAAAGATGATGAAGTGAAAGGTGGCGGTGTTCGGTGAGATGTGGATTCTCAGCATCTACCTTCGACAGTGTCTGGGGTGCCCGAATGGGTAAAAAGTGCTACCCCTTCAATTATAGTTTTTCGCAGCTGCACTCATTTTGCATCATAAAGGAAGCACATTTGTAGAAGTTTGAAGGTGGAAAAGGCTCTGGTTGGGTCGTTTTACCTCAATACCTAAGCCATTCGTGCCAAAACAAAGGCAGCACACCCACCTTGGTCCCCAGGGCTATCTGTTACAGCCCAAACTTCACCATTTGCCTAGTTATGTGATGATGTGGGGGATTGTAAGGGAAAGGAGCATGCCAGAGCTTTCGGTCAGTGAGTCCCCCCTTGCCAATATACCGGCAGCTCAGGCAAGCAGTCATGCAGGTGCAGCATTGCTGCAGCAGCACTGTAATCCAGCCAGGGGGAAATTTGCCTGGAGGCATGCTGTGCTGGCACCTGCCAGTCCAAAACACATCAAGCAAGGGCAAAGAGGATTGGGCGCCTACCGGTTCAAGCCAGGGGAACCAGCTTTTGCTGCAGCCGCCTCTGCAGCCTTCAGATCCCTCAGGAAGTTGGCCGCACGCTTCTCTGCCCTCTTGGCCTCCTCGTACTGCTTCATCTTCTTATCATGCTGCGCACATAGGCCACACACATCCAGTGTCACTTGCCCCTCATTTTATTCAAGCAGAACACAGGAGGGTAGGTCCAAGCCAGGCTACCTGTTCCAAGGCTGTTTCACTGGTCATGCTCACTACCCACAAATCCAAGGCCCAGGGCGGCAGGAGGGTTTGCTTGTTGTGCAAGATCACCTGGTGGTAGCTGCAGGGCACGGCAAGGAAGCAGCAGCACAGCAGCATGCAGTACAGGACGAAGCCAAAGGGGCCAAAGCCCATGAAGCCCACTAGGGCACCATCTATGGCCGCAGCCCTACAAGGCACAGCCCATGCCCATGCCCATGCCCGACCCATGCCCATGCCCATGCCCGACCCATGCCCATGCCCATGCCCATGCCCATGCCTGGCCCATTCCGCCCGACAAGGCCCAGCCCAGCCCACGCTCTACCCATGAGGCCCACCTCCGCCAGAACCACTCATGGCCAGGCATTTGCACAGGTGCTCCATGGCACTGAGCCACTTCACACAACACCATCAGGAGAAGCGGCACACCTCCGCCAGGGCGTCGTTCATGGCCAGGGACTTCCGCACAGCCTCGCGCATCTCCGGTGAGATGATCTCATCCAGCTCGATGCCGTCCAGGGCTGACAGAGCAGAGTGGTGCACGTACCTGCAGTGTGCGCAGGCAGGCGCACGTGGATGAGATAGGCATTCCTTGGGTCACGTCCTTGGATCCTTACACACACACACACACACTCACACACAAGTGTGTGGGTCAAAGCTGTATAAGGTGAAAGAGGTCGCCCCAAAAGAAGATGCGTCAGAGGAGGAGCACAGACCAGAGGTTCTTGCTGTTTGGTACAGAGCACCTGGCAGGGATAACAAATGGCAGGCGTGCATTCCGCTCCATTCCATGTCAGCCAGCTTTGTGTGCCAGGTGCACGACAAGAGTGAGGGTGCAAACCATGAAAGCTGATGGCTGCATGCACTGACCAGCAGAGATGTGCTCCTTGGCACTCAGCCAGTCTCCACAGAACGTATACCATCACAAACTAGAGTCACATGAAGCCTAATATCTGGGCCATGGATCCATCCAAAACTCTCCAAACCTGCTGCCAGCATGCTCGTGGCACTGCTCAGTATATGTACCCTGTGCAGCACAGCCCCGCAAACCTGCTGCCAGCACAGCACGCACGTTGCGGGCACGGGCTTGATTGCTTTATACGACGGCACCGCTTGAGCGCCATCGTCATTGCGCGGAGTGAAGGGCACGGGCTCAGGGGGCAGAATGACCTCGGGGGCCGGCTTGTAAGCAGCACTGGGGCTCTGCGTGCGCGTGGACTGCTTGGGCGACCCGAGGCCGGAGCTTCCGCCTGCGCGTGCATCCCAGCGAGCGCTTGCATGTGCAGGTGCTCGGAGCATCTGTGGGATCTGGTTAAATTGTGAGCACGGGGATGGGCGCAGAAGGCTGGCGAGGTGGTGCAGCCGCTTATGCCGGGGGAGCGGCAGCAGGTTTGAGGAATCTAAGGGGCCACTGAGGCTCGAGGAAAGAAGCATGCAGGATGCAGTTCCGGTGCGATCAATTAGAAGGATTGGAAGGATCAATCAATCAGAAGGATCAGAAGGATCGATCAATTAGAAGGACGTTCGGGTGGCACGCCGTAAAGAGTCCTCGTGCATGGCGCACGAGCTTGGCGTGCGTGTGCACCCAGCGCCTTACGGCGCATCAGCATGTTGCGTGCATGATTCACGAACGAGGTGCGTGCGGGGTCTGACCCAGCAGATGGACACCCACCTGTAGGGTAGCCCCAGAGGTCACCTGCTACTGCAGGCGCTGATGGCGTGTGCGTGCTGCCAGTGCCACTGTGCAGGTGGCTGATGGAGGTGGGCGGCTGGACTCCTGCCCCGGGGGGCGTGTCTATGGCCCGCGTCAAAGCAACGGGGCTGCGCAGGGCGCGCTCTCGTAAGTGATCTGCGCGCGTTGCCATGCACAACCGGGCTTTGTCAGGCAGTCTGCACACTCAGCCAGCCATGCGCGTACCAAAGCACCAGGCTGCGCAGGGCGCGCTCTTGCTGGTGCTCTGCACAGGGTGTCATACATGCGTGTGCTCCTGCTGATATTCTGCACACGGGGCCACGTATACTATGCAGACGTATAATAAGTATGCCTGCACATCTATACACACTAGATGTGTCAGAATATGCCTGCATGTATCTGCCCTTGCACTTGGTCTGCACAGAGGGCAGTGTCCGCCTGCGCTTGGCTTGAGATTTGCATGTGTCCATGCATGCATGCACTGCTGTGCCTGTGTATGAAAGGGGGGCATTGCACCAAAGGAGACAGGCGTTGAACTTTGTACAATAAGTGATGTAGCACCTCAGACAGGGAAGGTGCATACTCATAGGTGTGAGTGAAGATGTGAGGTTGTGTGCAAGGGGTGCGGGTGGAGGGGGAAGTGGTTAGCCTTTGCGCCTTTAAAAGTGGCACGGGGGCTATATTGCGCAGATGAAGGCCCAGGGGTAACGGCAAAGCATGCCCGCAATGCCCAATTTGAGCGCCCTGGATTGTATCTTGGGCAAGCTAATGCATCACTGTAACATCAGTGATTGTTAGTGTCTAACAGGTTCAAAAGCACTGGATAAAGATGGCATGCTCAAGGTTGAACCACACACCATACAAGGTTTCTGCAGGTGTGTATCCTCTACTGCACTTGGCATCCATTTTGCAAAGCGCGTTCATGTCAAGTACACCACATGCACCTTGCAAAAGAATCCGACTGTCTCCTTGCAACATGTAGTGGAGGTTAACACACGGGAATGCCTGCAGCCTATTGAAGGCCCGCTTTAAAGAGGCAGCGCCACCATGTCGATACCCTGACATCAGTTGGATACCCTACCCAGACTTCCTACCTTGGAGAATGGGCATTTCTCAGAGACCGACCATCAGAGTCAGCTATCGGCTATCAGCTAACAGCGGCAGCCGGCAGCCATCAGAGTCAGCTACCAGCTGCCAGAGGCAGCCACCAGCCATCAGAGGCAGCTATCAGCCATCAGAGGCAGTGTCACCCAGTGTTTGGGTGTTTGGGTACCCTAAATTTTTGAATGTGTGGTCCAGGACCCGCGTGCCAGTATGACAGCCCACTCACCATGGTATGCATGCGTGAGATATTGGCCCCGGAGCTGCGCTTGAAGCTGTCGGCCCCTGCTGTCGAGCCGCTTCATCACTTCTATGTCATCCAGCAATGGCAGCCCCTCCACATCAACACCTACGGCGACCGGCATGCCGGCATTGCACTGTCTGGGATGGACACACATTTAGATCAAGACCTTAATTCTGAGCATTGGGTATGATGCTCTGGGTTGGCTGGTACCAGTCTGGCAATGCTGCGCACCCAGCACCACCAAACACCTCACGGTGGCACCCTCAACCACAAGAGTATAATTGCCATTGAGAACCATTGGAGCATGCCGGGACCGGCTGGCTCAATCAATACTGAAGAAGGTAAGAAGGTTGGGAAAAAATAATTGCCATGGAAGCAACATGAGGGGTTGCTGCTGCATGGTATGGCTTGAGCAAACTAGTCCAAAACTTTGAGCAATCAGGCACATGCTCCACAGCCACGCCAATAAATATATGCCAGAGTAAAGGTGCAGTGCGGTCAAGCACCGTAGCTGTTATCAATATTTGAAGCAATGCAGGCAGGGACAAGAGCCCGCGCTGCAGCCAAGATGATTCTCGGGGTTCTTGGACAGCCCCCTGGCAAGGGGAGCTTTAAGCAAGGTGCACACGACCTTGTAGCCGCTCCTCAATGTAAACCACACAAAACAGCGACCCTCCAAGCACACCTGCTTTCTGTGCTAGCCGAGCCACTTCTTCAGGGTCAGGCCCCTCCCCGTGGTACACATTCTTCCAGTTCTCTGGTGGCACAAACCAGGCTCCATACCTGGGCAGGGCGAGGAAGGGATGCAAATGTGTGTGCGTGCATGCATGTCCGTGTACATACATGTGTAGGTATGTCCCCGTGTGTGTGTGTGCGCGCGCGCTTGCTTGTGTGTCTATGACTGTGTATATATGTGTGAGAGAGAGAGAGAGGCAGCGTAAGGCATTTCCTTTGGGGCAAGCACACAAGTGGCTTAATGTCAAGGGGTCTTCTATCCGCGCAAGGAAATACATACCTACACCAATTTCGTTCAATGCTGGAAGCAAGTTAAATGACAACATGAGAACATTTTAGCTAGCATATGCATATGCATACGCACGCGCACGCGCACACGCACACAACACAGGCACAACACACAAATACACAAACACGAGGCGCACTTCTTGGCTGTGGCAGTTGGGCTGGGGCTGCGACTGCCTAGTGGCGACGGCAGCGTGCTGCCGCGGTGCTTTGTCGCGGGGCTCCACGGCGGCTGCAACAGCCCCCCGTCTCCGTTGCTGCTCCTACGCAGCTGCGAGCCCGCATCACCAGCAGCAGAGGCCCTGCTGCCCGGCCGCGCATCGCTCACGCTCAACCGCAGCCGCTCGTGCATGCCTCTGCTGCCCGGCCGTGGGCTGCTAGGCCCTGCTGTAGGGGTATCCACGCCCCTGCCGCCCAGCAGCGAGGGGTTTCCACGCAGTGCAGGGTCACCTGGGAGGGGAGCAGGCTGATGCAGAGCCACAGGCAACAGCCTGCTACTGCCATTGCCGCAGCCGCTGCCGTCGCTGAGAGGAGCAGCACCCTCCAGGTTGCCCGCGCGCTCTCCACAGTCTTCTGTCGGTGCCTGTGCTCGGGCCCGCCCCCAGCTACTGTTCCGGCCGCTGCGGCTGCTAGCCTTTGTGCTTGAGCCCCTGGACAGCCTGACGGCACTTCCGCGGCTCTGCGCTGCGCCTTGGTCTGCTGCCCCACTGCCTGCTGCTTCCACCTCAGCAACCGGGGAGGGCATAAGGGCAAGCTCCCTGCGCTGCTGCGGGTCCCCACACTCATTCAGCAGAGCGGAGAAGCCGTGTGGGGATGGGCTCGAAGCAGCAGCAGCAGCAGCAGCAGCAGCAGCAGCAGCAGCAGCAGTAGCAGCAGCAGCAGCCTGGCTGAACCCAGAGTCCTCCCTTGTGCTGTGAGCTGCAGCTTCAAACACAGTGCCGCCACTGGGCTTTGTCTCTTCCGGTACCTCCGGGGGCTGTGCGCTGCTGACTGCGACCATGCCAAGGTCGCACCGCTCAAAGGGTGCTTACAATTAGCTGCGTCCTCACCGACACCCGCTTGCAAAGTGGGAGGGTAGCAGCTTCGCGCAGGGAGCTGGCCTCAGCTGGTGGGCGTGCTGTGATCCAGGCGCACAACCCTGCTGCCAGGCGCATGCGCGGTGGGCGCCATGCCAAGCAGGGGCCTGCACAGACCAACGGGGTGCAAGCAGGGTGCATTTCATGTGTGCACCCGTGCGTGTGTAGTGTGTCTTGTGTGCGCGCGTGTGTGCGTGAGTATGTGTGTGTTTGTGTGTGTGTGTGTGTGTGTGTGTGCATGTGTGGGTGTGGGTGTGGGTGTGTGC
>LFCJ01003856.1_pt1 | contig 10998 bp, 9 predicted proteins | sample 643141 | NCBI WGS metagenome assembly LFCJ01 (sample SAMN03766243, study PRJNA286221) | soda lake metagenome | biome: soda lake; feature: Kulunda steppe; material: water; isolation source: sample B1-Br-g2 brine of Lake Bitter-1 | place: Russia: Kulunda steppe | collected 2010-07 | reverse complement strand
CGGGTGCGCATCTGTTGTCTTGGAGCGTGCGTAGAATGTGCAGGTTGCGCTGCTGCCCATGGCCTGGTGGGTGCGCGTCTGTTGTCTTGGAGCACGTGGACAAGTGGGAGGTGCATATTTACATGTACAGGCACTTGCTCTACTGCACACATGGCCTCTGGTGGGTGCTCGGCGGTATCTGTAGCATGGAATCCTATCCTTTCCTTAAACCCTTGCACGTACGTGCATGCACGTGTAGCGTTTGGACTCCTCCTGGAAAATCCTAGTTTGGACCATGTGACGCTCGACGCTACTTCAGGAGCAACCCCTCCTCCGAAACAGACACACACGCGCACACACACACACACGTACACACGCGTGCACGTTCACACACGCGCGCAAACACACACATGACCTGCAGGAACTTGGCGAACCCCAGCGAGGACCATGTGACGTTTGAGGTCCTGATGGCCCCCGCCAACATGCCGCCCATCGTGCTGGCAGTGGGAACCCCAAAGCACGCGCGCATGCTGCAGCGGGACTGCCCCGACGTCGCAAACTACACCAAGAAGATCACCGCAGCCCCCAACCAGTTCCCTCGCTGGTGAGGGATGTGTGCACACAATCAGACTCGCATGCACATGAGCAGGCGCGCACTGGTGCAAACACGCACGGTAGGGGCTGCCTGGGTGCCCTTTCCACAACCACAAGGCAACCCCGCTGCCTGCATATCCTTAGCGCCATTGGCTGCCTACATTCCCCTGCATGGCGTTGCCCATGACTGGTTCACAGCAAAGGGGGGATGGGGAGTGTGCACACACCACAGCTGTGCGCATGGGTTCATGGCTCAAGGTGGCTTGCGCAGGATGGCTGGCTCCCTAGAACTTGTCAGAGAGGGCTTGAGCTTTTGGGGGGGCTCATCAAATGGATCAAGCAAGTGGGGAAATTCTTTCAGACAATCGCGAACACCGCCAGAGCCACAGCCAAAACCTTTGCCTGCTGCTCTGCCTGGCTGCACGGCTGTGCTTGGGGGGCTCAGCTAGGGAAAGTGCTGCGCTTCTCCCAGAGAGCATGCAGCTCTTCAAGCGTGCCGGGGTGGAATGTGAGCGCAGGCATTGAACACAGCGCGACCTGTCAAGTGGCCAGCATGCCACACCCACTTTGGCATTCTGGCAAGCATGCCATGCCCATCTGGGGCCTCAATTGCACCCCTGCCCACCTGCCGACCGGTGAGGACGCGGCATCTCCTCCTGCTTTGTAAGCCTAGAAGAAATGCACTCGGTCAGAGGCTCAGCTCAGCCAACCGGCCACGCCGCACCATCAGAGCAGAGCCACAGCCACAGCCACAGCCAAGGATGGGCGGCGCTCTTTAATCGGATGCTGTGGTCAGCCTCGGCTGGTTTGCAAGGGAGAACCGCGTCTCTAGGCCGTGCCTGGCCTGAAACCGCCCCACGCTTCGACCCTCGACAAGTGCAGCAAGGCGCATTTAAGTGTGGCCCCTGCGCAGGAACAATGACAAGCTGCACGTCCTGGCGGAGCACAGCAGCATCTTTGCGGAGCTGTTTGCGGAGCAGCGCGTGCAGCAGGCGTTCGACCACGCAGGCCCGCACGCCCAAGCCCTCAAGTACTTCAGGTGAGTGCAGGCTTTGCTGCTGCTGCTGCTTCAGCAGAGCCCTGTTCCTCTTGGCAATGTGCAGAGTTGCAGTGCGCGCTCTAGGATTGCGCACAGTGGTCATGTGCGTGGTGGGGACGTGCAGTGTGCAGCATGGCGGCGTGCAGCCTGGCAGTGCGCCCTTGCTGTTGCATATAGAAGGTGTGCTGCTAGATGACGAAACCAGCGAGTGAAGACTGGTCGTTGTTAGCCAGGATGCTAAGGGGTGCACAGCATGGCGCAAAGCACAGCACGCATGGATGTGTGAGCCAGGTGGAGCAAATACCTCCCCCTTAGTCTACATGTGTTGAGTTTAAAGATTATGGTGTATGCAGCGTAGTGCCCAGCTGCGTACGAGCTTGCATCAACACCCGTGCACTTGCACATGAAAGCAATCCGGTAGGACTTAAGCTTCCATGTCCCTCCCCTCCCAACCCCCCAGTACCTGCCAGCCCCCACCTTAGAAGATACAAGCCTCTTGCGTTGCATGCAATGCAGCACAAACGCATGTACATGGAATTTTGCACAGCAAGCATCCATGGCTCAGGTGCAGTGCCTGTGCAGCTTTAATACACACATACTAATAAGGTGTCTAGCTCCTGAAGACACACCTTTGAATACCGGGAAAGACTTACATTGCGTGCACCACAAGCATCTCAGACATGTCCCTTAAAATATGCAAGTCTCCTCCATAAAGAGATTAGAAACACATTGGCATACACACTCCAGAAGAGTCAGCCACAGGCTCATTTTCCACTCTGCTCTTTTGTCCTTCCCAACTTGCATGGTATGTTTCCCCCAGCTCCTGTCCCCTCTTTCCCTGCGTGCACTGTGTGCGACTTCTTGCCTGCTCCTCCATGTCGCTTTTTTTCTGCACTTCACAAACAGTTCCCCCCCACCCCATGTCCTGACTTGTGAACACCCTCCTGTCTGCAAATCCTTTTTGCCCGCAGGTCCCTGCATTTCACAAGTGACTGTTCCGACAGCAGCCACAAGCACGTCCTCAAGTTCACCTTTGCCCTGCCCACCCCCGACTCCATGGGCGAGATCGCCCCCCTGGTGGCGCTGGTTTTCTTGTTCATCGACCTGGTGAGTTGTGCTGCACGCCGTGCCGTCAATGTGGCGTTCATACTCCTGCTTGACAGATTGTCTTAACGCAGCAGTGCTTCCAAAGTCACTGCACACGCATGCACACACACACACACACGCATGCACACCGCGCCTCGCAAGGCATCATGCAAAAGGAGCCTTGAGCTTTGTGTCGCAGGCCATCCGCAACACAGGGAAGGCAGTCTCGATGTGTGTGTGCCCCACGAGGCTCTGCAGGATGAGCGGCCACGGGTTACCTTCCCTTATATGTTGGTACCAACCCGTTGTGCCCTACGGCATTGAAGGCAAGCCTCCTGGTGCTCAGAGCACGCCGAACCCTGCCTCGTTGTCGCCTCTGCCTCCTTTCCGCCACCAGGTTGGTACCTACAAGCTCAACCCCGATCTAAAGAAGAAGGCCGAGGCACACCGGCAGAAGAAGAACGAGGAGGAAGAGGAGGCACGCAGGAAGCGCCTGGAGGCGCTGTCGGCACGGAAGCAAGACAAGGCCGCTGAAGAGAAGGTGTGTGTGTATGTGTGCGCGTGCGCGTAAATGAGTGTGTGCAGGTGCTTGTATGTGGGTGTGGGTGTGTGTGTGCGATTTTGTCCGTGAGCGTGTACATATGTGATGGCTGGCCCGGAGTGCCCGGTCGTCCTTGCCCCTAACCCAGGGGTGCTTGGGTAAGCGGCTGTGGACCTCAGGACTGGGAGCAAAGATGTGGTAGGAGATTCTGGACGTTTCATGCATGTCCCACCCTCAACCCTGCCTGAGATTAGAGCCCTGCTTCGCCCAAACAGTGCTGCTGATGTGCCTGCTTGCTGCTGCATTTCTTTTGGATTGCTGCAGCTGCTGCGGTGGCGGCGGCGGCAGCTGTTGGTGCTGTAGCAGCAGGCAGGCAGGCAGGCCTTGCCCTTGAATTACCACGCTGCATCAGCAGGGGAAGATGGTGGGGGTGCCAGGTGGCTTTCCATCCATGCTTTGCACTTGCAAGAGCTACTGCTCAAGAGGCAGACCCTATATTGGCTTCTCCCCAAAGTGTGCTAGGCAGGCTTATGCCCTTTCCAGGACCAGAGAGCGCAGGTTGCACGGTCACTGAGGCCACACGGCTTACATGCTTCTTGAGGTCGTGTAGCTTGCATGGTCACTGAGGCTGCATGGCTATTCACTGAGCGTGCATGGTTTGCATGGTCACTGAGGTCGCACGGCTTGCATCGTCACTGAGCGTGCATGGCTCGCATGATCACTGATGGCGCACTCCAGTATGCCTGAGGTCAATATCATTGTGCCAGCAAGCAGATGCTTTCCTGTAACCAGATCAGTGGCACCAAGTATACATGACGCCGCAAGACCTGTTGTGAAGCAGGGCTGCACAAATGGGGCTGCAAAGGGCGTACAAACAGGGCTGCAGGACCTGCTATGAAGCTGGTCTGCAATCTGCGTGCAGGGCCTAAGGCGAGATGCCACCCCCAAAGTTGGTAGCATTTTTCCCGTACGCTATCTTACAAGTGAGGCCTCTGCAAGGTGCCTGGTATGAGGGTGTGCTTGTGCGCTCTGTGGTCTGGGATGCGCAGCAGCTCCTTTGCTCGTCGTGATTGTTGCAGGCACGGATCGCGCGCATGCCCCCCATGGAGCGGCAAAAGTACGAGGAGAAGATGAAGCGCAAGGAGCAGGAGAAGATGATGAAGAAGCGCATGGTCAAGGGTTGACAGAATTGGTTGGATGAACCTGGACTGTGTAGCCCATGGGGCAGTGATTTTCACAGCAAGGAGTCTGTTGGGGTAGGGATGGATGGATCTGCGAGTGCGCTTGTGTGCTGAGCATTGCTTGGTGGCAGTTTGATCAGGTGGCTTGTTGCCCTGGGTTGGCTTGGGCGCCCTTCGAAAACAGATCCCAATACGTGGGCGGGGAAAGACAAGGGGTTACAGACCAGGGAATGCACAGCTTATGTGCGAGAATCTCTTGACTTTGCTGTATGTTTTATTGCCGAGCATAAGGCCTGTTTGTGCACAAGCAAGGGGGGCCTCTGTCAAGGGTGGGTCCATTCAGTAAGAGCAGAGCAGGGCGGCGTGGCATGGGTTTGTCACACCAGATGGCCCTCTCACCGTGACAGTTGTTAAGGCCTGTGCTGCAGTTGTTGACCAGCTTCCTTAGCAGCTCTGACCAGTGTGTGCATGCATGCATGTCTCCTAAGGCATCTAGAAGATGAGATAGAAATATAGATTATCCAGGTTCTGTGTAATGCCAAGTAAGTTTAAAAGTCTTAAGGGTTGACCGCCAGTCTGCTAAACTGGCGAGAGGGGTTGTGAACCTGATTGGTTTGTGGCTGGTCATTGCCAGCCAAAGGTTAGGTTACATAGCTGTATTGCCAGCCAAAACTATCGTCCAGGTGTCCAGAATCATTCATGATGAAATGGCAAGTTTACGTTGCCACTGTACACAGGCAGTGAAAACACACAACATCAATTCAGCAGAAGAAGCCACCTAGGGCCAAGGCACTATACATACATTCTCCACCATTGCTGGCACACTGTAGTACAGTGTGATACACCGCCAATAGAGGAAATAAAGGAAAGAAAACAATGAACTTATGTGTCATGCCGAATCACCGCCATGAAGGATTCAGTATCCCAGGAACATCATGATATTGTCCACAGAATGTTTTGTGCCGAGGTGCGGCAAGCCCGGCTACCCATTCATACGTCTGATGTATAGGAGTCTCATTAGTGGACAGGCTGTCAGAAAAACTTTGTAATTTCACCCTGAGTGACAGCTGCAAGCGAATCAGACTCGTGGCTGTAACAAACAAAGCTGTAGCTGTAAGTCATTACAGGATGCCAGCAACTTGCCTTGAAGGGCCCCAGGTGCCAAGTATCAGTGGTACTTAGTTAATTGACTCAAACGCCCCGTTTGGAGGGCCTCCAAGTTACAATGCAGCACACATCTGGCACTGCACTAGTCTGGCCTAGAATAAACATGAAGATTCATTCCAAATTGTTGGAGGGAGGAAAATGCATTTTCATCATTCATTCAAAATTGACATCGTGACGATTGCTCTTGTGCTTGTGTCTTCTGCTGTCATATGATGATCATGATGAAAAATGGGGTGCGTGTTCTTTTTCGCAGTCACTTGATGGTCAAGGCTTGTTTGGGTGTTCTCTCACTTCTGGCAGAATGAAACACTTGTTCCTAGATTAACCCTTTGTGTCTCCTTTTCTTGATTGATGTAGGGAGTGGTTTCACTGCCTAGTTTTTTACTTTTTCTTTTCTTCCACCCTTCAAGTTCAAAAAAGTTTTTGCCATTTTTTTCTGTGGAGGCAGCCTCCAGGGCAGTCCTTGATTTTCGCATGCCTTGCCTAATCAGAGTGTCTCTGGTATTCCTAAGCGGCAAAACACACTCAGCAAAGGCTTTGCTCTTTTATTTCAGACGTCATGGACTACCTTCTGGTTGGCGATGCTGATTGTCTATCAGCCAGGCTGGCGGTCACCCCTACCTTAATTGGAGGAGGGGAGAAAGTGCGCAACTGGGATTTGATGTCTATCTGAAAGCCTTCTTTTGGAATTATTTCATTTTCTTCAATGTCATACACCCCAAAACAATCTTGTACAAACTGTGTATACTTCAAGGCATAAAGGACTTCCTTACGGTCATGAATGCCATCATGCCGCGCACAGGAGACATTTTTAATGGCTGAGGGCATAATATGGGCTTGAGGACCTGCTGGCAAGGCCTATTCTCCTTTTTGTCTGTTCGTGCTACATCCGGAAAGCAGCGCGTCGGTTGAGGTTTACAAAGAGAAAACAGGAATAAAGACGGAGGCTACTTAGGCCTGACCCACGGTCAACCTGTCTTAGTTGACCAGAGCATGCCCCCAATAGGAGAAACAATGCACGCATCAACTTAAGTCGCAGCATTATCAGACATTGACATTAAAGACCTGACTAAGCAGTGTTTATGAGCAGCACAGGAGTACTATCATCCCTCTGAGAGCTAACTACTTGCTGGCCCTACTTGCCTCAAAAACTGGCAATATATGCTGAGATCATTAAGCATGCATATGCTGTGATAGACTCAGGTGTCGCGTAGCGCAGCATTTGAATCAATAATGCAAGTATGCACGCCGACGAAAATTGATGCTTGATAAAGTGAAAAGCTACCCACAATACTAGATTAAGTCACTCGTTTACAGTCTTGTGCTTATTTATGCAATCCAGGCTTGCCTAAATGACGCCGGGTTGCTTGGCTATGTGAAAGGCTGTCATCTGTCAGGCTGTTGTCTGGCACCTGAATGCTGAGACGGAACCGCTTGCTTTGCCGCTCCGAGGAGGATAGAGGTCTGAGATGACAGGATCTCGGGCTATCATAGCTACTGTTGGATGCAACTGAGGCGACACTGGGAGACGGAGTAGGGCTCCACGTCAGAGAGGAGGAGGAGGAGGTTGGAACAAATACTGGTGGCACACTGCACAGGCAAGACAAGAAGTGGTGAGGGCACTTTGAAACCTCCAGAAAGCTTGCTCTCAACCACTTTCCTGCTCTGGTGTTGTAATGCTCTAGAACTGTGTGCGAGATCAAATGCCAGCAGCTATGCATGCTGTTGGAGAGCAGACAAGGCCCAGTTGGATACTACCAAAGGACCTAGCTTAGGACAAATACGATACTCATAAAATTTGTCATAGGGGTGACCCATGTCCTCCCACTTGCAGGCAACAGGGTCTAAGTTCTCTAAGCAGTCCTACTGAGTGCAGGATCTGAGTGCACCTGATGTAGTACACATTGCAGAAGACTTTGCACATCATACAACAAAAAGCACACCTCATGGATAAGCTGTCCATTGCCCGCTCAAGTAGACATACCGACATGCTGGTCACGCGCTCCTCCGCTAGCCCGAAATTTAGATTTAAAATGATTTTGTGCAGTATCAATGTTAGCAAGCGATTTGAATATTTATGGAAAATGTTTCTTGGAGCACAGTGACCCCAGAGTGCTTGGTATACACTTTAATTGTAAGGCTGCGCCTAGCCTGAGGACGGTCAAACACTGGACGTGAATATTAACTCCTTGTGGCTCAGGACTGGCTCGTTCTACATGTATGTCCTGTACATGACTATTTGCAGAGGGTGTCAGGTCATTCTGGCAGGGCCTCTTTTCAAACTTTGCTGGGCCCAACGGCTGCATTTATTCCAAAATTCACAAGGTAAATGCTTTCTTTTCTCATGAAGGTATTGAGCTTGAGAAAGGATCCTTTCCGGATAAGACTGTGCCAACAGCAACACCCCTGTTTGCGTGAATCAAGGACAAGGTCAGCAAGCACCGGGTAAACCCCACCATCAAATTAAGAATAGGTTGATTCTGAAACGATCAGTGTGCTCTTACTGTGTAGTTTTAAAATTTCAACCTCTTGTTTTCATGTTTTGTCATGTATTGAATTGAATGAGCTCATTAATGAGCTCAATCACACACTCGAGTGTTAAGGTCGAGTTTAAGTTTCTATACTTTATACTTTCGCCAAGCTTACTGAGGGGTATCTCAGTTTGACATTTATTGTTGGTCCCCATCACTCCAATTGGAGTCATTGCAATCAGGATAGTACGGCACAAGTTAATATTGCTATGCATGTGCGTGTTCAATCTAATATGCTGTTCAGCTGCTCATGCCGGTTGTTGCTCTGGTCGTGTGTCATCACAATATTTGACTTCAACGAGATGCACATGCACATCCCAGCGCAAAGGGTGTATAGCCTTACTTTGATGGCCTTTCTGCATTCCACCTGGAATGCCAGGTGCATACTGCGCAGTATACAAATAGCATCTGGTCAAGGACATGATTGAAGTTCATCTGCTGAAAGATTTAGTAGAAGCCATTGGGGTGAAGTCCTGTTGGCTACTTGTGACGGCGAAACCAGACTTTGTTGAGCCATCCGGGCTTCAACACCTTGAAAATGATGCTTCCTCCAGATTCACCTTTGCTCAAGGTTTTGATGCACCAGATATAACTGGAAGCTGTACACCTTGCATGCAAAGCTCAAGGAGCCCAAACAGGTGACCATGTCACACCAAAAATACTTCGTTGTGGCCCCATAAGCAAGCCGGAACATAAAGGAAAAGGGGTGGTCTAGTCTTCTTACTCTCAAGCTGCTTTTGCTATTTGAATGTTGTGATTCTATTCAGATGGTCAAAACAAAACTCCCCAACCACGGCACCTTTTCTTCCATTGCTTTTGTGGTGTACTCATAAGGGGCTCCAACATAGAATAAATGTTAAATGTCACATCATAGTGCTCCGAGTGATCTACATTGTCATGCTACATTGTGGGCATCTCAAGTTCATAAATAGACAACGTTGTGTTAACCCCATGTACAAAAGCTTTTACCATCAGAAGCATTACAATCTAGAAGATGTGTCCAGCATCCTGGCGCGCATGAGTAAACATGCTCAATTACGCCAGAAATGCCCAATACAAATGACACCCACCTGCTTTGTCCAGAGTCTAAGATAGACTCACCAGGGAAACCTGGGATTGAGAGAGCCACTTGTGGGGGTACTATGGCCCATAACTCATGGGGCTCCCATGCATCTGCATTTTTCCAGCTTCTGGCCCTCCCGAAGACAACCGAGTCCTTTCATGAAATTTCACATTGCATGAGGTGTTGCAGGTAAAGTACTTAACTGGGTATGCTCCTTTCTCAAGGCTCAGCCTTTTATAAATGCTTGCATTTGCTTAGAAACACAAATCAGCTCCAAAGTTTGAGCGTACTTTCAGTTAAAACCTGCTAGTTGTCAAATTAAGACTAGCGACGGCATTACTTTGGTGTGGAGCCAGACAATTCATGCCCCTGTTGCATTCGGATTCCGTAAGAATAACCCCTGCTATCAACCTTTTCCTCTTTAAGTATTGGATTGTGGCATATGGTGCCAAGGGGAAAGGACAATGTGCAGACGTCGTTGTTTTGGAATCACTGCACTCTCCCTCCATACCCCGAGGCAGATAACCTTGCTGCGTGTGTAATTCGAGGGAGAACACAAACACCCGCGCACCCACCCAGTGGTAAAGGAAGAAAGAGGGGAAGAGGTGCAGGGAGGTGTAAAAGTTTGCCAGCGCTTTGATCATTCTTTCAACAGCGTTTCCTGCGCAGCTCAGCACTCGAGTCACTAGTCATGTGCTGAATTGCATGTACACTTCAGACAGCTGTCACTTACAAGGCGCGCTGGCGCTCTGAACCCTGAGCAACCATGCGAGCTCCAGGCTGCTCTTGCATAACCACCGCTTGCTCCTCATTGCCACCACAATTTGTGGGCGGCCCCTTGCTCGTCAGCTGGCTAGGGCTTCAGCCACCCACATTGGAAGTGCAACTGTTCTACACAGAGGGCACGTGGCACTGTGCAGCAGCCAAGGATCCACGCATGTGGCTGCATGGAAGATATGGCCGCAGCTGGGCAAAAGCCTCACTGCTTGACCCCCCTCAAAAGCCTCCAAGCACACAGCACAACTTTCCATGGCCAGCAGTGCATCCAACACTGCTACTGGTAAGCTGTAGCTGGGCTGCCACGCAGGACTGGGGCTTGATCTGTGTAAAGCATTGTGGAAAAGCATTCAATAATGCACTTATGTGATTCATGGAAGCTCGCCAATTGCATTCGCGTGCACTGCTCACAAGAAATACAGTGCATGCAGAGTGCAGCTCACACACCATGCATCCCGCGAGACAAATTTAGCCAGATCTGAAGCTGTGCCATGGACTGGCCAATAAGAGGTGGTTTGGTAACTGCATGCTATGCCTCCCATCAATGATGTAATGCATACCCACTGTGCTATTCAATCTCAGGGCTCATTCAACCTCAGAAGGACCTACCTTGCTCCACTGTTAGACAAGGGCGGCTCCTGACGTTGGCTGTTGTCACCTGAGATTGGGCCTGCTGGTGATCTCTCATGCTCTGATAACCGCACTGTACGGTCCTCTTGATCAGACGCCCTGCCACCAGCACCTCCATTGCCCCCATTTCTTTGCTGCTCTATGCTCTCTTGCTGCTGCTTTCTTCCATCCTGGTCCGGCCCATCTGAATCTGGCAACTCCCTGTCAGAGCCATGCGCATGGCTGAATGAGGCTTTCTCATCCTTATCAGCTGTCTCAGCCTGGCGCATCAGAAATTGCTGCCCTATATCATGTGGGAGAACGAAGAGCGGCAGATCATCGATCAAGTGCTGGGACAGCCCAGGGATGGTGACAGCTCGATCGCCAGTGCTTGCTCTCGCCTGAAATGTGCCGAGTGTGTGTGTGTGTGT
>LFCJ01003854.1_pt1 | contig 11001 bp, 14 predicted proteins | sample 643141 | NCBI WGS metagenome assembly LFCJ01 (sample SAMN03766243, study PRJNA286221) | soda lake metagenome | biome: soda lake; feature: Kulunda steppe; material: water; isolation source: sample B1-Br-g2 brine of Lake Bitter-1 | place: Russia: Kulunda steppe | collected 2010-07 | reverse complement strand
TGTGTGTATGTGCCTGTTTGTGCATGCATGTGTGCACGCTTGTGTGTGTGTCCCCCTCCCCAGCCCCACAGAGGAATGGAAGCCATTGTATGGCCCAATGGGGTGTGCAATCTGCAAGCGTTGCATGCCACTCTCCAAGCATGCATCATACGGTATGATGCATGCTAAGATTCATACCACACTACAAGCATACATGTCATACTCCAAAGTTGCATGCACATGGGCAGGCTTGACCGGCTTGACAAATGGCAAAGTGTGACAGCGTGCTGCTTGTTGCACTCGCATGCGTGCAGCAAAGGAAGTGTGCATGTGTTTGCTTCCTGCCGTCAGGTGGGGAGACGCCCTGTACGACAAGGGTGAGTTCGACCTTGCCATGGCTGCCTACAAGGAGACCCTACACCATCTGGAGCCGAGCTATGTGCTGCGGAGGTTCTTGGATGCACAGGTGTGCGTGTGTGTGAAGTGCGTAGAGTGCACGGCCATATTCTCATGTGGAAGCATGCAGATGGGCAAATGAGCTGCAGCTGGGAGACTGAGTGAGCAAAATCGATTTTGTGTTTTGTCGCCTTTGTATGCTTTTAAATGAAGGCAAGGCAAGGCAAGCATGGACTGCTTGCATCGTGCTGGGAGGAAGGGATAAGTCCAGCACATGGAATTGTCAACAATGGTGTGCTGTCCCCATGATACGCATAGCACCCGTGATATGCATTGTCCCTGTGATGCATTGCCCCCATGATTTCAACGTTGCAGGCTCAAGCTAAAAAATTTGTGTTTTGAAGGTCCAACGCCACTAGCCTCAATGCGCCACTGAGCGAAGGCGTGATCTATGCCAGAATCAACAGTCTTTCAATAGGAAAGCCCCATGCCTTTTTCCATTGCACACATGCTAACATTCATCTTTCCCTGTTATCTTGTGCACACACACTGCAGAGAATCCACAACCTCACCTCGTACTTGGAACTCCTCCATGAAAAGGTGATCAATCAATGGCTGTTGCTAAGCAGTTAGAGCAATTTGGGGCCCTGGGGGCATGCAATCATGTTCCATGCGATGGCACGCCTGTACATGCAGATCAAATTACTTGCCAATACTCAGTGTCCCTCATCACAGTGGCCGTGCTGACTTTAAGGTGTTGCATCTCAAAAGGCTAGGTGTCAAGTCGCTTCAGCATAGGACTCCGGCCTTTCTCAATGACATGTTCCCATCTTCACCAACCATGAGGAGCTCTTGTGAACTTAGAAACCTGTAAACACTTGCAATACCCACATCAAATCAATGTCTAATGTAGAGAAACTAGGAAATGCCTGAGGTTGACCCTTGCCGGCGAAGCAAACCATCCAAGAGTCCCAGTTGGCTTGTTTTGTTTGGTCTTGACCTACCTCAAAAATGTGCGCCCAGCCTTGCACGCAGGAAACACCTCTTGAGCAGGTTCTTGATCACAGCTCCCAACAACAGCAGCAATACGTAAAGATTAAGTTATCCCTGTGTGCGCTTTCAATGGGTGTGCCTGCAGGGACTGGCCAGCGCTGACCACACCACACTACTTTTGAACTGCTACACAAAGCTCAAGGATGTGGCCAAGCTGGATGCATTCATACTTAGGAGGTAAACGGGGGTTTGGCATAGCAGGTTGGCATGCGGGCGGCAGTGGACCGCGGCTGTTGTTTTGGGTAGCTTTGGCCCGAATCTTGGGTCTGCAGAGAATGTTACACATGGTTCACTGGTTTGGAACACGCAGAGCCCTGCGCTGAACTTTGAAGGGTCGACCAAACTGAAGTAGGGCTAACCAACAGCCTAGGGCTTACCAACAGCCTGGACAAACTCAGCTGATTTGTATGCGGCCGGTTCTTGCACCCAGAAAGCATATGATCCCAGGGCCTTGTGCTGAGCATAGGTCAGCATGCAGAGGGATCAGAGGGGCAAAAGACTGGGCTGGGCGGCCATGCAGCAGTTGCCGTGCTCTTTTTGAGGCCAGGCTTCTCATCAGGGTCTGCAGCACAGGCATGGCCAAAAGAACGCGGCTTGGACAATGAAGTTGCATGCCAGCTGCATGCGGAAGTGGACATGATTCTGCAGCCTTTCCCTTTTTGTCATGTGTGGCCATTACGAAAACTTTTTGTTTATGTCAAGGCGTGAATGCTTATTTACGCCCACTGCCAGATGCGTAGGGTAGGTGTCACAGAATGGGTGCCAATTCTAGTTTTTCAGGTGTGAGCACAATTACGTGTCCTAGGCACTTCAGTCACATGCTTGACCCTTCAAAGGGTTAGCCTATTCGTCGGGTCAGGTGTTTGTGTGCCCTTGTGAAATTGAGCAGACAATCCTGCCTTCCCATAATGCTTTAACCTCTGCATCTCTTAAAGTTTCATGGGTTATTGCTGACCAATATTTCTTTGCAGTGGCGTCCCGCGAGCTGCAGCTCGGTATGACTCATCTGCTTTCACATCCCCCCCCCCTTCAACACCTGCTAGCCCCTCAGTATCCAGGCTCAAGTTTGATGCGGAGACAGCTGTTAAGGTAGGGGCCATTGTCCTCCCTGCTCTTGCTGATTGGGCTGTCATGCATCCTATGTTCTCAGTATGCAGCAGAGACGTCCCTGTGTTTGTTAAGATCGCTCAGCTATTTTGCATAAAATAATGTCTCTTTTGGAACCATGCTGTACTTTGCTAGAATTGGAAAGAAGATCACTGGGAGCAGTGGCACGCTTCATGTGCGGTCAAAGAACAATCCGGCTTGTTTGTGGCAGGTACTGCGAACAGCTGGCTACCATTGGCAAGCACTTTGGGTGGCAGAGGCAGCAGGTGAAGCGGACTGGGTTCTGGACATATTGATGGAGGACCTAGCTGCGTATGACGATGCGCTGGCCCTGCTGGTGGGTGCTGGTAGAGTGGGTGGACTGCTCCAGAGTGGGTGGACTGCTCCAGAGTGGGTGGACTGCTCCAGAGCTAGGGGGGTCACTTAATGATAGCCACATTGAAGGAGGCCCTGGCTGCGTATATGATGATGCGGTAGGATAGATTGAATAAAGAGGGCAGACTCCCACTGCTGCGCCGGGGCCAAGCCCACTCCTACAAACTCATGAACATCGATGCACCTGAGCTTTATTGTCAGGGCAGTCGAAGCCTGGCAAGTGCACAGCACACCACCCCCTCCCTGGGCTTCTAGCAGGGGAGCTCACTGCCATGTTTATATGCGTGCGCATCACAAGGCAAGATGTGTGTGTGTGCGTGCAGGGCAAGCTCCCACGGGCACAGCGTGCCCTGGCACTGAAGCGCATGGGCCAAGCGCTTGTGACGTCTCGCCCCGAGGCCACCACGCGCGCGCTCATGGAGCTGTGCTGCCCCCCCAGCATGTTGGACAGCAGCAAGGGCCCCAAGCAGCAGCAAGGTCGGTGTGTGCTGCCCCTGACAGCACTGTGCAGATTGCCTTTGCTGATGGGAATTGTAAGAGTGGCATGCACGCACACACGCACACACGCACATGCATGCAAAGAATCACATGCTTGCCCTGCCTTGGCCCTGACAGGGGCTCTGCACATATCCGCCTTCTCAGAGTGGGAAGTGGGAACGCGCTCTTTGTGCGGGGGCTGTGCTAAGACTTCTGAATGTATGGGATCGGATCGGGTGGTCTTGGTGGCAGCGCTGTGCGAGGTGTTCACGGGAGGACATTGAGTGCAGGAGGACACTGTGTGTTTAGGAGGACACTGTGCGCAGGAGTTGTGCTGGGGTTGGTTTATTTGTGCGGCTGGAAATGGCGGGCGTGGTTGGTGCTGTGTGAGGTGTGTGTGTGCGTGTGTGTAGCTTGTTAATTGGGCAGATCAAAGCATCCACGTGTAATGAGAAAGATTATGGTCAGAATAATGTCTAATCAGCCTTCAGCCATGGCCAGGCAAGGCTGGGTCACTAGCTGAGGTCGGCCTGGTCATGGAGAAGGCAAGCGCTCAGACGGACGGAGCCTTGGTGCGCAAATAGTCTGTTTGTTGCACAGCTGATCACCCCAAAGTCATGACAAGCCCCCAGGCAGCCTGCAATATCCATGACAAGCACAGGCTCCTAATGTGTGATTGCTTGCTTGGATGCTGGACACCTTAAATTGTGCCTCCTGTGGCCACACCTGTGCTTATGGGCTGTCACGCTTTTGGCCTCAGGGGCGGCCACAGATTGTTCCTAGCCCAGTGCATGTTGCCGATCCTGCTCACAGCCCTGTGCACCCTTTTGTGAATGACTGCATGAAGCTCCCTTGATTGCGTGCAAGTGGTTGATTCCTTGCGGCCCCCGGAAATGACTGCAGGTGCCACCTACACCGCCAGCGTGGCCGACTTTGCCCACCTGTACACGCACACACCCACTGCGCTCATGCTGCTGTGCGAGTTCATCCTCAACACCACCGCCTCAGCCGCCAGCCCTGTCTCCGAGCCGCACCACGCTCAGGCAGCACATGAGGTACGAGGCGGCACATGAGATACATGAGGTACATATAAGGTGCATATGAGGTACGTATGAGGTACAGATGAGGTACAGATGAGGCACATATGAGGTACGAGGCCAAACAAGGCCCTGGGCGCTGGCGAATGCTCGCTCCAACAGGCCAAGCATGGCCCTGAGCGCTGGCACTTCCTCATCCCAACAGGCCAAACATGGCCCTGAGCACTGGGCTGTCTTACCCCAACAAGCCAAACATGGCCCTGGGCGTTTGCACTTTCTCACCCCAGCATACCAAACGCATTGCAGCCATCAAGCAGCTGTGCAGCCCTCAAGCCCTTGTTTGTCGGTTAAGCACGGCAATGGCACCAACTCTGTATTCCTTGGGCAGCGTGGGCTTGCCCCACTTGCTGCTCAAGACCCCCCAAGACCCCTCAAGACAGTTTTTCTCTTGAGAAGCGTGGGCTTGCCCCACTTGCTGCTGAAGACCCCTCAAGACCTTTCTCTTGAGCAGGAAGCAGAAAGGGCTTTTTCTTAACTTGGGAGCCAGCCTCAATGATGCCCGGAGCTGCAAGAGTTGTAGCTACACATCAACTCAACCCACACACGTCAAAGACACAACTCCCCCTCCACTCCCCCTCCAAATGAAACAAACAAGCCCTGCCATAAGTAAAGCACACTTCCAAAGCACCCAGCTTTGCGTATTAGCCCTTTACTCCCTACAAATTCAGCCCATCACAAAAGGGCAACTGGCCCCTGCATGTGTGTGACGTCTTTGCAGTGCAACATTTGCACCTTGTCTGTTTCAGTGCTCCACGGCGCATTGGTGGAGCAGCACTTATATGAGCACATGGCTGGATGTTCACCCTAGCATGGCATGCTCGGCTGCACTCTCCTGCATGGTTTGAGCTGTGTCTCACAGAGCACGTGCGCTGCACCTCACACTTTCTTGCAGGCCACCCTCCATCACACTCACACTTTCTTGCACCTCACACTTTCTTGCAGACCACCCTCCACCACACTCTTCTTGAGCTGTATCTGATGGAGCACTTGCCCGACCAAGGTCAAACTCCGCCTCCGCCCCAACCCCACCCCCAGCCAGCACCTGAGCAACAGCATAAACAGCAGCGGCAGCAGCAGCGCGCCAAGCAGAAAGAGGGCCATCAGCAGCAGCAGCAGCAGCAGCAGCAGAAGCAACACGCAGACGCCAAGGACCGGGCCCCAATGGATATGAAGGTGTAGCCTTGTTGCAGATATGATACGTTAGCTTCCTTCGTATATCCAGGTGTCAAGGGTGAATGAAGCAAGATGGGCCTCATTCAAGGAAACATTGTAAGCATGTCTAGAGAGCATGATTGCGTGGTGTTTCCAAGAGACAGGAGGGAGTATAGTAATGTGTAGCAATGTGGCAGGAGGGGGAGGGGGTAGCTCAGGAGAGCGTGGCCTCGAAATGTGTCTGCAGAGTCTGCTTGCATGAAACAAGCTAGCTGTGGTGTCCGTGCATGGACTCTCAACCAAATCAACCTGCCTTGCCGTGCTCTTGTGTAGGCTCGCAGGGCAAAGGCCCTTGAGCTCATGTCATCGGCCTGGCCTCCCCATTTAGAATCTCCAAAGTGAGTCTCTGCAGCTAGTTGAGATGAGGGTACGCTGCAAGGAGATGTGTGGTTTGCCTGCAGCCTCTTAGCACCAAGTTCCCTACAAATGCCTCCTTTTACAATGTGTGCTCACACTTCCAATTCATAACGGAGGTTGAGAAGGTTGTGCATGTGAGAAATCCCCTCCACTTTGAAGACACGTGCACGCTCTCTTAACGTGCTTTGCACACCGATCCTGAGCACCATGCGCTATCCTCGCGGGGTGGAACTCATGCTCAGAGCCTGCCGCAAGAACAATTGCTCCATCAACCTGTGGTGGACACACCAGCTCGATCACTCCTTTGACTACCTTGTTTCACTTCATTGACTGGATCATTCCACTTCATTGGCTAGACTAGAGCGTTTCGCTTCATTGACTTGATCGTTTCACTTCATTGACTGGATTGTTTCACTTTATTGACTACCTCGTTTCACTTCATTGACTGCCTTGTCTTGCTTCAATGAATGCTTCAATGACTGCCAAAAGGTACGATAAGGACCATGTGCTGGCGCTGTGCCGGCTGCACAACTTCCAGGAGGGGCTGGTCTTCCTGTACGACAAAATGCGCTTGGCGCGGGAGGTGCTGCAGGTCTGATATTGCGTGCACCCTGTATGCACCCTGTATGCACCATGTACGTGCGCTCCCTGTATGCACCCTGTGTGTACATGCTGCTATAGTACGAGCAGGGTCTGTGCAGCGCTGTAGGTCAGGGTCTCGCAGGTGGTGGACGTGCATGTGGGCCCTTGGGTCGCCTGTTGGTTGTGTGCTGCGTCAAGTGAACTTTTGAGAGACCACTGAGGCGCAGAGCGGCTGTGGCCAGCTGAGCTCTCAAGTTCACCGAGTGCCATTGCAAGTTACAAAAGGCTTGAACTAGCAGTGGCGCCACGTGCATGCAAGCAGAGCATCTTGTTTGCCACTCAATTGCAGTGGTGCCATGTGCACACAAGCCGAGCATCTTGTTTGCCACTCAATCGCAGTGGCGCCACATGCATAGAAGTTGAGCATCATTTATTCCGGTCAACCATTGTGGCGCCACGTGCACATAAGTTGAATATCTTGTTTTTCCACTCAACCTGCCTGGCTCTCTCCACCACAGGCTTGTCCTCAGCGTCGCGCTTCTGGCCTGCCATAGTGCACGCCAAGTGTGCATTGGCTGTGGGAATTTATGGCAGCAGGGGGTCACACAGAGCCCATCTCAGCAGTGTCCGAGTGCGATGATGCATCGCTGGTGATGCATCCTGCGCTGGTGGTGCTCAAATGCTGACATTACAGAGCCGATGCACGCTGGCTGCAGGTGTACATGGCAGCAGGGGACCACGCGCAGCTCATCTCGGCAGTGTCAAAGTACGGTGATGCATCACGCGGCGGTGACCCTCAGCTGTGGGCAGATGTGCTGCAGCACTTTGTGGAGCAGCCCGGCAGCAGCTGCGAGCCGCAGGTGTGGTGCAGCACAGCAGACGCGCTGCTGGGTTGGTGCGGTGTGCACACAGGCGCAGGTGCAAGGCAGCCGTCCGTGCATGAAGGGGCAGAGTTGGGCAATGTAGGCTACAATAGCGCCTGCATGCTTGAGGGAGGGGGTGTGATGCACATTTCGACATGCAAGGGGCATGCTACAGCTGGTGTCGGCTGTTGTCTGTTGGCAGGCTGAGTCTATGTAGGAACCTTGGAGAAGGTGTGTGAGAACGTGCGACTGGGCCACACTTGCCTTTGAGAGCAAGTCCTCGTGTCAGAGATGCACAGAGGGCAGCAACACACCTGGGCTAATAAGGAGTAAGGCGTGCATGGCGTGGAGGCGCATCTCCTCCTGGTCCTTTGAAAGTACACCACAGTCTTCTGATGCAAGCGTGGATGAGTAATGTATGAACTCACTTTATTGTGTCCATGGTGCTAGCGCGGTTCAGCATTGTGTGTGGCACTTAACAAAGGCTCAATTGATTCAGCCTGTTGGTGTGCAGAGCACATGGTGGAGTCTGGCTGCTGCGCTTTGAGGCGCAGGCGCGGCACACCACCATTTTGCTCGAGCTTTCCCTTTTGTCTGCAGAGACCATGCGCGGTTGGTCCATGTCCAAAAGTGTGTACAAATGGGCATCTTCTGAGCACATTTTGACCTTACCTTCCCGCCCCTCTGGCTTCCCGCCCCTCTGGCAAGCTGTAAGGCTCTAAGTTCAAGTGGGAGTGCCAGGCTACCCACAAGCCATGTTGACAGCCCATCAGCTCACCCAACCCACACCCCTTGCCTTTCCAAGGTCCCCTGCCCTGCTTTCTTCTGCCCTGCTGTGCACGCAGATTGTGGAGGTCGTGGGTCACATTGAAGCCGGCAACATCCTTCCGCCCCTGGTAGTCCTGCAGCTCCTGGCCAAGAACCAGTCCATCAAGGCAAGTTGATTGTTTGAGCCTGAAACTGTGGGCCTTGACTTCATCCAGCCTCCCTTGCTTTTCCTGTAGCTCCTGGCCAAGGATCAGTTCTTCAAGTTTGTCAAATCCTGGACCTGAGGCACTGCGTTGTTTTATGATCTGAATGGGCAACTGGCCATGCTTTCCAACCAAAGCTTTTGTGCCTGGCTGCCCCTATTGCATTGGCGCCAGCACAACAGAAAGCTCCATAAGCGCATGCTTAGGTGTTCTGGCCAAAATAAAGAGGATGTCGCTCACGTATGCATCAGCGCAGATGCAAAGGTCCTTGCATCCAGGGAATGCAACAAATCACTTGGCTCAGTAAGGATGGGAAAGGCCTTGCATTTTGGCTTGGCCATGCTTGGCGACCATCATTGCATGGTCTGCCTCATCTTTGGTCAGACTTGACGCAATCCATTCTTCGGTGCCAAAGTTGAATTGCCTTATCCCAGTCCCTACGGTTCCCAAATGTTGCAGGAGCGCTGGCTGGCCACAAGCTGTTGTGTGCTTTAAGGGCGCCTTGTCCTTATCCCTTGCACACGCCTCCAAGTCCCAAGTGTTGCAGGAGTTCAGGTTGACCACAAGCTGTTTTGTGCTATATGGGTGCCCTAACACCGTCCCCACAGCACCTTTTTGGCACACCCCGTGCACCCCCATCTGGCACCATACACAACATCTCCTTGACGCCCCTCACATTCCATTCCTGCAATACCCTGCCCCTCTCCCCTCCCCTCTCAGATGGCCAGCATCCGCCAGTACGTGTCTCGCCAGCTGGCACGTGAGATGAGCAGCTCAGCCCGTGACCGAGAGGCTGTTGCCAAGCTTGGCGCGGAGACGCAGGGGCTGCGGGCGGAGCTGGACAAACTCAAATCTGAGGTGCGCCTTGCGCTATGTGCTGTGCGCTGTGCCCTGAGTCCTGTGCAATTTTGCTAAGTCAAGGCAAGCTGCGCAATCCTGGTTACTTGCTGCATTTGAAGCATGTGCTTTCCTGGTAGCATGTAAACCACCTGTGGTGTGTGCTGTCTACATGCTTCTCCTCGGGTGCAAGGAATACAGAACACAAACTTGAGATCCTCTTTCTATCCATGAATGAAACCCAAGTTCAGCATCTCAGGTCTGCCTTTGCAGTATTGAGTAGCTGGGGATGACAAGTAACATTATCTTATTCTTTGTCTGCTGAGAGGTATGCTCTCAAGCTGCAATCAATTCATCACCATTTTGTGATATCATATGATGCTCACAGTCAGTGCAAGCCCAGAAATCTATGCCAAAGCATTCAGCTGGAGCCTAGGGTCTCTCCTGTATCAAATCACGTGTGTAAACCTTTGTTCAGGATATTCTGTAAGCATGCCGTCAATTCCGATCCCTTGTAAATTCCGGCATAACGGATGGCGACCTAGGTCAGTGCTTGCGCTGACTGCCAAACAAGCAGTATACATTTATTCAGTATGCCTAAAGACCTGTGGGGGGGAGTGTGTGTAATATGGGGTCAATTCCATTCTCATAACAGGGTCATGCATGCCTGAGTTGAAGTCCAAAAAAAGAAATGGTCTCCCTACGAGGACCCTATTTGCTCGATATGCTGAGGTGCACACAGGCGCTCAGCTTACATCAGCCGTGGTGCATTGGTTGATCTGTGGGTCACAGCAAGCAGCAATGCGCATGCTTATTATCTGCAGGCATGGATAAGTAAATCATCACACCGTATTTCACTACACAAGGTGCTGAAACGCCTGTACCTCAACTAAGAATTTGTGCTTGCAACTGAGAAGTGCTTCACACGCTGTACCAGACTGAAAAGTCAGGCGCCAATGGCTTGTGCGTGAGTCATGGGCCTGCTTTGCTTGTGCTATTTGCTGTCAAGTCGCAAATTATTGCGGCCCAAGCCAAGTGTTGTAGGACAGGATGGGAAACGTATGTGCCAGTGGTTCTGATGGGTAATGCTTTGTGCTCCACGCAGGCCCATGTGTTCCAAGCCTAATGTATGTGGCAGTGGTTCTGATGGTAAAGCTTTGTGCTCCACGCAGGCCCATGTGCTCCAAGCCTAATGTATGTGCCAGTGGTTCTGATGGGTAATGCTTTGTGCTCCACGCAGGCCCATGTGTTCCAAGCCTCCCGCTGCTCTGCGACCGGCGCACCTCTTGAATTGCCTGCGCTGCACTTCATGTGCGGCCACTCCTTCAGGTAACCCGCTTCCTAGGTGACCCCTTTTCCTTAATTGACCCTAGGAGCGCTTTCACTGCCTGCGTTGTTTTCCTTTTGCTTCCACTCATTTCAGAGTGCACAGTGCATTTTGTTTTGATCTGAGGTGTGCATGTTATAGATGCCTTAGAGGTGATGAGCATGATTTGTCAGCCTGCTTGATTAAATTTATGGATGCAAGCTAAGCAGCAGCCATGTCATTTGTTGGAGTCAAAGTACATGGCTTGCGCGTGAATAGTGCGCCTGCTTACGCTTCCTTGGCTGCGCAGCATGCAAGGACAGGATAAGGAAGCGAATGCTTTTTACAATGGGCATGCTGCTGGTGGATATAGGCTAGTTTGCGTCATG
>LFCJ01003852.1_pt1 | contig 11002 bp, 11 predicted proteins | sample 643141 | NCBI WGS metagenome assembly LFCJ01 (sample SAMN03766243, study PRJNA286221) | soda lake metagenome | biome: soda lake; feature: Kulunda steppe; material: water; isolation source: sample B1-Br-g2 brine of Lake Bitter-1 | place: Russia: Kulunda steppe | collected 2010-07 | reverse complement strand
TATATCATTATCATCTAGATACTCATCTGATGTCATCTCTCGCATATTCCGGTAATGGTCGTCAAAATCTCTGATGAAGTTTGCAAACGCAATTTTTTTAAAATGACGAAAAAGATATTCAAAGAACCCTTCATTATCATCGTATAGTTCTTCGTATGTATCGTAATTTTCTTTTTCTTCAATGATAGAATCTTTATATTTTTCTAGTTTGTCAAAATCTGTATTTTCGACAATTTTTATAAATTCATTAAGAGCGTATCTAAAATCAGAAACTCTATATTTTTCTTCAAAAACATCTAAGATATCATTTAAAAGGTCATTTTCGATTTCATGTACAAGTTCAGGATCAATGCTTCTGATTTCAGCAATATTCATATCAGTTATAAAAGAATGATCGCTCACTCCAGCATATTCATCATCGATTACCATCTCAAATTCAAATCCGATACGAAGTTCATCATCGTAATCAAATAACTCACGAATTTGGGATTGACCAAATCGGATAGACTCTAATAGATTTTGCATTTTTTCTTGTTCTTTATATAAAAGATTTCTAAAACTTGTCATTATTGTTCTCCTGTATCGGTTTAGATTGAAAGTCAACTATCTTACTTTCACAAGCTCCCGCCTTTACGTTTGTTTTTATTTATTTAAGCGTGTGTTACATGAATGCTGGATGACTATACACAAAAAAATCCCCCAAGTCAAGAGACTTGGGGGATTCGATGAAGATCGATCAATCAATCTTGGTTTACTGAAGATTAGCTAGTAAAACCAAGGTTTAGATCTTCGATCTTAGCACGCTTATAGAAATCAGCGGAGTTGTTAAGGTCAGTGTCAGAATCTTCGAATGAAGCCAGCGCATATCTAGTGCGTAGGTTCATTCTTGGATCGAAACTATCTGGGTCATAAACCACTCCACTGGTTTCCATTGGGATATACGGACAATAAACAAGACCAGTGTCAAGTTCACTCTGACCTTTATATCCCATCAGAACATATGGATCATTATCAGCGTGAATATCTACATAAACTTGAATTGAGCCGTTGAAAGTACCAGCGAAAAGGCTTTCGCGTGGAGAAACATCACGGGCGGCAGTTGCAGGAGTAAAACTACCGTTAGAGGCATTACGAAGAACAGTTAGAATGCTTGGGGAAACAACCATCCAAGTAGCGCCGCCACGGCGAGTTTCCATTGCGATCTTGTTACTCATTTCGCTGAAAGCGATGGTAAGAGCAGTGAATTTTTCACCGGCATAACGACCATCGACATTAGCATAACTATAAGATTCAGGACTACCAGAAAGATCCTGTAGTTTGTAAAGGAGTTCACGGTCAAGATCACGGGTGATTTGATCCGCAAGAACCGCCATCATTTCAGATTCGATGTCTAGGCCATCAAGGGCACGGCTATCGTCTTCAGCTTCACGAGTCCACTGTGCGCGAAGCTTACGGGATTGTGCGGTAACGGTCTTTTTGACCACATCCATGTACATTGGATTACCGCCATCGCCTTCCATTAACTCTGTCTGAGCCGCTAGTTCTGAGTTATCGATGGTATATTCAAAGGCATCAAAATATGAATCAGAAGCAATGGCTGAATACTTATCGTAAACGTTTTCACCACTTGCTTCGTCGCCTTTATTTACTGCCTTATCTGTTTCTGCATCAGTCTCATAGACATCACGGCCATAGCGGAACCGCACAGTACGAATCATGCCAGTTGGGCCGGAAAGAGGTTGGTTACCAACAAGATTCATACTCTTAAGGCTTGGGATAACCCGACGGACCAATGGCATGAACATCATGTCATAACGGCTAAAATCACCAGTTTGAGTGCTGGAGCCGCTTTCATTAAGCTTACGAAGACTTTCCTGACGGGTGTTTTCTAGAATTTGTGCAGTAATAGCACGTTCGGTTGAACCTTCAGCAAGACCATCCAGAAGTTGCTGGCGAGTATCTTGCCATTTGTTTTCTTCTCTAATGCTTTCTACCAGATGTGTAAATTCACTCATTTTTATCCACTCCTAAAGATGTTTGTTATGTTATATGAATGTTTCTTTTCTTTATTTATCATAATTGTTAAAAATTCAACAATTTAATATGATTTTTTCTTTTTATTGCGCTCATTGAGAGTTTCATCATCTTCTGAATCTTCATCAGAATCTTCATCAGAATCTTCATGAGACTCATCATCGTGTTCGTCATCTTCATTTTTCTGCTTTTTAGAAGCTTTTTCAAAAAGACGATCACGAATCTCTTCAGTCATAATACTGTCAATGATTTCAGAAGCTTCTTTGACATTACCATCGTCAAATTTGTCAATTGCTTCTTTAAGTTGTTCGGTTCGTTCACTCATTTTATTCACCTTCTTGTTGTTTAATTACTTAGAAGTCTTAGTAATCCCGGCGAAACGATAAAAACGTGAAAGATCAGATGATTCTTGACGACTTTCACCGCTTTCATTAAGTGTGTTTTGTTCGTCTTTATCTTCCTCAGTTTCTTTCATAATTAGAGGAAGAACTTCTTCATACTTAGATTCAAGACGATCATAAGAAACACCTTCAAGCATAGTAGCCATAGTTTCGCGTTTAACGCCAGAAAGATTACTTAGTAGTGATTCTAATAGCTGATCACGTTTAAGGTTTTCATTTTCTTCCTTGATCTTCTGAAGTTCAGTTTTGGTATTATCAAGTTCTTCTTTAAGAGAAGAACCACCTTCTTTCTGACTTTCAAAAATCTGAAATTGTTCACGGAATGCTTCAAAGACTTGACGGCCAAATTCATTTTCTTTAGCACGATCAAGATCTTCTTTAAGTTCAGCAAATCCAGATTGCACTTGATTTTCAAGGAATTCTTTCCATTTAGCAGCCATCTCTTTTTTATAAGATTCCTTAAACTCGGTTAGTTTACGAGCATAATGGACATCAAGAGATTTATAATATTCAAGGTCTTCCTTGAGTTCAGCAATTTCTTGTTCAACAGACTCTTGAATGGTCTGATACAATTGATTAGCTAGTTGTTGTTTGTTTTCGACAAACTTCTCAGCATATTCAGATTCAACTTCATTACGAATTTCTTCGCGTTGTTCGTTTAGTTTTTGTTCAAACGCTTCCTGAAGCTGCTTCTTAGTGTCGTCGTTGAGAAGTTCGCTTTCCAGAAGTTCTTTGTATTGTTCACTCATTTTCATTCACTCCTAAAGTTGTTAATTATATCAACTCGTTTATTATTTCAACGATGTCTTTTCTTTATTTATTAAATCTGTATTATCTACTTGAAAGGATTCTTAAATAGTTTGAGAACTTAGTCTCAAATCCATTTTCAATAAATGAAAGAATCTTTTCATATTCTTTTTCTGTAATATTTTGACGCATAATAATAGATTTACCTTTAGATGTAGTAAGGTAATTGTGGAGTTTATAAGATGTTTCTCGAATAGAACTTGTGAGGGTATCTAAACGATCACCATGATCTTCAACTGCTTGCTCATAAGACATATTCTGATCGGTAATAGAACGAATAATCCGATCTCTTTGTTCAACATATTTGTTAAGTTGATTCCAAAGTTCTTTTGCTTTACCTTGTTTAAAGAGTAGTTCAAGCAGACGATTATTTACCGCTGCACCAGCGATAGGTTCATACTGTTTCATTTGATTTGTATCATATGTTCCGGTAATACAATCAATGAGAGAATCAGAAATTTCGTATATAGGTTTAATAGTAATCTCTGATTTTTGGTCCTTAGAAGACTCATTAAGTTGTTGAAGTCCTAGTTTTGCTTGTTCGTTCATTTTTGAATGGTTGGTAAATCCACCTGCCATTCCGACTTTCATGTATTGCTCAACTTGCTTAATTTGTTCTTCTGTTAACCCTTCACGAAGTAAACCTTCACGGCCTTTTCTTGAAGTGATAAGATCATAAAGTTGTGTAGATTTTTCTCTGATTTCGTTCGTGACTCGTTCTAAGTTTTCACCATATGCCTGCATGGCTTCATCTTGTGGAAGATCAGAATTCTTGATTTTTTCGATTATTTGATCTCGACGCTGAACAAGTCTTTCGATATCTTTCCAAAGCCTACCTTGTTTACCTTTCGTGAAAAGAATTCTAAATGTTAAACCAGCGACAACAGATCCAGTAATCGGAATCAATAAAGCTGTTGCGCCAGAAAGACCCATTGAACCAACAATCCCCACTCTAGCTGATTGAGAAGCGGCAAAAGAAACAAAAGTACGGGCAACAGTTTCAGAACGAATCCCAATAAGTGATCCAATACCATCACCAATTGATGAAAAGAGATTGCTAATACTATCAACAAACTCGTTTAAATGTTGGTCGCCTTTAATAGCGCTTCCGATCTCATCACTGACAACTTCTCTAATGAGTTTTTCAACATCTTTTTTGTTGCCTTCATGAAGAAGATCAATGGATTGTTCTAATTTGTTTGTCATAATATAAGACCTTAAAATGTGTTTTCAATAAACTTACGGATTTCTTTCTGAAAGTATTTTTGAGCCTTTTCGTCATAACGAACAGCTTCCGCTAGATGGTTTAATTCATGAGTTCGGCGATGTTGTTCAAGTGCTTCACGAATGGACTGTGGGTATGTACCAGCGCTAGGAGTAGCAACACAATCAACAGTGACCAATTTGAGAGATTTTACCTGTCCTGTCGATTCGTCTAGTGAACCACCTGCTCGTGAAGAAACGCCAACAGAAACACCACTTTCAAGAAGACCTTTAAGAATTTGTCCTTTTGGCGTGCTTTCTAATACTTTGGCTTTACCACAGACAGTATCGCCCTCCCACCAAAGAGACTGAATATCATGACTAACATTAGAAAGACTGATTTCTAATGAATCACTATGATCTAGTTCACCAAGAATGCTTTGTTTATTGTTAATTTTATCAGTTAGCTTATTAACTTCTTCTTCAAGAATGTTTCGAGGATAAACTCGACCATTCTGATTACGATATTCAGCTTTCATAAACGGACCTTGGATATAAAGATCCTTGCCTTCTTCTTGAATAATACTGGTATCGAAGCTTTGTTCTTTTAAGATTTGGTATTCCATAACTTTTCCTCGTTATAAAGTTAGTTAAATGTTTGATCTAACTTTATTTATCGTTTAAAAACAAAAAGGCTCCCATAAGGGAGCCTATTCTAAAACTACTTGGTTATTATTAACTTCTACTAAAAATCATTTCAATGATTGAAGGTTCACGGTTTTTACTGCGCTCTTGTTCTTTTTCACTAACTTGTCGATCAAATGTAACCGTACCACGTTCAGCATCATCAATTATACGCTGCATTTTGTTAAACTGATCACGGCCCACATATTCGACAAAATCATCGGCAAATTCGTTTGTAAAATGAGAACGGACTTCACGAGCCTGTTCTTGAATTTCTTCGGTCATGCGTCTAGCTTTCTTCATTTGTCCTACGGTCATATCATCGCCTTGGACAAGAAGTTGGTCTCGTTCTTCGATCATTTCTTTAAGACGTTCCATATCTTGTTCAAATTCCTTTACCATAGCTCTAATGGCACGGCGTTTTAAACCAATTGGATCATTTAGAAATTGACGAATGCTTTGACGGAGGCTATCAAAGGCCCGCTTAGAACGATATGCTAAATAAGAAGTAGCAATACCACCAACAAAGCCCGCACCGGCAATAGCAGCGGTTTCAACTGCTTCATCTAAGGGCTCTTCATCATTAGCGATACATTCATTTTCTAGGAAAGTTTTAAAATTAAGTTCGTTTTCTTCTTTAAGTAACTTTGCGTATTTTGACATGTCATTATCCTCCCATATATTTTTATTTATAACTAACTATGATATTGCATTTGCAAGATAATTACTAACTAAACCATATTTAGCTTTTTGAACATACTGATAAACATTTCGATATTCTTTTGATGAAATCCCAAGATCTTCAGATGTATGGTTGGATAGAAATTGTTCAAGTTCTCTTGCAAGTTCACTAATTTGATTTGTAAGTTGTTGAAGTTGACGCCCAAACATTTCAGCAGCTTCTTCATCAGAAAGCCTTTGTTTAGTGATTTCTTGAAGAATATCATCGCGCCGATGAATTGTATCTTGTAATTCGAGCCATGTCTGGCGGTGTGCATCAGTAACGGGTGTATTTTCATTGATGTTGATGCTTTCACCAATCATTTTTGAGAATAGTCTATTTGCAGTATATCCAGCAGCGAAAGGTAAGAAGTAATCGCTAATTGTACTAACTATATCCCAATTAAAAATAGATCCAATACCCTGAGTAATGTTTCCTGCTATTTCAGATTTATCATCTATGTCCACCATAAGATAACCCATCACACCAGCAAGACCAGCAGAAAGGCTGCTTAAAGTTTCACTAGCATATTGTTGAGTTGATGATTCTTTTAAAAACTCTTTAAAGTTTTCTTGATTTTCTTGCTCTAAAAATATTCTATATTTGCTCATAATTGATTCCTTTAACTTTTACCAGCGAGACCCCCCATCATCCTGTGGGATGCCATATTTTTCTTTCACGTCAGATGATGCGGTGCCATATACCAACATATAACGCTCATAATCTTCCATTTGATTAATCTGCTCATCTGTGACGCCCATTTCTTTGAGCATCCAATATTCGTTTTCAACAATATCATCTTCATCCATTTGAGCATATTTTTTAAGAGCATAACGTTTAGAAAAAGTTTCAACACGATCTGATGTTTGATAAACGTTAAGAATTTGTTGGTTAACTTCGTTTTGTTTATAGAGGGCAAAAGATTGTGGAGCGTTAATCTGTAGATCAACCTCTTCATATTTTGCGTAATCATATTTGCGGCAATAAGATTTAAAATGCTTATAAATTTCTTTTGAAAGTTTCTTTTGGATACGCCGAATATAACCCATATAACGAATTTCGGTCTGATAGACCTGTCCAACTTTCATATCGTTAAATTGTGGTTGATCTCGTGTATCCATATGAGCATCAAGCATTGATGGTGGAACACGGAGCCCCATAGCAAGCTTTTTACCAAAATATTTGGTGTCTTCTAAGTTATCTTGGCCCTGCGATCCACCCTGTAATGTTTCAATCTTAGAACCACGTCCTTGACCAGATTGCGGGATAAAGTAATCTTCAGTGGCAGAGAATGGATCAAACTCGTTTTGAACTTGACCTTTACGAGAAATTTGACGTTGGCGTAATTTCATCTTTGCCTGTTCAACAACAGATTCAGCTTTCTTGGGCGGAAGGTCACCAACATCAATGTAAAAGATTCTGCGTTCCGGTGCCCTAATTACACGGTATATAACTACGGCATCTTCTAGAAGCTGAACTCTTCGCCAAGTTTTAAAAACACGATCAAGAACAGATTCACCAAATGGACCTTCGCCATTTTTTAGTATAAAAAGCTTATCAGCAGGAATGGCATAAATGTTAGATTGACTACCTCCACCTCCTTGCTTATAACTATCGCTAAGATAACGTGAAACATCTTGATCCCCAAAATTATAGATATAATGTGATATTGTTTGATCGATATCTTTTGTATACACGACTCCATTAAATCTTTCATTCATTAATGGAATCAGTGTAAAATCATCCTTTACGAAAAAAATCTTACATCCGTACTTAAGTGTATGTCGAATATGCTCATAAAAGTTTTCATCAAATCCTATACGTTTAATGAAGTTGTTTTTAGCAAGTTCTAATGTAGTAATATCTCTCTTTCTGAAGTTCTTAGTGTCTTCAGGATAAATGATATTAAAAAGTTCTTCATCATCCGCGTTTTGACTACTCACATCTTCAGCAATGATATCCAAAGCACGCGAAATTTCAATGGATTCATTGTCCATTGCGTTGTACTGCATTATCTTTTGATGATAGTCTTGAGGGAGTGTCATGACTTTTCTAAACCATGACATAGAGTTATTTGAATGAGAGAATCCCATTCCTGAAGATGGGAGCGATTGTTGTAGATTAACAGGATTCCAAGCATGTTCTTTAAGCAATTGCTGTGCCATAATTCTTACCTTCTTATTTGATATTATGCGTAATTAAATCTTTGTTTGATCTAACTTTATTTAGTTAGTACAGGAATTCACGGGATAAATATAAACAAAGTAAGGGGATAGGTAATTGTATGGCAACGTTGCTTGAACCAATTGGGGAAGACCTAGCGGATCTTTATGATGGCTTTGATGAAAGGGAAATTGGACTTGGTCTGATTTCACCGTCTATCTATGCTTCTGAAGAGTATAGAGAAACAAAAATAGAACACATGCTTATTGGTGCTATAAGTGACTGCATCTATTCAGGTTTCGAGCATGATGTTCAGCCTCGTGTGTTGAGTCTATACAGAGAGGCAAGATACAATACTATCCTTGGTCTTAATCTCAATTATGTTCCTGAATCAAGTAGACGTGCCATCTTAAAGTACGTTTTAGAAGATAATGTAAACAACATCAGAAACCAACTACCAATACGAGTTGACTGGAATGGACTTGTTAGAGCCATTCCAGAAACAGAAGCTATCACACGTAGATATAAACAAGTTGGTTTACGTGTTATCAACACGTACAGAATTGCTGATTGGCCTAATATCATTCAAGGAAGAAGTCAGTGGGAAAACCACTATCAATTCTACATGACTTAGTTAAATAGATGTTGACTTTACAATCCTATCAAAGTCAATATGATTATAGTTAACCAATTCCTCACCTTGATTTAAAGCACATTCAATCAAGACGAACTCGCTATCAGAGTCTTTTTCGTCTTTCTGATATGCAGAAATAAAAGCTTCTGTGGCAACGCCGTAAGGAAGGTATTCTTGATTAAATCGAATAGTCAAGTTATCCAGATTAAGATTTTTATTTTCAATATTACTTGAAATCACAAAGTAAGGACGGTATTTAGAATTACTCTTTAATTGAATGTTATACTCTTCAGCAAATTTTCGACGAATGTCTTGAAGATCTTCACTGTCAAAGAATGCAACTAAAGCACTATCTCCATTACGAAGCTGTTTAATTTTGAGTTCAAATGAATCGATGTAAATATCTTTTTTGAGAATAGACTCATCATACTCAACATCGGGAGAGTATTTTTTTGAGACTAAAAGTGGGATTTGCACATCATCTGCAACACAGTTCGGAACATTAAAATCTTCACAAAAGTTAATAACAGCCTGAACGATGTTGGATGAAACCTCATATCCAACATACAAGTCAACACCTTTAAACACTTTTTCTTTACGCTGTTGTTGATTAGACTTCATTTTACCAGCGTAAGTCTTTGGTGCTTGAATTTTTTCACTTTGTAAAACTTCAAATAAACGCAAAATAACCCTCCCGATACATACAATACGATATACTCTTATTTAGTTAATTTAAAAGGTTATAACTTTTGTTCTGTGATCTGAACTTTGATTCCTGTGCGATCATACACCATTTGCTCAAGACGATCAGCATCATTTTTCGGTGCAATAAACCCATCAAAGAAAAGTGCGACCGCACCAGCATCATCCTTAACGGAGTCTAGCATATATCCTTCAATAGTTTGTAGTAGTGTACAAAGAGTATAGAAGTCTTTCCCATGATACCTAAAGGGGCCTTTCTTCTCTACTCTCTCCCTGATCTGTTTAATATCATTAATAAGATTTTTGTTAATTTCAATAAACTTTTGTTTCTTGTCTCCTAGTTCATGTTCTAACACACCCTTTTTAGATTTGATGGATGCGCCATAAAGTAGTGATTGAAGACATTTCTTAATTGCTTTTCTTCCTTCTTTATCCGTCATTCCAAGTTGTTGAGCCATATCCTCTTTCCACTGATCAGGATCTTTACAAACTTCAGCAATTGTTTCTAGATCAGGGAATAGATTATGAATAATAGTAAAATGACAGTTTTTGAAATCATAATCGTAGTATCCATTGTATGCCACATTCCTTACATCCTTTTTAATTGTTTGTAACGCATTAATATCAAAGAGTCTTCCATGGGGATTACGGACATGTTGTTGCTTGACTTTACCATCGTTATCTTCAGCATATGAGATCATCTTCTCACAGTCATAGATAGATTGTCTGACTTTATTCTTTTCAGATGCGGCCACAATATGTAGTTGATATTTAAGGTATTTTAAGTGATTATGTAGTGCTTGAACGTCAACTTCTCCTTCACGTTCATCTTCGATGGGTAACTCGTTGATTTTTGAATAGCGCTTACCACGCTTAACAAAAATCCCTTCTTTAGTATACCCGTCTTGCTTTTTAAGACGATATACTTCTTTGTGTAGATACTTCCAATACTCTGTTAGAAAGCCCGGACGGCATGATCCTTTACAATGCCAATATCCAGTATCATCTACTAGACCATACTCTTTCCAAGTCTTCCGGGTAACAGAAGGATTTTTATTTAATTTTTTCAGAAGTGCTGTAGAAGTAGCGATAGCACCATCTTCTTTATTGTGCCGAGTCTTTGACAAGGTGAACAGAAGGTTGATATCATCAATTTCTCTTCGGGAGAGGATAATCCCATACTGTTCTTTAAACACTCGTTCAATATAGGGATGGTTGTATTTAAGGTAGGGGTAGCAATGTTGATCTTTTAATCTCTCACTCATATGCAAATCTCCTCTTGTTTTGAACTTCCCTTATATTACACTGTCTGACAACATATGTCAAGCATTGTTCCTACAATTTTCATAGTTTTTTCTCTTTTATTTATAACAAAAAACAATAAGTTTCATCAATCAACACACATAAACAATATCAATAACATTTATAACATAGGCGCTAACGCGCAAACAATAACTTAATAACTCTATTTAAACTAGACTTTTTAGATATTGTGCAGTGCATTCAAGTGTTAACAATCAATCAATTAACAAATAAAAATTACTCTACAACAACAATCATCAAGTAATAATGTTCCACAATAATGTTCCACACAATCAAGTAATAATGTTCCACAATAATGTTCCACACAATCAAGTAATAATGTTCCACAAT
>LFCJ01003851.1_pt1 | contig 11006 bp, 9 predicted proteins | sample 643141 | NCBI WGS metagenome assembly LFCJ01 (sample SAMN03766243, study PRJNA286221) | soda lake metagenome | biome: soda lake; feature: Kulunda steppe; material: water; isolation source: sample B1-Br-g2 brine of Lake Bitter-1 | place: Russia: Kulunda steppe | collected 2010-07 | reverse complement strand
CAGGAACGTTTGCCATGATGTTCCCACCGAGTATCGCTTTGATTATTTATGGTATTTTGACAGATACCAGTATTGGACTCTTGTTTATTGCAGGGATCGTTCCAGGATTTATGACCGTATTCGTATACTTACTCGTCATATTGACTTGGGCAAAGGCAAAGCCGGAATCCGTGGGCACTGACCAGCTAACCAAGAATGCTTTTTCTATGCGTGAAAGGATTCGCTCCCTCGCGCTCATTTGGCCGGTAGCAGCACTCGTGGTTCTTGTACTCGGTGGTATTTACATGGGCGTTATGACACCAACGGAAGCAGGGGCAGTTGGGGCGGCAGGTTCGCTTGTTCTAGCAGTGACATTGTATGATTTGTCATTTGCAGATTTCAACGATGCGCTCATTGATACGGCAAACATAACAGCATATATCTTCATAATGATTATTGGTGCAACCTTCTTTGGGCGGTTTGTGGCGCTGGAAGGAATTATCAACGACCTCCTAGACTTTCTCCTTGCTCTTCCAATTAGCGGAATTCATTTGGTTCTCATAGTGCTTGCGTTCTACGTGATTGTTGGTATGTTTCTTGACCAACTCGCAGTGTTAGTACTCACTCTTCCAGTAACCTATCCGTTGTTCGTCACCAATTTGGGATATGATTCGCTGTGGTTTGGAATTATCATCATTAAAACAATCGAGATTGGAATGATTACTCCACCGATTGGCATCAACGCCTATATCGCATCGAATGCAGTCGATATTGACGCCAGCATCACGTTTAAAGGGGCAATCCCATTCATTGTTGCCGATATTGGGGTGATAGGGATTCTGTTGATGTTCCCTGAAATCGTAACGTTCCTTCCATCGTGATTCGTTCCCTTTCGTTGGAAAGAGACGAGAGCACAGTTATTCAAAATCAAAACGGTGGGCCACGCAAAAGTGATTGAGTCTGGCCGTTAAATAAATTAACAGCTCGTAAGTGAACGACCGAAAGTTTTTGTTAGATGAAGTCATCGGTTGTTATATGTTTACAGTATTGCTTCCACTCGATACAAATGAAAACCGTGCAATCGCAGCAGTCAATGCTATTACGTCAATCCCAGAGGCAAGCGAAAACGTCGAAGTGACCATTCTGAATGTGAAAGGTAAGCTCGAAGTACAAAGTGATTCAATCGTAAAATCCGAAGATTGGTATGACGAACAAGATTATCCATCAAGCGTCAATACCGCAATTACGATGTTGGAAAGTGAGGATATACCTGTAAAAAAACGACGAGAGCATGCCGAACCAGCAGATACAATCGTTAAGACTGCGAAAGAACTCGGTGTAGATAGAATAGTCATGGCTGGAAGAAAGAAATCACCGACTGGGAAAGCGATTTTTGGAAGTGTGACACAAACAGTTCTCTTAAACTCCGAAATACCAGTAACAGTCGTGATGACGAAGTAGGTAGTTCCCTTGTTTAGTCAGGATAATGCAACAGTTGACACACACGGTGAAAGCTCCACGAATGGTGGCCACCATATGTTGAACACAGCACTCATCCAACTGCATCATCAAAATTTCACTGAGTGGTTATACAGTAATAGTAAATCGATCCACATTGGTATGTATCACTATCTTTTTATGAAAGTAAAAGAGCGAACACGAACTAGCGGAAACCGCTCGACTCTCTTATCACATATCGTGTCATCTCTCCTCGTACTCTGTAACTGTGTATTAAAATTGCACAACAAGAGATGTCGGGCAGAAGGATGTAAACACGAGCTCACTCCCCTCATTGATGAGGTAGCCCACTGTGAGCTAGCATGAAACGAGGATATTCTCTCAAGTCGACCGCTTCTGCACTCTGGAGTGATGGACGAGGTATTATTTTACTGGCAATTGCTGGGGGTTGGGGTCTTTCTGTCGGTGGCCGGATGATTTATTCGGTGTTGTTACCTGAGATTCGACAAACGTATAATATTGATCTTGCCACTGCTGGCGTCTTATTGTCGGTGCTTTTTGTATCATACGCTTTGGGTCAATTACCGGGTGGAATCCTTGCAGACCGAATCGGTGAGCGATGGACACTTGTCTTCAGTATGCTACTCTCAGCATTTGCCGTTGCATTGATTCTCCTCGCAAATTCTGTCGCATTTTTATTTATCGCAACTGGTGTTTTTGGGCTTGGTATTGGCTTCTATACTGTTGCCCGTTTTACCGCGCTGTCCTCGATTTATTCGGATTTATTTGGCACGGCAGCAGGACTTACCAACGCTGCCTCTGAAATTGGACAAGCTATACTCCCACCCCTCGCAGCAGCTATTGCGGTGATTGCGGGATGGCAGCTAGGATTTGGTTTCACTCTCCCGCTCTTTTTGCTTTTAGCTGTAGCTCTGTGGGTGCTTGTTCCGTCCCAGCCGAGTGGTAATTCCCAGGCAGTGGATAGTTTATCATTCGACACTGGTCGATATATCTACAGCGGTCTTCGTAGTCCCCAGATTATCTCTGGGACAGTTGTTTTTGTTATTGGTGTTGGTATCTGGCAGGCTTTTACTGGATTTTATCCCACGTATTTAGTCGAGATTAAAGGCCTTTCCACCACCACCGCAGGCGTTCTATTTGGGCTGTTTTTTGCACTTTCCGCAGTCATGCATCCGATTTCCGGTATCGTATACGATAGGTGGGGAATTCGGCATACTATTGGACTCTCCAGCATCTCTGTCGTTGGATTTTTTGCGCTTCCTGTCGCTGAAGGGATGACTGTATTGATAATTATAACCATTATAATAAGTACGCTCTTGGGGTATGCAACAGCCCTTGAGGCCTATTTAGTCGGTTCTCTGCCGGAGGATATGGAGGGGACCGGTTTTGGGGTTCTGCGGACTTTTGTGTTCACGATCGGTGCTGGGAGTCCGATACTGTTTGGGTGGGTTGCTGAACGGGGCTATTTTGATCAGGTTTTTTTAATTCTCGGGGCGTTCCTTGTGCTGATGGTTTTTATTGGGTTTCAACTTCCGCACAAGAATAACAAATCATAGCTGTGTCAAGCGAATTCGACAATTTATTGCCCAGGGTCCTTAGGCACGTAAGCTGACCCACGACTTTGTTCGTGGGTTTCCGCGCTGCTTCTGAATGAATATTATTTTCACATCGATAGCATGGCTGGCGCGGTTAGCAAGCAGAATACAACCCGGCCGGTCCTGCTGTTTGAGTCAGAGTTCTTTACACCCAGGGGATAGACGACCAGAAGATAATATCTGTATACGTCAGGCGAGTAATGTTCACTGGGTGACTAGTACCCAAGGGGTTTATTTGGCGGCAGGTCAGTGTTACGTACATGCCACGTCCACCCCATGATGTCGTGTGTAACAATTCGAACTGTGCATTAGATATGTTCGGTATCCACCATTCTCACGAGATGCCAGACGGCGTCGGTGCAGATGATTATAGTTGCCCGTACTGCGGCAGCAATGACCTCGAAGAAATTTGGCCTGAATGAGGAATTTGTGAACTGAGAGGAGATTTTAAATGCTTTGCGACACGAGTAGATTCGTATGCAATTCCTACCAGACGAGGATAACCCACGACCAGAGCCAAAAATCATTCACAATGACGACGTACCGATGGTTGACTTAAGTGAACGGGAGGATGTTAAACCAACTGTTGGAATTCGAGCTATTGACGAAGTTCTTGGGCTCGAGGAGATGGGAGCAAAACTCTGGTATTTTGAACCAGGTGACGAGGTTGGCTATCACGCCCATCCAGTCGAGGAGGAGCTGTACTATGTCATCAAAGGTGAATTCTCGGTGAAAATGGGACCAGCCGATGACCCAGTTTACGAGACAGTTGGGCCAGGGACGTTCTTCGCAGCAGGACCGTATGAACCCCATGGTCACCGTTACGTTGGGGACGATGAGGGAATTGTACTAGCAATTGGTGCGCCGGGAGATGCTGGTGACGATGTTATCGATCCTTATGATTTGATATAATCAGTTTGCCTCTGCGTATGTAGTGTTTAAAAATTCTAAAATTCGGTCGGATTCAGCCATTGTTACGCCATATTCCTCGTCAATAAGGACAGGGGTTTGCCGTTGGCCAGAGACCTTTTTTACCTGGTTTCTTCGAGAATGTTTTGCTTCTACCCAGACACTATGGTAATCTAAGTCTAGTTCTTGGAGCCTTGCGACGACCTTTTCACAGTATGGGCAACCTTCGAGCCGGTATAAAGTACGTGTCATACACACCAGTATTTCACCTATCCCGTCAAAAGCATTTCGCCAATTGCAGAGAGTAATATTACACTGACTTACCGGAGGGAATGTTTTATACGTAATGTACCCGTATCCCGGAGTATGCCACCCGAATTAGATGAGGTAGTACCAAATTTTGAAGCGGTGTTGTGTGATGGGGAAGTGTTTGAGGATACAGAACTGGAGGAAGTCATTGGAGAAAGAGGTGCAGTTCTATACTTCCATGGATTTGTTTTCAGTGCCATCGCCCGCCATTGGTGGAAACGATTTGACCGAAACGGGTGGGACCAGTTTGATGGGGTCCCAGTCATCGGCATTGGTCGAGACGGTCCCTTTGCGCAAAACGCATTTATTCGTAAAGTGGACAGCCCATTCCGGGTCTACAGTGATGTTGACGGATACATTACGGACGAATTCGACCTCCGCATGGAGCGAGATGGAATGGCACACGTTACGACACCACGCCGCTCTGTGTTCGTACTGAACCAGGACCGAGAGGTGTGTTTCAGGTGGCTCTCGAAATATACGACCTCACCACCACCTGTGGACGAAATCGAGGAAGCTGTTGATGAGCTATAATTAGTCATAACAAACCGTTCGGTGATTACATTATCTCTCAAGTTCTGGCCTGAATCATCATCGAATAGTGTAGTTACCTCAAGAAACCAGTATGCATAGACGCGGCTAGACCGTTACACGGAGTGGGAGTTCCACTGGACCGTAGATTTCAGAACTAACAAATGGCTCCATATCGTCAACAAGTAGTTCTGCATCAGCGATTCGCTCTAAGAATTTTGATAGCATAATTTCTGCTTCCATGTTCGCAAGCGGTGCACCTAGACAGTAATGGATTCCTTTTCCGAATGGAATTGGTTGTTTAGTGAGGTCTCGATTCGGGCGGAACTCGTCGGGGTTGTCAAACACCCGTTCATCACGGTTAGCTGATGGGATGTAGCCGACAACCAACGAATCTTTTGGGATGTTCATTCCACCAAGCTCAGTATCTTCTTTGGCATATCGTTTGAGTGCAATCACCGGAGACCGATACCGAAGAACCTCCTCGTTTGCCTTTACAAGATCTAAGGTACCGTCTTGGAGGTCACCTATGACCCCTTCCTCTATGTACGTCCACATTGCGTTCGTCATGTATGTGGTCGTCGTAATATTACCCGCAATGAGCAACATCGCACAATTGGCGACTGTATGGTCACGGGTGATAACATCTGAGTTTTGCTCAGCCTTGACCATCGTCGTAATGAGGTCGTCTCGCGGTTCAGCAGCTCGTTTCTCTATTTCACTCGCAAAGAACTCGGTCACTTGCGAAAGGGCCCGTTCTTTACGTTTCTGAGCTTTTTCTTTCGCTGCTGGATCGGTTCGAGCCGGTGATTCTGCTAATGCTGCAGACCACTCCCTGAAAGTCTCCATTCTGTCAGTTGGTACACCGAGCATGTCTGCAATGATTAGTATGGGTAATGGCTTTGCTATCTCTTCGAAGAAGTCGAGCTCTATCTCACCTGTCCCGTCTAACGTTTTCTCCAACAGTTCATCAGCACGACGCTCAAAGTCAGGCTGATACTTCCTGATATTTCCGGGTCGGAATGGCTCTTCCGCTGTTCCTCGGAGTTCTGTGTGTTCTGGTGGGCCACGGTCCATCATTGCCCCATCGATAAATGATGTTCCATGTCTCGTAAACCGATCTGGGTTGGTAATGAGCTCGGTTACCTCATCGTACCTAAACACGTCAAACGCACCTCGCTTCTCATCGTATCTAATCGGTCCTTGTGCTCGCATCTCTGCAAACCATGGGAACGGATCACGTTGTCTGTCCATTGGGACTAACTCAGTAGCCATCCACTTTTCCCATGTCTCTGATTCACGCTGTTGAGACATACTCTAGCAAAATTGCGGCCTAAGTATATAAAACCGATGTGGAGTGGTGGTAACTCACGTCAACAGATATGCTTGATACCCCACACCTAGTTCTCCTGTATTTTCGAAGTCCAAATGTCATAAATTGGTCCGCATAACGGATTATGAATTTTTTACTAGCCTCATTTCTAATTGAAACCAGCGGTTGAGTTTTTGTTCTGTGACATATGTTTATTAGCCTGGTCCATGAGTACTGCATAATGGTGCTAGCTATCAACAGAGGTCCATTGATACGAGCTGCAACTGAAACTGGAAATGGATACGTGGGGGGTTGAAAACATGCGCATCTCTCTTAGCACACTCCGTGATTTTACGACAGCTATACTCACGGAGCTTGGTGCCCCACCAGGAATTTCGGAGGAAGTTACCGAGTCACTGCTGCGAGCGGACCTCACCGGCTATGGGACTCACGGTGTAGGAATACTGCCACTATACAGTCAAATGGTTACGGATGGGGCGATTGTACCTAATGCAAAACCAACTACAGAGATTAAAGGAACAACAGCCTCTGTAAATGGGAATGCTGGATTCGGACAGCTCACTGGACATGAAGCGACTGCTGCAGGCGTTGCTCTTGCAAAGGATGAAGGCGTTGGTTTAGTTGGCGTTCAAAACGGCTCTCACCTCGGACCAATTGGCGAATTCGCAGAGGAGAGTGCCAACCAGGATGTGATCTTTATTGGGTTTACGAATACCGGTGGTGGAGCGAAAAATACTGCGCCATGTGGTGGCCACCGGAGGAAGCTTTCTACAAATCCAATTGCGTTTGGATTCCCCACGTTTGATACCTTGCCCTTCAACATCATTGCTGATTTTGCTACTAGTCAGGTTTCTGGCAGTGTTATCCGGAATTACCACCGGAGCGGAGAGGACTTACATCCTGAGTGGACGACGACAGACTCTGGAAAGCCTGTAGCTGATAGCGCGGCATTCATGCAAGGTGAAGGTGCATTACTTCCCATTGGTGGTCGCGTTACGGGGCATAAAGGATACGCACTGTCGGTTGCTGCAGAGTTGCTCGGGGGAATGGTGGGTGGCGAAGCCGTTGTCGGTGAGCACGAACCGACTTGGTTAGCAAACGGAGGGGCGTTTATCTTCATTGACCCGACAAGATTTGTTTCGAGAGAAGTCCTCCAACAGCGGGTGAGCGCGCTCAGCACACACTTGCGTTCAGACACTGTGCGACTGCCCGGAGAAGGAATGCATAATCGACGCAAGCGGAATCGTAAGCGCGGGATAGAGTTAGCAGCTTACGACTTGGTCCCGCTTGCTAAACTAGCATCTCAAGTAGGGGTCGATATTCCTGTGCAACTTCTCGATGCCATAGAGAATGCAGATGACGTAGATAATGAAGATGTTAAGACGTGGTGAACTTACTAGAGAGTAACGCCCTCAAATGTTTTCTCCCAATGAATCAATGGAGAAAATTGAGATTGTACAAATCATCCAATCAGACAGAGAAGAATATTTAATACAACCTGCAGTATCTACTAAAACGAATGGAGTTTAACTTTGACCTGGGGATAGATTCCCAGCACGATTTTGTGAGGGACGTCAGTCAGTTTAATGTCGGTGATCTTATTCGAAAGGCGGGACGAATGTACGCCGACAGAGTGGCAATCAGTGAACCGGGACGAGATATTACTTATGCAGAACTCAACAGCCGGGTAAACGCTCTATCAAACGCTCTAATCGACCGTGGTTACGAACCAGAGAAAACGACGCTTGCAGTGCTTTCGGAAAACCGCGGGGAGATGATTGAAGTGATGTATGCTGGAGCGAAAATGGGGTGTCTCGTCTCCTGTCTCAACTGGCGACTTGAGCGGACGGAACTCGTCCACTGTTTTGACCTTGTGAACGCAGACGTTGTCGTTACATCAGACCGGTTCAGAGAAAAAGTAGAATGGCTCGAAAGTGACGCCGAAGAACCGCCCGAGGTGATAAGCTTAGACGCGGGCAGTCACGATACAAGCTATGAGGAACTGATTAAAGATGGTTCTACAGACGAACCACTCCCAAACCTAAACGTAGATCCTGAACAGGGGTTGTTAGTACTGTACACATCAGGGACTACTGGCCTTCCGAAGGGAGTTGTTATCAGTCATCGGTCGTGGCTTGCAAGAGGGTATACATACATCCTCGACTTCGATATAGAGAAAGGCGATGGGCAACTAGCATGGCCACCACTGTTTCATATTGTTTCCGCGGACTGGTTGCCTGCTGTGGCCACAGTTGGGGGGACCTTCTATCCGGTGGATGGTTTCGACACGGACCGAATCATCGATATTCTGTCCGAAGAGGGCTGTGCAATTAGTTGGATGGTCCTATTGCCGGGGGTGGTTGAGCGGTTCCTAGAAGGGATTAAAAACCGCAACGCAAACGTCGATGAATTCCGCGAAATCAGAAATATCGGTGCACTCGTTGATCTCATTGACCCCAAGAAAGTCAAAGAGGTGACAGAAACATTCGATATGCCAGTCAAAAATTCCTACGGAGCGACTGAAAACGGAAACGTTCTCTCCGCAGGAAACGATATTCCAATCGGTGTGCTGCCAGCTACAGACGACCTTGCAAAAGTGGAGTCATCGTTCGTCGACCTCAAGCTCATCGACGAAGAATGGAACACAGTCAGTGGGCGTGGTGAACTCGCTACTCGTGGGCCAACCGTATGTAGTGGATATCTTAAAAACAAAGAGGCCAATACTGAAGATTTCAAGGATGGATGGTTTAGAACTGGTGACATTTTCGTCGAAAACGACGACGGAACGTACAGTTTCGTGAATCGGCGGAAATATCTCATTAAAAGTGGCGGGGAGAATATTTATCCAGCAGAACTGGAAAATGTGCTATTGAGACATGAAGAAGTTGAGGAAGCCACTGTTGTTCGTGTATCTGACGAGAAATGGGGGGAGGTCCCTCATGCGGTGGTCAGTACGTACAATCCTTCTGAAGTGAACTCTGATGAATTGATGGAGATGCTTCAGGAAGAACTTGCCAATTACAAGCTCCCACATTACATGGACATCATTCATCCTGATGAGTTGCCACGCTCTGCTACAGGTAAAGTAGTCCGTGAAGAGGTCGAGGGCTGGGAACTGAACGAAGATGACCGTGTCCGTGAAGTATAATTATGCATAGAGAGGCTAATCAATTGATGTGGCTGCAATCTGAGAGTAGATGAGTTCCGAAGATTGAATCAGAATCAAGGGTCACACTATGGCGTGAAATTCTAACAGATAGTTACCAATAGTTCCATCAGTGGGGTGCCATGTGATTATATTAGAGCAGACGAGTGGGAGCGCAGCCTTTTCGAAGTTAATTTGAGACGGCTTGAATCGCCTCTCCAGAAGCCTCGATGGTTTTTTGTACCTGTTCATCGCTCAGGCTGGCGTTGAGTAAGTTTGCCCGAGGAAATTTTGGAACCATCAAAACCCCACGTTCAATCATTTCCCAACGGTACTCTATGAAGCGTTCCTCATCCAATTGACGTAAGTCACGATAGTTCCGCATTGGTGACTCACCGAAATACGTTGCAAAAACCCCACCATATTCTTGGACGAATCCCTCAACATTCGCATCTGTTAAATGGTCACGTATAGCATCTGTAATTTGTGACCGAACCTGTTCAAATCGGTTATGTACGTCTCTATCCTCCAGTTGTCTAATTGTTTCCACAACTGCTGCCATCCCACCGGTATGTGCATTGTATGTTCCAGCAAAGTATACACTTCCAGACCTATCGCCGGCGATGAACTGATTCATATACTCTTCTTTGCCACACAGAAATGAAACTGGATATCCGTTTGCTACCGCTTTAGCCATCGTCGTCAAATCAGGTGTGACTCCTTCCCGCGCCTGCACACCACCCATTCCATGTCGAAAGCCAGTGATTATTTCGTCGAAAATCAAGAGTGCGCCGTGGTAATCTGTGACGTTCCTGAGCCCCTCAAGAAACCCGTCGACTGGAAGGATACACCCCATATCATGAGCAACTGGTTCTAAAATAACTCCCGCAATTTCATCAGTATGTTCATCAAATGCATCCTTTACAGCTGCGAGGTCATTATATGGCAAAACAATCGTTTCTTCGACAGCTTCTGAAAGCAGTCCAGTCGTAATGAGGTCACGTTCACCAATCTTTTCAGGTTTCGAGAGATAGTTCATCGCGACCGGATCATACCAACCGTGATAGTTCCCTTGGAATTTGATGATTTTTTCTCGTCCTGTTACAGCACGGGCAGTTCGAATAGCATGTGCGACAACCTCAGAACCAGTGGTGCCGAACTGAACTTTGTCAGCGCTCGGTATCCTCTCAGTTATCAGTTCAGCTGCTATCACCTCTAATTCGCTCGTACTCATCCCAATCAAGTCACGCTTTGTCAACGCCTCGGTGACACAAGTGTTTACTTGTTCATCACAGTGACCAAGGATGACTGGTCCCCACGCATTAAGATAATCAATATACTCGTTTCCATCCATATCGACGAGTTCTGCTCCGGATGCCTTTTCAAAACAAATCGGGTCTCCGTGGCGGTCTTGCATCAACTGCGTCCGTGATGAAGAGTTGATACCCCCTGGAGTTACTCTCTTTGCACGCTCAATTAACGACCTAGATTGTCGGTGCTCTGGCTTATTATCAACCATACAAAAGAAACTGGAACAACCATCATAAGATTTGTGGAGTGGTACCACACCACTACTCTCCGGTTTAGCTCAGCATAGATCATGACGGGAATCCAAGCTGAAAGAACATATCTAACCTCGTGTAGTCAGTCCCCCAACAGAGGATAGTATTGTCCCTACACATACAATAAATAGGCTTCATTCTGTGTTATTAGTCTGTGATATCAT
>LFCJ01003849.1_pt1 | contig 11008 bp, 9 predicted proteins | sample 643141 | NCBI WGS metagenome assembly LFCJ01 (sample SAMN03766243, study PRJNA286221) | soda lake metagenome | biome: soda lake; feature: Kulunda steppe; material: water; isolation source: sample B1-Br-g2 brine of Lake Bitter-1 | place: Russia: Kulunda steppe | collected 2010-07 | reverse complement strand
GGAACTGTATGTGGTTCGAAATGAGGTCGATCCAACCTGTGAGTATCACTGTGATGCGTTGGCAACTTGGTTTCCTACCGCTACGGAGGTCGATTTTGTTGCGGGTGAACGAGTTCTAGTTACTGAGGCGGATGGGGTTATCTTGACGGGAAGTACAGCTGGCGTCTACGAGGCTGATGACCGACCGTGGATTGCCGAACAGGAGGACCTCGTCCGCAAACTTATTAGCCGTAAAGTTCCAACCCTTGGCGTCTGTTTCGGCCATCAACTGGTCAATTCCGCTCTGGGTGGTACCGTCGAGAAACAGGAAGCCACTACAAAACTAGTAGAGGCGACCCTTGCGGATGATCCGTTGTTTGACGGCGTTGAACCGGTCGTTGTCGCCCTTCACGGTGATGTTGTCACAGAACCGGGAACGGATATGGTGGTCATCGCGTCAGCTGACCACTCCTCCGTGTTCGGGACTCGCCACCGAAGCGCACCGCTATGGACGGTACAGTTCCATCCAGAGCTTACAGACACACACCAAGACCGTCTTGTCACCGACTTTGGATGGGAATCTTCGGCGTTTTCGTTCGACGATGTCACTGCAGAGAGAGTCTTCCAGAATTTTTTGAGGTTCGCCAGTGAGGCCAACTAATAAAACAGAGTCACTTCCGTCTATCTTTCTACAGTTGTGAGGGGAAGCCAGCTAGCACAATCAAATCAATCGCCGAGAGCGCTAAATTCGGGTTTGCTGATATACTTGGTGAGTAATTGCTTCATTGAGTAATGCGAGAGGATACAGACCTCTCCAAAGGTCAGAGTTGCTGTAGGTGAATTTCCACCACCGCTTTGGAAGAATCACACAAAATTTCCCCGAGACAGTTCGTTGGTTCTCGTCGCGATTCTAGTAACTACTCGAGGTCGAAGCGATCGAGTGCCATGACTTTACTCCACGTGTCGACAAAGTCTTGGACAAACTGGGCTTCACCATCCGCTGCGGCGTACACTTCTGCGATGGCGCGAAGTCGAGAGTTCGATCCGAAGATGAGGTCTACACGGGAGCCGGTGAACGCCACTTCACCAGTTTCGCGGTCACGAATTTCGAACTGGAGGTGATCCTCGTCGGTTGCCTCCCACTCGTAGCCCATATCAAGGACTGTCTGGAAGAAGTCGTTGGTCAGTGTCTCCGGTTCATCGGTGAAAACTCCCAGTTTGGAGTCTTCGTAGATAGCATTGAGCGTACGCATACCACCAACTAACGCCGTCATTTCGGTAGGCGATAGCGAGAGCAGGTCAGCTTTGTCAACTAACAACGCTTCTGGCGAGCGGTTCATCACATCACCCTCTGTGTAGTAGTTGCGGAAGCCATCAGCATCTGGCTTCAGCGCCTGGAAGGATTCGACGTCGGTCTGCTCCTGACTGGCGTCAGTTCGACCTGGTTCGAACGGAACCTCGACATCATATCCGGCCGCAGCTGCCGCCTGCTCGACGGCTGCATTGCCCCCAAGGACGATCAAATCAGCGAGCGAGATACGGACGTTATCCGATCGGGAACTGTTGAACTCCTCTTTGATACGCTCGAATGTCTTGAGTGCAGTCTCGAGTTCTGCTGGCTCGTTGACTTCCCAACTGCGCTGTGGCTCGAGGCGGATGCGCGCGCCGTTTGCACCACCGCGTTTGTCACTGTCACGGTACGTCGAAGCCGACGCCCATGCGGTTTTGACGAGTTGAGAAAGAGAAAGCTCCGAGTCGAGAATTGCTGATTTCAATTCTGCAATCTCATCCTCCCCGACCAGTTCGTGGTCAACATCGGGAGTGGGGTCTTGCCACAGCATCTCTTCGTCCGGCACTTCTGGGCCAAGCAATCGCTCCGGTGGGCCCATGTCACGGTGGATGAGTTTGTACCACGCTCTCGCAAAGGTAATTCCGAACTCCATCGGGTTTTCCTGGAATCGCTCGAGAATCTCCCGATACGCTGGGTCGCGCTTCAGTGCAACGTCTGTCGTGAGCATCATCGGCGTTGCACTGCTTTCAGAGTCGTGGGCGTGTTCTGCAGAGCCACTCAGTTCGCCGTCTTTCGGTCGCCACTGCCATGCCCCACCTGGACCTCTGTGGACTTCCCACTCATAATCAAGCAGGTTATCGACGTAATCCATATCCCAGCTGGTAGGGGATTGGGTCCATGGTCCTTCGATGCCACTCGTAATCGTGTCGGCACCTTTGCCTTCGCCGTACTCGTTCTCCCAGCCGAGACCTTGTTGCTCAATGGGAGCCGACTCCGGTTCCGCACCGAGATGCTCATCTGAGCTTGCACCGTGGACCTTTCCGAATGTATGCCCGCCAGCGCAAAGTGCAACGGTTTCCTCGTCGTTCATCGCCATCCGGTCGAAGGACTGTCGGATGTACTTTGCCGACTCGAGGGGGTCTGGTTCGCCGCCTGGGCCTTCCGGGTTGACGTAGATCAGACCCATGTGATCAGCAGCGAGATCACCGATGAGATTCCCCTCCTCGTCATGCCGTTTGTCTTCCATCATCTCCTCTTCAGGACCCCAGTCGACACCCTCATCGGGCTCGAATACATCCTCGCGGCCACCACCAAAGCCGAACGTCTTGAATCCCATCGACTCCATGGCAACGTTTCCAGACAGCACAAGCAAATCAGCCCACGAGAGTTTCCGCCCATACTTCTGTTTGACCGGCCAGAGGAGCCGGCGTGCTTTGTCAAGATTCGCGTTGTCAGGCCAACTATTGAGCGGCTCAAAACGCTGCGTCCCACCTGAGGCGCCACCGCGGCCGTCACCAGTACGGTATGTACCCGCACTGTGCCACGCCATCCGAATAATAAGTGGCCCGTAGTGGCCATAATCAGCCGGCCACCACTCTTGAGAAGTGGTCAACACCTCTTCGATGTCCGCTTTTAGCTCATCGAAATCCAGCGTTTCGAACGCTTCAGCGTAGTTAAAATCCTCCTCGTACGGCCCAGAGTCACGCGCATTCTGGTCGAGCGGATCTAAATTCAACTTATTTGGTTTCCAATCTTGATCTGAATTACTCATCAATCGGTTATTGTCTTTTGGACATAAAAGAGTTGTAGTATACGACTAGAAGTTTACTATAGCGCATCATAAATCCGTATATTGAGAATAAACATTACTATTTAGAAAAAATATTATAAAATACAGGAAGAGAGACACTCTGTGTCAGCACGTAGACGATTGAAGATATACTCAACCGAAATCTAGAATATTAAGTACAATAATCAGTGCCTTGGTGACATCTTCGCCCGGCGTGAACGCCGGGGCTTCCACCGCAGGTGGAATACCAGCAACGTGTTGGATTGAGATTTCAAGACGAGTGCGCGTCACCGGTCTCCGGCTCCGTCCCCGCTCCCACCGCTGGTGAGCTAGACGAACCCTTGTCATCGGAAGCCCGCCTCTCGGACGGGAGTCCCTCGCTCAATGACGTGTCTTCGTGGGCCTGCCACTGGCCCCCGCTCCGGGGCGAGTCATCGCCCACCGATTTCACTGGTAGGCTCTCTCCCCACGGATTTAGCCGATTAGCTATATTCGCTGCTGCGTTCAGATTTGCTTGGTACTCCCCGACTCAGCACGAATCGTTCGTACACTTGAACGTGCCTTGATGCGGTCGATACCCAACGTGTTGACACGCATTGCACGTTTTCGACGTGTGGTGCGGATGCACGTATTCCACAGGAATACCGTGTTCAGCTGCCTTATCCTCGATGCGTGACTGTAAGCGGGAGAACAACCATTTGCCGAGGCGTCGATTCCAGTACTTCCCAATATCCTCGTCCGTGATACCGTCGAGGTATTCGAGGACGATGGCTGGGTTTTCGAACTGGGAGGCGTATTCGACGGCCCGATGTGAGGCTTTCTCTATTTCGTCTTCGATGGCGTCTTGCCACCGACCCCACACGAGATCGTCCAAGAGGTTCGACGCATACCGTGGTTTCAACCGGTCTTCAGCACTGGGTTGTTTCTGTCGGAGGTGTTGGACGCGACCACCATCCACGAACAACGGGTCAACGGGCGTGTCGTCTCGGAGGGCACAGCCCACCAAGAGTTTAGATTCACCCACGTCGAACCCGACGGGCGTCACATCGTCGCTCTCGCATGAACACGAGTGGTCTGGTTCGACTTCGTAGTTCGCGGTGACGTGCAACACCCATCGACTGCCGTCGCGCTGTAAGCGGAGTTCGCCCGCCCATACGCTGTCGTCTTCGTTGTCGATCAGAGAGTACCACCAGTCTTCTTGCTCGGGATTCAACTGGAGTGGTATCCAGAAGCTCGTCCCACGACCGGGGAGCGGAGCTTCCCAACAGATTTCGTGGTATCGGTCTTCATCAACGTCGAAGACGGCTGCGGTGTTGGCGTAGCGGATTGGATGGGTGTCTGCGAGTTGCTTCGCATCATACGTGTCTTCATCGAGAAGGTTGGGGACGTATTTTTTGAGTGCGTTTTTCGAGTGCCAGTTGAGATTTTCACCGCTGACGATTTCGTTGACGGCAGTCATCGTGTCGCACCCATCGTTGAAACTGCAACGAAGCAACGATTCGTATCGTTCGTGTTCGTCGTGGAGCTTGCGCTGCTTGTGCTGAGTGGGCGGGGCAAGATACGCTTCGAGCGTCTTGCACTCCTCACTCATTCTTCAGCGTCGAGTCCTTGTTCAATGAGTTCGGCGTATGCGAAGTCCATTCGCAGACCGTTCTCACGAGAGTACTCTTTCACTCGCTCGTGGAGGTCGCTTCCACGTTCGATGGCAATATCAACTCGCATCCGTTTTAGAGTATGTTTTCTCGTACGTTAAAGGTTCGTGTTGGTGTAGGGTATTCAGAGGGCTGTCGCTCGTGGATTGGGTGGTGGAGTGACGCGATTCACGCCCGTTGAGCAAACCGAAGGTTTGCGATACCCATCAGAACGCTTGCGTTCTTAGGACGTCCCCAGAACGTGAAACGTTCTGGTGTGCGAACGAGAGCTCCGCTCTCGGTAACGCCGTAAACGGCGGTAGTCTCTCGCTGATTAAAGATAGGGGCTGTAGCCGGGTATTTTCTTTCTGCGAGCCGTTTGTCACGCTATGCAAGGATTGATCCGGCTGCTCATAAGGGGAAAAGCAATGATGAATTTTCTCAGACTGGAGTCAATGAGCCGAGTTGACTTTCCTGATCGGCCCGAAACGAAGTCCCATTTCGAGATTTTTGTCTAATCTCGAGACAGTGGCAAGACGAATAGAGAGGCGTCGCCTCATCGGTGAACAGGGCTGAAATCAAAGAAGCCGGCAACAGCGTGATGTAGCATAACGTCATCATCGTCTGGACGGCAAATACACGACCAGGAAAGATATCCCATCCAGTAACTATGTGTGCACAGATCGAACAAACCGAGCGCGATCCTGAGGGCAATGCCGCTCCAGTCAGGTTAGCGGGTCTTACGAAGCGATACGGCGAGGTCACTGCCAACGAGGATATCTCCTTCGAGGTTGACCGGGGAGAAATATTCGGCTATCTCGGCCCAAATGGAGCAGGCAAAACGACGACTATTCGTCTGTTGCTTGGACTCATCAAGCCGACTGCTGGAACTGCTAAAGTACTCGGTGCGGACATCCGTGACCGACAGGCACTCACCGGGGTGAAAGCAGACATCGGGTATCTTCCGGACACACTCGGATTTGAGGAGCGACTCACCGGTCGGCAGGCGCTCGATTACTTCGCTCGAATGCGTGGCGACGACCGACGGGAGGAACTGTTGGAGCTGTTTCGACCGCCGCTTGACAAACCGATTGAGACCTACTCACACGGAAATCGACGGATGCTCGGAATCGTCCAGGCTTTTATGCACGACCCCGCCCTCGCCATTTTGGACGAACCGACGTCCGGGTTGGATCCGCTCAAGCAGGATCGGATGCACGCCTTTCTCGAGGAGGAACGCGACGCGGGAAAGACGATCTTTTTCTCCTCACACGTCCTCAGCGAAGTCCAGCGGGTCTGTGACCGGGTCGGTATCATCCGTGAGGGTGGACTCGTCGCCCTCGAGGACATCGATGACTTGCTCAAACGTGGTGGAAAGGAGGTCCGGGTTCAACTGAGGGGGCCAGTCGACGAGAAGCGGTTCACCACCGCGGAGATGATCGACGTCAAGATTGTCGATCGGACGGTCCGATTTACCTACACTGGCGAATCCGACACGCTTCTAGAGCATCTTGTCCAGTTCGAAATCGAAGACGTCGACATCGGGGATCCCCAGCTTGAGGACATCTTCAAACACTATTATGGGGACAATTCTGCTTCGAGGACAAAATGACAGCCATCCTGCGAAACGAGTCGGGGAAGCTCCTCCGCGGAACGCTCACACTGACAGGCCTGTTGGTCCTGCTTTCGGCGTTCTTGCTGCTCGTCTTTCCAAGCATCCAGGAGGAAGCGGAGCTGTTCGAGGAAGTGTACCCGGAGTACATTCTCGAGCTGTTGGGAATCGAAGAGTTACACACGATCGAGGGATTCATCGGTGGGTACGTCTTTCCGTTCGTTTGGATACTCCTTGCCGGGATCTATTTTGCGTATGTCAGTGCGGGCATGATCTCGAGGGACGTTCACACCCGTCGGATGGACCTCACACTTTCTACTCCCGTGTCTCGCGAGTCGGTTGTGCTCCAGAAGGTTGCCGCCTTGTGGCTTCCACTGGTCGCATTGAATATCGGTATGGTGGCAGTGTTGCTCGCCGGTGTGTCCCTCCTCGGAGAGTCGATAAACCTCGTTTCGCTCGTGATGGTCCACCTGCTCGGCGTTCCCTATTTGCTCGTCTGTGCCGGCATCGGAATCGTCTTTTCCGTCGTCACCGATCGAGTCGAAACTGCGCAGGCCACTGCACTGGGACTGGTCTTCGTCCTCTGGCTGGTCGATGGACTCTCCCACATGAACCCCGATTTCGAGTGGGTTGGCGGACTGACGCCGAGTCGATACTACGATCCAACAGCGATTCTGGTTCACGAGGAGTACGCGCTCCTCGACGCTGGAGTGCTCCTCGCGGCAGTTCTTGTTTGGGTGGGGACTGCCGTTTTGCTTTTCATACGGAGGGACATCTGAGATGAACGTCGAATACTTGACGTTTGAGGACCACACTGAGGGAGTCGATAGCGATAGTAGTACTCTCCACTCAAATTACGACGGCGCTCACGACCAGACGGCTGCTCCACCGGTGATGGCGCCGTGACGGCCATTTTGCGAGTCGAGTCCAGAAAACGGATTCGTGGCTCGGCCGTTCTGGTCAGTGTCTTCGCCCTGCTTTCGGTGCTCTACTTTTCGATGTTTCCCGGCATCCAAGCGGAGATGGACGTCCTCGAGGAAGCCTTCCCGGGATTTATGTTCGAACTGTTCAGGATCGAAGCACTCCATACGATAGAGGGATTCATCGCCGCCGAAATCTACTCATTCTTTTGGGTTCTGCTGGTGGGTATCTATTTCGCCTCCATCGGAGCCAGCATGATCGCAGGAGAGATTCACGACCGGAAGATGGATCTCACACTCTCGAACCCAATCTCTCGCGAGTCGGTCGTCCTCCAGAAGGTTGCCGCTCTGTGGGTTCCCATCGTCGTGTTGAATCTCGGTGTTGGGGTCATCGTCTACCTCGGTGGAGTCGTTATTGATGAACCGTTTAACCCCGTCGCACTCGCGATGGTACACCTTCTTTCAGTCCCGTATCTCCTCGTCTGTGCCGGTATCGGCCTGGTGACATCCGTTGTTCTCCAAAACGTGAGAACCGCCAGAGCAGCGGCCCTGAGCCTGGTGATTGTCCTCTGGTTGATCGAAGGTGTCTCGAGAGTAGACCCGAACTTCGAGTGGGTCGGTGTTGTGGCACCGAGTCGATACTACGATCAGACGGCAATTTTAGTTCACGAGGAGTACGCGCTCCTCGACGCTGGAATCCTTTTGATCGCTTTCTTTGCGCTGGTGGGTGTTGCGGTCTTCATTTTCACCCGCCGAGACATTTGACTCCCCAACCCATCCGGACACATCCGCCGTTTTTTCGGTTTGCTATCCACCACGATTGTCTCTGTGACACTGACAGTCACCGACTGGCGAATGAGGGCACGGCCTATATCGAAGCTGACCGCGAACAGATAGTAATGACACGAAGCCGACGAGAGATACTCACACTCGCAGGCACAACGGCGATTGCTACCGTCGGAACCCAAGGTTGGGTCACCGTCGCTGCACAAGAAGCGGTCGACGACGAGTTGCCGGCGTACAGCCAGTGGCTCACAACCGACAACGGGACGCTCGAATACACGCACGTCGATTGGGCGGCACTCGAGGATTTCGTGGCTGAAGAACTTGAGGAAGCGAACCCAGATGAGGAGGTTCCGGAGGAATACCAAAACGATCCCATGATCGTTCCTGCCTCGGACGGGTTGCTCTCGGCGTACTTTTTTGTCGGTCTCACGCTCGCACAGTACAGACTCGGTAGGCTCCTCGATGCTGATATGTTCGAGTCGACCGTCGATGACCTGCTACAAACCAACGAAACTTTTGTTCTGACGGGGATGATGGAATCTGCGGAAATCGATGACCGACTCACTGCCGAACCGGTAGCCGAGTTTATCAGACAAATGGAATTGACGGATGCAATCGGTGGATACGACGTCTACACGCCGGTTGAAGATGAAGAGGAGACGGCAATCGCCCTCAACAGCAATGCACTCGTGGTCGCCATCGGTGACGACGAAGAAGACGGAGCGAACGACCCGTTAACGATCCTCGAGTCGACAATCGATGTCGCTGCGGGTGATATCGACCGAGCGACGGACGAATCTGAGACGGTCGAGTGGCTGGTCGGAACCGCTGGCGACGGTGACATCACCGTTGGGCAGTACGGTGACACATCCAATACAGAAACGTTTCGTCAACCTGAATTCGAGGGCCTCGAAGATGCAGAAGGGATTGTCTCATCGCTCACCGTCGAAGACGAAGAGACGCTCACCGGTGATTTCGCGGCTATCATCGACAGTCCGGACGAGGCTGCACTCGATGAGTTACTCGGGGCCTCCGCGGATGACCAGTCGGTCTCCGTCGACGGAGACCGCGTTACCGCAACGGCTAGGTGGCGAGAGGAGGTCCGTTACGAGTAGTTTTCGTCGGCTACTTCAGGAGTCTTCAGCCAACGTTGGAAGTGGGGAAGCGACCACGTAAAATCACCACCAGTGTCAACCATTTCTTCTGGTGGTCGAAATCCACTTTCGCCTGAATTTCAATCTCAACTGTAGCCGGTGCTCTGGAGTCTTATTTTGCGCAAAAATCCACATACCAACTACGACTTCAGTCGACGACAATCGCTCAGCAGCTACAGGGTTCGTCGTTTCGCCAGCGCGAGAACTGTAATGAGGGCGACGAGTGTGACAACAGCTCCGAAGCCTGGGATGGTATCGTCAGTTTCCTCGGCCCCGTCATCGGCCTCTTTTTTGTTCGTCGAGTTCAACGACGGCGAACAGCGAGAAGCCCTCAACCTCGGCGCTAACCCATACTCGATCGTCTGTGACTTCATTGACAGCGGTCTCGAGTTGTTCCGAGCCGTCGTCGGTCTCGTGGTTGATAACGACGTTGTCAGGCTCTTCGATATCGTCTGCGTTCCTTCTAAATCTGACCGTGCGGCTGTCTCAGCTGTTGACTCGCCTGCCTCATCGCTCACCGTGATGTCGGCGACCGTCCCGTATGAACGAACGTCGTCATCGAGTTGTACTGACAGCGAGCTACTGACCCAATCGACAACGCGTTCGGTGCTGTGTTCTCGGACGGAGACCGAGCCAGTGGTTTCCTCGTCAGTGATCGTGACTGATTCGACAAATCCAGCCTCGTCGCTGGTATCGATGGTCGTCCCTGATGATTCGGGATCGCTATCTTCGATAGTGCGGTCGATGTCGATATCTGGTTCGGACTCATCGACCGTTGTACGCGTATCTCCCACTGTTTCGTCGGCTTGTTCAGGCTCGTAACTACCGTCAGAGTCATCCTCTGATGGCGTTGTTGTATCGCTGCCACTACTACTACCGCCTCCGCCACCGCCAGAAGTCGAGACTTCTTCGATGGTCACTTCTTGGCTATCAGTTTCGTTGTCGCTGTGAACGCTCACCAGTCCGGTTCCGGCGTCTCCGGTGGCTGTCGACCATTCAAAGACAGTCTCTGTAGACTCGCCGCTGGTGAGTGAAATTTCGTCGGTATCCCACTGGTCGTCGTCGAAGTCAGTATCGCGCAACTCGACTGTTTGGGTTCCATCGGCAGCGAGGGTCCTCACGCTCGTAGTTACTTCCAGCGTGTCACCCTCGTCGACAGGCGAGTTGGTGTCTTCGATGGTCACCGCATAGAAGGACTCGGTGTCCTGCCACTCGAGTGCGGGGTAAGAGCTAGTCACGTGCCAGGTGCCCTCGCTGTTCGGGAATACGAAGCCCTCCATGTTTTCGGTCGCGTTCAAGCCAGTCATCTCAGTTGTAGACAAGTCTGTCCCTGCATCACTCTGGTTGCCCTGGTCTTCCCCACCTTCGATCACGGTAATGGTATCCGAGTCCCAATACGACGAACTGGTTACAGTTCCGTTATTAAGCTCTCCTATAAAACCTCCAGCGTCGGATTCGCTATCAACATCTCCATCAGCAACATACGAATTACTTATTGTAGAATCTGGCACCGTCTAGTTAGCGTGGTTTGAGAAATGAGCAGGTCGTAGAGTTGGTTTGATCATGCAGCTCCCAGACCTACTCAGCGAGTCATACGCGGCGGAATTTGATGAAGCTTGGGAGCGTGAGCGGACGGCAACGCCCGTCAGGGCGTTCGCCGTCCGGCTCCATGCGACTGGATGTCCGCTTCGTGAAACAACAACGATTCTCGCTGAATTAGGCGTTGAACGCTCTCATGGAGCGGTTTGGAACTGGGTACATCGGCTAGCTGACAGCGTTCCTGACCCGCTGAGGGCGAAGCCCTCGCGGGTCGCGGTTGAGGAGACTGCTGTCAAAATTAATGGTG
>LFCJ01003848.1_pt1 | contig 11008 bp, 19 predicted proteins | sample 643141 | NCBI WGS metagenome assembly LFCJ01 (sample SAMN03766243, study PRJNA286221) | soda lake metagenome | biome: soda lake; feature: Kulunda steppe; material: water; isolation source: sample B1-Br-g2 brine of Lake Bitter-1 | place: Russia: Kulunda steppe | collected 2010-07 | reverse complement strand
GCCGCAGGCACAGGCTACTGGGCGTTTCTACTCGACCAAGAAGACGTGGACGTGCTCGCTACTGATATCGTTGAACCCGACGCCCACGATGAGTGGTATCCGGTGCTTCACGGTGACGCCGTAGAGGAAGCAGGCAACGAAGCCCACTGGCACCGAACACTCCTCACTATCTGGCCGGAGTACGACGCGCCGTGGACCGACGAAATGCTCGATGCCTACGGTGGCGAGACAGTCATCTACGTCGGCGAAGGACGCGGTGGCTGTACCGGTACCGACCGCTTCCACGAGATACTGCACACTGACTTCGAGTGTGTGGAGACCGTTGCGATTCCATCATATATGGGGATTCGTGACCGACTTGAAGTGTGGACTCGCCCGGACTGAACATCGAAGATGTACATGTATATCTTAGATGTACATATACATCTATGTCTCCATAGGCGTGTCTGAGCGAAACTGGCGATAGAAATACCCTTGTTTTGTGGTATATGCAGTAGTCTGTGCATACGCTTATCACACATCAGATAATAGATTCTGATGAGTCATGGTAGGTGGACACTCATTCACGCCTGACGTTTGTAGGATTCGACTAATCAAAGAGAAGGACCCAGCGGGTGTTGCGGGCACGGGAGTGGTTGCGGTGGGTGGTGTGCTGCCGAGTGGAGCCGCCTTCTTGGAGTTCCAGAACCGGAGCAACAAGCATCTCTCCGTGGACAACAACGGCTTCGCCTATCACCCCGGCGAGGACGGGTTGGAGGACCTTATCGAAATCCGCTGCCGCGACGAGCACACGCGTATCGAGTTCGTCGATGACGTGGAAGACGAGGTAGATGAATCGCCTTCGGAGTCAGAGTCAGAGACCACCGAAGCCAGTTCCTAACTGATACCACAACATGAGCCGCCTTGATACACGCATCCGAAACACGCCGATGGACGCGATTACCGTACTTCGTGTCCTGCTTGGACTGGTGATTATCTTCGGTGCGTGTGTTTTGGCGGTGGGATATTTCTATGCCGGGCTATAACGGCGCGAACAACCTGTTCCACGCTGACGTTGACTGTCCGTACCTCCACGGTGACGTGCGTGAAATGCCGGAGTCAACCGCCCTGAAGTGGGGCTTGGTGTACTGTCCCGACTGCAATCAGCAGAACCAACGCCAATTAGAGACATGAAGAACACGCCGAACGATTACTGCCATCGCCAGTTGCGAACCTACGACCATCTCCAGTACGACGAGATTCACCAGTATCCATTGGAGCCGCTGGTTCACCAATGACACGCCGCCTGTTGGGACTGCCACTGAAGGCGTATCTGTATCTGAAGGTACTCGCGTTCGTGCTTCTTCACCGCGCAGAGTCGAAGCGATTCAGTGCGGCCACCAGTCTGTGCTGGTTCTGCGACGATAGCTCATCATCGCTGTCGTCGTTGTGTCCACGCCATCGCTGGGAGGCTAAAACACTCATATCGCACGGCACGATTAACCCGCTCTACTGGGAGTGGTGGCCACGTGGAACGGAGGTCACCGTCGAGAACTACGTCCCGTGGGATGAACGCGAACCGAACCCACTGGAGGACGAGTAATGGCGATTCGCTGGTTCGGACTCTGTGTCGAGTGCGAGGAGTTTGGTAACGTGAAGCGATATAACGGCAACAATTACTGTCTGTCCTGCTATAGCGATACACATGAATAAGATACGGCCAACAGGGGTGTTCGGCTGATGGCGTACGTTACAACCAACGCAGTGGACCCGACTGAAACCAAGACACAGAGACAGTCATTCATCCGCGAGTTCAATCGTCGTTGGAAAGATGTTCGAGGACGCCACCGCGAGTGGGTTGAGGATGGCCCTCTTCCCGATAACAAGGCGCGCTATCTCCAAACCACCCGTGAAACGTTTCGACAGCGCGCCATGTCCACCGTCCTCGAACCAACAAGCGAACGTGCTGTTGCCCGTGGTGGCCACTGGACCGCGAACTATGTAAACACCGCTTACCAGAAAGGTCTCGAATTAGCCCGCCGTGACCTTCGTGCGTATGCGGAGTTCGACGACTCGATTACTGATGCGGACATCGCCAAAGTCGCGTCCATCCATCAGGAGCATCACGTTGAAGCCCGCCAAGCTGAGTACCTAAAGCTCTACTACAAAATCGAAGACCACATCGGACTGGCCACCAGCGAGGTCTCGGATGTAGCCCGCGAAGCCGTCGAGAACGACAACTCACGTCGGTGGCTGGCTGGGAAATCCAACGAGCGTATCAGAGGCAAGGTCCAGAACTACGAGAAGGCGCTGGCCAACACCGCTGTTATTCGAGCGGTCAACGAAGCGTTGCTCACGACGTTCGAGTACGCGGGCGTGGAGAACGTGATTGCCGCCGTCGAACGCTCGTCATCTGCGGAGATGCGCGAGAACTACTTCGACAAGCCCAGCGTTATCGAGTTCACCGTCAAGACCAACGCGGCGGGCGAGGTCCAGTGGGCGACCGCAGGCGACGAGAACGTCTGCGAAGTGTGCCAAGCTCTCGAAGGCAAGGTGCTCAAGATTGCCGACATCCGTGGCAACGACCACCTGCAACCGCCCATCCATCCGAACTGCCGATGCCGCCTTGTCCCACTCCCGATGGACCTCGTGATGGACGACTCGGTTATCGAGGTGCCGGACGCCTTCTTGGAGGCAACGGGCCTCGACCAGATGCGGTCGGGCCTGTAATCCGCGCCTGACCGCGCGCCAGCCTCTACACCCCGAAATACGCCTGTTTTACCCCTGTTCGACCCGATATGCCACTATTTCACCCCTATATGGCCGTCTGAGGGCCTGAAACACCCGTATATGGCACTCTAAGCGAAAGTATTATATACCTTAGCCTCGTAGTAATATATAGGGAGAAGACACAGATGCAAGTACTCAGCCAAACCGGTATGACGGTCGAAATCGAGTCGAACAGTGGCAGCGAATACGAAGTCGATATGGAAGAAGAATCGTGCAGTTGCCCGGACCACCAATTCCGCCACCGGACCTGCAAACACATGGAATGGGTTTCCGAAAATGTCGCGCTCGGTGAATCCGAACTCACGATGACAGAGTTCACCTGTAAAGTCCACTACGACGATGACAAATCGGCGCTCATCAAAGTCTACGCCGCCGATGGAGAAATGACCGATTACAAAGGAATCACCCGAACTGCCCGTGCGAAAGCCGAGCAGATGGGCCGCCGATTTCGAGAAGGCGGAAGTTCGAGTACGCGCCCACAACCAACGTGGGCAGAAATCGAGTCTGAGCGAGAAGTCGAAATCTCGGAGATGAACTAAAATGGATTCCCGATTGGAAGCCGCCAAGAACGAGGAAATGGAGGTGAACGAGGATGACGGCCAGTACACCGTCAAACAGAAATACGCGGTCGACCCGATTCGGGAAACCTGCACCTGCCCGGATTACGAATACCGAAACGTCGTCTGCAAGCATATCCACAAAGTCAAACTCGAAATGGATATCGCCGAAAACCCAACCCCGCCGAAACCGGAAATGCTCTCGCCGAAATTCGTGGATATTCCAGCGGCGCTACGAGTGCTTCCGCACTGGGTTGGCTGGAAACAGAAACTTCACCAAAACAAAGATGGCTCAAAACGCTGGACCAAAGTTCCAGTTGATTTAGTCAACGGCGGATTTGCGAAATCCACTGGACCAGAAACGTGGGCCGATATTACGACCGCACTGATTCGAGGCCGCGATTCGGATTTGGCTGGAATCGGATTTGTGGTTTCGGACGATGACGATATCATTGGCGTGGATTTCGACGATTGCAGAAATCCCGAAACGGGTGAGATATTCCCCGAAGTCGAAGCGATGGTCGAAAAGATGGATTCGTACACTGAAATCTCACCCAGTGGAACGGGGTTGAGAACGTTCGTTTCGGGCAAAAAGGAGTTCGAGTGGAATCAGCAGAATCTCCCGAAAGGAGCGCATATCGAAGTGTACGATTCGGGCCGATATTTGACCGTCACAGGCCACAAAATATCTGAGGAATCCGAAATCAAGGAAATCTCGTCGGACGAACTCGAAGCGATTCTGACCGATTAGGTTGCGGTTACTATCTGGTAGTCAGTATATTCTCTAATACCTGAACTCTTATGTCGGGTGAGTACATGTGTATCAGTAACTCCGACCCAGCCGTGGGTCTTGGGGACTCGTTGGCCAGCGTCGCGTACTGTTTCTAACAACCCAACCTGACCTGAGCCAGCGGTAGGTACACCGAACTATGCACGACAGAGAGCGAACCGTTGAAGCCGATGTGAGCCTGCTGGAAGCGGATGTAGAACCGGCTACGTTCATTCTCGAAACGGTCTACAAAGGCAAGCGACGCGCTATCGCAGATGGGATAGCGTTCGCGCCGCCGAACGAGAACGTCGTGGTTTGCTGGCGGAGCAGCGGCTCCGTCGAAATCATCCCGTCAGTCGAAAGCATGTACGAGCGGTTCGGTGACCAACCCCGCGTGATGTGGCGGCACAGTTCCGGTATTCTCACTGAAGCCGAGCCACAGGCGTTCATCGACTCGTATCAGTAAGCCACAGACCTATCGACCCACAACCATGAGCATTGTCAAACACATCCTACTCAGCAAGTGCCACGACATCGAAGTTGGAACCGTGCTCGTTGGCTTCGGGCTGATAGGCATATACGGCGCAGGTATCATTACCAACAAGAACCTTCTCTATCTCGGTATGGCGATTATCGCTACGGGGGTGGGTCTCGAACAGTTCGACGCTCGACGTGGAGGTTTTGAATGACTGCGTGGTACATGGACGAGTACCGCTACATTGTGCTTACAGGTCGGCACCGTAATTCGGGTGAGATATCCCTGATTGAAGCAGAGTTCGACGAACTATGGTGACCTGACGAGTGTTGAGTGGCGATTATCGCCACTCGCGTAACGATGAACCCCCGACTGCGCCCGGTCGTTTGATTCGGCAAGAATCAGTGGGTGAGGGCAGATGGGCCAATCGTGGCTGATACGAGAAACGCCACAGCGAACACGCGACTTGTGCTCACACATCCGTTGTGGACACTGACCACTGTACGAACCCAACACTGTCACGAGTACGGCGTTCGGAACAAAGCAGTCAGTGTATCGCCGAGTGGAGAGCACTGTGTCAACGTTACCAACGTTCACCGACTCCTGATGACCTCGATTCCGACTTCATAGAGTGTCAGAACTCCTATCATGGGGGAGTAGTTCTTGCTTCACGTCATAACGAGACAGTAGCAGGCAACTTCCCACAGCTACCACGCGGTAGCAGTTGCGAGCTACAAGTTCACGCATATCGACCTCAACCTTGTCGCGTGTGGTCGTATCAGCACGATTGTTTTCGGTCCTCAGAGGAGCAGCCCAACTCGGCATTTGGACTCCCGCACACCAGCCCCGTCCATCTGTGATGGTTCAACTCCATTCTGCTCCATTGATGATATAGTCGGCATTGTGAGAGACTGGTCGGCGTCGCATCGGACGATTAAGCAATACGGCGAGACCGTTCATTTGTACGGATACAGGTGAGTAACGGAACTCGTTTTGAGAAGTAGAGATGTGAGTACAAACAATTCCACCGAACACGCCGTCAACGGCACCACGGTGAACTCTGTGTCGGCATCGGTTGCCAACTCTAACGGGATGGATATGCGACTCCATCAACCGGAGATGGACGAACCGGTCGCCGAAGACGTGCGTCTCGTGACGCGGAATAACCGGGAGTACCTTGTATTCCCGATTATTGTCGCCCGCGAGATGGTCTTGGAGTATCCAGAGGAGGACCCGCCCACGCGGGAATACCTCTCGAAAGAACGCCTCCAAGAATCTGTGCAACTGTGGAGTGGCACGCCGCTAACGTTTATTCATCCGAATAATCCGCAGCGAACTGCCGCCGACCCCTTTGCATACACGTCATACAGCATGGGCGAGGGCCACGACCCCGAGATTGTCGGCGACGCGAATGACAAGCTCAAGGTCTACGGCTGGCTCGATGTTGCGAAAGCAGAGGCCATTGGTGACCTCGCGGCTGATGTGGTCGAGAAACTGAAGGCGGGCGAGGAACTGTCGGTGTCAGCGGGATACGTTACGCTGAACGACCGATACACCGAAGGCGAGTTCGAGGGCGAAGCGTACGATGTCGAACAGGGAATCGTGATTCCCGACCACATCGCCATCTTTCCTTCAGACGAGTTCCTTGCGCGGTGCAGCCCCGAAGACGGCTGTGCGGCACCCCGTGTCAACGCAGTTCTCGACCAATCGAACATACCCGAAGATGCTGAAATGACCGAACAAACAGACGGACAGGAAGATACACCTGACCTCCGCATTTGCGAAGACATCGCACCTGCGCTTTCGACCCGACTCAACGCCGAGCAAGCGGATGTTGAATCCGCGCTACGGACGTTGGCCGGTGAAAGCGAGGACCGCGGCGCGCTCGCACGTGTGTTGGTGAACGCCTACGACATGCGAGAAACGGACATCCGAACCGTTCTCGACCGTGCCGAGGCCGGTGATATCACTGTCAACGCTTCCACACTGAGCAAGCTCATCGGTGCAGGGTCCACGGCGACTGTGGACCCATCTGCCCTCCGGCAGAACGCACACGACGGTGAGTGCGAGTGTGGAGCTAAGGTAAACGCCGAGGGGCAAGTCATAGAGCCTTCGGATGACGGGGAGACCCCATCCGACGCTGAGACCGCCCCGGAGGTTGGAGCCACGGACTCCGACGAGGAGACTGGCAACGAATCTGGAGCGGACCCAGCGTTGGACGACGAGTCCGATACGGACGCTGACACTGATACAGATACCACTGCCGACTCCACGGAGACCGGTGGCGAGGAACCGACCGTCGAGGATGAACCCGACGAACCAACGGATGCAGACGCAGATACGGACGAAGATTCCAGCAACATGCCAGAGAAACTGTCCATCGAGGAAATTGCTGCGAACTCCGCGTACGGTCTTGACGAGCTTCAAGACTGGGACGAGGATGAGCTTGCGGCCCTCGAAATGACGATTCTATCGAACAACCCGGCGCTCGCCGACGACGCAGATGGCGGCGACGAAATGAACGAGAACAAAGACGAGTACGACGACAAGGGCAACAAGGACGAGTACGGTGACTCCGACGACAAAGAGAACACCACCGAAGCCGTCACCAAGCAGGAGTTCAACGAACTCAAGGCGATGGTCGAGGATGCGGTCAACTCCAAAGCCAACTCCGAAAAGCAGGCGAAAGCCCGTATGGTCGCCAACGCAGTCGAAGGTCTCGACGCCGAGTCCGCCGAGGCGTTGGATGACGATGCGCTCGACTCGCTCGCTGAAGCCCACGGCGTCCAGCCACAGGTCCGTACCAACTACGGTGCGGTGGCAGGACCGGTTGACCGTCAGCCACAGGGTCCCAGCGAAGAAGACGTTTCGGACATGCCCGCAGGCGGTCGTGCGGCATACGAAGCGCGAAAGAACGGAGGTGACTGATAATGGTAGACCGAGAAGGCTTCACCAGTCGTGCGGGCAGCGGGAAGAAGTTGAACATTATCCGCTACGGTCGGGAGGAGATGACGCAGTACGAACTTCCGAACGGCGAGGAAGAAGACGCGATTCTTCCCGGCATGGCCCTGATGCGCCAGTCGGGAGACAACACAGCGGAGTTCGTTCTCCACAACGGCGAGCAGTCCAAGACTGTCTACATCGCTGTCGAAGCGCGCGGACGAGGGATGGACGCGCAGACGGACAAGGGCTACGACGGTGACAACGAGCTTGTCATCGCCGTCAACCCGAGTGGTGGCGGACTGAACCTCATGGCTGCACAGAACGAGAACTTCGAGGAGGGCGACTCGCTCGTCCCGCAGGCGGATACGGGTCTTTTCGTTGGGGAGACCGACGAGGGATGGGTCTTCGCTGAATCGGCGGAGAACATCGAACTGGCCGACGCAGATGGTCTGGTCTCCACTGAGGTGGCAGGACAATGAGCAGCAACATGAACGGCGGCAACTACGCCGCACAGGAAATCCAGAACAGCCCGCAGTACGCGCGAGCACAGATGCTCGCCACTCCGCAGCAGCGACAGCGTATTCGTGCGAACGCATCGCTGCCTAAACAGGCGTGGGTCGGCATCGAGGATGCCGTCTACCCAGCAATGGACGACGAGCTTATCATCGTCTCCGACCTTCGCGCCGCTGGTCTCACGACCTCGGAGGACATCAACAACAAAGTCAGTGAGTGGCACAAGTCCGACTACGACTCGACTGCCACCGTCAGCATGGAGCCGGAAACGGCTACCGAGGAGGGCGCAACGGAGTACGACCTTGACGGGTCGCCGATTCCGCTCATCCACTCGGACTTCTCTGTTGGCTTCCGCGAGGGCGGCAACGACGCCAACATGGGCGGCCAGAACCTCGAAACGCTCAACGCCGAAGGCTCGGCACGAGCGGTCGCCGAAGCAATGGAACGCCTCGTCCTCTACGGATGGGAGCCGTCCATTGGTGGCGACGAACCCGGTGGTGTGCAGGACGGTTATACGATGTACGGTCTCTGCAACCACCCGAACACCCACGACGGTGAACTCTCGAACTGGCTCGAAGAGCCGGAAGAGATTCGCCGCGACATCAAAGACAAAATCTTCCGCGACCTGAAGGACGACAACTTCCGCCCAACAAACGCAGGGTACTGGGTCTACGTCGGCGAAGGTCTCGAAGACGTGCTGGAAGACCCCGACCCCGAAGGAACGGGCGACCGGTACATCATGGACCGCCTCGAATCGCTCAACTCGCTGGGCAATCTTCAGGTCAGTCAGTACCTCGAAGACGATGCAGTCCTTGCGTTCCGCCCAACGGCGGACGTTATCGACCTCGCGTTCGCGCTCGAAGAGCAGGTTGTCCAGTGGGATGACCCGTTCCGCGACTACTTCAAGACCATCACGGCGTTCACGCCACGTGTCAAAGACACGCTCCGTGGACAGTGCGGTGTTGCCTACTACACTGGCGGTACGTCGGACTAATCGAGGTGACCAATAATGGCAGATGAAACGGGACTCGATGTTCCCAATGGACACTTTGCTCGAAAGACTGTTGGCCGCGCGGTCAACCGACTGCTTCGGTACGTCGGTGCGAATGGCCGCCGTTACCCGCCGCAGGCTGCACCTCCAACCAACCCGGAGGTCGGCGACACCTACCTCGCAGACGGCGACGCTGCCGACGGCTGGGACCCCGCTGATACGGGCAACCCTGCCTTCGTGCAGTTCGACGGCGAAGCGTGGACGGTCATCGTCGAGCACGAATAGCTTTCTGACTACCAACACGAGGTAACCACTTATGGTCAAACTCCGTGTGCTGCGGGGCACCTACCGACGGGAAGACGGGACTCGCGCGGAGCCGGGCGATGTAATCGACATCCCCGAAGAACGCGCCGACCGACTCAACCCGGAATCCTACAAACGGGTGGACGCAGACACAGACGACGAAACTGAACCGCCTGCCGACGAGGAATCCGAGGCAGAACCAGACGACGAACCAGTGGATGAACCGGATTCGGGACCTGAACCGGACGCTGATGTTGACTCGGACGACGATGAAGTCGAGTCAGAGCCAGAACCGGAACCAGAACTGGAACCGGAGACCACTGATTCGGACTCGAACCCACTCATCGACCATCCGTCGGTGACTGACGGTGACGAGAACACCGAGAACGAGGACACAACCGACGCAAGCTACGATGACGTGGAAGCGTCGGGCGATGTGCCTGATGACTACCAGACGCTCTCGAAGATGGCCAAGCACTACAACGGCGAAGAAGTGCATGGCTCGATGAGCGGGGACGAACTCTCCGCCTTCTTCGAGGAGTTGAGCGATACGGAAATCGCGTCGCTCAAAGACGCTGCCCGCGCCGAACTCGCAGAGGAGTAATCGAGGTAACCCAGTACAATGGCACTTGATGACGTATTTGACCTAACCGATGCCCGCATCGAACCGAGTGACGTTCTCGGCGGCGGGTTCCTCACGGAACTCGACGAGGAGGACATCTCCGAGTACGTCATCAAATCCCACCACTACATCGAGGAGGTGTTGGTGGGCTACGGAGTCAGTGACGAAACACTGACGCTGATTGAACTGGACCTTACACGCCATCTTGTGAAGTTCGGCCCCGAACGACAGGTCGATTCCGAAGGCTCTGGACCGAGTTCCCGCGACTACAGTGGGGACTTCACGAAAGAGGCGCTTGGTGCGACAACGTGGGGTCAGTCCGCAATGGACCGCGACCCGACGAACAGGCTTGGTCGCTTCCGCATCAAGTTCCGAACTGTCGGCGGGAAGGACAACCGAGAACCAACCGGACGCGAATACTTTTGAGTAGACTGCTATGAGTACAACCCAGCGCGAGGGGCGACTGCAAGTCACCCGTATGGGTGTTCCAGTCAGCCTCGTCACGAAAACACGAGTGAGTTCTTCAAGCCACGGTTCACACTGGGCGGAATCGGACGAGTCTCCACACGAGATTCGGATGATACCCGACCCCGGCGGCGAGTCAGTGGATGACGATATCTTTGGCCTGACGGCTGAATCAGATATCGTCTTCATCACTCGTGATGACGTGGCCGAAGTCACCGATGGCGAGTTCCGCGATGGGAGTGGCGAAGACGCCAGCGAGATAACCCACCGAGGCACGGTGTTTCGTGTGGACCATATCTCGCCGTACCACGTCTCTGGTCAGGACATTATCGCGTGCTCGGAGTATGACCCATGATAGAAAACTACGACGACAAGAACATCGACGACACGCTCGATGCTATCAGTGGGTTCGATGCGTCTGAGCTTCAACACTTTCTGGTGTTTGAACTTGAGCATAAGAACCGTTCGACGCTTATCAAAGAGGTGCGGTCGCAACTACTGACTGTCGAAGTCCCCAACACGGGCTATTACGACGGCCACTGGTTCGATGACGCGGGCGAATATGTCATCCGCGACACGCCGCGCAACCGCCGGGCAATCG
>LFCJ01003847.1_pt1 | contig 11009 bp, 13 predicted proteins | sample 643141 | NCBI WGS metagenome assembly LFCJ01 (sample SAMN03766243, study PRJNA286221) | soda lake metagenome | biome: soda lake; feature: Kulunda steppe; material: water; isolation source: sample B1-Br-g2 brine of Lake Bitter-1 | place: Russia: Kulunda steppe | collected 2010-07 | reverse complement strand
TGTGCGTGCGTGCGTGTGTGCACATATATTTGTGCGTGTGCGCATATATATTTTTGCGTTGCGTGCATGTGCGACCATCCTATAGGCTGCATTTTAGCTGTATCAGATCACACACAAGCAAACATGTAGCTATCAATATAGCAATTTTTTATATAGCAATACACCTAGTAATAGCTATAGCCAAGTTCTGTGTCCACTACGGTGGTTGGGAGGCCGTGGCCTGCTGCCTTTCCTCCTGAACACGGACCGCTGACCTTAGAATCTCATCGCGATTTTTAGAAAATACTGATTCAAGCAACAAATTCTCATAGTGAATGGTGCAGAAAACGGAAAGGGTACGCCTTGTATATTTTGGTCATCGCCCAAGTTCTTTTCGGTTCATGTACCTTTTCCTCTCATTTGTGGTTCTTTTGCTGACAGGCTTGGCTGTTGTGGGTCCATACATGAGGTTCTCGGACCGTATTGTCTTATTTTCCGCTATCCAGGGTCTGCTGAGCAGGAAAATAAGACAATACGCCTGAGCAGATCCATTTGGCTCAGCTGTGGGGTCCGCTAGGCGCACCAACTCTGTGAGCTCCCCTGCATGGACACAGGGCAGTGAACAAAATTGGCAGAGGTCGTCCCTGAAAACCATTTGAACTAGGTAACATGGGCATAGTGGCGCCAGCACACGCAGTGTGTGCTCAACAGAGGGTGCCCGGCATGCCATTTCGTAAGGGCGCAGAGTACACTCTGCGCCCCTATGAAATGGCGACCCTGGGTATGCGTGCACCCCAGGGCTCCACTGGCGCAAATGCCACTTGCAGTTGGTGCGTGTAGGGCGAGAAGGCTGGCGTGCATTGCCTTGCATGCTTGTACATGCGATGCAAGCTATTGTTGCATGGGTGTGTTCCATGTTGGGTCTGGAGAACGATGGCATGGTGGAGCGCGCGTGTGTGTGTGTGTGCATGTGCACACATCTGAGCGTGCACACTCTTTTAGACACATCATTTGATGATGCACCTGCATGCGTGTGGCGGGGCGAGCAGTTGGGTTTGCGTTGTCATTTTGCGTGTGTGTAAGCAGTTGTGCGCCTGTGATGGAGTACACGCACCATGTCCATGCGTAGCTTTGGGCACAAAACATGGTAGTGGGCAAGTATTGCATGCAACATTACATGTTGAACATTTTATTGTGGAAAGTGTTGCACACAGCAAGCAACCTCTAATGCTTGCTGTGCATACCCAACACTTGTCGTCTGTGCAAGCACAAGATGCGGAAGGGCTATATGGATGCAGAGAACCCCCGGTTTTCCAAGTGAGGTGGGTGGATGGTGCAGGCTATACGCGTCAATGTTGCCTGGTGACAAGAACGTGACATGCCCTTTTGTGAGAGTGCGCCCATGTGGCCTGCCCGAGGTGCTGGTGGAGTAGCTAAGCCAATCTAAGGAAAGGGCCATACACTCCTTTGGAGAGCAGCCATCACAACATCAATATTGTCAAAGGTTGCGTCTGTCCCATGCGCAGAAAGGATTGGTGAGCAGGAGTGCCGCAGGGATTGATGAGCAGGAGTGCCACATGGAAGAGGAAATTGCCGCAGGGATTGGTGAGCAGGAGTGCCGCAGGGATGGGAAGAGGAGAGTGCCGCAGGGATTGGTGAGCAGGAGTGCCGCAGGGAAGAGGAAAGTGCCACAGAGATGGGCACATGCCGGAGGAATAGTGGATTGATGAGTAGAGCGGGAGTAGTAGCGCTTGGAGGCCAGCACCTGCAAGGGTCTCTGTACACGGCAAGGATTACTGCACCACTAGGCTTTGTGCACAGCAAGGATATGTGCACTGCAAGGGATGGGGGGCCCATGCGCTTGCTCCCTCTGCAGGCTTGGCTTTCACATATTTCTATTGCGCTTGTGCAGAGCTGCATACCAACCCAGGCATGCTCATGTGTGTGTGTGTGTACGTGTGCTTGCGTGGGCACAGACACATGCAATGCGCGCGTTCACACGTACACACAGTACCCCAACCATGTGTGCCTGCAGCTCCCTGATATACACCTTCATCCAAGAGCGCGTCCCTCTCAACCATAAGGTAGGCGCTGTTGCGTGCGGCACAACCCAGCACCCCGGACTGGCCATGCGTGCTAGCTTACATTCTGGTTGTTCACCAGACCAAAGATTTAAACCTTTGAATGAAAACATCACAACATCAATATTGTCAAATGTTGCGTCTGTCCCATACGCAGAAAGGGGCGCAAGTGCAGAGAGGGGTGTGCGCGATGTCGATTAGGCGGGTTGCCCATGCCATCTTGCACTTCCCAGACTCTGGGACCCAGAGGTGGCTTCGATTAAGGGGACCCAGACTCTGGGACCCAGAGGTGGCCCAGGCCCTGGTAGACCATACAGCAGACCTCCAAGGCATGTACTTCCACACATGTGTGGCGCCAGGATTTACATCCACCACCGCCACCAACAACTTCACTAACGACCTCCACACAGGCAAGTGGGTGTGGGCATGCGCTCTATTGGATTACGTCACTTCGCCAGTACTTCCATTTTCATGTTGGTGCACGCACGCACACACAAACACACACACGCACACACACGCACACACACATTCACACACAGAGACACGCACACGTGCATGCAGATACACACACATGCATGCATACATGCATGCAGACACACATGCGAGCACGCGGACGCGCGCCCACGCACACATGTGTGGCCCAAAAACACACACACACATGCGCACACATGCGCACGCACGCGCGCACACACACCAACCTGCTCCCTAACATGCATTTTGATGTGCAGCGGCGACAAGGGCCCCACGCTGTTGACGTGGATTGACCAAGCAGGGCCTGATGGTCACATGCCTGAGGACATGGGCACCTTCCAAGTTGGAGCCCATGGTGGCCTGCTCATCAAGCCTGGCAGCGGGGGGATGATGTACCTGCTTGCAAACAGCATCATGCATGGCAGTGTGGCCAGCGAGGCTGCCCTTGCTTGTGATGCTGTGCGGTGGGGCTCCGCCTTGTACACCAGCAAGAACTGCCTGGGTAGTTGCGAGCGCTGGAGCAGGGAGTTTAAGCTGTTTTGCATTGACAATGCGCCCTGACAGAGGTTAAAAAGTCCACACGGCTTCCTTATAGATAACTGTCAATGTCACTGTGTAGGTATTCCTGGGACCTATTTAACTTTTTTCCATGGCTGTCACATGTGCATTGGCTGTGAAGCTAATTTATCCCCTACCACAAAGCGGTAGTCTCACCTGTTTCCGTAATTCAAGGCTGTTGTTACATTGATGTCACATAGCCAGCTGCTTTAGTTTCCTTAAAATTGCAGGCCTGCTAGGCTTCAGCTCGACCCCCCTTTTTTGATATCTTCACTCATTAACCTACTAGGTGAATGATAGTAAAATGGCACCAATACCATGGACATGGTTTCCTGGATGACCTGGTATGGTAAGAAAAGTTACAAGTTAGGGTGATTATCCAGATGATCTGGTATAGTAAGAACAACAACCTTTATTCAATAGAATGCTTTCATGTCTGAACGGCAAATTTGTCGCCTCGACAAATGTGGTACCAAATGTGACAACACGTCTTTTACAGAACAGCAAACATTAAACTCTAACAAAATGACAAGCAGTCCAATTATTGAGTGGTAAGATATATGCAAATCAAATAAAAAACAACAGACTTTGCAATAAACAACCTTTACATAACGTTGAAAGGACCGTGACACTCTTGCAAGAAAAAAATGCAGGCCCATCTACCCCATAACCACTGAAGAACACCTACAGATCGCTCTTGATTGTCAAACACATCAAGAACGTTCTTGCAAATGAAGAGCCTTCTTTAGGTGTAGACCAAATCTGGTTGACCTCATATGAGCGTTCTTGAATTTCAAGAACGATCTTGACACTTCAAGAACGTTCGTCAGGTACCACCCCTCATGCAAATCAAGAACGTTCTTGAAATGCATGAACGCTCTTGTATTGCACTCCCCTTGCTCTTGAAGCACGTTCTTGAAGTGCAAGAACGTTCTTGGCGGGGTGCAGGCTTTTACCTGACCTTGGCAATATTGCCTCATTAATGAGGGGGCGCATAAATTTAATCAAGAGCACGTCTGCAAGTGGTTCTAACAAGTTCATAAGCATTCTGAACCGGATGAGCATAAGATTACAAGATTGAGGTCAATCTTGAGTTCTGACGTTTGGCTGGACATTGATTTAAAGGCTGGTCATTGCCAGCTGAAGGTAAGGGACATTGAAAGCTCACCAGAAGCAGGAGATCGATACTATCTTAGAAAGCCAAGCTTACTACCAGCCAGCCTGGATGAGCATAAAGCTTACTACCAAGCCCGGATGAGCATAAAGCTTTGTACTACAAAGCTAGTAGCAAGCTTAGTGGCTTTCTGAGGGTCAAGACCAAGGTTCATAAAAGGCTCCATGCTGTAACTTGCAGCCTTGAAGGGCTGTAATTATTGCCACCCACTCCCGAAAGTATGCTATGGGGGCTAATGTAAATGGCAGCTCGGCGGAGATTTTAACGAAGTGCCCTGTGCTGTTGCTTGGCTATCTGGAGCTGGCTCCTAGGCTCAGTTTCTTCGCAGTACTTGACTTCAGGAAGTTTTATGAGATGTTTTTGCTGCTGATTGGGTATGAGATGACTAGGGTTCCAAACCCTGGACAAATAAAGGCTGGTAGGCTTTTTTTGTTGCCCTCTACACCCTGTCCTACTTCTTAATGCATACCAAGAGTGGGCATCAGCTGCAATTCTTCTTTTGTTAGGTGTTGCTGTAACTAGTTGGACAACTGACAGTGTGTCTTTGCTTAGTATCCTAATACACCTGAGGGAGGTGGCTTGGGAAAAGCCATCCAGGGATGGTTCTTTTTGTCGATCCTTCAAACTCTACTAGTAGTGGTGATACGCAACTCCGAGGAGTCCTGCTGGTATGTACGCAAGCCAGGTTTGGGCCACCCCTTTCTTGCAACAGAACAATGAAATGGACAATCCTTTACAAAAATGGCTGGTGACGGTGCTGAAGATAATTCTGATGGTCAAGGACACAACCTCTTCATGGTGCATCATCCGCGAGTATGGACTAGAGCCTCTACAATTCAACTGGTTCCAGGCGGCAGTGCGGCTGTACCATGCTTTAACTCGAAGCAATAGCTCCACTGCAAGAAAGATTATACAAGCTGACATGCAACTGAGCTCACCGTGCGATGATTGCTGGTCATCCCACAATGTGTCTTCTTTAATTGATGTGGTGAGTGGTTTCACTGCCTGCGTAGCTTTTCTCTTCTTTAATTTATACATCCTGCCTGCTATGAATGGTCTTACACAATCCTACTTGTTCAAGACAAGGCTGCTTAAGTGTGAGCCCATTGATCTTAATCGTTTTGTTGTGGACCTCAGGGAGAGGTACTTGGATTATTGGACACCTTATTCTGATATGCATCCACGAAAGCGCAGCAGTAAACACTCCACTTACCATCAATGGTGCGCCCTCCCTACCAAGAGGGCCCTGGTCATACATATTCGCCATACACCCACCCTTCCTATATAAATGCTCCTTGATCTTCCTTGTGACGTTCGCTTTGTGGCACGCTTCCTACAAATCGAAACTGTGACCTGGATTCACAATACCTACCCTACTTGTGACTTGTGCAAGGCTCAGCCATGTGCAAGGCTCAGCCATTAGGCTAATGATGTGCAAAACGAGCAACACGTCCTTTTTCACTGCACCCATCCACACGTGGTCTCTCTCATCGAAGGACTCATGCATCCCTAGCTCCTCCCACAGACTTCAACAATGTATCTGCTTATCTGGGCCAGGAAAACAATAAGCTTTATTTCTTCCTTCATGCTTGGTCCTTTCAGGGCTGGCTGTCACAGAATTAGGCAATTTGCGAGAGAGCATCATTTGAATGACAGGCCACATGCTCTCCTTTGGTTGGATAAATGCTACGCTATCCCCACCAGTATGTATGCTTGCCAGATCTGGGGAACACGGTTCATGAAGCAGGGCGGTGAGTTTGACAGCCCCCTTTAAACTGCGCATCTGTGCTTTCTCAAAGGTGTGCTTGGTGTAAAAAGATCCATGCCTAACTGGGCTGTGTTGCAAGAGTGTCGCCAGGAGCCTCTGCAGTTTTATTGGTTCCACACTGCTGCCAAAGTTTTTCAACTCTCTGCTTAGCGGAAAAAGTGGCTTGCTCAAAAAGTTCGTGCATGCGGATATTACTCTAGGTGCTACCTACAGAAAGTGTTGGACTGTGGAGTTCATAGAGGCGTGTGTGGGTCTACGTGCAGCAGATACATATGCCAATTGCATTAAGGCTGCACTCCCCTCCCCCTACAAGACTTTGTGGTGGACTTGCGTGAGCGCTTGTGTGCGGTATGGAGGGAGCTGGATGATGCAGATCCTAGGACACACGCTCAAAAACTGGCTACTTATCATGCATGGATGGCCTTGCCTTTCAAACCAAGCAATGTACGGGGCCCTCCCCATGTGTTGCCTAGGCACCTGGAGCTGGAACTAAGTAGGCATGTGCTTCAGAACATTGCTCGTTTTCATTTGAGAGCTCACACCCTAAGAGTTGAAACCGGTTCAACCGGTTAACAAGTTGTTGGCAAGGCCACAATAGGATCTGTGACAAATGTGACTTGCATGATGTCCAGGACGAAAAGTATGTCCTTTTTTGGCCCTTGCTTGGAAATATGCTATTTAAGAAGGGGATTTGAAGAACAATTTGCTGATTTTGCTGGCAGTACTTCCATTGGAGACACAGGCGCTTTCTATTTTGACAACATTGGAGCTGGGGATGTGAAATTGTTTCTCTTGAAGCAGATGTACAATTCATTCCTTTTTCTCTCTGAGACTATGGATATTTTTGGTCGGGCTGGCAGCCTGCCAGTGACACTGAGTGTCCAGCAAGCCCAGCAGTCAACCCATCTGGCTGAAGCCTGAGGTTTAAACCCATTATTACTAACTAACTAACTTCCTTCATGCACTGATAGTTTTTTATGAGCAGGCCAGCAGTCGCACTTCTAGACTGAATGCCTTTTCTTGTAACCCTTGTGACCCCCTGTCAACCAAACACTAGTACTTATCACACCAACTAGTTTACGGACACAAATCACTATGGCAGTTGCAAAGTTACCATTACAACCACTTGCTGCGATCAACAACATCTCAAAATAGATTACAAAGCCCTTGGAATGTTGTTGTGTCTCCCCTTAACTTTTAGTTAAAATCAAATCAAATAAAAATCATTCAACAGTGCTATAGTATACAAATCATGGTAAAATCATGAAAGAGGGGGGGCATGAACAGGCTTTTACATCAAATTTAAAGGATGGAAAGAAAGCCATCCAGGCACAATGCTTCACCTTCAAGCTGATAGTCCACTTGGCATCATTAAAGAAGGTTGAAGCGCAGTTCAGAACTTGCTGTCAGCAACCACAAAGAACACAAGGCCAAGAAGGGAGGAGTTCTCCAGGGCTCAAGATGCCAGGCCCTCTTTACAAGATACTCTTTACGACATACACAACCAAAAACACCCTTGATGGGCCAATGGTGACTTATTTAACCTGACTTGAGGATTTCACTCTTGCCCAAAGTTACTCAAAAGATAATGGTACATAGGGCCAGCAAAGCAAAGCAGCTGTGCTGGCTCTCCAGAAAGAGCCAAAACCAAGCACACTGGTGCAATCACCAGCACAGGCCCGCAGCAGCTGGGCATAAAGGTACAGGCTGCCCTGTTGGAAACACTCCCACGGCTGCTTGCGCACGACAGCCAGATCACTGAAGACAGACTGGTACACAGGGTGACAAACATGCAGTTGCCCGCCTGTCTTGAGCTTTTGTAAAGAGGGACATCTCCTTTCTATATCACACGCAAGCAGCTGGACGAAAGAGCGCTTTATATCGCACGTCGCCGCCGCCGCCCATCACACTGAGTTAGGCACCTGAGGCAGTCCTCAACCTCACTGAGGGAGGCACCTGAGGCACCTGAGGCAGTCCTCAACCTCTGATGGAGGCCTCTGCTGAAAAGTGGTTTAACAGGTGGGCGGCGAGGAAGCCATCAACACTGCAGTTTGCTTCAATACAACACCACAGATTCTGCTGCACGGGCGGGGCACTCATTGGCACTACAAAAGGCACTTTCAGTACAACGCAGCACACTCTGATTTATTTTTACACTGTGATACGCTGCCACATCCCGACACGCAGATGCACACGCTTGCATTTCTTTCTAGTTGGAAGCACCTTTAAGCCGAGGCAAGCAAGCACCCAGCGAAGGCATGCATGCAAGAAGATGCACACACGCACACAATGAGACGTATCAGAGCGCAAAAGTGCACGCAGCAGGCCTTGAGAGGCGGGGGGACCCTTAGACAGAGTTGCCTGACTCAAACGCATATGTAGCCTTAGCACACTGACTCAGTGCAAATCACGACGCCTTCCCAGCAGATAAAAGACCACACTGACGTTGCTGCAGCAAGCACACACCTCGCAGCACAGGCCTAAACACAGCCAAATTGTGCGTCCATGTTCCACGGCTCACTCCACAGCTCTTGCAGCAGCAGTGCTGCCCTGCAGAAAATTGAGACTTGTCCAGTACTGGCCACGGGGAACTTTGGGAGACGCAACAAGCACTAGTATGAGACGTATCCACTACTCATCATGCCAGGTGTTGGCCATGGGGATCCCTGGATGTGTTGAAAGCCCCGATCTTTCCAGCCAGAAACCCCAGCAAAGCAGGGGCACCCCTCAGCCTCGCAGCCGGAAGCCAGGGCACAGGGCACAGGGTGCGCAAGGCTGTGCGCTGCAGCAAGAGCGCTGGCACGCCTTACGAGGACCCTCTGACACTGCGACAGCTCCGCCGCAGCGCTCACAGCCGGAAGCTGCGGCACAGGCGTCTGGCCTCCGCCAGGCCCTCCGCCACGCCCTCCGCCACGCCCTCAACAATGCCTTCTGTGAGGCCCTGGTGTGCCATGCCTCCCGGGGTCCCCCACAGGCCGCCCCTGCAGCGACAACAGAGCAGCATACACCGCACAGGGCAGGCGCGTTGCGCGCCTTGCAGACGACACCGGATCTCTGTACATGCGTGCAACAGATGGGCTGTCATAAATGTAGTGGCTTGAGCCCCAGTCAGAACTCAGTCTGTGCCAACCACAAGACTGGCAGGCTGTCCAGGATGGAACAGCGCAGCAGAGCACGCAGCCGCTGTGATATGGTGCGCCACGACTGCACACAAACTCTGCCCACTGACATAAACATCACGCCGGGGATGCACCCCACGCGCATGTGCATGCACATTCCATTCCTGCTTCCGCTCACCTCCAGCTGCTGCTTGCGCCGTCATCACCCCAGCGTGCGCCCCTGCCCGTGCCCCAGCCTCCATGCCACCCGGGCTGTCGCTGCTGCTGCTGCTGCTGCTGCTGCTGCTGCTGCTGCTGCTGCTGCCGCTGCCATTGGCGCCACTGCTGCTGCTGCTGCCTGGGCAGGGGCCCCATCCGCTGGGGCCCCGCCCTCGCCCCAGGCCCCTGCTCTCGCTCCATGCCAGGCCGCCCACCACGCACGCCCTCCTGTTCTGGCCCACGCACCCCCTCTCCCTCAGGATGCCCGTGCAGGCCGCTGCCTGCGCCCAGCCCCCTTGGTGCTGCTGCCGGCGTTGCGGCGGTTGCTGCAGCTGCAGCACAGGAGGCGGCGGTGGTTGTGGCAGTTGTAGTGGTAGAGAAGCCGCTGCTGCTGCTGCTGCTGCCGTCGCGCGGCCACCCTTGCGACTGCGTCACATCCCCCTGCTGCTGCTGCTGCTGCAACGGCTGCGGGTCGACCTGCTTGGCAGCAGCACCGTGCGCGTGCTTACCTGCTCTCTTCTTTGCCTCCTTCTGCTGCACCTGCGATGTCAGGACGGTGAGGCGCAGGACAGTGAGGCGCGCAAATCCTCAGGCTCAGGGCTTGGTGAGTGGGTCAGTGGGGCAGCTTGGGCCATTGGCACAGCCGGAAAGCGGAACAGAGAGTGGGGTGAGTCCACCAGCTCATGGTGCTTGGTTACAGCATGGTGGGAAGGCCTGCTGGAAGGCATGCTTGAGCTTGTTTAGTCCAGCACTTCAACAGGATTTGAGGGTCCAGTGCTTCATGTGGCTCAAGTGGTTGAAGCTTTGATGGTCGAGTTTCAGCCCATGAGTTTACGCATGCTTGCACACACACTTGTGCACATTCACGCGTATGCACGCACACACACACGCACACACCCACCCATGCACACAAGCACACACACACACACTCACACACACAATGCACGCACCCGCAGCTGGCGCTCAGCCTCGGCATCAGCTCCCCCATCCTTCCGGGCGACGCGCAGCTGCTGCTCAAGCTCCACGCGCGTGCGCTCTGCCTGTCGCTGCGTCTTTACAGCCTACACACCGCATGTGAGGGAATGTGCAGTAAAGGATTGGACAACAAAGCGGGGAGGGTGTATGTGGCCAGAGGGGCAAAAGGGCTGGGAGGGGCAAAAGGGCTGGGAGGGGCCCGGGATGAAAAGTGGAGCAAGTAGACAAGAGGCTTCAGTGCAGCTGAGCTGCAGGCCATGGGCACACATGCTTGTATGGGCATAGACACACCCATGTGCACATGGTCTGCAATCCAAGTCTGCATGGTGCTGCTGGTTGAGGCAGACACACCCATGTGCACATGGTGCTGCTGGTTAAGGCGCGGACACACCCATGTGTGCATGGTGCTGTTGAGTATACACGTGCTGTGGCAGTAAACACGGACCAAAAAGGCATGCATGCAAGCACACATACCCTTGCACACACCCCTACATGCACTAAGTGAATTGAAAGCTTTACAAATGGTAAAAGAATGGATGCAACTTTACATTCAAAGCCTCTACACCTCTTCACCTCTACACCTCTACACCTATACACCTATACACACACACACCCCTACACACACACCTACTGCAGTTGCCACTGGTTTCACTCTGGGAGTTGGGCACCAAGTTTACATACATACA
>LFCJ01003845.1_pt1 | contig 11011 bp, 10 predicted proteins | sample 643141 | NCBI WGS metagenome assembly LFCJ01 (sample SAMN03766243, study PRJNA286221) | soda lake metagenome | biome: soda lake; feature: Kulunda steppe; material: water; isolation source: sample B1-Br-g2 brine of Lake Bitter-1 | place: Russia: Kulunda steppe | collected 2010-07 | reverse complement strand
TTTGGACACACTGCTGCCTCCTCATTCCTCTCGAAAAGAAGCCTCGATAAGCTACCGCTGTACCGCGGTTCTGGGCTTAACTAAAGACGAATGGTGTCGACTGTATCGATACCATTGCTCGAATTTCGTTCCGGCTTTCAGTGCATTTCCAGCGAGCGGTGAAACTGCGTGTTCAACACCAAGTATAACCGGCTTCGCAGTAGAGAGTAAACCCTTAGAAAAAAGACGGGTGACTGAATCGCTCATTACTGAGAATCGCTCATCGCGATATAAAAAGATCGTTGGAACGATTTCAGAATAACATACGTGTATATTTTCCAATGAGACAAACTTCGAGCGATTTAATCGATGAAAGTACAACAAATAGGGCAACGGTGGCGCGTGAAGAACCAGGAGTACCACTGATACGATGAGATCAGAACTCGGCGAAGTCGTTAAGCTGTATCAGCGACGAAAACTTGGCGGATTGACCAGGGCCATCAAGGCACACCTTTATTGGAAGTACCGTAACAACACCCGCTGTGCCAAGATCCGCGCCCGATGCATAATGCACAGAACAGAGAGCAACCTCGAAATCTTCAAACTCCACTGGGTAGATCCCGAGGACCTGGAGCACATCGCCGGAACTGTATCCGAGAGTGAACCCGGAGCGTATCACATCGAACAGATCCGTCCGTCAGCGAAGGATACAGAGTTCGGATCGATCGAGGGCGGTGACTGGGATGAGCCAACGCACCGATTCGACTCGCTGTTGAACTACCAAGCGTTTCGAGATCACTTCGTCGATGGCGTTCCGTGGGACGAGACTAAGCTATATCACCGACATGCAGAGCGGATCGAAGATGAGTATCGCTCGTACGGCTGTCGATCTATCGGCAACTTACAGCAGAAATTCGAAAGCTACGACGAACTCTATCAAAAGATCGAAACTGAAGGGTATCGGTCGGTTCGTGAGCTACAAGCAGACCCGCTACACGACATTAGGATCAGCATCGGCCGTTCTGGTCGACTCCTGTATCATGGTGAAGGGCGGCATCGGTTGTGTATTGCGAAGATTCTCAGTATAGACGAAATTCCAGTGTTGGTCCATACAAGACATCAAGAGCTTGTGTATCCAAAGAGTGCAAAAAGTGATAATCAAATACCAATCTCAAATGGCACAACATTTAAAAGGAACAAGTAATATCTTGGTTATATTCTAACAGATAAAGAACATTATTAAATTGATACATGTTTAAACACTTGTGGAAAAAGATACGATATCGGCTTTGCAGCCAGAGAGAGAACCATACTGAAAGTCAATTCAACGTGATGGTAGATAGACCCATATGTTACAACGAATGCCAGAACCTACCAGAAATGGTAAAACCTCAAATAGAGCGTTTCGAAGAGAATCCCCTGATATCGGAGACAATGGCATTTACATTGAATAATATCAACGGACCTTCTGTGATAAGAGTTCCTGACTGGATAGAAAACCCTCTCGGGAGATATTATATGTACTTTGGCCATCATAATGGGGATTTCATCCGATTGGCCTACGCTGATAATATTCGAGGACCATGGAACATTTACACAAATGGCTCGTTACATTTATCTGATACTCAATTTACGGATCATATTGCTTCGCCAGATGTTCATGTCGATAACGAAAAACAAGAGATTAGAATGTACTTTCATGGTAGAGCAAATAAGCCATTTAAACATCAAGCAGGCAACTTTTCTCAAGTGACTGATGTTGCAATTTCGAAAAATGGAATTGGGTTCACTTCTTGCGATAAGGTTCTAGGAAATTCGTATTTTAGAGTGTGGGAGTACGATGATCACTACTATGCAATCGCAAACGATGGTCACTTATATAAAAGCACGAACCCGACTGAACCTTTTGAAAGGCAGCAAAACTTATTCCAAAATAATCGGCATTTTGCTGTACGACTTATTCACAAGAATGTCTTACAAATATTCCTCTCTCGGAGAGGGGATAGGCCAGAGCGAATAATGTGTTCTGTGATTTCACTTGAACCACCAGACGATGAATGGGTGGCTGACCCTCACCCGCCAGAACCAGTTCTTTGGCCGGTACGTCCCTATGAAGGATGTGAATTACCAGTGACAAAGTCTGTAAGTGGATCTGCAGATAGTCGACAGAGATCGCTACGTGACCCAGCAGTACTTGAAGATGATGGCAAATATTATTTATTTTATACGATTGCTGGTGAAAAGGGTATAGCTGGAGGAAAAATAGATGATGTCAATTGAAAATATGATTTCGTATAATACAGGACAGGTATACTAACAATTTAATAAATCGGATATCCTATATCAAATCATATAAATAAAGAGTAGCTCTAAACTGAATCATGACCGAGTATCCTAACATTTTGCTTATCATTTTAGATTCGACCCGTGCACAGAATACGAGCTTGCATGGGTATAAACGAAAAACGACCCCTTTCTTAGAGAAGTTTGGAAAGGAATCCACGGTCTATCGGCAGGCGCGAGCACCATCTATCCACAGCATTGCCAGCCACGTCAGTATGTTTACTGGTATGCATGTAGAGGAACATCAAGCGATTCATCACACTGCACAAATAGACGAGAGTAAAACGATATGGCACCAATTAGAATCAGAGTTCGATTATACAACGGGTCTTTTTACAAATAATCGAATTATCTCAAGTGCCTCAAACCTGAGTTCATGCTTTAATTACGTGCACAAACCCTATTTTCCGCTAAAAGAGCGATTCAACGAAAAGGTTCCCTTGTTTGACGAGGCGTATTATCCTGGTGCGGAACGAGACGTATCTGATATTAAATCTCATACTAAACGAAGCTTTCAGAATAACGCGAAAGTTCGATCACTGTTGAATTGCGTCCACGTTGAATTATTTAATATGGCTAGTTACGTTGAGGGAGTGGTGCGTAATACAGAGGATAGGTATAGCGATTACACTGGCGATGTTTTTACCGACGCATTTTTGAACTGGGTTTCGAACCAGCAAGGGCCATGGGCATCATGTTTGAACCTTATGGATACACATTCTCCATTTGAGCCGAAAAAGGAGTATGACCAATGGGCGGATGAGTATAACTGGCATATCCAAGATAGCGCCGCCCCTTCGAAAGAAGAATTACTTAGTGGCAATGGATGGGAAGAATTAGAGGCACTTAAATCACTTTATGACGGTACCATACTACAAGCTGATTCTATTATCGAAGATTTAATATCTGAACTTGATGAAAGAGATATTCTTTCGAATACTGTAGTTATTATCACAAGTGATCATGGGGAAGGATTTGGTGAACGTAGTCAAGTTGACCCAGCCGTCAGAATTACAGACCACTCATGGGGAATTCATGAAGTACTCACTCATGTCCCATTATTGATTAGAACACCCTCTCAGGAGGATGGAAAAGAAGTAACAGATGTCGTCTCACTAACTGATATGGCGGATTATATATATGCGCAGGTAGCAAATAAAAACAGTATTGAATATCCGACTAACGATATTGTTTATTCATCCACATATAGGTTATTATCTGATAATGCAGAACAAAAATACAGCCATATATCTGACATTGAAAAATTTGTGGGGCCCTGGAGAGCGATTTATGAAACAGATGGTGACACAGTTCGGAAATACGCAAAGCGTGGAGGCGATTCAGTAACGCTTGAAATTGACCGAAATGGTAATAAAAAACTAGTGGACAGATACGATGATGAGCGCGTGGATATGGAGTATAGTAGATTAAAAGACAAATGTGTGTTGAGAGACCAGAGTAGAGAGATTGAGCCCGAGCTAGAGGAGCATCTAGAGCATCTCGGATATGTCAGATAAATGAATTGATATGGTTTGTCTTCACCAAATATTTCGAGAAAACCTGAAGCATGCACGTGTTTATCCCCATATTGAGAGAGCGTACCATGAAATACACCCTTATCGGTTAGTTGAAACGTACAACCGTAAGCAATTATTCAAAAATTCTGATGAGATTTATCCTTTTGGAAAGGAAGAAGCTATTTGTGTTCCAAAAGCCGAAGTTATTTCTGATGGTAGTTATCCGAAAGAATTTAATCAGGTGGAAGGAACACATAAGATACCCCAGCCATATGTAGCAGTAATTAATAAGGGTCGTATTCTGCCGAAAATTGGAGTTGCTACTACAGAAGATTGTACACTTCTTTTAGATTCGGCAAGTTCACGCGAAGAGAAAATTAAATGGATGTCAGAATTTGGGACTTTACGAAATACAATACTCAAGCAACAAATTCCCCAATTAAGAGATACACCAGATAGGGAATTAAACACCGCCGTATCTTTGATTAGAACACCTTATTCAAGGCCAGCGGGGCGTTTCAATATTGGAACGAAAGGGTATTCCCACTGGGTACAGAGTTATCTCACTCTTCTACAGGGAGTTGAGGTTTATAAAGAAAAAACTGGAGAAAAACCGATGTTAATTCTTGAACCAGATCCTCCAAGTTGGCTATTAGATTCAATTAAACATATGGGTTTTATATCAAATGACTTATTTTTTTGGGACCCACAAGAAAAAGTACAGATTGATCGTCTAGTTGTGCCATCCGTTCGAAGAATGGAAAGGACACTTAATTATGATTCTGCCACCAAAGGAGTTACTTATAAACTTTTATCCCCAACTGCTTGTAAATGGCTTAAAAATAAGGCAACATGTCTTAATGTACAATTAGAAGGCTCACATGATTTTAGAGATATTTCAACTGTCTCTGAGGATCAAGATACAACAATAGAATATTCTAAAAACATCTTTATTTCTAGAGCTGATGCAAATAGAAGACGTATAAAAAACCGTTCAGAACTATTCGAAAATTTAAAACGATACGGATTTCGGAAGTATGAGCTATCGGAATTGTCCTTCTCACAACAAGTGAGACTATTTAATAACGCTGATATCATTGTATCACCACATGGAGCTGGACTTTCTAATATAATGTTTTCAAACAATGCATACATTGTTGAACTCTTTGGATGGGAACCTAAACCAACGTATTATTTACAATCGGTTTGTCTAGATCTTGAGTATGCCTGTTTTGTTGGAGAGTCTTCAGGGAAAAATGAGGATTTCTATACAAATCCAAAAAGGGTATGTGATAAGGTGTCAAAAATATGTGAGAGCCATTGATAGAAAATACAGTATATCTGATAAAATTATATCAAAGCAATCATGATCCAGGCGCATTTAGTGTAGAGTCAAAACATAACGTCTATATTATTTTGGGACAAGTGCAGTTCATGTCCATGGAGGCCCCTCAGTGGTATGTTTCCTATTTGAGAAGAGTTTTTCAGGGACTCTCAACTGGTGAGATCAAACCATTATACGTGAATCTCATATTTGAAACCATGACTAAATTCAATCATATGAAAAGCCATTTAAATTACAGCGCAACAGCGGATCCTTCGAAAATCATCAACGTAGCTCCTGAAGAGATCATACACAAGAATACAAATACAATTCTGTCAAGAAGAGGTCTTGGGCAAATACGAAACGGGAACTGGGATAGGGATGTGACAGTTTGGCGCGATGGGGCACCACATCATGGTTTGAAACAACGTTTTAAACAGGGAATCGATTGGAAAGAAACAGATTACGTAAAACATGCTAAACAAAGACTAGAAGAACGCAACTCATATCGAGGTCATGAAAGCGTAGATGATTTCATCAAGTATAGATGTTCTTTCCTCGATGAGATGCACGAATCAATGGCACTGAATGGCTGGAGTTTGAATTGTGACCAATTTACCACTGGGAAATCAACAAATGTCGGACGGAGCTCAGATGCGGATTTCATTCCATGGCCAGAACACCGTTATGAACCGTTCGCATGTATCGGTCGTGATGGTGATATCCAACGAAGACAGGGTGCCCATCGAATTACAATTGCTGAGATAGTCGGCATCGAAAAGATTCCAATGAACGTACTCGTTCGCCACAAACAGTGGCAAGAGATTCGAGATGAAGTATATCAGGCCCGATCTTACGATGAGCTAAGCGAACGTGCAAAAAAACACCTAGATCATCCAGACCTACAGCCATTCAGCGTCGAAGGTCGTCCAGAATAATCGGCCGAGAGTTACATTAATGTAGACATGTCTGGATGATCGAGTTGTGCTCTCGCCTCTCCTGAGAGCTTTTCGACATCATTCGTCGTACTGACCTCTTTCCGGAGTTGTTGCCACTTTCTATGTCGAACCAGTACGAAAACAGGGATGTCATCAAGATCGAGTAACTTACAGAGGGCCGTCCGGTGACGTTTGATGTTGTTATCTATGAACTCCCCATTGCGACCGATATTAACCAGTAACGGACCATATGAATTATCGTATCCATTTTGCTTTAGACTCTCGTACAATTCATGGCGACTCTGGAAGTAATTCTCCACTCTATCAAATCCTTTTACTTTTTTGCCAGCCTCGATTGCCTCTCTTACCGACTTTCCATACTCGGTTTTCTCCCAGGGAACACCATCATTAAAATGTGCATCCATTGCACGATACCGCATCCCAGTCTCGACAGGCTCTCGGATTGTATCCCACTCACCAGGTAGTATCAGACCCTGATAGTGCCATGGAAACTTTCCTGAATTCGATCCCCGTTTTGTGTAGTGACTTTTCCCAAGCCGATACTTGATATCCGACGCTGAAAGACTAAAAACTGTCTCTTGCACTGTTTCGTAACGGAGCTTCAGATATCGAGCTTTGAGATAATAATAAGTCTCCCTCATATATTTTGGACATCGCTCTTGTCAGTAAGTGACGTTCCGAACCATTTCATATAGCTTGCTGGATATAGCATGGAGTAAATTCGCCCGTTTACCCACTTGACTGGATTGTATAAAGATCAGCGTATTGCCCCTCATCAGCTAGTAGTTCACTATGTGTCCCTGACTCAATGATTTTGCCATTGTCTAGGGTATAGATTTCATCTGCATTCTCTACCGTCGAGAGACGATGGGCGATTGCAATAATGCCGTACTCTCGATCCATCGACTCGATTGCCTCTTGAACCTCTTTTTCCAGATTTGAATCGAGATCGCTAGTCGCCTCATCAAGGAGTAAGAAGTCAGCATCTTTCAACAGAGCACGTGCCAGTGCAACACGCTGTTTTTGTCCTCCTGAAAGGCGAACTCCTTCATCACCGAGCTGAGACTCATATCCGTTTGGTAAATCATCGAGAAACTCGTTCACTTTGGCGATACTGCAAACTCGTTTAACCTCCTCTCTGGATGCGCTTTGGTTCCCAATCGTTACGTTGTTCTCAAGTGTATCGTTGAAGATATAGGGGTCCTGACGAACGACCGCAATTCGTTCTCGCCATTGGTCAATATTGTACCTGTCAATACAGACTCCATCTGCTCGGATCTGCCCACTATCTGGGTCGTACATACGGGCAAGCAACGAGACTATTGTCGATTTACCGGCACCTGACTGGCCGACAAAGGCAATAAAACCGCCTCGTCGGGCCGCGAATGAAACACCACGGAGCACCTGCTCGTTTTCATCATATCCGAATTTGACGTTATCGAACTCTAACTGTGAGATAGTGGACACCGGTTTGTCGCCGCTGTCTTCGTGACGTCGTTCCAGTTCGTCCAGAAACGCCTGTGTTCGGACAAGGTGCGAAGTGTATCCTTCCAGTTTGTAAAGCTGACTATTAATTTGACTTACTAACGGAGATAGCTGAAACATCGCAATCAAAAAAATACTCAGTTCACCGAGCGAGAGCCCCGTAAACGTAAAGCCAACATAGATGAGGGCGAATAACGTCAATGCTGCAGCAAGATTATAAAAGTTTTTGATGGCTGCATCATTACGCGCCAGAACAATTGATGAATCAGCATACTTCCTAATTGCATTAGAGAATCTCTGGTAAACATCTGAACGAAGCCCGAAGATTTTTATATCTCGTATTCCCTGCGTTCCGGATTGGACGGTTTCCTGCACATTTTCGTTTGCTTCTGCAACACGAGAACCAACGGTAAAGGCTGGTTCGACTCCGTGCCGAATAAAAACGGTTATGCCGCCAAGAATAACGATAGCGAGGATCGTCATCCCGGGAGTAATATAAAACATAACTGCCAGATACATTAACACGAGAAAGAGGGTCTCCATGGTTTTGACACCTTTTCTAATGACTTTACCGGAATAACGAGTTTCAGTTATAATCGCGTTAAGTATGTTGTCAGTTCCCTCATCATCATAATAACTAATCTCTGCATCAAGAGCGCGTTCAAAAGCCCTCGTTCGAAGGTGCTGCTCATAGCGATAGCCAAGGGCCTCACCGAGCCAATAGACGACAAACGACAGAGTATACCGAATCGTCATAATAAAAGCGACACCGAGAATCAAGTACCCCAGCGAGAATGGTACTCCAAACAAGTCGTACGTACTTAAGAAAAGTTGCATAATCATCCCACCGTCCGCAACCTGTTCTTCAGCTTGTGCAACCTCGAGGATTGGGTAAATAAAACTCAGTCCAACCCCTTCGAGAAATGCGACAACTGCGCCAAGAAAAATGAGTCCAAGGGTTAATATTGGTCGATAGCGTGCGACGCGTCTGATAGCCTCAAACTTTTCATGCCAAGTGATATCCGCAGTTGACGAAGACATTCGGATTACTCATGTTTCTATGCTTGATGAGTATAAGAGTGCTGTTTGGTCCAGAAAGACAGGGTAAACGGAGAGACACAATTAGACTATAGGAATCAGCGATCAACCCAATAATTTGCTTATGTCAATCGATTTCGTTCGCGGCGTTTGAGTACTATTTACGGAAGGTTGACTTGGCGAAGATCTAGACGCAAAGAACCGAAGCTTACTCCAAATCTGGTTCCCGTAGTCCAGATCGTTTCACCGGACATGGTCTGAATGATTTCTACGACCTCATGTTCTGTCCGCCACTCCGATTTCGACGGAACATTTGCTGTAACGAGTAAAACGCTGGTAAGTGTCGACAGAACGGCGGCCAAACTGTGGACCGCAGTCTCGCTTACGCCCGACAACGGTTATGTCACAATGCGTATGTTTAATTCTACTGATGTTTCATATTCGCTGACCATGTGATCTTCTACAACTGTCCTTATCGTCTTTTTACTCCGTTACTCAAACCATTCGACAGTCTGCTTCAGACCGTCCCGAAATTCGATGTTGACTTCGTAACCCAATTCCTCTCTCGCCAACGAGATATCCGCCATCGAATGTCGCACATCGCCCGGTCGCGGTTCGTCATAGATCGGCTTGATATCTGTCCCGAGTACGTCGTTGATTTGATCCACCAACTCCGTGATCGTAATCCGGTCGCCGCAGCCGACGTTGACGGCGATGCCAGTCGAATCCCCTTCGGCGGCCAACACGTTTGCTTGCGTTACATTATCAATATAGGTGAAGTCACGCGATTGTTCGCCGTCGCCGTAGATCACCGGTCGCTCGCCGTTGAGCATCAGCTCAATAAACTTCGGGATCACCGCCGCGTACTCGCTATTCGGATCCTGCCCAGGACCGAAGATATTGAAATATCGGAGTGCAACCGTGTTGACATCATACAGTTCACTGAACTGGAGGGCAAGTTTCTCGGTGTAATATTTCGAAAGCGCATATGGGGATTCAGTCTGTTCGCCCATCGTTTCGACTTTCGGCAGTGTTTCACTTGATCCATAGACCGCCGAGGAAGAGGCGACAACGACCGTATCGACATCCGCTTTTCGGGCTTCGTCGAGAACTGTCGCTGTCCCTGTGCAGTTTGCATCCGTCGATGTCACCGGATCCTCAACACTCCGCGGGACCGAGGATACTGCTGCCTGATGGAACACGTAGTCGACACCGTCCACCGTATCAGCAATGGTATCGGCATTGCGAATATCGCCCTCTGTAAACGAAAACTCCGGCTGATCCACAAGCGAACCGAGGTTGCGTTGACTTCCCGTTGTAAAATTGTCCAGCCCACGGACCGTGTAGCCGCGGTCCACTAGCGCATCGGCGAGACTCGATCCAATAAATCCAGCAACACCGGTCACGAGTGCAGTCGGCATACTGGCCTTCTGTTTCCTCCTGAAATGAGTGTATCGACTTCGAAACAATGGGTAACGTCGTTTTTTAGGACTACTACGGCCGAACGATGTGATCGTCCTCGTAGCCACTCGTTGCGCTTAGATATCGAACACGAGCAAGGCTTGGTCAAAGATTTCGGAGATCTCGAAGTTGGAATGATCGGTGCAATTGAATTACTAAGCTCCTATCGTTTCTCTCCAGCAATCGCATATAGATACCCACAGCCAACACAAGCAGTGAACACAAACAACATTAAAAGTTGAACAGCGTCGGTCACTGACGGTGACGAGATCAGGTTCCATATGCGTCTTGGGACACGCCCAGTAGCAAGCTGCTGTAAATAGCTGTACTCTTCATCAGTCGACGTACTCACAGTTCGTTCCATCTGCCCTTTTGAAACGCCCTGCTCGAAAGCTCGCCGAAGAAGCCATATCGGCTGGATTCGATGTTCGAAGATCGTGTGGCGAACAACTGCCTGGGGAGCATACACGACACCACGCCCATATTCGTCCTGAAGCTGTGTTCCGATTTCGGCACCCTCTGAGTGACTGTAGGACTCCGCGGTTGGGCCGAGACTGGTATCAAACCCACCGAGTTCAAGAAATATGTCTCGACGGAACGAAATATTTGACTCGAAAGTGTTTCGAACCTCTTCACCAGCCGAGGCAAATCCGGGATACGTCACACCGACCAGCCAGTTGAATTCAACCGGTAAAAACGAAGGTCGACCGGCAATCCAATTACCAACCATTCGACCACCGACAGCGAGTGCATCCGTCGACTCATAGACCTCGACAACCTTGGCCACCCAGTCGGGCTCTGCGATTGCATCGTCGTCAATAAACGCAACAACATCACCGCTTGCGAGCTCTGCACCTTTGGTTCGGCTATATGAGACACCCTGGTTCTCGTCGTTACAGTGGATG
>LFCJ01003844.1_pt1 | contig 11011 bp, 14 predicted proteins | sample 643141 | NCBI WGS metagenome assembly LFCJ01 (sample SAMN03766243, study PRJNA286221) | soda lake metagenome | biome: soda lake; feature: Kulunda steppe; material: water; isolation source: sample B1-Br-g2 brine of Lake Bitter-1 | place: Russia: Kulunda steppe | collected 2010-07 | reverse complement strand
TGTGTGTGTGTGTGTGTGTGTGTGTGTGTGTGTGTGTGTGTGTGTGTGTGTGTGTGTGTGTGTGTGCGTGCGTGCGCGCACGTGTACTACGTGTGCGTGTGAGCACCGTAGTTGTGCACTTAACGGCAGCTATCATTTGACGGTGATGCGTAATTTACCATGGCAATTTACGGCTTTGACTGTCAGAAACTGATTAGCAGATGTAATTTACGGTGATTTTAATTCCTGACGTCTGTCGGTCGGCTTTCTAACAACATTTCAACATGAAACCGTCAAATTACAGACACTCAAGAGCACAGTTCAGCAGCAGTCTGAGACAGAAATTCTGTCTCCTTTGCTCCATCCAACTGTTTCCGAAGGTCTCTTCTGAAATTCAAAATTCCTCATTCCCATTTTTCACCCTTCTCCCTCCTCATCCTACTCCCCCTCCTCATCTCCCCCCTCATCTCCCTGCCGCTGCTCATCCCCCTCCTCATCCACTTCCATCTGCACTGCTGCAACCCCCTCTGCATCTGGCTCTGCAGCATCCCGGACTGTCTCCAGCCATGCTACAAACGCCTGGCGCTGTCATCACCTCAGCCACCTGCTTTGCCACCTATTGCGCAGAGGTGCTGTACAGGAACTTGCGCGCGCCTGGGTTGAGCAGGTGGTTCTCAAGCTGCGTTGCGCTCAGCCCAGTGGGCAAGCATCCTCTGGCAGTGCAAGCAGCTGTACTCTACAGTTGTCTTGCCATCCTGCTGAATCTCCTTCCTCTCAAACTCTGCCTTTACCCAGCTGTTCTGACCCTCCTGGCACCCCTCCTCCTCTGCCCACCAACTACCAGGCCTGTGGGAGGTGCTGCTTGCAGCAGCTGGTCAGGCTCGACTGACCCAGCCACACGGTCTGATTGCCAGGGGACATGTTGCATAAAAATGTTGTTTATGAGAAGTTGGGGCGCTGAGGGCGCCCTGTGAGCTTTGACCTTGCTGGCCTCTGAGCCACTGAGTTCCTGACGCAGCACCGTTTCTTACAATTTCCCATCGTCAGCATGCATTTCACCCTAATTTACGGTAATGCGACGTAAACTTCAGGTCAGCACTGTAATTCACGGTGCCATTTCTGATCGCCGCCGTATTTGCACAACTCTGGTGAGCACACAGCGAGGGTACAGGTGATGCCATGGTATCAGCCGGTTTCCGGTTGTCTTAACCTGTGTGTGGTGCAAGTGGCTGAACAGAGGGAGCTTGCAGGCTTGCCCGGGCTCAGCAGCTGTCTTCCGCTGTGGTATGGCCGCGTGCCCTGCCCTACACTGCACGCCCACGCCCTGCAGCCTCGCTGTGCAAAGCATATGCACCCACGGTCCTGCTCCACCCTCGCTGTGCAAAGCACCGGTCCTGCTCCACCCTCGCTGTGCAAAGCATGCACCCACGGTCCTGCCTTACACTCCGCCCCCCCTTCAGCCCTGAACAGTCCAAACCTAGCCTGATAGCAACACAGCTGGACCAGCAACTCTCCTTGAGCCCCACCACACACATGCTGGTCCCCCCCCCACCACCTCCACCCTGCCCTCTCTCTCACTCGCACACACACAACACACATATACACCCCGATGGCTGGTATTCATTTGTGTGTGTTTAGGCTCCGGATGTTTTGCTTGTACATCAGAAGCCCGAACACACTCACACACATTGTGCTCACCGTGGGCACCGCCCCTGCGTGGGCCCCCGGGTCCTCCATCGAGTACAGCGCCTCCAGCTCCTCGTCTGTGATCAGCGGCGGCGGCGGCGGCTCCAGCATGCCCTCCCCACTGCCCACCCCCATCATACCCAAGTGCCCGCCTGGCCCCACACCCGGCAGCCCGCCCGTGGTGTGCGAGTGCGGCGGCGGCAGGCCCCCACCGCCGCCTGCTGCCAGCAGCCGGCTGTCATCCAGCTTGTCCAGGCCGCCCAGGCCGTTGAACAAGCAGCCGCCGCCGCCGCCAGCCAGGCCCACCACGCAGCCGGCACCGCTGCCCAGCAGGCCCCCCGCTTGCGGCCCGTCCTGCTCCAGGCTGGCCAGCAGCTCGGAGGCCAGGCAGCCGCCGTCCGGGTCCTCGGGCTCCCCGTCAAAAAGGCTACCCCCATGTGCGCTGCGGTCTGCAAACTGAGTGCCACTGCCGCCATTGCTGCCACCACCCCACCGCGCGCCGCCGTGGCAGCCGCTGGCGTCCAGGCCGCTGCCGTGCACACTGTGGTCGATGCCGCGACCATGTATGCTGAAGTTGCCCCCACCGTGGCTACTGCCAACGTCTGCGCAGCCCCCATGCACACTGCCCTCGTGCGCTCCCAGCAGCGAGGGGTGCGACCAGCTGTTGGCGCCCATGAGCCCCCCCCTGCCAAAGCCACCCTCCCAGGCCGGGGGCCCCATGCTGCAGGAGGCAGGCGGCGGTGGCAAGTCAGGGATGGGCAGGGGGCAGCTCATGTCGCCGCCCATGAAGCTTGCCTGCTGCTGCTGCTGCTGCTGCTGCTGCTGCTGCTGCTGGAGCCTCAGCTGCTGCTGCAGGGAGGGGTCTTTCAAAGAGCCGATGACGCGCTGCTGCATCGACGCCGGAAGAGTGGGCAGCAGGCTGGCGGACGCGCTGGCCGGGTTGGCGGTGATGGCTGCTACCTGCACAATCCACACATGCGTGCAGCGTGCACCAGAGGTTGGGGTCTCGCGCGAGTAAAACGCCTGAAGGGCCACGCAGTCAGGCGTACATGCATATGCCTGACTGCGTGCACTGTAGCTGGCTGCACCACCTCCCTTCAAGACCTTCAAGCGCGCTCCATGCCCGCGCATGGCTGGGTACAACGCAAGCATGGGTGGACCCACGCACAAAGAACACATGCCTGTGTTTCGGACTCTACGAGCACAGCCCTCATGGCTCCCTCGCAACACACCCATCAGCATGTGCGCGCGCACAGGCGCACAGCACAGGCACCGGCACCGGCACCGGCATCAGCATCAGCGCGTACCAGGCGCGCCATCACGTCCTGCTCCCCCGGCACATCAACACAGCTGCGTGCGCGCCGCAGCGCTGATGCACCACCCGCCGTGTGGCCGTGGTGGCTGCTGCTCTTCACGATGCCCCGGCTGGTTGCCCCGGTGCCGCCTTTCGCCGCCGATGTGCGGCCATTGATGGACCCACCCTTCCCGGACGACCCCCCCCACGCAGTGCTGCCATGGCCAGTGCTGCAGCTGCGCCGGAGGGCAGAGGGCCTGCGCGCACGCACACACCAAACACCTGACACACCTTGCACGGCGTTGCGCATGTGAGACCACCCACCGCTCCCACGCCTACACGCCTTCTGGCACATGAGGCACAGCGGCGCGCACGGCAGCAGGGCGATGCGGCGCTGTGCTCCAGCTCAAGGGCAACAGCGCTAGCTGTGGCACAGGGGCATAGGGCAAAGGACCTCTGAGGGTGGCTGGCGCACGCGTGCAGGCAGGCAGGCTTGCATGCAGGCAAGCGCGCACCTGGGGCTGGTCAGGCTCCCCTGTTTGCTCTTGGACGCCCTCCCTGCAGACGCGTTGCAGGGCACGGCAAGGGTTTTGTGCATGTGCAGGCGCGTGCAAGTGGAGCGAGGAACAGCGGCGTCGGACTCTCCTGTATTGAGCAGAGTCGAACATACCACTGTTCCTAGGAAAAGATCTGCTGGTTGGTACAATCGTTCACGGGCAGCCAGACAGCACGCAGCCCGTCCCCATACACAGCATTGCTCGTCACCTGAGTGCGAGGCGCCCAAGCGTGTACCTCCCTGCGCGTACAGGCGCTTACGCTTACCTAAGCCTGCGGCTGCTGCAGTTGCTGCTGTCCCCTGCTCCACCTCCTCCTCAATGGGCTGCGAATAGGGGCGTGCCAATCGCGCATTTTGAGTCAATCATGTGTTAGACATTCATCGAATTTTGTGCTGGGCCTCTTTCAGCCTCTGCGTCATGCAGTGTTGGCAGTCAGCGCGCTGCAGTGGGAGTAGAAGGGCAGGGGCGGCCCCCTGCAGCAGAATGCCACAACCATTGCAACTCCACGTTTGCCACTCCCACTGCTGTCTCCACGCAAGCTCTTGCTGGCACACGACCCACGGATGTACCCCTACACCTTGTCTTGAAAGCGCGCACACAAAGCCCCTGCGCCTGCACACACTCCCACACCTGCATGCTGCCTGCACGCATGCTGAACTCCAGCCCGCTGACGCTGCAGGGCGGCTGCGCCTTGCCCTCAACAGGCTCCGATTTGGTGAAGCGCCCACGCACACGCTGCATCTGGCTGGCAGTGACAGCCTTCCGGTTCTGCAGGTAGGCGGGGGGGCAGGAGAAAGGCATCATGCACACCATGTGTGTGAATGAGTGGCCATTGTGTACATTGCGTGTGTACATTGCGCTGATCAGAAGGGAACAGCCCCGCGCCAGCGGGCGGATGCCGCTTTGGTACCTCAACACTCCCTCCCTACACAGCACAGCTGCTGGACTTCCACCTCATCCCTGTGGCTGTCTTGGACGGCCCATAGCACGCAGCCGCTCGCACCCCCAATGACCTCACATGCTATGGCATTACGTCATTCAGGAATGCTCACACCCTCAATGACCTTAAAAGGCTATGGCATCACTTCATTTAGGAAGAACAGGACTAGAGGAGGACTTTGCAGGTTCTCCAGTCTAATCAGGAGGATCTCAGGAGTCCTTTCCTTGTCCTGTTCCTCCATCAGGGCACGTGCCTGCACACCTTTCTGACATCCCACCGTGGCAGGCTGTCTGTGTGCCCTGCCTTTCCTGTTGCTGCAGTCCCTGCACCTACCTTGTCTCCTTGCTTTGCCTTGCTCGCCTTCTTTTGCCTGCAAGGAAGCAAGGCACATGGCCCACATTTCTCAGTTGCGCTTGCAGCATTTGGTGCCGCCCAGCCACTCCAGCTGAAAGTGCTGAACAAGAGCATGCAGGCATGCCCCTCCCCCCACCCCCCTGCGCACACACACACGCACGCACATGCAAATAAGCGCACAAGCACATGCAAGCATACACACACCTCCACCCCCACCCGCACACCTTACGGCTGCCATGGAATCATCGGAGTCCGAGTCATCGTGCATGGCCTTCTTGCTCGACTTGCTGCCTTTCGCATTGCGCTGTTGCTGCTGCTGCTGCTGCTGCCCCTTCGCTCTGCTGCTGCTGCTGATGAGTGCACGTGCGCGTGCCTCAATCACAGACTGCGGCGTGGCTTCAATGTTCAGTGAGGAGAGCTGCGCAGGAGAGCAGGCAGACACAGGCAGCGACAGGGACCAGGCTTCAGTGAAACAGTCAGGTGCATGGGGGCACCCACCCACGCAGGAGCAGGTGGTGACTAAGGGAAGGTTGCTGCATGGGACGGCTGCAGCAAAGGCGATGCTTGGAGCAAGGCTCCCCACGTATCAACACGCGCACGCCACCACACGCATCATGCAAACTTGTCCAGGCGCCCCACCCACAAACGCCGCGCCAAAAAGCGCGCCGAACAGGAGCCTGCACATGCACTGCCAAGGATGCCTGTGCAGCCCCCTCTCACTTGATGAGGGGAAGTGCCTCCTCCATCTGAAGTCATGCAAGTGCAAACTCAATCCTGAATGTGTTCACTGCAAGCATGCCTGCATGGTTGGTGCCGCTGGCAGGCTCAAGGAGACAAGCATGCAGCAAACATGAGCAGAGAGCCGCCCAAGCTTGCTTGAGCACGCACCACATACCACCGCATGTCATACCTGTGCCTTCCCCAAGCGCTTGCCTTTTCTTACCCTCCCTGTTTACTTAATGACCAAGATAGTACACACAACAAGTACATGCCATGTTTCTTTTTTCATTTCGGACAATGGCCATTTGAATATGCTTGGGGGCATACTTCCAGCCCCACAGGGAACATTTCTGAAATTGACGATCCCACATGAAAAATGGAAATCTCGACAAATTACCCAAATTTATTTGGAACCCTGCAATTTTTGTTTGAATGTGACCAATTCCAAAAATCACGGTTTTCATCACGATCGAAGTCAAATTAGGCGGAAGATAAGCACTGGTACACAGGCATGCCTGCATGCCCGCCCGCACCTGGAAAGCAGTGGGGCGGTACGTGAAGCCCAGGAGCGGCTGCTCTGATTCCTGCTGCTGCTGCTGCTGCCTTGCGCTCTGGTTCAAGGAGGCCAGAAGCTCTGGTGGGAGCGTGGTGTAATTGAGCTGCCCAAGTGCCCCCGACGATGACGGTTCCCCTTGTGCCTGCTTGCCTTGCTTCCCCTGCTGCTGCCCTGCTTTCTGGGACGGCTGCCTCTGCTGCCTCTTCTGTGGCGGCTGGCCTTGCTGCTGCTGCTGCTGCTGCATGAGCTGGAACTGCTGGTACGGGGACAGCTCCTGCAGCTGCTGCGCGCTCAGGTCGTCAGGCAGCGGCAGCGGCTGGCCGAGCGCCGCCAGCATGCCACTGCTGGCATCGGCGCTGCCGCTGTGCAGGGACGCGCCCACCCAGCTGCCACTGCCCCCCCAGCCGCACGAACCGGGCGGCAGGCTGGCGCTGCCGCTGGGCATGGCGGGGCTTGGCATGGGCCCACTGTGTACGTTGCCTGCCCCGCCCATGCTCATGCTGCCCGACAGGAGCGGCAGCGACGTGGGTGTGGCAGATTTGGGGGGAAGCATTGCTTGAGCGCAAGGGTTGAGCAGGTCTTCCTCCATGGCTGTGGCGCCCTGCAGCCGCGCGCAAGCGTGCGCGCAGGCAAGGCAGGGGCGGTCGCGGCGCAGCTGCAGGAGGGGGTTGCGCAGGCAAAATGTGCAGGCAAGCACTGGCGGGCGCCCAAACAATGAGCAACATCTCCTGAGAGGGCGAGCGCGCGACGTTGCGCTTTGCACCTCTGCACATGCACGCGCACACACATACACGCACACATGCAAACACACACACATGGATGCACACATAGACACGCCTGCCACACACGCACAAGCTGCTGCATCCCACCCAACACACCAACACACACACGCCCGCACGCACCATGAGGCCCCCCGTGAAGCCAGCCTCCGCTATCAAAAAGTCCTCCACGCTCTGGTCTGGGTTCGCTAGCGGCGCCGGCGCCGGAGACTGGCTGCCCAGCTTCTGCACTGCAGCGCCGCCAGGGGCCGTGTGAGCAGTAGCCCCAGCGGGGCCCAACGGCTTGTACAGGCTGGGGGGCGCCAAGCTCTCGTCCACGCCCAGGTTGGGGATGCCGCCACCGCTGCTGGGGCGGCCGCCCAGCGCAGGTGCGGGGAGCGGGTGGTGCGGGGCAGCGAAGGGCGGCATGGCATGCAGGCTGGAGCGCAGCGGCTCGGCGGCAGGGTGCGCGCAGCCCAGGTCAGTTTGGCTGGACCTGAGGCTGGAGGGGTGCAAGTGCGCGTGGTGCGCGTCCACCGCTGCCAGCGGCCCGTGGCCAAGGGGGCCAGACGCGTTGGTGTTGCTGGTGCTGTGCACGCTGCTGTCTCCATGGGCGCCGGCAGCGTTGTTGCCATGGTGGCTGGTGTCGCGGGAGCCGGGCATGCCAAAGCGCTCCATCATGGCCGCCAGGCTCTGGTAGCTGCTTGCGCTGCCCAAGGCCTGTGCGTGGGCCAGGCAGGAAGGGGAGGGGGAAGTGCTCAGGAACGTGCTCAGGACCTGCCACTCGCGCACGCGCACAAACTCATTTGCCGAGTGCCTGTGCTCTCACACACATGCGCGCACGCATGCACCCATGCATGCATGCACGCACACGTGCGCACAAACGTGCACAAGCACAATCACACGCGCATGTGCTGCGCACGCGCACCGTGGTATCCACAGACGTGGCCCCGCCGTGCACTGAGGGGTTGCAGCTGCTGTTGCCCTGGTTCATGGGGCAGGGCGGCTGCACACCAAAAAAGGCCATGCCTCCGTGGGCCGAGCTTTGGTTGGAATGGCAGTGCGGGTGGCGCATCGCGTACATTTGTTGCTGCTGCTGGGGGCTGGGGAGGGAGGTGGGCTGCTGTGGCTGCTGTGGCTGCTGCTGCTGCTGCTGCTGCTGCATGTTGTGCACCTGCTGTTCCTGGATGGTCTGCATGGAGAACACTGAGGTGGGGAAGGGCTGGCTCATGCTGTGCGGCTGCTGCTGCTGCGGCTGCTGCAGCTGTGGCTGTGCCTGCGGCACCTGCGGCTGGGTCAGGCTGGGCTGCTTGTGCAGGAACTGCTGCTGCACCTGCGCCTGCAGCAGTGCCTGCGGTTGCTCCATGCCCGAGCTGCTCAGCACGCGCAGCCGGCTGCCGTTGTGCTGCGTCTCCTCCTGGGCAACTTCAGCGGCCAGCGTGCCCGGCGTGTAGCTGTTTGAGTTGGAGTGCATCGCCTGTGCTGCGTCGTCGGACAACGTGTCAGGCTGAGAGATGGACATCGTGTGGTTGGGCAGCAGGGGGTGCTTGTTGCTCGGCATCCTGTGCAGGCATGACGCCGACTCGCTCTGCAGGCACGGCAGGGCAGGGCAGGGGAGGCGTGGACGGCCAACAGCGGTCAAGGGAGCGGACAGGGTCACCTGTTCCTGCTGCCCCTGGGTCACCTGCTCCTGCTGCACCTGGACAAGAGCGCCCACCCCAGCCAGGTGTGCCGCCATGCACACCTCCAGGGAGACTCCCAAGACATGCACACGGAGCGGAGGGGGCCGCACGTACATATGTGCACGCACACAATTATGGAACACGCCACACCGTGCATGCATCTGCGTACGTTTGAAGCAAATCCCATCCCATGGCCTGCGACCTTACTCCTCCCCAGAAGCAGGCACGCGCACCTTGAAGGGGGGCAGCCCGGAGTCCAGCGTGGACGCCGTGGCGGGCTGCATGGGAAGCGTCCACGAGGACTCTCCCACCACATCCAGGGCCAGGCAGGGGTCGGTGTTGGGACTGGATGAGCACTCGCCGCCACCTTGCGAGGTTACCCTTCCCGCTGCCAAGGCCTGCGGTGTGCACAGGGGGGTGCGGCGGCACAATGGGCGGGGTGTTCCTCCAGCAGGGGCGCAGCAACGCAGCAACGACCATGCGGCACTGGTCCAGGCGGGAAACCCCATGCGGCAGGGCCCAGCCGGGCTGCCCAAGCTGGGTGCTCTCCATCTAGCGGGCAGTATGGGTCCACCCTGCCCCATGGAGATGGAGGGATGGTGGTCTCAGCTGCTTGATGTTCTTTAAGCACTCAATTTCTGGGCCGGGTCCTAGAGCATGCGTTGCGAGTGGGCAACGGACAAAGGCCCCACGCGGACGCACATGTTCCAGCACCTGCTTTGGCTGGCCAGGTCCCAGCGCACCAGCAGCCATGCCTCTCTCTGGAAGGGATCCTGACCAATTTGCTGTCTGCATGCTCACCTCTTGGTATGCCCACGTTGGCGCTTCCATGTACGGCACCCGCACATGGCGCTGCGCAATCTGTGGGCAGACAAGGGCAAGCAAGGCGCATGAAAATTAACCAGAGTAAGGTTCCTCAAAGCTCCGCACTGGATGGGTAAATGCACTACCAAGCGAGGACGAGCGTGCATGCTCAAGCGTGAGGTAATACTGCTTGTTGCATGTGATGCTCGAGTGCAGAAGGAGCACAAGAGGGGCGGCATTGATGGGTGCATGCTCTTGCACAGTTTGAGCATGTGCGCACTCAGTGACATGGAGTTGAGTTTGTGACAAACATGACCCACAGAGTGTGCAGCACATATCCCTCCCTAAACAAGCAAGCCACGATGACTCTTCCTCCCAGGTTGCAGGAGTCTTTCCTGCACGAGTCTTGCACGTACAGGCCTACGCCCACTTAAGGATGCAATAGGTTTTCCTTCTCTGGACCTGTTGACCAACGCAGACAGGGGCCACATTTGTGCAGGGAAGAGGCCCGCCTTCTCTACCACGCAAAGCTCACTCGCTATGACAGGTTGTGGTCTTGTCAGAACTCGTCCACATCCCCACAAGACATGTTTTTGCAAGCAAGAAAGCATGCTATCCAGCCAGCCCACAAGACTGCCTCAGAGTCTGCAGCTGCGGGGAGGCAGGAGCCTTAACCATGGGGTTTCTGACTGCCTGTACAGGTCAGTTCCGCCTGCTCTTGATTTGGATCCGGAGTATCTCGTTCCTACAATCCCCGGCACCCCACACGGCACAACCAGCAGCAAGTCACCGCGCTGGCCGGAGCCTGCAAGTCCCCGAGACTGTCCCCGCCCTGTTGCGCTGGCAGTCAATCGGGGAAGTGGGATGGGGTTGCCAGCGAGCACCTCACCTTGTTCTTGTGCACCTCGTCATTGCAGGAACTGCATAGGAACACACCTGCGACAGGAGGGGCGCAAGCGGCAGGGGCGCCGTTATTACGAGCGTCCACTCGTCAGGCTTGCTTGCCTCATGAAGATGACCCGCGCGGGTCAGCGAGCACCAGCTCACATTACCCACCATCATTCATGCAGAAGACGACGGATGCATTGGGCAGGCCTGGCTGGGCAGGCTGGACGCAGTGCTCACACAGCGGCACAAGGCTGCCGGGGAGACCTCGCCCAAATGCTGTCGCCATCACGTTCACGGCTGGTGCATTAATGCTGTTATGATATCGCGCAGTCCTGTCACCGCGCAGTCCTGTCACCGTGCCTTGTCCGTCTAATACTGACAATCACTCATGCTATTTGACATAACGCAAGACAGCGCGCATTGCATCGTTTTTCTTATGATTGTGCCATTGGTTCGTTTCAATGTGATCCGTAGGGCAATGACCAAATACGTGCCACACCCCACCTACTTTCTGATTTTTTCACCATTCACTTTATTTGATTATTTTTTCTAAACCATTAGTTTCTAGATATCACGACGAGTCTAAGGTCAAAGAGTCCAGATGAACATCCTTTGCATTCACTTTGTGCCTGGGCATCAATTGGTGTTCTGACATTTTTTATTTGTCTATATGCCCTTGAAAGCGAGCAAGGGCTAAGTTTCCCTGCATTGGCATGACAGGTATCTGTTATTGCACTTGCGCGCACACACACACACACACACACACACACACACACACACACACACACTCGTG
>LFCJ01003843.1_pt1 | contig 11012 bp, 7 predicted proteins | sample 643141 | NCBI WGS metagenome assembly LFCJ01 (sample SAMN03766243, study PRJNA286221) | soda lake metagenome | biome: soda lake; feature: Kulunda steppe; material: water; isolation source: sample B1-Br-g2 brine of Lake Bitter-1 | place: Russia: Kulunda steppe | collected 2010-07 | reverse complement strand
TCGTGGTCGTCGCCACCGGTCAGTACGTAGCGTTCGGTCCCGTCGAGCGATTCGAACGTGACGTTTACCCGGTTGACAGCGATGTCCTCGCCGTCGGCCGACCGGAGACCGAGCTCATCGATGAGTTCGTCGCTTCCGTGCTCGTAGTCGTCGAACTCCGAGACGTTCAGGTGGTTTGGCTCCTCTTCGGAGAGATCGTCGACGATCGTCGCCGCGATCCGGTCGGCCTGTGCAGTTTCCCCGGCCCCGACGTCGGTGGTAAACGGCGTCAAAAGCGTCGGGACGTACGAGAAGACGAAGGCCATCGCGAGCAGGAAGATGCCGATGCCGACGGCGAAGTCCTGGGTGGTCTGGCCGCGATCGCCGAGCGAAACCGACACCGTCCGGGTTCGTTTCCCACGCATGTCAGGCCACCAGTATCCAGACGGCCAGCGAGACGGTTACCAGCACGATCACGTACTTCAGCCCGCTGAGCAGGTCGGCATCACGGATGTAGCCGGCGATAAACCCCGAGATGATCGCCTGCAAGGTCACTGCGTGGAAGAAAAGCAACGAGAGCAGGTTCGTGTCGACGGCTTCGCTGAAGTCCCCGCCACCGCCGGCACCCGCCGCACCCGCCTCGTCGAGGTCACCGCCACCGTTCGACTCGAGGCCGGCCATCGTATCGATAAACTGCGTCTGGAGGATCGCGATCACGGCGAGCATCGTCATGAACGTCATGATGATGATGACGACCTGCATCCGGGTCCGGGACTTGCGGTCGCGTTCGATGTCGTCGTGGTTCTCACTCGAGCGGGCGGCCGTCCGGAGGACGTCCGTGATCTCGTTGGAGGCTTCCTGTGCCGTGGCGATGAGTTTGACCGTCCGGGCCAACCGGGGAATGTGGTACTTGTTGTTGAACTCGACCATCGCCTCTTTCAGGCTCATCCCGTAGGCGACTTTCGTGTGCATCATCTCGAACTCCCGGGCGAGTTTGCCACCCGTCGTCTCCGCGACCGACTGGAGGGACTCGAGGAGGGTCAAGCCGGTGTCGTTCGCACTCGAGAGCTTCCGGAGGTCTTCGGAAAGCGTCGCGATGACTTTCTTCCTGTGGCGGACGTTCCACTCGAAGAAGATCGCGAGTGGGACCAGTATCATGTAGACGGGGACGTATATGTAGAGGAACGTCCCCCAGACTGGGTTGTCGACGAGCCCGTCCCACGACCGGGGTGCAGAGCCGTTGATCATTGCCGTTGCGACGACGACGAGCGCCGCCGGAACGGTAAGCGCGAGCGTGTAAAGCGGGTTGTCCCGAAAGAAGACGTGCGGACGCCGGAGCACCCGGACCGTCTCCTGGGTCCCCTCTCGGTTTTTGATCCGGTCGAAGACGCTGTACTCGCCGGTGAACTGTTCGACGAGTCCGAGGTCGAGCAGTCCCCGGTTCTGTTGGCTCTCGATACGGCGATCGCCACCCCCGGAACTGAGGTAGCCGTCGCCCGGTTCGTCGTGTTTGACCGTCGAGACGAGAACCAGGAATCCGGCTCCAGTCAACGGCATCAAGCCGTAGATGACCATGTAGATCATCGTGTTCGAGACGTCCGCGTCCGGGACCATCTGCATGATCACCATGATGATGATCAAAAGAAGCGGGAACAGAGACAGGGTCATGTACATCTCCCCGAACAGCTCGAGGGTCTCGAGGGTCCGCTCTTGTTCCTGTTTTGCCGTCCGCATGTGCTTTTCTTTCTTGTCGCTGAGGAAACTCTCCATGTCCCCGCCGCTGTTTACGATCGAGAGCATGTCGGTGAGAAACTGGGAGAGTTCGTCACTCGGCGTCTCCATCGCCTGCTTTTGGATCGCCGTCCGGTAGTCGATGTCGAAGTATTCGGTCTCCTGGACGATCGTCTTGAACTCGTAGGCGACCTCACCGTAGGTGTCCTCGGCGTCGGCCATCGCCTCTAGGATCTCGAGTTGGTTCAGGCCGCCGACCGACAGCGCGTACATAAACGACACCGAGTCGGTGAGCAACATGTTGATCTCGCGTTTGCGAGCCGACGCCCGTGAGTAGGGGATCGTAACCAGTAGTCCGAAACCGAACAGAAAGCCGATCACGCCGAAGACGAGTCCGGTTACGAGGACCAGGAGGGGGATCCGAACTACCTCTATGATCTGAACGACGGTCTCGTTGGGGACCGGCATCCCGACGAAGGTGTCGACAGCCACCAGACCGGTTGCGAAGATCCCATAGCCGAGCAACAGCCCGAGCAGCCACAGGAAAAGACCGCTGATGCAACCGACGCCGAGTGACCGGGAGAGATAGATCTCGACGGTATCGGTCATCCGGGCCTGTGCGAGTTTGCGTTCGACGTCGCTGACGAACCCGCTGTCGTCGTCGAACAGCCGATCGTAAAGCGGGTAAAACGCCTCTCCGAGCGCGTCCGACCCGCTCCCGACGCCGCCACCGGTGTCACCGCCCACGTCGAGGCTCATTCGTCGTCCTCCCCGGTCATCGATCGATCGACGCTCTCGAACTCCCAGTCGTCGAACGGGGACGGCTCGGCGTCATCGAACAGTCCGCCGCCGTCGTCGTCCCCGTCGTCGTCGAAAACCGACTCCGAGATCTCACCGAAGATCGACTCGGGTTCTCCGCTCGAGGGAGTGTCGGAGTCCGTCGCCGGCGATTCAGTCCCGTCGTCGTCTTCCGGTTCGACGGCAGGCTCGTCACCGTCGTCGAAAGCCGACCCGTCTCCGGACGGGTCGTCCATCGAGTCGTCCCCGGCGAAGATCGAACCGAAGTCCTGGTCGGCAAACAGTTCGTCGACCTCCGACGATCCCTCCTCGGGGTCCGTCTCGCTTTCCTCTACGGTCTCGAGTTCCTCGAGCGTGGCACCCATGTCCTCGAACAGACTCTCGATGCTGTCCTCCGAGTCGTCACGCGAGGGGGACTGTGATGACGCGAGCGCTTCCCCGTCGGTCGAACCGGACGACGTCCCGACCCCATCGTCGACACCGGCCTCTCGGTCGGGTTCCGACGGCTGTGGGGACGAGGGCGCGGCGCTCGTGCCCTCCTCGGTCGGAGTGGCCTCCGACGGTGGGGCCGTGAGTTCCGGTCGATCGGCGTCGGTCGCCGAGGCGGGTTGAGACCGTGTGGCCCCACCGCTGCTTGCTTTGGCACCCGCCTCACCACCGGCCGGTGCCCCGTCTTCGATGTCGAACCCACCCTCGTCATCGAGCCACGACGGTTCGTCGGTCGGTTCGGCATCGAACGGTGAGTCGACCGTCCCGTCGCCGAGTTCCCACTCCGACTCGTCGGTGCTCTCGTCTAGGTCTCCGCCGAAGTCGAACTCCTCCGCGTCCGCCCTGTCGACCTCGATCTGGTCGGCCTCCTCGACGTCCTCGAGCGCACTCGAGAGCCCACTTGGCACCTCTCCCCGGTACTCTTCGAACAGCGATTCCTCGGCACGTTCTAGGATGTCGACCGAGAGGTTGTACGTCTCGTCGGTCGCATCGGGCCGGGGAACGAGTTCCTCTTTCTCCTGGTCGACGTCGATCAGGACGCTCTCCATCTCCCGGAGGTCCTCGAGGCTCGCCTCGAGGCCGCCGTTGGCGATGAGCGTGAGGATCGTGTCGGGATCGTTGATAAACGCCTGGACGGTCGCGGCGACCTCCGCGTAGGTGTTCAGGCCGTTTTTGATCAGGTACGCGAGGATCACCTCGCGTTTGAACAGTTCCTCCTCGAGGTGTTCTTGTGTCCAGCCACGATCGAACTTGATCGCATCTAGGGTGTTCGAATCCCCCATTTTGAGGTACTCGTCGGTCTCCGCTTGCCACTGGTAGACGTCCTGGACGTTGATCTCGTCGTTTTCGGCCTCGTAGTGGTTGATCTCCGTTAAGGACTTGTTCCGGCGGACCTTCCGTCCCTGGACGCGAGTCTGTGTCTGGATCGAGACCAGATCCAGCGCGGTGAACATCGTCTTCGAGACGTTGATCGGGTCCGTCGTAAACCGCTTGAGCACCTCGTCGACGGAGTCGGCGTGGAACGTCGTGTAGGTCGTGTGTCCCGTCGACATGACCTGGAACAGCGTCCGCCCTTCCTCACCACGGATCTCACCCATGACGATGTAGTCGGGACGCTGGCGCAGTGCGGCCTCGAGCAAGTCGAACTCGTCGACGTCCCCCTGGTCGTCGTCGGAGAAAGACGGACGGGTCACCGAGGCGATCCAGTTTCGCTGGGGGAGTTCGACCTCGCGGGTGTCCTCGATGGAGACGATCTTGGTGTTACTCGGGATAAACAGCGAGACGGCGTTCAGACTCGTCGTCTTCCCGGATGCCGTCCCCCCGGCGAAGATCAGGCTCTTGTGGTTCTCGATACACAGCCAGAGGAAGGCCATCTCGTCGAGGCTGAACGTGTTCCAGTTGATGAGGTCGACCGGCGTGAAGGGGACGTCCTTGAACTGGCGGATGGTGTAGTTCGTTCCGTGGTCGGAGACTTCCGTCCCGAGGGTCAACTGGGCGCGCGAACCGTCGGGGAGGGTCGCGTCGACCTGGGGGAGCCGTTTGCTGATACCCTTCCCCGACCGCTGGGCGAGTTTGACGACGAAGTCGTCCAGTTCCTCCTCGCCGTGATAGACGTTCGAGATGATCTGTTCGTACTCCGAGTGGTAGACGAACACGGGGGAGTTGTACCCGTCACAGGAGATGTCCTCGACGTTGATGTCGTGTTTGATACCGTCGATGCGTTCGTAGCCGATGAAGTTCCGTTGTAGCAAGTAGAGCAGTTTCTCCACCTGGTACTCGTTTAGCGTGTCCGAATCCTCCGCGAGCAAGACCGGTTCGGGACGGGCGGCGATCCCCTCGAGGCCTCCCGGTTCCCGTTCGCTCTCCTCGTCGTCGAGCAGCGTCCGTACCGTCTCGATGATACCGGCTTTGGCACTCCCACTTCCCTTCTCGAAGAGGTCATACCGCTCGAGGAGGCGTCGGGCTTCCTCCTCTATGACCCCGCGTTTGCCGTCTTCGTCGTGGTGTTTGACGTCGTCGTCCGTGTACTTGATCGCCGTGCGGAGTTTTCCCGAGAGGAACTCCTGGACTTCCCGTTCGATCTCCGTCCGGTAGGGCTCGACCAGGTAGTACTTTTTCTCGTTTTCCTTCTGGGAGTGGAAGATGACGACGAACGCGTAGGGTTTGTTCACCCAGTAGCGTTCGACCTCGTTGAAGTGTCGCTTTTTCGCCATCGGGACGGCCTTCTCCAGATCGTACCGGTTGGCGACGGTCGTATGACCGTCCTCCGTCGAGAAGAAGTCGTCCTCGTCCAGATCCTCCTGGACGTTTACCGTCCGTTCCTCGACGATGTCGTCGAGGGCCATCGCGGCGTCGTCACCGGTACTGAGCAGTCTTTCGATCTCCTCGGGATCGAAGCCGAGGGCCCCTTCCTGGTCGAATCGGTCGATCGAACCGTCGCTTTTCCGTGGTCGCGCCCCGTCCTCGTCGTAGTAGTACTCCCACTTGTAGTGTTCCCAGGTGTAGACGTCCTTTTTTACCGGCGTCGTCTCGGGGTCGACGTACTCGAGGAACCGCCCCCAGAGGAGTTTCGCGTTCGGTGTGAAGACATCGGTGATCAGTTCCGGGAGGTCGTCGGGGTGGTAGCCGAGGTACTCCTCGGGGTCGAACTCGACTTTCTCCCAGTCGTCACCCGAGGGAACCGTCGGCCCGACGTCCTCGTCCGTGTCGAGTCCGAGCTGGTCGTCGGGGACGTCCTCTTGCTCGTCGGGGTAGAGGACGGAGACTTCGTCGCCGTACCCGTACTCCTCCATGAAATCCGCCCAGGTGTACTCGCCGACGCGGACTGCGGGTGGGTCCTGGTGGTCCTCCGGCGCCCCCTCCTCGTTCTCTGTGGTCCGGTCCCCGGCGTTCGGCGTCCCCGCCTTGGGTTCTGGTTCGGACGCCCGCTCCCCGGAGCCGGCGGAGTCGTCCCCGCCGGACTCGAGTTTCGGCGTCTCCGAGTCACCCACGCCGGACTCCTCGGACTCGGATTCGGCGTCTGACGGGTCCCCCTCGGTGAGTTCCGGAGTGTCGGGACCGTCAGCGTCATCAATAGCCATTGAGTTCAATCAATCTCTCATCGTTCAAAAAATTCATCCGCCCGTTACCAGTTCTGATAATTTCGGCCGTCATCGTTATCACCCGCCGTCACTATATCGGACCCCGACCCCGCCGTAGGCGCTCGAGCACGGCGCGTCGTTCACGACTCGAATGTTTTCCGTCTACTACATCAGTTTATCCCTGTATATTCCGTGATGTAATCGTGAGACCCGACCGCGACGGACACGTCCCACCCGCCACGAGCGAACCCGTCAGAGTGAGCGAAGTAAGGCGGGGTTTTGACACCCCTCGAGTCCGTACCACCACTATGAGCGTCACCGGCCTGTGTCAGATCTGTGAGTCCCGGACGGTGGTCGAGCAGTGTGACAACTGTGGGACCCTCGCCTGTGAACAACATTACGAACGACGTCTCGGCCTCTGTGTGGACTGTGCCGCGACGACACAGCCGGGACGTGACAGAGACGGGACGGACATCCATCGATTCCGATGACCTCGATACGTGATCTCTTGGGCGAGTCCCTGGCCGTCGGCGAACGCTTCTCGCTCGAACTCGAGGCCGAAGACGGCCTGCTCGTCGCCGACCATCCATACGACGCCAGCCCGATGGACGTCGCCGTCGTCGAGGGGGTAGAGAACCTCGAGGAACGGCCACCGGAGAGGCCCGTCGAGGTCGAGATCGTCGGCCGGGTAGTCGAGGGACGGATCGCCGGGAGGGTAGTCGGTGGACCCGGAGGTGACTGATACTTTCGGACGGAACTGTGTGAAAACCCTCGCCACCCCGTCCCGCCGGGGATCTCTCATGACTTCCGTCCAACAGTATGAGCGGTCGTTTTCGGTTTCGATACGTTCCTCGAACCGGGGAACGACCGACGTACATAAACCGATCCGGTCCTCCGGTTCCGTCATGCACGCGCCCGTGCCGGATCACGACCCCGGGAAACTGCTCGAGGACGCCGAGACGTTCATCCGGCAGTGTTACACCGAACTCGATCGCGAGGACGAAATCGAAGGACGGCTCGCCGAGATCGAGACGGAGATCGCGCAGACGGGCCACTACGACCACACCGACGACGAACTCGCCCACGGCGCGCGGATGGCCTGGCGCAACAGCAACCGGTGTATCGGGCGGCTGTTCTGGGAGTCCCTGCACGTCCTCGACGCCCGTGATCGCTCGAGTGCCCAGGACGTCTACGAGGGACTGTGTGAACACCTCGAGTACGCGACCAACGGCGGGGACATCCGGCCGACGATCACGATCTTCAAGCCGATGGTCCGGGGCGAACGGCAGGTCCGAATCTGGAACTACCAGCTGATCCGCTACGCCGGCTACGAGACCGACGACGGCGTCGTCGGCGATCCGGACTCACTCGAGTTCACCGAGTACTGTCGCTCGCGTGGCTGGGAGGGTGAAAGGACCGACTACGACGTCCTCCCGCTTGCCATCGAAACCCGTGAGGGGGAGCCACAACTGTTCGAGGTTCCCGAGGACCTCGTCCTCGAGGTCCGAATCTCCCATCCCGACCACGTCTGGTTCGACGACCTCGGGTTGCAGTGGTACGCCGTTCCCGTCGTCTCGAACATGCGTCTTTCGCTCGGTGGAATCCAGTACACCGCGGCTCCGTTCAACGGTTGGTACATGGCGACGGAAATCGCCGCACGGAACTTCGCCGACGGGGACCGTTATGACAAGCTGTCAGAGGTCGCCGATGGGCTCGGGCTGGACACGACCCGGAACCGCGACCTCTGGAAGGACGAGGCGCTGGTCGAGTTGAACCGGGCGGTTCTCCACTCCTTCGAGCGCGACGGGGTGAAAATCGTCGACCACCACACGGCTGCCGAGCAGTTCGGGGCGTTCGAACGCCGCGAGGAGGCCGCGGGTCGGGACGTTACGGGCGACCGGTCCTGGCTTCTCCCGCCGATGTCGTCGGCGACGACTCACATTTTCCACAAAACGTACGACAACCGGATCGAGACGCCAAACTTCTTCTATCAGGCGTCTCCGTACGAAGAGTGACCTGCTCGTCCGGGACAACGAAACGCTTCCCATCGTTTCCACTGTACGTGGGAACACGCCGAGAGTGAACCGCCTCGGGGTCAAGCCTCGAGGCACTCGCCCCGTTCCGCCTGTAGATCCGAAAGGACGCATCGTCCTGCGAAAAGAGGTGTGCCAACGGCTGGATCTCGAGTCAGGAACCGAAGTCGAGGTCCGCGAGGAAGACGGGAAAGCGACCACCGAAGAGATCGACGCGGTGATCCCGTAGTCCGCGCTCGTCGGTGCCTACCACGTCCTCTCGTCGTACTACGGGTTTTCACAGAACGGGCGTCCGAACTCATGCAGAACCTCACGACATGCGCCGGCCGGGAATTGAACCCGGGCTATGAGCTTGGGAAGCTCATGTCCTACCACTAGACCACCGGCGCTCTCCGGCTCTGGCCGTCGGGCAAGCGCCCTCGATTGGGAGTATCCAGTCGAGCCACTTGAACGTAGCGCTGCACAGTCCCGTCCGGTGTGTCAGTTATTCGAACTCAGGGGAGGATATTTGCCCGTCCCCGTAGAACGCTCAGGCGATGATCGACGTTCGATTCTCCCACGAGGAACTGGAACGACGACGTGAGCACATAACGGAGTTCATCCGGGAACGGGTCGAGACCGCACAGACCGAAGGTGTCGTCCTCGGACTCTCGGGTGGGATCGACAGTACGCTCACCGCGTCCCTCGCCGTGGAGGCACTCGGTGCCGAAAACGTCCACGGGCTCGTCCTCCCCGCTCGAGCCAGCAGCGACCAGAACATGAGCGACGCCGAGCGGGTCGCCACCGAACTCGGGATTTCCTTCGACGTCATCGAGATCGAACCGGTGATCGACACCTTGCTCGAGGCCTATCCGGAAGCCGAAGGCGACCACGTCGCCGTCGGAAACGCCCGCGCGCGCGTCAGAGCGGTACTCAACTACCTCGTGGCGAACCACGAGGATCGACTCGTACTCGGTACCGGCAACCGTAGCGAGGCCGCCGTAGGCTACTTCACGAAGTACGGCGACGGTGCGGTCGACTGTCATCCGATCGGGAACCTCTACAAGGCACAGGTCCGCCAGCTGGCCACCCACGTCGGCGTCCCCGACGGTCTCGTCGAGAAGACGCCCACGGCCGAACTGTGGGACGACCAGACCGACGAGTCGGAGATGGGCGTCGACTACGACACCCTCGATTCGATCCTCGTGGTCCACATCGACGGCTCGCTGTCGGTAACTGCGACGGCCCGCCACCTCGGGACCGACGAGGAGACCGTCAGACAGGTCCGGGAGATGTACGAGGCGAGCGAACACAAGCGAACCGCCCCGCCAGCGCCCGACCCCCTCGAGGACTAGCCGGAAAGCGAGACCAGTTCCTCGGCGTGAGCCTCCACGAGGTCGCCGAAGGCCTCGGCCTCGAGTCGCTCCTGGCGCTTTCGGTCGCCGTCGTCCCGGAGCCGTCGTTTGAGCACCTCGAGGGCGTCGGCTTCGTTACCGGCAATCTCCACGGCGACCGACCGCGGATCGGGTTCGATCCGCGAAATGAGTCCCATCCCCAGGGCGCACTCGGCGTCTACGACCCGTCCCGACAGCGCGAACTCCAGGGCGTCCCCGTCCCCCAATACCTGTGGCAGACGGACGGTCCCACCCCAGGCTCCGAACAGGCCGAACGTGACGCCGGGCTCGCCGAAGGTCGCCTCGAGGGTCCCCACCCGGACGTCACAGGCGAGTGCGAGCTCGAGGCCGCCCCCGCGTGCCGGGCCGTCGATCCCCGCAACCACGACCGACGACGACTCCTCGAACGCCCGGGCGACGTCCTGTCCCTTGCGGGCGAACGCCTCCGCGTCCTCGGCGTCGAGTCCGGCGACGACGTCGAGGTCGGCACCCGCACAGAAGGCCTCGCCGGCGCCTTCGAGGTAGATAACGGGCCTCTCGGCGTCGACGATGGCGGCCTCGAGGTCCTCGAGTCCCTGCCAGGTGAGAGCGTTCCGGGCGGCCGGCCGGTCGATGGTAACGGTACGGATCCGATCGCTGTCGGTGACGTCGATCATGACGGTGAATCAGAGGGCGTTTCCAAAGGTCTTTGCGTACCCCGCCGTAAGCCCAAGATGATGGACAGGGCCGACAGTTGTCGGCGCGCCGCCCGCGACGCCGTCGCGGACGTCGAGCCGCCCCGGTTGTACGACGTTATCCGAGACATCCTCCAGACGGCATCGATGACGCCGGGCGTACTCACACTCGAAACTGCCGTCGCGACCGATCCCGACGCCGACCTGACGGGGGTTACCCACCGTGCGGCGGGCGTCCAGCTCATCTACGAGGGGCTTCGCCTCACCCGAACGCTCGCCGGGGATCCACCCTGGGAACGGGACGGTGACCACGACGCGGACCTCGAGATTCTGGCCGCCGACATCCTCGTCGCCCGGGGGTTTTATCTGCTCGCTCGAACCGACGCCGCCGGCAAGGCCGTCCGAACGGTCCAGTCGTTCGGGCGAGACCAGACACTCCGCCAGGAGGCCGACGCGGACTCCGAGGCCACCCGGTTCGACGGGAACCTCGAGTGTGACGTACTGGAGCTGGCGGTCGTCACCGGTGCCACCGCGTCCGGATCGACGCCGACACCGGAGCTGCTCGCGGTCGCGACCGACGTCGCGACCAACGTGGGTGCCGGATTTCCGCCCGCAGCGGAGTGTCTGCCCGACCTCGAGGGGCCGGAGACGGACGTTCCCGGTGGCGAGACCGTCCGGACGGATCGAGCGACCTCTATGAGCGATCCGTGATGTCAGGTCACCCCACGCCGGATGGCGAATCGAAACCCATAAAGACGACAGCCGGCAACTGGGAGATGCGCGCCTGGGTAGCTTAGCGGTAAAGCGCGTCCTTGGTAAGGACGAGAGCCCGGGTTCAAATCCCGGCCTAGGCTT
>LFCJ01003841.1_pt1 | contig 11013 bp, 13 predicted proteins | sample 643141 | NCBI WGS metagenome assembly LFCJ01 (sample SAMN03766243, study PRJNA286221) | soda lake metagenome | biome: soda lake; feature: Kulunda steppe; material: water; isolation source: sample B1-Br-g2 brine of Lake Bitter-1 | place: Russia: Kulunda steppe | collected 2010-07 | reverse complement strand
ACATTCGAGTTTGATGACGAAATTCGGGCTGGCGGGGGGAGATCCGGCGTATATAGCGCCTGGAATATAGCGCAATATAGCGCTATATCGCTATATATCGCTATATAGCGCTATATATTTTTCCATACAGCGCTATACGCCGACCCCTAATTATATTATGTTACCCACATATCATATGATTTCATGAGATATATCATATCATTAGTATTTATCAATATCAGGAATAAAAGATTCAAACCCAGCCTGTGCACTCTGGGTTTTTTGTACCCAAGGAATTGATTGGTGGATACCCTGCAAGGATTTATTGAGCAGAAAGATGTCAAGTGTGGCCAGTAGTTTACACAAAAAAATAGATGCGATTTGAGCTGCCGTTTGTACAATGATTAAGGCCTTACAAAGGCTGCCAAACAAAGAAAAAGAAAGCGAGACGGAGGTTGCTGCTGTTGCTGCTCAGACCACCATTTTAGCTACCGTTTCAAGCTGCACCCCATCTGAGCCCTGCAGCTAGGCTTAAACCCTTACTCTTGCCAAATGCGCGCCAGAAGGGGTTGTCCATTTTGTTGAATGAGATCTCAGCATCAATGGCAAAGCGCATGAGCTCCTTTTGGCAGTCTTGCTGCTGCTTGGATGTTGGAATATAAGGTGCAACAGGCAGCTGTCGTCCGTTGCGCTTTTGTGGTGGCCCACCTGCTCCAGAGCCCTCCTAATCCATCATCATGTCCTCCTCAGGTCAAGCTAGGACCCTAAACCGCTGATAATGCTGCTTGATTGACTGGGATGGGTTGCTGGGGCCGATTGCAACGTTGCACTTAAGAGCACAAGGCTTGTGATGCAGGTCTGTGAAGACAGCATCATACCCTGCAATGGTCTTACTGCTTGTAGTCTTCAGCCGCGACTTGAGCTCCAGCAGGGTGTTGCGGACCGCCAGGAGTTTCTGTCAATACTTGCCATCAGCACCTTGCTTTATCCGAAATAGCTTTCCCACCATTTGTTTAAGTTATGCTGGCAGTGTGCCATTTGAACACCTGAAAATGTCATATTATGCGGGGGCCACATAATATGATACATAATATGATATCATTACTTTTGGTATAATATCAGAGGAGGTTATCTGAGGCCCAAAGTGGGGATGGTTTTGGCATGCACCCAGGGCATGGTCTCCGCGACAAGCTAATTTCAAGCTCAGCGTCCAAATGTACCCTTGCTTACAAGGCCTCCAAAGCACTTGAGATTGAGAATAGCCAGTCACGTAGTTCCTGCATAATCTTCTGAGGCGTGAACCCTACCTTTCACACAGCACCAAACTACACGACTTTTGGTGTTTTGGTGTTCTTGTAATAAACAAGCATTCTTGCAACAGCATTGGAGTTAGAGAACCAACGGTTGGCAAAATGTGCCTAATGGGTCATCCACCTTATTAAAAATGCAGCAAATGGTGCCAAAATGGGTCAAAACCGACCCCCTCCAAACCTGGGTTTCAATATCCAATATCAATAAGCACCATAACAGAAGTCTCCTGGTGAGGTTCTTGTGGTAAAAGAGCTCTGATGGGCTGGTGGTGAGGGCGCATGTGCGCTATTTATGCCAAAATATGCCAAAAACAGAAGCTGAGTACCCACACAGGCCACCAGGGTCGTCTTCTTCACCCCCAAAATTTGCCAGCGGCCTGATTATAAAAAATAAGTTTACGTCAAAACACGGGCATGCCCAGACTTTTGGTCAGATAACCCCACTGGTATCATATCTGGTATCATATACCAAGAATATGATGAGGGTGCCACGCACCCTAGTTATGAAGTAAACGTAACGATTGAAAAACAAATTATATGCTTAAGAACCTCCCATCTATGCACATTAACATTTCAGTCAGGCAAGCTTATTAACGGTACCCATACTGGCTTGATCTTGTGAGCCCTTAATCTTGCGAGGATCCAATAAAATAACAGTGCATTTGCGAGTATAACAGTGTTGCCAGGCTCCAGGTATTAAGCCATTTATCGCAAAATTCAATTAGTCGTTCCATTCATCAAAAGCTCACTCCCCCTTCTCTGTTTCAAATCTGAGGACTCTGATGCGTCAAAGTCATTAGGCTTTGTGCCCAGGCATTATTGCTGCATTTCCCTGGAGCCAGAGCCGCTTCCCACCCCTTCCAAACCGCTCTGACATGCTAAATGTGCTAAGAACCTTTTCCCAGTCACTCCATTGCTTAAGCTTGGGTAATGTTGAGGTCCACAGCTGCATATGCACATGCTCTCTGTCTCCCACCTCCAACCTGCGCCAAACCCCTTGGCTGCTTGTCCCATTCAGCATTTTTTCTGCCTCTGGGTTTGTTGCGCAAGCTCACTGGCACCTCATGGCTGGGGCAAGTGCAGCAGTTTCACACCACGGGCTTCTCTTTGGGAATAATAATTAAAGCTGGCCTCTGTAGTCTAGTCCTGCCCACAGGCCTAAGTGGAGGAGGAGGAGTTTTTGCAGCTGCTAGCAACCTCTCACGGTCAGCAACTTTCTGGGCCAGGAAATGGTCTTGGAGGATAGATGCGCAGCTCCCTGGGCTGTCTCTTGCCCTCTGAGCGCTTTTGTTGTGTGCAACCCAGGTCCAAAAGAAAACTTTGCCCGCTGGGGGCGTGTTGAGAAGAGGGAAGGGCAGGGGGCAGTGGCTAAGCTACCATAGGAAACAACACGCAGCAGAGGGGGTCCCGCACCGGCCCTGGGCAGCGCGGGAGTACCCCCAATTTGTACCACCCTTCTATGAAGCTATACAGGGCTTGTTTACAAGCTTAGATGCCTGCCTACACCCTTCCTGAGCTCACAGCAAAACTGTAACGCGTAGCACGGCCACTCAATGTTCAGCATTGCACGCGGGCGCCCAGGCAAGAGAGCGAAATTATGAAAACCCTGAAGAACGTTTTTAAAACAGAGCAGACCTTGCACCGGGGCCGATTCGCGAGGCAGACGGAGGAGAAATGACCCAAGCCGCCTCTTTCCAAGTCGCGGGCAAAGCACCGCAGCGGCCACAGGCATATGTCACCTAACCACACATCTCCTCACACTTAGGAGAGCCTTGCACCCTGACGCCCTGAGAATTCCACGGAAGGAATAATCAACTTCTTGACACCCTCCAGAAGAGGATCGGGACCTGGGCTCCATGGGACAGCGGATGAATATTCCACGGATAATCCACGGACCGGCACCACAAGACTCTGCTTGAGGTCGTGTCATAAGCACATTAATTCAATGCCTAGCAGTGATATGTATTTGTTGTCCACGACTGCGGAATGCGCTGAGATGCATGCGCGAAGCGTCTGGTCAAAACTTCAGCATGGAACCTATGCTGCTTGGAACGCTTGTCATATGATCCTTCAAAAACAATATTTTTCTTAATCCATGGATCCCAGAATGCACTGAAGTGCAATCGCGAGGCTTCCGACCTGTTGAAGGTTCACCAGTGAATCGACAATGTGTTTGATATGAACTTCAAAAATTATTACAAGCCTTTCAATCTTTCCTGAGGTAACATTGACCCATGCTCCCAAAATTGCACATCCGCTGGATCAGCGGCTATGACAGTGTGCCACTAAAACCCCATCTAAAACCCTATCAATGAACATCCCCATATCAGGGAATGGGATCCCGAGTTTGCTTGCATGCTGCTTGCGCACCCATGCACCTAGGTGCAGGCCTGCAGCTGCTTTGGGAAAGTGTGAGGCACCTGCGGCTTGGCACTGACGCTTGTAAAGACAGTACATATTTTAACTCCTGGGGGGTTGAAAGAGGGTTCTAGATTTAAAAAAAAAACACAAGACTGCCAGGAGCAGTACGGCATGTTATCTTCACCTATGAATGGCCATGCCATAGCTGCTTGGATGCTAAAACATCCAAGTCAATTGCTTTTGCGCGAGGGATGCTTTTTTGACAAGTTGAGGTTATGTCGTTTTTCACGAGCCGTAAGTAGCATGGCAGTCAAATTCATGCCAAAACAAGGCAAGGCGGAGAAAAAGCTTGACAAAAGCTTGACAAAAGGATGGATGGAACACAATTCAAAGATCAGCAACAGTAAACTGAGTTGATAATCTATATACCATTTTATTTCTTTTATTTACTACTTTTATTTTAAGCTATTTGATTTTGTGCCAACAATATTAACAGAGGAAGGGATCTTCTGTCACGCCTGAAACACAACTCCTTGCTACTTGCTCGAACTTGCCCCTCTTACCTGCCCAACACCAATCTTCTTGTCCAAAATGTATCCTTCATCAAGGTATGATTCACACAGTGTGCCTCCTGTCTTCTTGATGATGTGGATGGCCTCCAAGTTTCCACTTCCTGCAGAGCATGTGGGCGTCTCTTTGTTTTCCAACTCCCTCTCAGGCAACGCAGGTCATAAACAGGAGAGATTCAACGTTGTGCAGCCTTGGCTGGGCTGGTGAAGAAGGGATGATCTCGGGTCCACATATTTGACTGGCAGCTGCCACTCTAGGGCACGGACTGAGCTACTCAAGAAATACGTGAAGTGATAGAGGCAGACGCTTGATGTTGAAACTTGATAGAGGGCAAGGGTGCACACCTTTCAGTCGTAAAATTGCGTCCACCGCAAGGCGTGCAAAGTGCACCTTGTCTCCTGTCAAAATTTTGCTGCTAAGTGTTGTCATGGCAATATTCATCAGGTCCTGTGCGAAAGCGAAAAGTAGGCTAAAGTTATCCAGGTCTGCAGTTGCCTGCAACTGCACACTTGCACTAGCAGTCTGTAAGCAATGATGAACATATGTCTTGAGTTGCAGAATCCAGAAGTATGAAGATCATCAGCTAATGCCTGACGCTGACCAAAATCAATCACAGCAAGCAAGCATAGCAAACACTCAAAAGTCAGTGGTAATAAGGCTGAAACAAGCACTGCCTTCAGCCCCAGGCCCGGCATTCCCTTCGGCCCCCTCTGTTCCTTTCCATTCAACTTCGACTACCTGGTGAAAACGAGCTGTGTCTTGAGCGTTGTTAAAAGATGACTCCTCGAGCACCTTGCGTGCACAGTCACTGGCCTCGCGAAACCCTACATTTGGGATTCGCAGACACCAGTTGTTGAAAGACGACTCCTTGAGCACCTTGCAATAATCCTTGCGCACAAAACAGGGAATCAGTGCACACTGCAATAAGACCTTGAGGTTGCCTCAGGTTCTTGATTGCACCTAAAAGTACGTCAAAGCAGACTTTTGCTACACGCAGATTTAAAAAAGATTTATTCACATCCTTCTTTAAACATTACAACTACATAATCCTGAACAGGTTCTCATAGCAACAAGTGATGTTGCCGTAAAGAATGCAGCAACAGGTGTTTTTGGGGGAGCTGTGGCATACCTGCTGCAAGGCCTAGGAGCGAACGACATTCTTAGGAGCCCTATTACGCAAACATGCGCACATATACACACCTATACATGCAAGCATGCATGCATGCACGCACTGCACAAAAGCACACGAGCATGCACGCATGCACATCAAGCACACGCGTGCAAGCATTTGCATGCTGTAGCGAAATGCATGTGCGTGTGCTACACATACCCACGAGTGTGCAAGAAAGCACTTGCGCACACAGTCTTCCCACTAGGACAAAAGCGTGAACAACGATAAACAATGACATGCACTTAACATGTGTTGCTCCTTATGATTGTTAATACAAGAAGAATGATAACCTGAGATGATGCTTTTGGGGTAGGTTCTCAACATGTGGAAGCCATTATTGTAATGATCATACAATAAAGATGGAGCATAGGGGCTAACCTGCAATGATGGTCATAGGATGGATCTTTTGGTTCACCAGTTGCTCTGCATCTCGCAACAATTCCCCCGCCAGCACCACCACACTCGTAGTGCCATCGCCCACTTCATCGTCTTGGACCTTGCTGATGTCTGTGAGCAGACAAGAGGGGATGATTTATTGCAGCAGGCACCATGCGAATCTTCCGCTGCTACATGCAGTGAAAGTAGACAGTTAAGCTACAGGCAGCGCTTACTGCTCAATCGCAACTGAACTCACCCACGAGGACTTTGGCAGCCGGGTTGTCAATGTACACCGACTTCAGAATTGTAGCTCCATCATTTGTGACAGTGACTTCGTTCCCCTTGCTCATGCTTTGCAAAATCTTGTCCTGCACGAGGTGGGCAAGATGGGCATACGCCTGAGTTATGACTATGTGAAAGAGCAAGAGGGTGCAGGAATGTCCACCAAAAATTTGCAAGAGGCTGTCATTGACATGGGTGTAATGATGAGTGCTTTGCAAATGTAGTAAGGTCCCAACAGGAACCATCACAAAGATAACAATGCTGTGTGCTTGTTGCCTGCACTTCCCAATTATTTCCAGATATCTAATGGAGGTGTGGTTGATGTGAACATTGCAGCGAGGAGACCTCACAAGTCCTGGCACAAGGTATCTTTTTAGCATGTCACAAGCTGCTGCCAAGCCCCAGGGCGCTTAGGAGCAGGCTGCTTTTCAAGGATGACATTCCGAATGAGCAACATCATGTGTTGAGCATTGTGGAACTATGCTCGATGCATTTATGTGCATACGCCGCGACCCAAAATGAACAGCCTTTCAAGAGTCTCTAGGTAATTCATCCAGGGAGCATGCCTTATTTAATATATTAAAGGTTTATAAAGCTTACAGGACTCCTGTAATAAGACCACAGGAAGGGGTCCACGATCCTATCAACTGCATGAATCATCAAGTCTGCAGCAATAGCCTGTACGTGCTCAGCAGCTGAACGTCTATGACAACAGTCAAAGCAATGGGCTTTGAAGTCCAGTTTGTGCGCGTGCACTGGCCCTGTATCAGGAGCATGCATCTTGGTCTGCGTTAACATCCATTGCCCGGGGCCTGAGCGCGCCTTCAAAGGCTTATCACCAATTTGCTGCTCATGCATTGTCTCTTACTCCCCATGCAAACCAACCCAGTAAGAAGGCCTGCTGTCGCCTTAATCTGAATGTTCTGAGCAATGAGCATGGACCACTTGTACGTGCTCTGCCTACCCACAATATCAGTGTCCGTTTTTGCTCAGCCCCAATCTTTTGCTGGCCCGAGACTGTGAATGTGCCCATTGAAAAGACTAGGACCTGGACTAGTCTCAGCTGTCCTTCATAACTTGCTCACCATGCCCTTGGGTCCAAGAGTTGTCTTGACGAGCTCGGCGATTGCCACAGCACCCACGAATGCAGCCTGCGCATTGCACATAAGATCCACGGGCAGATCTCAGGCAGGGACCGGCAGAGGCAGGCGGAAGCGCCCGCGGGACAGGCCTCGCGAGACAGCGCACCCCACATGCAGCTCAACAGCAAGCAACAAGCACCCCAGCAACACCATGCAAACCCACCAGGCGGGCATCCTCCCCTCTATCCTCCTGCGTGCCTTGCGCCATAATGCCCTGCGATGGCTGAGCCATCATCTGCAGCACGGGGACAGAGGGACGGGACCTCAACACAAGCTAGATCACTGTGGATGAGGCAAGCGAATGGAAGCTCCTTGCCGCACCATGCTTGCAGGCTGACTTGCGCTGTCAGCAACCTGTAAGTTATGAGAGGGATTACAATAACTTCATTAAAGTATAGAATCTAACGATATTAAATTTGAAACGTACGATACCGGTAAATGTCTTGTCGCATTATTAGTATCAGTACTTGAATTGCGATTATATGACATACACATGTTAATGAATGAAATATTCATACCAGCTGCTGTCTCAGCCCAACCCCACACTGAGCACACCCAAAGGATCCCAACACTCCCTAGAGGACACTGGAGAGGGTCAGGCCTGGCCAAGGCTGGGGGTAGGACAAGGGAGGACACCTGAAGTGCAAGTGGCCAACAAACCCTTTGCACCGACAGGCTGCAGGCCACAAGTAACAATAACTAAGTGGCTAGGACCAAACAAAGTAATACAGCGAGTTCGTCTTCAAAGCCCCCAAGTGCAGCAATAGCTGAACTGATGACAGGGTCACTCCTCCAACTGACTCAACCACCTCCAGGTCACAATGCTGCACAAATCTGGCACTGCACTTATCTGGCGTGACAACTGGCAGCAATCAACACAATTGGCTGATGGACAAGATACAATGTGTACACGACAGCGCTCTTACTGTGAATGGCTGATTAGCGTTTACAAACTGACAAACTGGCAATATGCCCAAGGACTTGCCTGACATTAATAGTACTTCAGAAATCAGGCTTCTTTAAGAAATATAACGTTGATGCCAATCAGAAATCCAAATAGAATGCGACATCCTGGAGCTGGATCAAGCAGAGTAAAATTAGCACTAGAATAAGTGTCCACCGATCCATCTTGCCCCTTAATCAGAGCACTAGCCTGCCCACGAGCACGTCTCAGCCTGATTAGCTGGCAAACAAAAGGTATTGATAATACAGGCCAAAATGCTTGCATGAATGTCGCTCTTGCACACGCTGAGTGATGAGGGGATCATCAGAGCAACATGGGTATCAGGCAATCCTAAGACAATCCAGGGGCCAGGTACAATCTACTAGGTGGTGGTGCCTTCACTAGAGCACCGAGCCCTCTCTCCTTGTTTGGCCCGACTTCTCCAGCCAAGCATGCTCACTTCCTTGATTGCTTTGCCCTGATTGGCGGCATCCTGACTTCATATCATGGGCTGTTCTCGTTGACAAGGTGCCAGCCTGCTCTCTAGGGCTTTCCCTTGTCTGCACTGGATCTGGCGGAGGGCAGGCTGGCTGAAGATCATTTGCTGAGGAAGGAAGACACTGCAGGGGTCCAGGTAGACATGAACATGCGCCAGGTACATAAGGAGGCAAGCAGCTGCGCAAGCATGTGATGTCGGATTGAAGGGGGCTGCTGAGTGGCACTGCGCCAGCTCGTGCTTGGGAGGGCTCATAGATTGAAGCGGCTTGGACGCGAGGAGCTGGACCACTGCTGCCCTCCCCACTGCTCATTGTTGACTCTGCAAATGCAGCCCCATCACTGGAGGGGCTCGGGCTGCTTGGGCTGCTGCCGGGCCTGCTTGCATCTGATGCCTTGACTTGAGCTGCATTCCGAGCGGCCGCCTCTGCCTCCAGCTGCCTCATGCGGGCTGCATCAGCCTCTCGCTTGGCAGCCCAAGTTTCCTTGTATCTGATGATACATTTCCACACAGAGAAATAGGTCAGCATTTGACACTCGACCAGCTTCATTCATGCAGTGATGAGTCTAGGCCACAAGGCGGTGTCAGCATAACATGCATAAATAGGCGGTTCATACCAAAGTCAAACAAGCTACAGTCACAGTAGGTAAACTGCTTTACATGCTCCTTGGAGTGTAAGTGCCATTATGCCTGTGCATGTGACTTGCCCTAATTAAAGGCAACACCCAGAGCCACAAACTCTCAGTTCCTGACAGATTTTGCAGCTGCCGAGTGCGCAAATATGATGATGCGTGCTGGCATGGTTCACCATCCGGCCTGAACTGATTTCTTACTTGGCTTGGCGAGGAGCCCGCGCGATAGCTTTCTCCTCATTTAAGCACTTGGTCAGCTTGTAGGTAATGTCATTGCACTCTCCAAAGAAGCGGCGCACCGGGTTGGCCTCACGGCACTTCACCAGCTCCTCCATATACTGTTATGGCAAGATGATGTGGAGGAAGCAAATCGGTGTGTGTACTTGTCTGTGTGGCATGCCTGTACTTGAGTACTTGAGTACAGGCATGCTTCACTGTGTGGCACTATGCTGAGCAAATCATTACGGACCTTGCCACACATGGGGTGCCTCTCCGGGATGAGCTGAGGGTGCATGGCTCAGGGATGACGCTCAAACGCTGCCAGACACGAGTTCGGCGCTGCTTAATTGCTGTTGTCCTACAAAAATATGGAATTTGAAGAACAAAATCAACACAAACATTAATTACGATGATCGGCGGTGAGTGGAGCTTTCCAACTTACTGTGCAGTGTAGTGGCTAGTTCCATGCCTCAGTATTCAGTCAGAGACCCAAACCACACTGCTTTTAGTTGGGTTCACCAAATATGAATCCAGAATATCTCAGCCAAGAGTTCTTCGCCTCTGCAGGTCTGCGTGTCAAGGAGCTCTAGAGTCTATACCTATTTTCGCAGCCCAGGTTGTCTCAGCCTTTTTTTGTTTGGCTACAAGCCAAGCATTGACCTGAGGAGTGAGAGGGTCTTGTTGCCATGATGGGGCTACAGCACTGCCAAGCTGCCACACGCTGGGCTGCAGCTCAGGGTAGCCAACAAGCATGTGCAGCTGGCCCACAGATGGGCTTACCACTGCGACACCTACCTGTGACCCGGCACTCAACAATACCTGCGCCCAAGGTCTTGCGAAGCAGGTAGGCTCGCTTGGCAAGAAAGAAGCATACTCAGTCTTGAGCCTCTCGCATACTCAGTCTTGTGCCTCTCAGTCTTGTGCCTCTCTGCATGCATGCATGCGTAAGCGTGAACATGGGGGTGTGGGGTGGAGTGGCTGTGGGGTGTGTGTGTGGGTGTGTACGTGCCCGTGCGTCCTTGCGTGCGTGGGTGCATGTCCGCATTTATGGGCAAAGAAGCTTTCAAAGTTGCAAATATGTTTGTTACATTTATGCTGGATTCTGTGTGAAGGTTTGAATTTACCTTGTTAGCCATTTCCTTGGCACCGATCAATACAGCGCTACCCTGCTGAGGCAAAAGGATGGAGCTGGGTGGCCCTGCTAATTCTTTGTTCCTTCCGTCCTATACCTTGGCTTCTTAAGTTGCAATAATGCTCTCAAGATCTCACAAACTCCTTTACATCTGGCACTTCCAGGGCCACATTCAGTCCTGGAGTTAGAGGACCTGTTGCAGTGGTTTCTGCAATTATTAAGAGCGAGCAGGTGTGTATGTACATGTGCATGAGCAAGTGGTGTGCATGCCTATGGGTGTTTTTGTGTGTGTGCATGTGCAAGCGCTTTTGTATTTGCGAGTCTGTGAGCACGCGTGTGCGTGCACGTGTGCACTTGTGTGTGTGTGTGTGTGTGTGTGTGTGTGTGTGTGTGTGTGT
>LFCJ01003840.1_pt1 | contig 11014 bp, 16 predicted proteins | sample 643141 | NCBI WGS metagenome assembly LFCJ01 (sample SAMN03766243, study PRJNA286221) | soda lake metagenome | biome: soda lake; feature: Kulunda steppe; material: water; isolation source: sample B1-Br-g2 brine of Lake Bitter-1 | place: Russia: Kulunda steppe | collected 2010-07 | reverse complement strand
ATGCTCTTGAGCGCAGAGTGAACGTCTCGATCAGAGATGTTGTAGCCCGCGCCCTGTTGCCGAATCGCTGCCTGAATCTTCGAAACGGTCAACGCGCTTTTCTCTTCCCGAAGGAACCGGAGAATCACGCGGTCGATCTCCCGGAGATTTAGAGCTGACATAATCATCTGCTCGCCGAAGATTTTCATGCCGTACCACACATCAGCAGGAGCAACGACCAGTGTTGGCTCGCCGTTGTGTAGCAGCTCCAGCCGATCTTCGTAGTGGAACAACGCCAGAGACTCAATGAAGTTATTCAGTCTCTTGTAGTCGTCTCGTGCCTCGGTGAAGTGTGCCGGTACGGGGTCTTGTTCCCGTAATGGGATTCCTCCGGGAATGTTCAGAATCGAGCCGATAGATTCCTCGCGGGCATACCGAGACACCGGGATTCCCCGGATGTACTCTTTGATCTCGTCGCGCCGCTCCTCGGTGAGCTGCAACTCTTTCAGTCCAGACATTGCCTCTGCCTGTGAGTCCAGAATACGCTCGGTCTGTTCTTTGGAAGCGTCACACGACACGATCAGTCCCCGGTTTCGAAGCTCAGGGAAGTCGTTCAGGTCAATGCTTTCGTTGTCGCTGGCGATCCCGACGATAATACAATCCGGTGGATTGATCGTCATTTTGACCGTGTCGCCAGAGGTAATGTCCGTCACCTCTCGTGAGGCGGGCATCCCTTCGGCGGTCGCTTTCAGAACGGCCTCGACGTGTTCGGGAAGGTTCGCTAAGTCCGGGTAGATGTGAACCCGACATTGGTTGATCTTCTCGGCAGCGTAGTACAATGCCGTAGGGGACAGCGTCGTTGACATTTCGTAAATGTCGCTGTCTGGCATGACCGATTCCATGCGCTCGACGGTGAACGTCTTCCCGACACGGGAAGGGCCATTCATAATGACCATACCGCCACTAATCATGGCGGCGAACACTGTCAGCGCGGTTGTTTCTTCGCCTACGAGGCCATCGTCTTGTGCGCCCTGTAGGACTGTGAATAACTCTGGTGTGTTTTTCATAATTGGATTTGGTGGGGTGCTGACCGCTGGCCGTTGCTCTGATTTCATGTATGTTTCAAACTGTGAGAACAGGGCGGTAGTCAGTCGTAAAGAGTCAGTCTTAGACTCCTAACGATTAGCGGTACTATTCGTCGTCGCCGTCGTCTTCCATCTTGGCGGTCAGAACCCGGTTCAAGATGCCACGCTCGACGTTGTCTCGAACGATCTCTTGCAGTTCCTTACTGACTTCCTCTGGATCGTCGTCTTCGTCAAGAGTCGCTGTGACTGTCTCTTGGTATTCAACTGGTTCGAAGCGTTCGAGCTGCACACGTCGGGAGTAACTGCTTTGAATCTCTGTAATCTTCATGGTCTCTAATTTCCGGTTGTCGCTCGCAGGGCTTTACTCGACAATGGCTGCAACAATGGCGTCTTCGCCGATCTCGTCAACCATGTCGGTGGTCAGCGGGTTGCTGTCTTCGGACGCCATCTCGCCCAAGTTGTCGATGATCTGTGCTTCGTCGCTCAGGCCGAAGTCTCGGCAGAAGTCCACGAAGTCCTGCACTGGAGTTGGGAAACTCTCTGTTTCTGAACCCGCAGTGGACGCTTGCGTGGCTACGTCAGCCGCCGAAGTGCCGCCGTCAGTGGCGGGAGCCGCAGGGGCTGCCGGGGACTCGGTCTGGTCGGCTCGGTTGTTCATGCGAACTTCCGTGCCGGTGTTCACGTCAATAACTACGGGGCTGTGGAAGTCGTACTGATCGCCCTTTTGGGTGATCTTGAACACGTCAACCTCGCGGCCAATGAGATCGTCACGAAGCTCAACGCCGGGGTTCAGCCAGTTGTGAATGTCGTCTCGGTCAGCAATCGCGTTGCGTCCCGAACTCGACAGGAGCTGTGCGAAGATTTTCGCTGCTGCCGATGGGGCTTTGCCGCCGGATTCCCACAGCATGAAGTCAGCGAACTCGATAGGCTCGGCGGGATCTTCGGTCTCCTCGACGCGAGCTGCTTTGAGCTGGTAGCGGTAGGTCTTCCCACCGAATTCCTCGGTAAACACATCTGGTGCGTCGTCAGCCGAGAGATCGTCGCCAAGAATCACAGGCATGGACTCCCACGGGAAGAGTTTGAGCGTGCCGTCTGGTTCGCCGTTACCATCGACGCGCTCCATCAGAACGCCGTCAACGAGACGACCGCTGTTGAATTTGATACCGAGTGACTGACCGTAGTTCGTGCTGCCGACCATCAGGGCGTCGAGAACGCCACGGAAGGTTGCGTGTGGTTTCCATTTGAGGACTACGTCGCGCTCGTATTCGTTGTCGCCGCTGCTGCTGTTGTCGTTGCCGCTGCTGTAGTTTGTGTATTTACTGTTTGCCATAATAGGTCTTGTTTGTTTTCTGGTATTCGTAAGCCGATTCGCCGGTCTTGGGGGAGAAGTGTTACCGTCGCTCCCCACGTCTCGAACAGGGCTCGAACCTGTGACCTCCTGATTAACAGTCAGGCGTTCTACCAGCTGAACTATCGAGACAAGAGACTGATATGGGGGATCAGCCTCACCGCGTAGCGTAGTACCAATTAGATTAGAGATCGCCTACCCCCCGGAGGCGAGACCACCACCACGAATCGAACGCGGTTTCCAGAGCCATCAGCGGTGCGGTGAAACGTGATCGGGTGGAGCGTGTGATACTCTGACCCGTCACTGAAACCAAACGGAAACTACGTGCCTGCTATCAAAAGGCACTCCGGGGTGATACCCGGAAACTCTGTCGGGGAATCGAACCCCAAGCTGACCATTCAGAGCGACAGAAAACTGGTTCGGGACTGCTCTCACACTTCTCCCTACTAATACAACGTTAGCCGAGGTAATAAGTGTATCGTATAAAGTTACTCGTATAGTATAAGGGACAAGCCATAGCACACACTCTCTACGATACACTTATGCAGTGTTACGTAGTACGTGTTACGTATGACAGACACCGACCAGCAACCGCGCTACAAGACTCACAAAAACAGTGAGCGGCAGGTGCATTGTCCGTACTGTGACGCCACCACTGCTTCTCGTGCCCTTTACCAGCACGTCTGGAGGAGCGGAGACGACGCTCACGGCGGCCACAAGGAACTACCGGAGACGTGGGAAGAAGACAAGGAAAACCTTGAGGAAGCTGGCACTGCTGACGTTACGCTTCACGTACCTACTCGAAAGAAGTACGATCACGAGCGCGTTCTTTGTAAGCACTGTGGCGAGGACTTCAAGGGCACACACGGCCTGTCCGTGCATCTTTCCAGAGTCGATGACTCATTACACCCGGAAGACGCCACGGTCGAATCAGCGGGCATCCGTGTCCCCGTGGGGCCAGACGACAGCGTAGTCATTAACGAGGATATGCTGGAGGACATTGAAGGCCACAACATTGATCCATCTCAGTTTTCAGATGCCAGTATTCTGAAACCGAAACAGTCGGACTCGGATTCATCCGGGAACGTGGATACCGCCGAGACGCCCGCCGGTCACATCCCTATCTCCGATCTCGTTGAGCTGGTCGGATACTACGAACGGGACGGGAAGATGGAAGCCGCAGAGGAACTGCGCGGTCTCATTAAGAAGTACAGCTAAAGGTCGTCTGCCCACAGCTCTTCGAAATATTCCTTGTCGTATTTTTTCGTCGTCGCCTTCCCCGTTAGTTCTCGTACCATGTCTACGTATTCCATCGTTTCGAGAAACCCCTCTTTGCTACTGGCTTTGCCGTCACGAAGACGGGGAAGGATCTCGTTCAACATGATCTCGACCACATCGTGTTTCACGATGACGAGCGGCTGAATCAGTTTCAAGAACTGCTCTAAGTCGTCTCGTCTCGCCAACTCAAACGTGATCTTCGTTCCCTTACTCGTCTCGGTCTCCCTGATCGAGGCACGGACACCGTGTTCAAGAGCATAGTTGTCTAAGACTTGGATGATCTCTGATTGGTGACGATTGAGTAAAATACGAGGAACGATACGAAACCCTACGTTTGTATCGCTCGCCTTGGATACGCCGACCGACAGGGAACCTGAGGCGTCGATCACCCCGGCAACGTAAGCTCCCATCAGCTCGTATTCCTGTTCGTTCTCGTTCACTACCTCTCTGTACCGCGACTGTACTGTTGTGGTTTTCGGTGTGTTACTCTGTTTCATATTAATATTGCTCTTTTTGATAATACTGTACGACTCACTTTATACGATACACTTATTAGGCTGTAGCTCGTATTATTAGTGAGGACAAGTGAACAAGGGGGAACAGGGGGTAAGAGGCAGTAATTCCTGCCATTAATTCCTGCCACCAAGTTCTGATACTTCCTGACTCTTACTGCTCAATAGGTGCTTACTCCAAGAACGTTGCTTCTACTGAATAAGTATAATCGACCTTCCCGGAGTAGAACGAGAACAGTAAATAACAGGAATTACTGTGTTGACTTCTGTAATAGCTGATCTAATAATTGTATCAGTAATTACTGTATCTCTCCTATAGTCCTCTCTTATCCGAAATCTGAAATGTGAGTTACTACTATGTTTGATGAACAAGAAGAAGAACCGATTATTAGTCCCGACACCGAGAACGCAACCCACTTCCATGCTCTTGAAGCACCGCCAGAACTTCGTGAGAAGTTCACACGGTTTCATGGATACAATACCGGAGTTTACAACGGTCATTGGGCCGACAACGAGGAGATTCGACGGCTCGACAACCTGAATCTGTTCGACGCGATCTCCAGTTACCTTGAGATGACTCGCTGGCAAAAGAAATCTGGTCGAAGTCTATTTGACTCATTTAATTTGAATCACTTCGGATACCGAGCAGAGCTTGTTGCATTTTCCATCTGTATCTACGTCTGCCGTCTCGATGGTCGGATGTACCACCCCAAGCGGGCTGACGAAAACAACGATACGCTATTCGTTCAGTACGCCACCCAACTTCCTGAATCCACGTCTACGATTGAAGCGTGTTACACCCGTGTCTCGGAGGTGCTGAAATGACTGCCTCTGGAATAGTCGTCGTGTGGGACTTCAACGATCACGGAGACCCCGGTGTTTACGCAATCACGAGCTACGACGAGGGCTACTCTGTCATTCTTGGAGACACTGATGAGTGACGACAACGAGTTCGTCGTTGTCTGTGACACACGAGAAAAGCTGCCATACGAATTCTCTGCTGACGTACAGATGGTTCGTGAGAAACTTGACACCGGGGATTACTCCGTGAAGGGGTTCGAAGACGTGTTCGCCGTAGAGCGAAAGTCGCTGCCCGATCTCTTGAATTCGATTACGTGGGAACGCGACCGATTCAAGCGGGAAGTCGAACGTGGCGACGACTTTCTGGCTTTCGTCGTTATCGTCGAGGCTCCAGTCAAGGAGATCATGGAATGGAATTACGAGAGAAAAGTTCATCCGAACTCCGTTATGGGAACGGTCAACAATTGGGAGAAGTACCACAACGTCGAGTTTGTGTGGGCTAAGGATCGCCACGAAGCCAAAGAGGCAACGCTGCGCCTTCTCCAGAGGTGGTATGACGCATACCAGTCTCTCTACGAATGAATTACCAGCCGAGTGCATCAATTGCACAGCTTCGGCACACGCGGCTCTGATTCTCCGCTGCCGGATTGTAATTTCTATCCTCTACGTAACCGTCGTCTGTTTTCCGTACCGTTGTTCCGTTTAGCCGAAGGCTTCCACACCAATCGCAACCGTTTGGGTTCGATAATTCAACCGACGTGGAATCCACTTCGCCGCGTTCCTCGACCTTTAGATACAGTTCGTGTCCCTCCTCCAGCAGCTCGACGGTGAGATCGCGGGCAGGATTTTTAATCACGACGTGTACCTTTTCATCAGTACAGAAGTTGTTGATGTTTGTACTCACTGTAACCGCCCCTGTCCCCGGATCTCCTCGATGTGGTCACGGAGATTCTGTAAGTTACCCTCGCCGATGTTATCGATAGCGAGTAGCCTGTCGTCAGAAGCCCTGTCAATATCTTCCGCCGTAGTGTAGCCGCTGGCTTGCAGGGATCTCGCCGCTTTCTTACCAATGCCACGAACCGTCGTGAAGTTGATCGGCGTATAGGCTACGTCAGCTCGTACTTCGACTTCTCCGACCACCTTGAAGCGTCGGGAGCCAACCTCTTGCTCGAACGCTTTGACGGTCTCCAGACGGGCGTGTATCCCATCCTCGTCTTTCAGTAGAGCGTGCTGGTCGTCAATGTAGACGAGCTGTAGCTTCGTCCCGGTTCGGGCGTCTTCGTATATCTGTCCTGCCTGTATCTGGTGGGTGATGTTCACCCGTGGGTCTACTAAACTCATAATTATCTACCTCCTGCGAGATCAATTCCGTAGATCGTGTGACATTCGGGGCAGTGAAGCCGACCAACGCCTTTCACGACCATGTTTTTCTTTGATCCGATCCAACCGCAGTCGTCGTTTTTGCAGTGTATCATATTTTCAATTCTTCCCGAATCAGTTCTCGTGGGGGTATCGCCGTTTCTTGTCCACACTCCGGGCAGTATGTGAACCAGAAATTCTTACGACCAGACTCTCGTAGAGAGCCTTGCCAGTCGCAGCGTTTGCTACTACAATTCACGAATTGTATTTCTCGTTCCAATCGCAATCGTTACAGTAACGATAACTCACGGTCTTTGTTCGATAGTTCGGTGCTACATTTCCACGACTCTGCCAGTTTGTCGGCGAGCCGTATTCGATCTCCTCGGAAGCTGTCTCGGTATTCAGACCGTCACACTTCGGGCAGGGCTTACGATTCGGTGGAATCGGCCTCATTGTTCGCTGAAATTTTCTGGTGTTGTTAGTTTCATTATGTGTTACTTCTTACCGAAGTGGAAGGGACAACCGCCGGATTTCTTGCCACAGTCGCCTTCTTGTTTGACCATTCGACTGCCTCTCTTAGCTTGCCAGCGTTCGTTTCGGTACAATGATTCACGAGACGACAGACTTGCCTTCGTTTTATCCAGTTCCTTCGCTTCCTCGACAGTCATTGAGCGTGTGACTGCGTCACTCAACATAGTGTCTCGTTTGAGTGGAATCACTTGGACAAGCGGCGTTCCCGCATCTAACACATCAGAGTAATCTGGCTGTGTCCAGACGAACGGGAAGTTGACGTAGTTGAAGTAGTTGTCACAGTCAACCACGCCAGAGAATACCTGAAACCGGGGTTCATACCGATTCAATGGTGCTGTGAATAGCACCGAGTATCCATCTGGAACCTTCATCGCCCAATAGTTGTGGAATTTCAAAACTGGCATGGGTGACATAGGGTTTTCTTCGCCACCGATCTGGTCGGGACTGTGATTACTAATCAGCTCTTTGTCGAAGTTCCACTGATAGTTTACACTTTCACCGCTATTGTTTGAGTGCATCTCAACCTCTGCGGCCAGTGGAATAATCCACCCCATCGAGAGAGCGTCAAGGAATGGCATACAGCGTTTCACTGTAGACGAGTTCAGGCCACCGTCTCCCATACGGGGCTTGAGGTTCCGATACCAGTCCGGCAACACCTTGTTGGCTGGAATTGGTTCGGGAATGACGCCGTAGTCTTCTTCGTCACACACAAATTCTATTGTGTCGTCGTTCGGCCCCGAAATCATATCCGAGGCGTTCTTTACAGTAGTTCGTAGGCTATCGAAATCAAACATAGTTCTGGCACACTGATTACGCACAGTGCTGGCGACCGCCCCACCAGAATCGCGGTGACTCGTGGCGGTTAGACGGAAAGAGAGAGAAAACTCAAATTGAAAATTTTTCGATTTTTGACCCGCGCGTTAGCTCGATAATGTGTAGATGAGCGTTGGCGGGATCGTTCGATACTTCTTCTGCACAGTATGCACAGAGGTTGTAGAGCTTTGAGACTCGGTCGCCGTCCTTTTTCGACACTTTCAGCGTCACGGTTGCAGTGAGATTACACTGGTCGTGGTTGTGGCACTTATCTAAGAAGACCATTTTTCACTGGCGTTTGAATTCGGCGAAGGCGTGCTGGTGTGTGCTGTCGTCCTTGTACTCGTAGTCGTCTGCTCCTGCCTCGATTACCTCGTAGCCTTCGTCCTGCATACGTTCCAACGTCGTCGTACTGACGCTGTTCTCGTGGCGATCTACGATACGAAGGTGCGGGTTCTCCTCGTCATAGACTGTTACGAGAACGCAGGGGTACGAGGTGCTTAGTTGGAAGACCAGTTCTGACAACCCCGCGTCTTCGATCCCCTCTGGATCTGTGGAGTCGTAGACCATCGCTTTCCGCAGCTCACCGACGCTCATTGATCGGTTAAACTGTATCTCTCCGTTGTGATCTTCGTAGTATAGGTCGCTCAGTATGTCGTGTAGTGGTTCAACCATGAATTTCTGTTTTCCTTGTTTTATTTTTGAGTGCCGATCAGTACGATTCAACGTACATCTCGGCGTGTCCGAATTCCTCCAGCCACAGACGGATTGTGTAGTAACATTCTCTGTCTTCTGTAATCCATTCTGGTGGGTTGATTGGCCCGTATCCTCTGTTCGGCCCGGCGGGAATATAGTCAACCACTTCTTGTAGTTTTATTTCCCCCTCGAACCACACCGAGTCGCCTTCCCAATCAGCAGAGGTAATACCTCTGACGAGGTCGCCGTTGGTTACATCTTCCCAAGAGTCCTGTAACTCTCTGGAAATGCACGTTTCAAGTTCGTCTTGTTCTATGGCGAGAAAGATGGCGTGTTCTGCAAGCTCTTTAACTGGTAGTTCTACTGTTTTGGTGTCCATAATAAGTGTAATCGAATGTTTCGCTGCATTTGCTGCATTTCATTTTCATGCCGCCGAGTGCTGTGTTGTGGAGCTTTGAGACTCGATCACTCTCACAGAAGGGACATTCTGGATTCATTAATCACACTTGCCCCAACCGCAGGCTTGGCACATCTGACACCCCTGCTGGTGCATGAGAGCAAGACTTCCGCACTTCGGGCACTTTTCAGAGGCACTCATAAACCACCCTGTTCTTCGATGACTTCGATTAGTTCGAGAACGCGGGGCGTTTGTTCTCCGAAGATCGGCTCGGCGGTCTCGTAGAACTCTGCCACGTATTCAAGCGACTGTCCTTTTACTCCAGATCCTCGTGTGAGCTGGATTTCGCTGTAGAGCTGTGCCAGCATCGAGAGACGCTGCTGTAGCTCAAGTTGGTTTTCCATTTCAGGCATGATTTTTTACTCCTCGTCTCTGGTTCCGCGCCGTATTCCATCTTCGATGGCCCGCTCAAGAACGTACCACCCCAACGCGATTGAAGCGACTACAATTGACAGGCCAGAGAAACCCATTGCGGTGTAGTACCACAGAAAGTCCAAGTAGATTAGCTCTCGAATGTAGAAGCTAAGTATCCATACGATTAACGCGGCGTAGAATACTTTACTCGGTGTTCTCATACCGCCGGTTCCATTTCGTTCCGAACGGGTTCTCCGAACAGCGTTTTCATGTGCTTCTGATTGTTTAAGTCAGCCCACTGGAACGCCTTTTCTGTGTCTCCAGACCAGAAAATGTCGAAGAAGTGGCCGCCAGAATACGGCTGTCCGTCTCCCGCGTTCTCGGAGGTTAAATCGCCCCGTTCAAACCAGCCGAGTATATTCTGACCGACGGTGGATTGAGGGAATATGTCTACGAATCGGATCAGGTCTTCATTCGCTCCGGCGATTCTAAGCAGTTCAAGCTCGTCGTCAGTAAGTTCTCTGTCGTACATGGTACTGTGGCAGTTATGGTTGCCAGCCAAGGCCCCGGTGGGGGTGCGAATCTCCCACTATCTCGCATAGAGAGGACATATATGTCCTGTTTCTTCTATCGGGGGTGTAACGGCCTGCTTTATCGGGACAACATCGCCATCTCGTCTTCGTCAGATGGTTCCGAGATCGTTGTCTCTGTTAGTCTCGCACTTTCCACAGATTTAGCTTCAATTAAGCGAGAACAGGCTAACTTTGCGTCACGCTCGAATCGGTACGGAGGAAGTAAAATTCGATTTCCAGATGTTTCCGTTACGATTATTGCGAACTTTACGGCGTTTCCCATTTGTTCTATTCCTGATGTGTTAGCAGCTCGTCCATTGTTTCTTCGAACATCTCGAATTCAGCTTTTCGGTCGTCGAGGCTTCGTTCGTACTGCTCAATCATGGCTACGTTCTGGCTGACAGCCTGTTGTTCCTGTTCGCTCTCGGCTTCAAGCCGCTGCTGGCGTTCGTACTCCGATTTCACGTCGGCAATGATGTTCGCAGGGTTCCACAGAATATCTCTGGCAATCTGACTGTAGGTTTCCAGTGAGCCAATTTCACTGCTACCATTGAAATCATGGGTAAGTGCCGACGTAAGGCCGCTGTGAAGCGTCCAGAAGTTGATTACTGTTCGAGTACCACCTTCCTGTGGCGAGCGGTTCCGGGCAGACACGGCGGCTGCTCGTGCCAAGTAGGATGGAAGGCCAAGAAGCTCGTAGAATTCCTCTACGCTGAATGGCTGATTCAGGAAGTCGATCTCCACTTCCAGAGCTTCTTCGATACATTCTCCAAGAAGATCGCGTAGTGCGGTCATTTGTACGAGAATGTCGGCCCACCACTCGGCGGTCTCCGTTGGTTCGCCGATGTGCTTGCGGCTTCGCCGATCTGTAAGGTTCCGCATACTGTTCTTGCAGAACGTATCCATTGCGTATCCCATTGCGTACATCGAACAGGAGCCGTCGTAGCTGTTCCCGACGGAGATTCCTACGAATAGGGGATCTCGACCGTCTGGCAGATTGAGCTGACTGTCGGGATCTTGGAAGACCACTTCGCCGTGGACTTGTGCCCCGTTGTCGTAGACACGGAATTCACCGGCAATGTCGTGAACGTCGGCGTCACGAAGTGCCATTGCGAGAGGCTGGAAGAAATCGTAGTGCGGTACGGCTGCATATCCGCTGCTGTGAGTAGCATACGTCAGTCGGTCGCCGTCGTCTTCGGTCAACGCCATCTGGCCGCCGTCGGTCGCCT
>LFCJ01003839.1_pt1 | contig 11015 bp, 10 predicted proteins | sample 643141 | NCBI WGS metagenome assembly LFCJ01 (sample SAMN03766243, study PRJNA286221) | soda lake metagenome | biome: soda lake; feature: Kulunda steppe; material: water; isolation source: sample B1-Br-g2 brine of Lake Bitter-1 | place: Russia: Kulunda steppe | collected 2010-07 | reverse complement strand
TATAACCTTCGAATTCGCGGTCGGCGACAAACTGGTTGAACTCTTTCAATCCACACTTGGTCCAATTATAACAGGAATATGATAATGGCAAAATCCAGTCTCAACTATCTTTCAATCCACACTTGGTCCAATTATAACCTGCTCCAGTTATATGATATATTTCCAGATTATTAAAAGCTTAGGCATAAATAGAGAATAATCTGAATTCATATAAAATTATCTTTCGTGTCATCATTAGATAATATTTTCATTCATTTGGGTTTATATAGCCTAATAATGTTGTATCCATTTCCAACCTGTTATAAGTGAGCGATTTGTTATGAGGGTGAGAATGTTTTGATAGGAAAGATAATTTAACTATACAGACATAATTTTTATTATGAATAGAAATTTCACAGGTGAGCACTTTGCATATTACATTATATGTTCGACCAAGGTTTGGTTACATCATCATAGAATGATTCATGCAAAATAGAATGAGGCTGTTCGTCTTGGTGAATTAATAGAGGAGAATAATTATTCGGAGAACGATGAATTGAATATTGGCTCTGCTGTAGTCGATTTTATAAAATCAGAGGATAACTCTGTAATTGTAGAAGAAGTGAAACGGTCAAGTTCTATGGAAAGAGCCCATAAGTTACAATTATTACATTATCTCTCAATTCTAGAACCCGATAGTGGAGATACAGAGATGATAGGTATAGTTCGATACCCAGATGAATCAAAAACACAAAAATACAGGTTATCGAATCACATAGATGAATACACAGAAGCAAAGGAAGATATTAAGGATATAGTAACGGGTAAAATTCCTAAACCAACTTGGAAAACGGCATGTAGAAATTGTAGTATGAGAGTATTTTGTCATTCATAAGTGATTAAATATGAAGGAAAGATATTATATTCAAAGTCGTGGAGAACTACAGCGGGACAGGAATACCCTTAGATTTAAAAACGAGAATACAGATACGCGTTTACCAATAGAGCGAGTATATGATATATTCGCTGAAGAAGGTGTATCCATATCCTCAGGTACACTTGAGTTGTTATCCGAGAAAGAGATTATTCTTCACTCCTTTGGTTATTACGGGAATTATGTGGTTTCATTTACACCTAAAGAAGCGGTTATGAGTGGAGAATGTATGGTAAAACAAGCTGAACACTACAATGATAATGAAAAAAGAATGACAATAGCAAAGAAGATTGTTGAGGGTAGCATTCAAAACATGAGATATACATTAATGCGATATAAAGATGACTGCTGTTCAGCATCTGAAAAGATGGATGATAGAATAGCTAATATTTCTCAGAAAGATAATATATCTGAGTTAATGCAGTTAGAGGGGGAATGTAAGAAAGATTATTATAATTGCTTAAATCACCAAATTAATGATTTTGAATTGAAATCCAGGTATAAACAGCCCCCTGTTGGAGAGGTAAATGCTATGATTAGTTATTTGAATTCTCTTATATACGCTTCCATTGTCTCTGAATTATATAAGACTAGGCTGGACCAGAAGATAAGTTTTCTTCATGAACCATTAGAGAGACGGTTTAGTCTAAGTTTAGATATATCTGAAATATTCAAGCCAATGATTTCTGATAGATTGGTGGTATCACTACTCAATCAGAGAATAATAGATACAGATGACTTCCATGAGAAAGGGAAAGGAACATTCCTCACAGAAAAAGGGAGAAAAACTGTCGTTAGCAAATTCAAGGAAAGGATGTCGGACACTAGAAAACATCTTGGAACAAGAAAGAACTATTCTATCCGAAGGTGGATTCGAATGGAGTGTCATAGTATAATGAAACATATTCTTGGAGTAAGTGAGTATCGATACACAACAATAAGGTGAAAAAATGTATATTATACTAGTTTATGATTTAGCGTCAGACAGAACGAGTAAAATTCATAAGAAATGCTCTATATATCTTTCTTGGAAGCAGAACAGCGTATTTGAAGGTGAGGTAACGGAATCCCAGTATGAAAAGCTCACTACGTGGATTGATGATTATTTTCAAGATTCAGAAACGGTGATAATATACAGATTCCGAAATAAGAACGCTGTTAAAAAACGTCATTTTGGTGAAGATATAGATGATGATACCATCTTATAATATACCACTATCCTGATTAAACAAATACTCTGATAGTTCTTTTGGTGGCCGTACTCCATATTTGTATGAGTAGGATAAACCTCCATATATTCTCGTGTTTAGTCCGCTTATGTTCCTCCCATTGAGTTCAATGTCATTTGAGTGAATCCAGTACGAAGGTATAGGAACAGAATGTAGCTTATAGAATTCTAAAGCTTTTTGTTTTTCAACATATTTATTTTCATTTGTAATATAATCTTGATACATTCCAATAGTATCTATAGTATCTCCATCTTCTTTAATTTCTCCTGGGATGATATTTTGTTTATAGTTCTCAATATCCCTAATCTCATATCTATTTGACCTGTTCTTAAAGTATTTCTGTCCTGATTCACAAGCCTTTTCAAATGGAGTATAGTTGAATATATTTTCGTATTCCTTGTATGCTGTTTTTGTTGTTTCTACAGATTTTCTGAAACTGTATGTTCCAAACCCTGTTAATGCATCTGCTGTATCTTGGATAAGGCCATACGCTTCTGTGTTTTGGTCTGACGCATACGGATATACTTGTTTGTTCTCATCTGTGTGGTCGAAGACTATTACAGAATAAGTTTTTTGAGATTCTGTATCACAATCAGAGCAGTTACAATCAGATGACGTTGTAGATGTTCCTGCTCTGTGTACGCGGCCTGCTCTTTGAAATATAGCATCAATAGGAGCTATGTCTGTCAATAGAAGGTCTGCGCTTAGGTCCAAACTTATTTCACATATCTGTGTACATACTAACACCTTGGTTTTGTTGCTTGCGTTACCTGGAGCGAATTTATCTTTAATCTCTTTTTCTTTGCGTCGTCTATGTTTTTGAGAAAACTCAGAACTATAATAGTATACTTCAAATTCATTATTCTCTTTACTTAGTTTACGTGCGATTTGGCGAGCCTCTTTAACGGTATTTTTGACGACCATTATTTTATCATGGTGGTCTGTGGCTTTTGATACGACATCAGCTGTTTTGAGCGTCCCTTCTGATACGCTAATCGTGTATGGATTACGCTTTTCATTATCATCTATTTTTCCTTTGCTCACTACAGTTTTTGAGCAAGGGATTTCAGATTGTATTCTAGGGGGTATGGTTGCTGACATAACGTATACGGGGATACCGAGTTGTTTGCAGAATTTTATACAGGCAATAATATTCTGTGTGGTTTTTTCATCATATGCATGTATCTCATCGAACACTAATCCTGAAGTCAAGAGGTTACAGAATGATATTGGGCTCTTGTTGTAGTTAGAAACAAATGTATCGATTACATGGTCGACTGTTGTTATATTTACTGGGGCTTGGTACAGTTCTGCGCGTTGGATGTCAGGAAGCTGGTCTTCAGACTTATTTTCAAGCGCGTCTAAAACATCGACTTCGCCGTGATATAGACTAGCTTCAGATTCTGGTACGTTATCTATGATTTTATAGTATAGATTGTTTGTTGTCACTTGTGTAGGCATTGCAAACACAAGTCGATTGATATTGTTTATCTCCGTTTGCTTTTTACCCCATAAGAGTGCTGAGTATGTCTTTCCTTCACCACATCCTGCCAGACCCATAAGATACTTACAATCTGATGTTTCTGCTATTTGACTTTGAAATGGTCGGAGTTTCTCATAGTCTTCGATTCTACCTGGCGTTAGTTCTTCAGGGAAGGGAGATATATCTCCCGATGATATTTTAGAGCTTTCATGCCAATCTGATTGTCTTAGCCCAGCGTAAAGTATCAGGGCTGTGAATCTAGTCTTATTCCATTTATCATTTGTCGCATTCGCGGCCTTATCACGTAGAATATCCGCACGATTAAACATATGCTCTGTCGGCTCATTTGGTTCTTTGTAGAAATTTGGAAGATTATTCCGAGTTAGTATAGCGTCACGTTTATTCTTCAATATTTCATTTTTGTACGTCATATTATCTCGCGTCCACCCCGTATGATGGTGAAGGATTGCAAGGAAAATAGCATTTTTTACCTCTGACTCAATATTGTCAAAACTATCTTTTTCTAGTATAGAACGACAGATGACGGCACTGATAGCGGAATGATTCGGTTTATTGACGCTAGATTCCTCTTCGGAATTGCTAGCTTTTTCCTCTGCCCATTTTTGCCATCTTGGATGTGACTTCCCAAGGTCATGGTAGTATCCAGTAATCCTGGCTGCTTCAATCAGCTGGTCTGTAATAAGGTACTCTGATTCGAATATTTCCATCTGTCTCACGTATTGCTGGAGTCTATTCGCCACATCATGAGAGTGTTTTTCTAATGAGTATCGAGGGGATGTTTTCGCCAATAATTCGCGTCTTGTCACGTACTACATTACTCTTGGCTCATGGAATATTAGTATTTTGATTTTTATTTTGAGTAAGTATTAAGTGGACTATCGACTTTAATACACATAATGCGCCTGTATATTCACGCGGATAAAGGAAACAAGCCGATGATACATTTCCCTTGGGACTATCACTTGTCTATGACAAGCTTCATCTACGAGAGCCTTGGTGATGAAAACCCAGAACGAGCATCTGAGCTACATCAGATGACTCATGCACCACCGTTCTCATTTAGTAATTTCATACAGACAGGGCCATTCAAGGCCACGCGAGATGGTCTGTTTTTCACTAAAGGATACTTTGTAATTAGTTCAATTGAACCATCGCTAATTAGTAGTATTAAGAACTATCTCCCAGCAACAGGAGAGTTGCACGTTGGAAATACTTGTGTTCCAATCGTAGGACAAACAGTTGAAGATGTAACGGGCGTCGATGGCGTTGAAACGTATCGTACGCTAAGCCCAATTGCTATTGGAGAGCTACCCTATAATGCTGAAGAGGGTCCAAGAGAGTGGTATCTACCAACAGACTCAATGTGGGCTGCTCGCCTTAAAGAATCTGTGAGAGAAAATATGAGACATACTGTTGGTCTTCCTGATAACTTCAAGTTCAAGGTCAAAGATTATAATTGGGTCGATAAAAAAACAAAGCGTTTGACATCAGATATTGAAATCCCATGTGCTCGAACCGAGCTAGAGATAGATTTAGATGAAAAGACTAGTAAGTTTATACAGGAGTTTGGGCTAGGAGAAAGAACAGGGATGGGCTTTGGGAACATGATTCTCAAATCAGAAGCAGAAATCTATAGGTGATAATATGAGTGAAATTACATTCCACTATACAAATGACGAGTTCATTAATGAGGGTGCTGCGGAGATTGCCTATTTAATGGAAAAACACTTTGACGCTGACGTGTCCAAAAGTAGAGAGAAGATAACCATTTGTTCACCCAATGTATTCGAAAAACTTCGAGGATTGTTTTTTAATGGTGGAGACGCCCTCGTTTCGAACACACATCGACGGTCTTCAATCGCACGATATTACAACTCTAAAACAGAAGGAGCAAAAGTCCCTTCATCAAACGAGCCGTTTCCTGATGGAGATGAGAAGCTCGGTGAAAAAATAACAGAACAAAACCTTGAGAACGAAGGGATACCTATTGAGGGCGACATCCAAAAAAACGTTGGACAGAGTATATATACTCTAAATCCTTGGTATACGGGTGTTCCCATTTCCCGATATTGGGAAACCTCACGTGTTAATAGATACATCGATGCATTAGAGAACGAACATGGCTCTGACTACGATGCGGATATACCGTGTTCATGTTGTGCTCGTGAAGATTTACCAAATTGGAAATATGACGGTGAAAAAATCGAGTACAATCAGAGTTTCACGCCTTTTACCTCAAAGAGCGGGTTAACATCTCTAGGTCAAAAGGGTTCACAAGGCTCATCTCGCCAAGGTCGTTGTGTAGCATGCCTCATATCTGGATTTGCGTACACTCTTAGTCCTAAACCATTCTATACAACATCAGACCGAGATTATCGGATATTCACTATTCAAGGAGGCCTCGACACTTGTTTCAAGGTCAGAAAGGATTATGAAGATGTTCTCACAAAACTTGATTCTGACGTATCTAGTAGTAACTCACGCTACAAGGTGTTATCCTCGAATGTCCCTGTCCGCGTTAAGTCTGATGAGGGGCAATTCCTTGCTCTTCTCTGCCAACTTGTTGAAAAAAGTTACTCTGATACAGAAAAAACAGTTGCAGGAGGTAGAGAGCTTGTTCAGCGGATTAACAGTGTAACCATGTATACGTCAACGAATGCCAAGAGTGGGAAGCCAGTTCGAGGAATTAGCAGTATACAAAGATGCGAACTAGTAGATAATATGTACGGATACGTGACGCCAATTAAATATGAATACCAGATGGCTGGTGAGACAATGACAGAAGAGTATTGGTTAGACGAATTGTTAAATAGCCTTTCAAATATCACGGAACCAAACGTTGATAATGACGATAAATTCGCACGATTTATAGGTCAATTCTCAAACGGAATCCTTCGTGAAGATGTAACGCTAATCGAGAATGGTTTGTTCGGACTGGCAAAGCCTGTTGTCAACCAGACTGCCGTTATTCCAGAATCGGGATTAAATATATTAGGAGCGAAGCATTACGTATCTATGTGTTTCAAAACTATGACTCAACTAACAGACGATGAACTTGAATCACTGGGTTCTGTGGGTAACAGTTTAGGTAATATCTTCAGCACCCGTGATGATGTGAGCGTTCTTATTTCGTTGAAGAACGCAAATAACGCTGAGCAATTCCTTTCAGCTCTGGAACAAGCGAGTATTGAAAGCATGAAGAAAGGACTTGTTCGAGGCGAACAAATTGAGGGATACAGTCTAATATGGAACGAAGACCTAGAAACTGTAATGAAAGTATTGAACGACGAAGACAGGTTTACACAGGGTAAGTCTGTACTTGTTTCCCACGCATCACTTGCCGCACTTTATAACAATTCAAAATCAGAAGGTGATAAAAATGACTAACAGAAAATCAATCGGAATGGCATATCTTACGCATGGACAGTTAGGTAATCATAACGCGGGCGAAGGGGGCAGTCAGTTGTCGAACCTCAAGATGTATGATAACAAGCCATACATTTCGGGGCAAGCACTGCGACACGCAGTTCGAGACGCATTACGGACCCACACGACCGAGGGCGTTGACTGCACACCAACAGATTCGTGTGGTGATATTGAAAATTGCAAGATATGTGATAAATTTGGATACATGAATACAGACCTTAATCCAAATGATGAAGACGGTCATCAACCAAAGCGCACAGGTCCTCTTCGGGTGACACCCGCACTTGGAGTTTACCCGAAACCAGTTACGACCGATATGATAGTTCAATACGGCGTGGGTGGGAGCGTCAAGAAAGAAAGTGACCAAGAGAGTCATGGGAATAGCATTGCATATCGTGAAATTGTGGAAAACACGTACCAGGGTGCTTGGATGCTCGACGAATATATGGTAGGTCGACGGGAACACGAAGAGATGTATGATAGCCGAGATACGGGTCATAGATACGAACGTAAGGTTGTAGACGAGGTCCCCGATGAAGAGCGGATACAGCGAATAAATACGCTAATTGACTCACTACGAGACCACTGTAATCTTGCAGGACAGGCACGACACATGGCTGACTTTATGCCTGACCTTGCTGTTGCTGCCGAACTTCCCACGTACAACCAACGTATAACAAACGCTCTTCAAGTACGCGAAGAAACGAATGAACTAAATATCCAAGCGTTTGAAAGCATCTGCAAAGACATTACCTCATTAGGTGGGAATATATACGTTGCTGGAACATATAATGCTAATGTAATCTCGAATTGGGATGACTTATTCGAGACTGTTGAACAACTGGATAGTGTCGAAAAAGTCGACTCTGTCACGGAATGCTATGAACGCCTTAAATATGACTGACACTGTACTTCGAATCGAACTCGACGTTCCTATCGAATGTGCGTTTAGGAAAGCAGATGCATTTAACGCGTTGCACACCTATCCCATCCCACCAATTACAACGCTCCGTGGACTTATATACGCGGCAATGGGGAGACCTAGTCTGCTCAACCAAGACTCAAAACCATACACACCATCAAAAGACACTATCGACCAAGAGCGAGAATTCAGAGAAATGTTTAGGCAGACGACAGATGTAAGTATTCAACCCACAGAACTCGGAACTAGGAAAACAGACCTACGAAGGAGAATGAAGGTCGCTAGAAGTGATGATAATAAGCAGTATATGACATATGTAGCCCAAGAAGAAACTATCATTAGTCCAAGGTACCGAGCGTACGTCTGTTGCACAGATGAAGAACTACGTGAAGATATAAAAAAGTCACTTGATGACCCTGAGCGGTTACTATACCTTGGAAGGTCAGATGACCTATTAACAATTGATAACGTCAGTGAACACACGTTCAAAGAAACCGTACTACCAGAGGATGAAACAATACTGGCTCCTGCTGGTCACGGAGAAAACCCGTTCCTTATTCCTGTGAGTCAGGATTTTAAAGACACGTACACAACGAAACCTGCCAAATCACAGCTGGTGAGTAAAGTGACGGGTGAATACGAGTGCAAAGAGGTGATTGTAGATGGGGAAAAAGAGTACTTTGAATTCTTTACATAAATTATTTTAGTATATAATCAGGATAAATTTAACTTAGATTAGACTAATTCATTTAACAATTGGACGAAGAATAGATTGAAAGAAGTCTGTTCAGCCCTCACGAATCTCTGACCACATATTATAATTGGACCACGTGTGGATTGAAAGAGAAGTTCCAGACCAACCAGGTGCACTCATCCAACCGTTATAATTGGACCAAGTATGGATTGAAAGTATAGCGGCCTTCTGCCTTCATTCTCGATACAACTCGTTATAATTGGGTTAAAAGTTAATTAAATAAGGGTCAAAAAATTAACATGATTAAACTATACGCTTGACCACTGCGGCAATCAAACGTCTCGAAATCATATTAGATGAGTAATACACATCTCCGCTCCGCCCCATTAGTGTCAAAAATTAGGTTTTCACGGGTGTAAGACTCGAATCTTTCCAGAGTCAAAGCTATACGCAAGACACTCGACATCGGAGTTTCGGTCGTGTGTCTCTGAAAAATCCATCAAATGTGAATCCCGCTCCATCCACGGGTATACAACAACATCAAGTCCATCGAACAGGTCTTCGAATCCAGACAAGACCGTTCCAGACTGTGATTCGACTCTCTCAGCGAGAAACGCCATGTACTCCGAATAGGCGTTGTTACGTCGGTCAGCCGTTGAATCAACCAACACCATTACATCTAAATCCGAACTACCGATAGTTCCCGTCCCTCGGCCGAAACTTCCGAACACGACTATCTCTTCTAGTTCCATAGACTCTCCATTGTCAAACGAATTTTCGGTGCAGAAACCTGTTACAATACGTTCAATTCGATAGCATAGGGTTTCAGCATCCGAAATATCCCAAATACCGACCATGTGGTTAATACTGCACATGTGCTTATAAACATTACGGAGCGTTTTGTATTACTGCGGTAATCAAGCGTGCTGGTCAATCTACTTCAGACTGTTCTTCGAAAGAGATGGCTGTGTTCTACAACACACAGACACTTTTGCTATCACACTCGTCTGTCAAATTATTAGAGTTAGACAGCGCCGTAATGTTGCACTCTGCACGACAGATGTTGTTATCAATCCAGGGATTTCGCGTAGAGTATTGTTTCACTATTTTCAAACTCAGAGTCAAACGACTGACACTCTGTAAGCCCTCGTGACTCATTTGCGGACTGTGAAGCATCGTTTTCTTGTGATGCGGCTGTGACAATATATTTCGCCTCGTGCTTCTGGCACAATGTAGTCTCGACGTAGTTTCGAAGAGTAGTCCAAACCCCGTTTCTCTGGTGGTCAGGATGAACCGCACTGAAATGAATTGCTATGTGTGGAGTTTTCTCGGGTAGCAACTCTGTGAATAGAGAATCATTCTGTGCTATGAGTGTAAACCCAACAAGCACCTCATCTTCAAAAGCGAGTATTGCATAGTCGGTCAGAGTCTCGTAGAAACACAGCAACGCGGTTCTGTCTGTAACATCTGCATCCTCCGTAAGAAACATAGTTCGAGAAACATCTGCTGTTGAAGTCTCATAATGGTCACCTGTTGCCGTTTTATCGACTTCTTCAAACAGTGTGAGTATGTCTGATTGGAATTGGTTTTCTGCTGGAACAGAACGTATTTTCATCACTCCAATATGATTTACCAAACTACATTAAATTAATGACGCTAAGGTGTTTTATTCTTCTTACTATATTAGGCACGAAGTTGTATTACTGCGAGACTCAAGCGTACGTCACGACCACCCTCAGAAGCGTTCTACAACGAGATGTGTGTTATATAAGACACAAACCAAGATTCAATACGCAATCTCACCACGAAACGCATGAGATAGTATGGAATCTCTATATTCGTTGAAGAACTTATCAAGACTTTTAATCGAATTGTTTACCTCACTAATATATACACGGTTGAGTTTATTTACAACTTCGTTTTGTTCTTCTATTGGTGGAACGGGTATTCTAATTTCCTTTACATCACCCTGTCGGATTAGGGGTTGTGAAGTAGTAGTTATTAGGGGGTCAAAATCAACCGTTTGGAGGAATTGATAACAGTATTCTAGACTATACTCTTCGTCGGGCCAGAAAACTATCGCATTATCTGTCACCCAAGAACCTTCTCCAACTTTATTCACCTCACCACATGAACCAACCCGACCTATAGCAATACAGTCTTCATCTATCCAACTTTCATTATACTGCCCAATGACGCCATTTGAGCCATAAACAGGGAAGCCACCTCCATTCATGTCCTTCTTTGGAAGATACTTCCCATTTCTGAATTTACCTATTTCATCTAACTCTTTCACTTCCCAGTGGTCTGGCAATTCATCTTCTGTT
>LFCJ01003838.1_pt1 | contig 11016 bp, 12 predicted proteins | sample 643141 | NCBI WGS metagenome assembly LFCJ01 (sample SAMN03766243, study PRJNA286221) | soda lake metagenome | biome: soda lake; feature: Kulunda steppe; material: water; isolation source: sample B1-Br-g2 brine of Lake Bitter-1 | place: Russia: Kulunda steppe | collected 2010-07 | reverse complement strand
CTCTCGCTCGCGGAGGGAAGTGGCAAGCTGTTTTCCAGCGTGGGTTCGATCGCTGAACATTTGTGTTTCCTACGGGCACCAGCCACTTGATACCCACCACGTCTCACTTCTGAACGCCCTGCATGCGCCGGGCCGGTGGCCTTGCCTCCAAGTGGCGGAGCTAGTCTGACTATGATAGATGAGCGCGACACTGACGGCAGTGAGCCACATGATACTGTCGGGGACGGCGGGCTGAACGTCGTTCTCGTGATTCTCGATACAGCCAGAGACAAAAGCGTCAGCCGGGAAACGATGCCGACGCTTTCGAGCCTCGCCGAGTCGGGGACGGCGTTTACCAACGCCTTTGGGGCCGCCCCGTGGACGCTGCCCTCTCACGCCTCGTTGTTTACCGGCACCTATCCGACCGAACACGGTGCTCACGGTGGCCACACCTATCTCGACGATTCGTTTCGGACGCTCCCGGAGGCCTTTGGAGCGGCCGGATACGAAACTGTTGGAGTCTCTAACAACACGTGGATTACCGAGGAGTTCGGCTTCGACCGCGGCTTCGACCAACTCCGACGGGGCTGGCAGTACATCCAATCGCCTGTCGACATGGGAACCGTCGTCCGGGCCGAACACTTCCGCGCGAAACTCGAGGCTGCCCGCGATCGATTGTTCGACGGAAATCCCGCAGTCAACATTGCAAACTTGCTGTACAGCGAGTTTATTCAGCCGAGCGGTGATGACGGTGCAGACCGGACGACGACATGGGTCGGCAACTGGCTTACCGACCGCGATACCGACCGACCGTTCTTTCTTTTCTGTAACTACATCGAGCCACATATCGATTATAGCCCGCCGCGTTCCTACGTCGATGGGTTTCTTACGGATGAGGAGTATACGGAGGCACTGTCACTCAGGCAGGACCCGCGTGCGTATGATGTTGGCGCGTACGATATCAGCGACCGGGAGTTTTCACTGCTTCGTGGACTGTACCGGGGAGAGCTTCGATACGTCGACGACCAGATTGCCCGCCTTCGAGCGCAGTTAATCGCCGCTGGTGAGTGGGAGAATACGCTGCTTGTCGTCTGTGGCGACCACGGTGAGAACGTCGGCGAACACGGCTTCTTCGGTCACCAGTACAACCTGTACGATACCCTCCTCCACGTTCCACTAGTCATCCACGGGGGCCCGTTTACTGGCGGGGAATCTCGCCAAGAACTCGTCTCGTTGCTCGACCTGCCGACGACGCTGCTCGAGGCGGCCGGAATCGAAGACGAACCGTTGCACACACAGAGCCGTGGGCAGTCGTTGATCGGTGACCACGAGCCACGAACGAGTGTGTTTGCTGAGTACGTTTCCCCCCAGCCCCCAATCGAGTTGCTCGAAGCTCGGTTTGGGACGCTTCCCGAAGAAGTCTATCGGTTCGACCGCCAGCTTCGAGCGGTCATCACGCCGGAGTACAAGTTTGTCACGGGTGAAGACGGTTTCACTCGGCTTCACGACCGCTTGAACGATCCGGACGAACAGGACAACCTCGCCGAAAAGCGACCTGAAAAGGCGGCCACACTTGCCAACCGAATCCGTGAGCACTTCGAAACAGTTGCGGTTGCAGAGACTGCAGGGAGCGTTTCGATGAGTGAATCGACCAAAGATCGGCTTGCGGATTTGGGCTATCTCTGAATCCTCCATCGGCGTCTCTCGAGTTACCTCCGCGGGGTTTACAGCCGAGTCAGATCCGCAGCGCTCACATGAGCGTCTGGGGGACCCACTGTCGGTTCGGATCGTCGGTTTCGTTCATCCAGATTGCAAGCTGTCGTCCCATCTCTCGACGGATGTCGGCGTATTCGGGATGGTCGATGAGATTCTGAAGTTCGGCCGGATCGGCCGCCGTATCGTACAACTCGTTGCGGTCTGGGCCGTTGTAGACGAATTTGTACCGGTCATCACGTATCATCCGCTGGGTGTAGAGGCCGAACTCGTCGCCATGGTATTCCGCACAGACCGTTTCGGGCCATTCTGGGTCGGTTTCGTCATCTCCTGTGGCCTCCAGTAACGGGACCAAACTCCGGCTGTGGCCTGAAAGCGCCTCGGGAATCGGAGCCCCGCCGAGTTCGAGGAAGGTCGGGGCGAGATCGTGGAGCCGAACACGTTCGGTACACACCGAGCCGGGTTTGACGACACCTGGCCATCGAATCTGTAACGGAATATGGTAGGTGTCGTCGTACATGAGTGGTCCCTTGTTGAACTGACGATGGTTTCCAACGAAATCGCCATGGTCGGCCGTGTGGACGACCACCGTCTCTTCGGCGAGCCCGCAATCTCTGAGTGCCTCGAGAATGCGTGCGAACTGGTCGTCGATCAGCGTCACAAAGCCCCAGTATTTGGCTGTTGCTCGCGCCCATTGGTCCCAGTCGAAATCGGCGACGCCACGATAGTGGCGGTACTGCTCGTGAACAGCAGGCTTCCCCTCAAACGTTTCTCGGTAGCTTTCAGGTGGCTCGATATCTGCCGGTTCGTACATCGTTGCATACGGTTCGGGCACGACGTACGGATGATGGGGGCCGAGAAAGTCCGCTCGGTGAAAAAACGGCTCGTCTGCGTCGACATGGGATTCGATCGCTGCAATCGTCTGGTCGGCGAGAAATGCCGCCCGTGTCGCCTCGACGTCGACCGGCGTCGTCCCCGCGACGAGCGTTCCATCGGCGGTATACTGTGCCTCCTCGAGTGTGACCGCCTCAAGTGGTTGCCCTCGTTGTTCTCGAAACGTCCGAAAGGCGTCGTCGATGTTGTCGTGGTGTTTGTCACTGCCGCCGAGATACTGGAAGCCAAAATCCGCCGGCGTTTGATCGGCTCCAACGTGCCATTTGCCGGTGTAAGTCAGTTCGTAGCCCGCTTTTGCTAGTCCCTCCGAAAACGTCGGAAGGTGAGCGGGGAGGTTTCGTTGGATCGCATCGGCCTCGTGTGAGTTGTTCAACAGCCCGTGACTGTGTGGATACAGTCCGGTGAGAACGGATGCTCGTGCACTCGTGCAGATACTCGTCGGCGTGTAAGCGTGAGCAAAGTGGACGCCCGCGTTCGAAAATTCGTCGAGCGCTGGTGTCTCGACTGGCGGTCCCGCCGGCCCAGTGCAGTCATACCGCTCCTGGTCGGTAAGCACGCAAAGCACGTTTGGACGCTGGTCGGCCATCCGGCCTGCTACCACGAACGAGTAATTAAGCGTGGGGTCCAGTTGTCCACAAACTATCTGCATCTATAATGTAGAAGGCCGGTGCAGCACGCGTTCTAAGGCGGCAAGACCGGTGTCAAGGACGAGATTTATTATCGTCATATCACTACAGTAGGTGTGGCCACCCCATTTGAGATTCTCCGTGTCGACCCAGAGGCAACCGACGAGGAGATCGAGCAGGCCTATCGCAGCCGGATCAAACAGGCCCACCCAGACCATGGCGGCTCAGCACGGGAATTTCAGCGCGTCAAAACGGCCTACGAGGACCTCCAATCGGGAGCCTACAGCCTCACCGATATCCCTGACCCTACCGCTCGCTCACCGGAACCGACCGAACCCGAGCCAAAAACGGTGACCGTCGAATATCTGAACTACGAAATCCTCGAGGACTACGGCTGGGAGCTTACCGATCCAGAGCTCTTTGCCAAAGCCGGCGAACAGTCGCTCGAGCCAGAGGATTACGGCCGGTTTGCAGCCGAACCCGGCGAAACCCTACTCGAGGCGGCCGAAAACCGCGGCTTTGCGTGGCCGTATGCCTGTCGTGGCGGTGCCTGTGCAAACTGTGCCGTCGCCGTTATCGACGGCGAGTTAGCAACCTCACTTAACGACATTCTGCCAACGGAGATGCTCGAGCGCGGTATCGATCTCTCGTGTGTTGGCTCACCGGTCAGTGGCGATATGCAAGTGGTCTACAATCTCAAACACCTCCCGGAGCTCGAAGAGCTTCGGTTGCCCCCGCGCCCGTTCGAACAGGCGTATGCAAACGATTAGCCAAGCGGGGTCGTTGTAGCGCTGGCGTACCCTCAGCAAATGGTGGCGGTAACTAATGGGGACCAGTCCATATGAGATTGCACTGCAATGACCACCGCGGACCCACTGACGATTGGCGTCCTCACCGAACCGTTCCTGTATGAGTGGCAAGTACGAGCCTTAGAGCGCGTCCAAGCTAACCCCGCGTTCGAACTGTCTCTGGTCGTTCGCAATGCCAGCAACGATGAATATGAAGCCGAGTCGTGGAATACAGCCACCGGAATCGGGCCCAAAGAGGTTCAGGAATTTCTCGAGGTCTTTCGGACGGAGAAAGCATGGACGTTCGTTCTCGCCGGTCGAACGATTGCTCGACTGCTCGGCGACGAGTTCCAACTCTGGCACCGCCACTCCCTCGAAAACGTCGATGTTCTCAGTGGGGTCGACCAGATCAATTGCGACCCAATCGCCGACGACAATTGGAACGAACTCCCTGCCGATGTCGTTTCGACAGTCGCTGACCGCTGTGACGTCGTCGTCCGATTTGGGTTTGGGTTGATCAAAGGAGACATTCTGACCGCACCGGAACACGGCGTCGTTAGCTTTCACCCCGCCGATATCCGACGTTATCGCGGCATGGGGCCACCCGTTATTTTCCACGACGGACGAACGCGAGCCGGTTCGACGCTACAACGGCTCACCGACTCAATCGACGCCGGTGAAATCGTCGCCTATGAGGAAGTCTCGATTGCTGACTGCTACACCCTCTGGGACGTCTTTGATCGACTTGCCATCCTCCAAATCAAACTGCTGAGTACGGGACTTACCACCCTTCAAGATCCGACGGTCGAGCCAGATACCGTCCCACAGGCGGAACTCGGTCCCTTTTATGCCAGAGCACAACGACGACGACTCTCGTTTGCCGGGCGTGTCCTCGGGAAGAACACTCTAGGGTTTATCCGAAACCGACTCGAGGGGAACACACAGTCGACTGACTACGACCTCCCATCGGAACCCGACCAAACAATCGTCCTCGAGTCTGACGACTGACGCTACTGTTACTGGAAATCCGCATACGTCGGACGCTCGTGGTCCCCGGGGAACGACTCGACGGGTACCTGCTGTTGATCGCCCGACTCCATTTCCTTGATCGTCACCTGTCCCTCCTCGAGGTCGCGCTCGCCGACGATCACCGTTGTTTCGGCGTTGATCGAATCGGCGTAGTTCAGTTGCGCCCCAAAGGAGCGACCGGCGATATCGGTCTCAACCACGTGCCCCCGATTCCGAAGTGCAGACACAATTTGAGCCGCCGTCTCTCGCGTCTCACCGACTTGCAGCACATAGTAGTCGGTGGTAATCTCTTCGGCGGGCCAGACATCTGCTCGCTGACAGAGCAGAGCGAGGGTCGCGTGTCCCGGCGCAACACCGACGGCCGGCGTTGGCTGACCACCGTAGTATTCGATCAGTTCGTCATACCGTCCGCCACCGAAAATCGACCGCGAAACCGCTCCTGTAGAGTCAAAACACTCGAAAACGACACCCGTATAGTAATCTAACCCGCGAGCCGTCTCGAGAGAGATCTGGCAGTACTCTCGAGCGCCGAAATCCTCGGCTGCAGCCAGGACGTTCTCGAGGTTTTCGACGGCGGCGGTAACTATCTCGTCATCGGCGACCACGACGACCTCCTCGAGGTCACCGTTGGCGACGAGGTCGGCAAAAGATTCGGCGTCCTCGCGCGTGAGTCCCGCCCCAACGAGTAGGTCGTGATATTCGGCGGGCTCGAGTTTGTTCGACTTGTCGACGGCTCGGATCGCCGCCTCCGTATCCACCTCGGGTTCAAACGTTTCGACAAGGCCACCTAGAATGTCCCGGTGAGAGATTCGGAATTCAAAGTGTTCAGCAGAGAGGCCAAGCCCGGTGAGCGCATCGGCCGCCCACGCCAGTATTTCGGCATCGGCTTCGGGCTCACTCGAGCCGAAGATATCGACATTCGTCTGGTAGAACTCCCGCTGACGACCCTGTTGGACCTGCTCGTAGCGCCAGAACGGACGGGTCGAAACCCACTTGATCGGCTTCGAAAGCGCCTGTTGTTTGGCGACAACCATTCGGGCAACGGTTGGCGTCAGCTCCGGCGTGAGCGCGACGTGACGGCCACCCTGGTCCTCAAAGGCATACAGCTCATCGACGATGTCGTCACCGCTCTTGTCAGTCCACAGCGCCGCCCGTTCTAACGCCGGTGTTCCAATCTCACGAAAGCCATAGCGATAGGCCGTCTCCTCTAACACATCGGTTGTCGCGCGACGAGCGGCCATCTCGCCGGGGTAGAAATCGCGAAAGCCCTTGATTCGGTCGTACATGGAGACGGGTTCGGGCAGCGACCGCTTGAAAGCTTTCGTTCTGCGGTGGGCCAACCGTACTGAAAACTCGAGGCGAAAGCCTCGCGCGGTAGCGCGGGGAGGATGTCAATCTCGGACGCCAGTGACGTACGTCTGTTCGTGGTCGGGAAAACAGTCTCTGATCGTTGTCTGGCCGTGGGTTTCAGCGAGCAGTGCGCGCAACTCGGCTTCGTAATCGGCGCGCGTAATCTCCTCGCTTGGCCCGACAGTCACCGAAAGCGTCCGGTCAACCAACTCATCAACGGCTGACCGGCCAAACCCAGACAACGGCGCAATGTAATCGACAGCGTAGCGGTCCTCTAAACTCTGTGCCTGGGCGCGAGAGACCGTTGGCACGCGGTCATCCCGTCGGGTTCCATCCGCAATAGCGTCAACGTCAGTCTCGGCAACCGTCTCTAAGGCGTGTTGGTGGACCTGTTGAATCCCGTTCCGGGGAAAGCCATCGGCTCGGATCTGCTCGGCTGCTGCCACTGCAACCGAGCGCTCGAGAGACAGTTGCTCGAACGCGAACCCAAGTGAATTTGCCGTTTGTCGGGCGTGTTTCCAGTCGTCAGTAATCTCGAAGGTAGCCGTGGTGAGCGTCACGTCATAAAAATTCTCGAGGAATAATGCCGCGAGCGTCGAGTCCTTTCCACCGCTGTACAACAGTCGAAGCGTTTTTGTTGTCATCAGTTACCGACGTTTGATATCGAAGCTTTTCTTTTCGGGTTGGATCTGCTTGAGCAGTTGCTTCATTTTGCCGTCGTCGATTTGTTGTTGGATGCGGCCACTCTGAGCGAGACTGATAATCTGTCGTTCGACCTGCTCGGCAAACTGCGGTTTGCTCATTCTGACCGTGTTTAGTCGCTTTCTGGCCTCATCAGTGAGATGCTGGCGGAGCAGGGCTTGGCGCTTGGCCTCGGCCTGTTGTTGGGCTGCTTCTTGGGCAGCCTCGTTTGCCTGCCCCTGCCCGCCTTGGCCACCCTGCTGGGCCTGTTCTTGTAGTTGCTCCATGCGCTTGCGTCGAAGCTCTTCGAGGTCGTCATCACTCATAGGGTGTTCTTACCCGCGACGCGGCAAAATGATTACGGACCGGTCTAGGCGTAGCGCTCGAGTTCCGGTCGGTCGAGATCAGCAAGCACCTCACCAGCGGTCTCATCGAGGAAACTCCGGCCTGCAGGGGTGATGCGTCGACCCTGTCCTTCGGCGGTCTCGACGTAGTCCTCCTCTTCGAGTTGCTGGAGGATCGTCCGGATAATATTACGTGAGCCATCAGCACGGCGGTCGGGGGCGACACGGTAGCGCGTCGAGCCACCTTTCGCTCCACCGTACTCGGTGGCGAGGCGCTCGACACCGATTGGGCCGCTGTCGGCGACCTTCCGCAGGAGGCTGCCGGCACGAATCGCCCAGAAGTCTTCCTGTTCAGGTGGCAGTTCGCGGTTTGGGCCGGTCTTGGTGAACGCAGCCCATTCGGGCTCCTCAAGCCGTCCCTCGAGCTCGTCAGCGAGCGCCGCAATCAGGGCGTCCGCCGGAACATCGTACATCGTAGCCATTGGCGTGTACTTCCCGTCGGCGGCATTTAATACCATCGTTGTGCCCGCGTATCGGTGTCTCAGGCTATGTGAGACTCTCACGACCGGCGGCCACCGCTCACCGCGCTTCGGACGCCTTTTTTTCCCTCGCGTTGAACGATTCGTATGGACGAACGGGCCGGACTCGCACTCGCCGCCGCCGAACTTGAGGCCGCCGGTGACGATGCCGCCGTGATCGACGGGCAGGTTATTACGACGGATATGCTCCACGAGACGACTGACTTTCCGGCAGGGACGAGTCGCTACACGGCCGGCTGGCGAGCCGTTGGCGCGTCCCTCTCAGACGTTGCTGCAATGGGGGCGGAGGCGACGGCAGCAGTCGCTGCCTACGGCGCACCCAGCTTCGACCGCGAAGAACTCGCGGCGTTTCTTCGTGGTGCCCGCGAGGTCTGTTCGCTCGTTGGCGCGGAGTACGTCGGTGGCGATCTCGACACCCACCAGGAGTTTACCGTCGCAACAACGGCGCTCGGGCGAACCGACGACCCCGTTTTGCGTTCGGGCGCACAGGTCGGTGACGCCGTCTGTGTCACCGGCACGTTTGGGCGAAGTGCCGCTGCACTCACGCTGTTCGAACGCGAGCAACACGAACGGGCAAACGAGTTGTTTCGGTTTGAGCCGCGTGTCGCCACCGGCTGCGCGCTTGCCCCCTACGCCACTGCAATGATGGACTCGAGTGACGGTCTCGCCCGCTCGCTTCACCAACTGGCCGCCGCAAGCGACTGTGGGGTTTCCCTTGAGTCGACTGCCCTGCCGGTTGCGGATGCGCTTTCGGCAGTTACCGAAAACAGCGCAGAGGCCCTCGAGCGAGCGACAACCTTCGGCGAGGATTTCGAACTGGTGTGTACGATTGATCCGGCCCACCTCGAGGCGGCTCAGAGCGAAACACCGGTCTCGGTTTCGGTTGTCGGAACGGTTGTCGAGTCGGGGGTGACGATGGATGGCGAGCCAATGGAAGACCGTGGATTTTCCCACGGCTGACCCCCGGCGACTCAGCCTCTTCGAGCGAGTACAATCGAGTACAGAATCGAGGCGAGTCCGATCAGTTCTGCAAGCTGAGTGGAAACGGACATCATGTAGGCTGGCCCGACACGAGCGGTCACAACTGACACTAACAGCTGGATAAAGGTGAGAAACGCGATTCCCACAGCGAGAAACAACATCGGACGGCTCCGGTTGTTTCGATAGCCAATCAGGGCGAGCGCCGTAATAATGAGCCCGAGGCCAAGCGAGAGCACGAGCGTCAGCTCAACAATCCGATGGGCAAGCTGTTCGCTCATCTCGAGCATCATAACCCCTCCCAGAGATCGGTAAAGGCGTCGGCGAACTCACGAGTCGTCGATCCAGCGGACATACGGACCGTGTAGGTTCCGTCTTCGAGTTCGACGGTCAACTGCTGCAGTCGGGCGCTGTACACGGTACGATGGTGTCCCTCGGGATCGAGTTCAGTGTCGCTCTCGAGGAGGCCACACGACTCGAGAGCTTCGGTGCGTCGGTAGACCGTTGAGATGGACATCTCACAGTGGTCACGGAGTGCTGTTGCGGTCATGGGTTGTTGGCTTGTGGCCGCGAGAATCGATCGTGCGTACTCGTCATCAAGGAGGGCAAACACGTCAGCGGGATCACAATCGTCGGCCACATGCAGCCGCACTGACGGGTTAGAAATAAAACGTGGCGCGCGTTCGCTGGGTCAGCAACTCAACCTGTTATGCCAACAACTCGATTGGAACCGGCATGAAACAGAGCGCTCCGAGGACGAAGGTGAGGGCTCCGAGCACGAACCGCCCGGGGTCCAGTCGGTCGTCATTAACCGGTGTTGCTGGCCCAGCAGCGGCAATGAGGGCGGTAAAGAACCCCCAAAACACCCAGATGAACACCGATGAGAGTTCGTAGCCGCCGACGTAATAGAGATAGCCGGCGAGGGCAAAGAGGATGCCCGGAACGAGCGCCGCGATCGTCTCCTGTACGCTTCCGAACATCGCCCGCAGAATGTGCCCGCCATCGAGCTGGCCAACGGGAATCAGGTTGAGGAACGTAATAAACATTCCAACCCAGCCACCGATCACCACTGGGTTGACCGATGTTGCCGGGTCATCGCGGTACAACGGTTGGTCGAAGGCAACTGCAAGCCACTCGAGCAGTAACGGATAGCCCAAGCGAAACTCGGATTCGGCGTTCTCGACGAGCGATTCCGGAGCAGTTACTGGCGGCAGGTGGAGGCCGATTATGGTGACGATCACGGTTGCGATCAGTCCCGCGATTGGGCCGGCAACGCCGATATCGAACAGTGCCCGTCGGTCTGGCATTCGGCCTTTCATTTTGATCACCGCGCCCATGGTTCCGATAAACGTCGGGATCGGGAGGAAATAGGGCAATGAGGCGTTGACTCGGTGGTAGCGACTCATCACATAGTGCCCCATTTCGTGGACGCCGAGCACGGCGAGGATCGCGACACTAAACGGCCACGCTCGCCAGATCTCCCCCGGATTCGATATCGGGTCGATAAAGTACCAGAACGCGCCGGCAAACAGCGTTGAGAGAACTGTCGCGAAAAAGAGGATCAAATTCGTCCATGGAATTCCGTCGACGCCAAGCGTTGTCGGCTCGGCAACGATGACGTACTCGCCATGGAGGGTCGTCAACTGGGCTTCATACCCTTGTTCGCGGAACTTCGGCCAGAGCTGTTTCATCAACGGCTCTGGAGCAACCCGCGGATCGCCGAAATAGAGCAGTTGCTCTCCATCAGTTCGGGTCTCGTAGACGGCAAACACCGACTCAATCGTCTCGATTGGGGGACCGGGAGTCGGTGCCTCGTCGTCGTCCATCATCCGATGTTATCTCTCGCAAGGCATAAATCGACTGCTGTCTCTCGGTAAACTACCCTACCCTACTTCGCTCGGTCTGACGGCCTCGCTCGTTGAGGGTAGCGTGAGACTGAAGGTCTCACTGACCATGCAAACGGGCGCGAAGCGCCCGTGAGCAGATAGGGATTTCGCGTGGACTCCCGTTCTATGCCATCCTCAGATCCTTGGGATCTGATAGGCTGGGCAAGACTACGTCTTGCGAACACCGTCTGTGATAGCAGGGGGGGGGG
>LFCJ01003837.1_pt1 | contig 11016 bp, 8 predicted proteins | sample 643141 | NCBI WGS metagenome assembly LFCJ01 (sample SAMN03766243, study PRJNA286221) | soda lake metagenome | biome: soda lake; feature: Kulunda steppe; material: water; isolation source: sample B1-Br-g2 brine of Lake Bitter-1 | place: Russia: Kulunda steppe | collected 2010-07 | reverse complement strand
TCTTCCCTTTGAAGTTGTTGAAATAATAAAAACCGAGACAAGGGAATCATCTGAAATATTGGAAAAGAGCATTCATAATATCATAGACACATTAAATCCCGGGTTAAGAAAAAACACCGAGGCCAATAAAAGAGAGTTTTTCAAGATGACACCTGAAGAAGGCAAAAAAATCTTTGGTCTTGTATCGAATATCGTAGGAGTCAAAGCTTATCATGGGACTCTTCAAAATGAAAGAACACTGTAGAAAATCCAGGTTTGAAGTTAATCATAATGACTGAATATTGATTTAGTCTAGGTTTTGACTGTTTGGGATTATGATAAACTTAAATAAAATACATATTAATTTACAATCTACTCAATTATTTAAACGGAGCTGCATAATATGAATGTAATGGAATTGTTTTCGGGCATTGGCAGTCAAAAAACCGCACTTAACAGATCAAAATTAAATGCAAAAGTAGTTTATACTTCAGACTGGTATGCCCCGTCTATCATAACTTACGATCTTTTGCAATATGGAGATCAGAATCTTAAAAAGATAATGAAAAAAAACAAAGATGAATTAATAGAGTTTTTGAAACCATACAAATTATCTATGAACGGAAAAAATGAAATTACTGAAAGAGGGTTTAAGACTACCGACTTCGAGGTACTTGCAAGACTAAGCTATGCTGTAAAGAGGACTAAAAATTTCGGGAATATTTCAAATGTTTCTGGGCATGATATAAAAATACCCATAGATTTATTGACTTATTCTTTTCCATGTCAAGACCTTTCTAATGTAGGCGCCTTCCATGGCTATATGTTTGGCATCGATCAGAATAGAAATACCCGGTCCGGATTGCTTTGGGAAGTTTCACGCATCTTGGGAGAGATGAATTCGAATGGAACAAAACTACCGCGCTTTTTACTTCTTGAAAATGTGGCCAGTTTAAATTCCAAAAGACATAAACAGAATTTTGAGAAATGGAAGATGACGCTTCGAGATCTTGGTTATCACAATCATGTGTATTTACTGAATGCTAAAGATTTTGGGATCCCTCAAAACAGGGAGAGACTTTTCATGATAAGTACAAAAATTGATGATATTTCAGTTGATCCCGAAAAACTGAATGATTTTTATGAAAAGAACAATTTGGAAAAAAGAAAATCCTATAAAAAGAATTTAAGTCAATTTCTAAAATTGGACTATAATAACTCAATGTACCTTGAAGAGGCTTTGTCAGCACAGCCGAATAAAACACCGTCAAGGGATATGATATACGAAAATAATGTTCATTTAGTCTCAAAAGACAATAAAATAAGGGCATATTCCAGTACTCTTACCACCAAGCAGGATCGGCATCCGAATTCTGGCGTAATTCATTTTCACGAGGGAGAAGCATATGGTAAAAACTATTTTCGGTTTTTGACGCCAAGAGAGGCATTCATTCTTATGGGGTTCAGAGAAAAAAGTTTCGATCGACTCCAACGCCTGAACTTTATTGTACCCTCTAGAAAAAGAAACTATTTAACAAGAGATATGTACTACAGGCTGTTGGGAAATTCCATTGTAGTCAATGTTTTAAAAGAAATTTTCAATCAAATAGACGATATAAGCAAACTTTTGGGGGTGCAAAGACATGAATGAAAGCATATTGATCCCAAACGCATCTATACTAATGCAGTCTTTAAGATCAATTGGATATAATTTCAAAACTGCGGTAGCTGATTTGATTGACAACAGCGTTTCAGCTAATTCTTCGAATGTTCGAATTTTTTATGAAGCGTCCATAAAAGAACCTTATCTTTCGATACTTGACGACGGCAGGGGTATGAGTGAATCGGAACTTGTCAACGCTATGAAATACGGAACACAATCCCCTAATGAAGTTCGGAAATCGAATGATCTTGGGCGTTTTGGCTTGGGTATGAAGTCCGCATCCTTGTCTCAGTGTAAAAAAATGACGGTCATCTCCAAGAAAAATAAAAATATTTACGGAGCATCTTGGGATTTGGATCATATTGCGAAAACGAACGAATGGTCCGTATTGACGTATAAAGCTGATGATCTTGATTTTTCGAGGGTATTCGGTTATGAAGAATTAAAAGATTTAAAAAACGGAACATTGATTATTTGGGAGAAGTTCGACAGAATACCAAAAGAGAGCTTTCAAACTGTTTTTCAAAATAAAATTGATGAAACTGAAGACCATTTGGCGTTAGTTTTTCATAGATTCATGGAGAATAAGCGTGACCCTTTGAGCATATATATAAACGAAAATGAAGTGAGTCCGATAAACCCTTTTTTGAGAAACAATATGAGTACTCAGGCAAAACAAGTTCAAAAGAAAGAAATCCATGGTGAAGTCATCGAAGTCCAACCATTTATTCTTCCTCATATCAATAAGATGACGCGGCAAGAGATTCAAATGCTTGGTGGTAAAAGTAAACTCAAAACACTGCAGGGATATTATGTATACAGAAATAGAAGACTCATAAAATGGGGAGACTGGTTCAATCAATTTCAAAAAGAAGAGCTAGCCAAGCTCGTCAGGGTCCAAGTAGATATTCCCAATTCCCTAGATGATCTTTGGGAAATAGACATAAAAAAATCAGAGGCTGTCTTACCATATGTCATTCGTAAGAATTTGGGAACCATGATTAGCGATGCACTTGATGATGGTAGAACTGTTATAAGATACAGGGGAAGGAAGAAAAATAAAGATGATCATATCGTTCCCGTTTGGAACCGATATGAGGAGCGTGAGTCAATTCATTATTCTATAAACAGGGACCATAATGTGATAAAAGAGATAATGAATGATTCAAAATGCTCAGAGGATATAGATAAAGTCTTAAAAATAGTAGAGAGAAATATTCCTCATGAAAGCATCTATGTTGATAAGGCGGATTCTTTGAATATGAAAAAATATGAAGAAGATCGAGTCAATCAATTTTATGAGATTTTAAAAGACATGCCTTTTGAAAATGCGAAGTATTTTTTAGAATCAGCAAAAAATGTGCAGGGGTTTCAAATAAGTGATGAGCAAAAATCAATTTTGTTGGAGTGGTTGAATAATCATGAATGAACAAGGAAGCGTTGATGAAAAAAGTTTGTATGGCGCTGTGTATAACTATCTTGCAAAAAAGAATAACAATGAAAACATGGAAAGTAAGGACATCAAGAATGCAGTCCGTGAAATGAACACATTGTTTCAAGTTGATGAACATGTTGTAGAGTCGGTGCAACACAAATTGGAAGAAAACATAGCAGTAAAAATGGGAACAGGCAATTTTATTAAAAGCAAAGATGAACACCAGCAATGGTTTGATATTTCAAAATTTGAAATGGCTTATTGGGAAAGATACAAATCATATTTAACGAGCATGAAACAGTTTCCACAAAAAGTTGTGGATTCTATGGAAGATGTTAGTAGTCGAATTGTTGGTCTTTTGGGTGATCCTAATGTTGGCAATGATTTCAATAGATATGGACTTGTAATTGGAGATGTTCAATCTGGTAAAACCGCTAATTACATTTCAGTAATTAACATGGCGGCTGATGCCGGTTATAAAATCATAGTATTAATAACAGGGACTCTGAACAATCTTCGCATGCAAACCCAGGAGAGGATTGACGAGGGCTTTGTCGGCGTTGATAGTAAATTTGATGAACTATCTAAAGAGAAACGGATAGTTGGAGTCGGAGAAATTGAATCGATAACTGCACCCGTATCTTTCACTTCACTTGAGACCGACTTTGACATACAAAGTGTAAAGAGACAAAATATTGAAGTTTCAAGTTTAGAACGTCCGGTTATTTTTGTCATAAAAAAGAACACCTCTGTGCTAAAAAATCTTAAAAATTGGTTTAATAGAACTCTTTCTGAAAATGATAGAGCGAAAAAGCCAATGCTTCTTATAGATGATGAGGCTGATTATGCCTCTATCAACACAAAAAAAGAACACGATCCCACCGCGACAAATAAATATATTAGAGAATTGATCACTCTTTTTCCAAAGGCTAATTATTTAAGCTATACAGCAACCCCGTTCGCCAACGTTTTTATAGATCCTGATAGTGAAGATGAATTGTTGAACCAAGACTTGTTTCCCAGAGATTTTATTTATGCACTCAATTCACCAGATAATTATGTAGGTCCAGATAAAATTTATTTGGAAAACTCAGAGCATTCATACATGCTTGAAATCATTAATGATGCTGCTCAATATATTAAGGATAAACATGACAAGACTTATAGAATCCCTTCGTTGCCTCCTAGCATGAAAGAAGCAATCAAAATGTTCATGATTGCAAATTCAATTCGTGATTTTAGGGAAGGACCAAATACCCATCGCTCAATGCTTATTAATGTCAGCCGGTTCACGGGTGTTCAAGACCATTTAGCTGAAATGGTGAGAGATCATTTTAAACATCTTTTGCGTGAACTTAAGGATAACCATAATGAAAAATTCAGAGAAAAAAATGCTCTATATGCAGAATTCTCTTACCTTCTTAAAATGAAATTTTGCGTGCCGGAAGAACATGATCAAATTTTATCAAACTTATATAAAGCCAATGCCAGTATCCTTGTAACATCTGTTAACTCTACCAACAAAGCCGATGAAATATTGAACTATAGACAAAATAACAAAAACGGTTTGAAAGTTATTGCTGTTGGGGGTCAAATACTCTCAAGGGGGCTTACTTTAGAAGGACTATCTACAAGCTACTTTTATAGAAATTCCCGCTATTATGACACACTTATGCAGATGGGCCGATGGTTCGGTTTTAGACGAGGATACGAAGATGTCTGCAGAATTTATATGTCTAATCAAGCCAGTGAATGGTATGGATATATAACTGAAGCAGCTTATGAACTTAAAAGTGAAATAGCAGAAATGCGAGAAATTGGTTCAACACCCGATGACTTCGGTCTCAAAGTCCTCAACAATATGACCAGTTTGCTTATTTCCGCACCCAATAAGGTTAAACAGGGGAAAACAGTCAAACGCAAAGTCAACTTGAGTGGGGAGGTTGTCGAAACCCCAAGGCTTTACAACAGTAAGGACAAAAACTTGAAAAATTGGGCCATAATCAGTAAATTTATTGAAATACTCAATAATAATGAAAACTTAAATTTCGAAGAATATATGAACAAGGATAAGGATGCATCGCACAAAATGTTTAGAAACGTGGATAAAGAGACAATATTATCATTGGTAGAAGATTTTGAACCTCATCCTTCGTCTGTTTTTTTCAAATCAAGTGATATTAAAGCTTTTGTTGATAAAGTTGGGTCATCTCTTGCCAAATGGGATGTTGTATTCATAAGCGGATCCGGTACAAGAAAAGCCTTATATGAAGACTTTGAAGTGAATGCTTCTCAACGACAATATACTGTTAGAGAAGAAGAAACACTTCAAATATCTGGAACAAATAATAGGCTTGGTTCAAGCAATGTTACAAAGTTTGGCTTGACAGAAAAACAAATCAAAACAGCAAGAAAACGCTGGGATGAAACAAAGGTTAAAAGCGATGGATCAAAAATGGGAGTTTCTGACAAAACCTATCTCCGTTATGTTGATGAGAGAAATCCTCTTTTAGCCGTTTACCTTGTTGAATTAACTCAACCCAAAGATGAAAAGGGTTCAAAACATAAATTAGAAAGTGATTTTACAATTGGATTGGGAATCGGCTTTCCTTTAATTGATGGCTCCTATGATAATCATACTATTACCTATAAACTAAACAAAAGAGCATTTGATGATTATATTAAGAGCGATGGTTTTGGTGATATGGATGAATAATTTAAATACAGCTCGTAAAATATTTGATAAAATCAATGTTGAGGATCATTTTCTAAGAATTGATCACAAACATCCTTTAAATTTGTTTGCAGGTTATGATTTTAAATTTAGGCCTTCGTTACATCTTACCACTAATTCAGAATTCCCTAATTTTAAGGGAACTGGACTCATTGAAGTGGATATTGACAGAACTGATCTTGGTGAAAATAAAATACTTATTAGTTTAACGGATATCACTTACATAGATGTTTTTATAAAGCTAACGGATGATTTAACAGAATATTCTAGCGGTACTTCAGAAGATGAGACACACTTGGTGCAGAGGTTGATCGATAGATTTCACCTATGGAAAATATTATTATCAAAACCCAAACAATCGATTATGAGTTTGCATAAGATTAAAGGGCTTTATGGTGAACTCATATGGTTTAATCAATTGATTGATAAGTATTCTTACAGACCTACGGAGGTTTTACATGCTTGGACAGGCCCTGAAAAGTTCAAACGCGATTTTGAATTAGCTGATATTTGGTACGAGGTAAAAGCAGTTGATAAGAGCAAGAGCCTAGTGAATATCTCATCTTTGGATCAGCTTGATCATCATCTAGAGGGTGAACTGGTAGTCTGTGAGCTCATATATACGTATCAAAAAAACACTGAAAATTCACTCGATGATTTAGTGAATCATACGGTTGAACGATTTGCTGACTTCGCATCGAAAGAAAAACTGTATGATAAAATCATTCAATATGGCTATTCACCCAATGAACATGACTATTCAAAATATACCTTTTATGTTGAAAAAATCAAAAAGTTTACTGTCGATTCAAACACTGAAATTTTGAGAAGAAAGAATATACCAAAGACAGTCAAAGATGTAAGCTACTTATTGGATACTGATAAACTCCAATAGAGGGGGAAGAGGATTATGAATAATGAACTTAAGGAATTTCAAAACAGCTTTCTTGCAGATATAAAAAGTCAATCAGAATCCGAGATGATGTCAGACAGAGCGGTTTTTGTCAATGAAGTTGTGAATATGATGATAGAAGTAGGGGAACTTGATGGGTTCGACAGCGCATACTTTGATAGTTATGGCGCAAAAAATCGCCGTATATTGATTGATGGCTACTATTATAACGCCATGATGAAGGAATTGACATTGATAGTTGCCGAATATGAAGGAATTCAAACTAACAATAATCTTACAAGAAGTAGAATTGAAAAAGTATCCCGATTTGCACTTAACTTCATGGACAATGTTGAAAAGATACATAATGATGCCGAGGAATCTTCGGAAGCATGGGCATTTGCTGATTATATTCTTCATTTCTGGGATGATGTGCAACGTATAAAAGTTATTGTGGTAAGTGACATGCAATTGAGTAATTACGTTAAATCCATTGATTCAGATATTTTCAGGGAAAGAAAAGTAGCATATTCTGTCTGGGGGATTCAACGCATTCATGAAGTTGAAATGTCCAAAAACGTTAACGAAGACATTGAAATTAATCTAGATGAATATTTTACAGATGGATTACATGCTTTGCAAGCCTCTATTGATGTGAATGAAGAATATGATGCCTATATGGCGATTGTTCCTGCCGGTGGACTTGCCGATATGTTCAATGATCATGGTGCGAAACTGTTGGAAGGAAATGTCCGTTCCTTTTTGTCCAACAGAGGAAAAGTTAATAGAGCAATTAGGGGAACACTAAGAAATCTTCCGCATCGATTTTTCGCATATAATAATGGCATCGCTGCTACTGCGGAACATATTGAGACAAAAGTGGTTGACAATGCTGTAAGATTGAAAAAAGTGCACAATCTTCAAATAGTTAATGGAGGACAAACCACAGCTTCTATCTTCAATGCGAAATATGTAGACAAGATTCACGAAAACCTGAAAAACGTTTTTGTTCCGATGAAGCTTTCTATCGTCTCCAAGGAAAAAGCGGAAGAATTAATACCAGAAATCGCCAAAACAGCTAATACCCAGAATAAGGTGTCACAAGCGGACTTTTTCTCTAACCATCCTTTCCATGTGAAAATTGAAACACTTTCTAAGAAATTACAAGCACCAGCACTCGAAGGGGAACAGTATGGCACTTACTGGTTCTATGAACGAGCTAGAGGCCAGTATAATCAGAATATGCTGAAAATGACTGAAAGTCAGAAAAAGGCCTTTAAGCGACGTCATCCAAAACGCCAGGTCATTACTAAGACGGATTTGGCAAAATATTATCACTCCTATGCTGAAAAGCCCCATATTGTGAGTCTTGGTGCACAGAGGAACTTTCTTGAGTTCGCAAAAACAATTGCTAAAAAATGGGATGAGAAAGAATCGCAATTCAATAAACTTTTTTATCAAACGATTGTCGATATTGCGATTCTATTCAAGCATTCGGAAAGGCTTGTTTCAAAAGCAGATTGGTATCAAAATGCTTTCCGGGCGAACATTGTTACATACACATTGGCGTTGTTTTTCCATATTTTAAGAAGAGACTATCCGAACAAGACTATTGACTTCAATAAAATTTGGAATATGCAGAATGTTCCGGACGAAGTACATCAAGAGCTTGAGGTGATCAGTTACAAAGTTTTCCTAGAGCTGACTAAAGAATCTAATAATCGAACAAGAAACATCACTGAGTGGGCAAAGAAAAAAGAAGCATGGGACGAAATAAAATCGCATGTGCATCATAGTTTTTCAGAAAATTTTTCATCCGCATTGATTGACAGGAAAAAAGTTGATGAAAAAACGAAGCAAGAAGAAAAAGAGCAACGGATATCCGATAAAATGAAAATCCAACACGACGTTGTTCGAAAAGGTGAGAAATTCTGGAAAAGAGTATATGATTTCGCCATAAAAAACAAGATGGTAGGAGAAATCGACCTTGGCATACTAAAACTTGCATCAACTATGGAGTCTAAAGGCAAAGTCCCTACAGAGAGACAGGCAGGAAAATTGGATGAGATTCTAAAACAAGCCGAAAGTGAAGGATTCACCATGGACGGTGTATAAAATGGACATTTTCACTGAAGAAAAGCGCAGTAAGATTGTGGGGAAAATCAATACTAAAAATAATCGATTGGGGGATTTGGTCTCTAAATATTTGCACAATCGAGGTTTAAAATTTAGAAGGAACGTCAAAGGTTTGTTAGGAACACCTGATATTGCGATTATAAAATATAAAATAGTAATTTTCATTAACAGTTGTTTCTAGCATGGACATACGCAATGCAAGCTCGCTGCGGTATCAAAGACTAACCGTCAATTTTGGTTAGATAAAATAAATAAGAATATACAAAGGGACAATAAAAACATAGCCTGGTACAAAAATAACAAGTGGAATTCTTTTGTTTTATGGGAATGTAAGTTGAATTCAAAACCGACCATTGTTCTAGATGTTTTGGCATCACAAATCAAAGGCATTTTGAGTAAACACAGACATAAAACTTGAAATTTGTCCCCTTAGTATAGTCAAGCGAGTATATTTTTATATGTGCGTCAAAATTAATGGTTCAAAAAAAGTCTTTTAGCATTTTAAAAGATAATATTTTGTATAAGGAGTTTAAACGCAGATTCAAATTATTAGATAAAAACATTCATTGAATTCCAATCCAAAACTTTCTTGCCAAATTGTCCTCATTTGCCATAAGGATACTGTGGTAAGGTTTATTTGTCCCACCTTGTGTATAAAGGGCGTTTTGTAATCGCAAATTCCGTTTTTCGAGTTTTTTTATCGTTTCTTCATCAGGAAGATTATCACTCTTTTGTGAATTGCATGATTTATGAACAAACACAAGGTTCCATAAATCATCCGCATACATGTACGACCAGGGAATGACATGGTCGATGGTTATATCCGACCTATTAATCTTGTCGCCACAAATAAAGCACGTATGTTCGGGGTTATCCATCTCGATGTATTTGAAGTATTTATTCAAAGGCTTGCGTCTTATGGTCTCATCATCATTTATTCTGACTTTTTTTCCGATTCTCGGAGAAGCGTTGAAATTTTCCAATATTAGTGACCATCGGTAATTGATAATGTCTAAAAGCATGTAGGCGAAATCTTTCAAGGTCAGAAGATTTGTGCGTTTGATTATTAAATGGTTCTCACCTTTTTGGTAGTGGTATATCTTTGTCATTGTCTGACCGTTGAGGTTTAAAAAGCGGTGAGAGACATCCTGTTTGACAACGCTTGTAGCCTTGTTGAGACATTGTTCATAAGTTTTAGTGTCTTTGAGTGAGGATTCAATGCGTTCATAACGGATTGGTTTGTTTGTTTTGGAGGCATTGAATTGATAAATCAGCTTATGGGCCAAAGTAATGAGTTCAGGTGATTTTTTGGGGTTGCTTCCTTGCTGGAGGTTGAAGAATGCAGATTGATTGAAATAATATTTGAGCATTCGTGCGGCCATTTCCCTTAGGGGGATGTTTATATCGTCCATATGGCTTTGGTCATAATCCATTGAAATTTCGACTAAGGCTTTGGCCCAGGCCATTTTGTAAGTATTGTCATAACGCGCATTTTTGAGAATGCTAACAAACGTTTCCAAGAATTCACTTTTTGCCATTTTCATCAACCTGTTTGAGTATTATTTTTTGATCGAATCCGCCGCGTTTCTCGCGTTTGGCATCCTTGATGTTATAAAGTTTATCGATGCTTTCACCCTTTTGCTTCACAAGTGCATGGATAACCTCGATGATATCAGCGAGTTCTTCGAGGTTTTCACTTTCGCTGAATTCCTTAACCTCTTCATGAAGCTTTTCCTTAAGTTTCAGATGATATGTCTGATCATCTGCGAATATCGTATGGGGCACTTTTCCAGCATTGATGATCTTTTCAGGAATCTTGTCTCTGACGAGCTTGTCATACTTTATTGAGCGCATGAAATCCCTCCTTAGTGCTTATTTTATCACAGGTGGCGTTCAACGGACGATGAAATAGGCACTTGAACATGTTAGAATAAAAGCAGTGTTTAATTAAAGGAGATTTTTATGGAAGACATTATTGAGAAACTTAGACAATTTCGCAACGAGCGCAACTGGAGTCAATTCCACACGCCGGAAAATCTTGCCAAGTCCGTTGTGCTTGAATCAGCGGAGTTACTGGAAAACTTCCAGTGGGGAACACAGCATGCTGATGAACAAAACATCAAAGAGGAACTGGCGGATATAGTGGCCTATGCACTATTGATGTGTGATCATTATGG
>LFCJ01003836.1_pt1 | contig 11017 bp, 9 predicted proteins | sample 643141 | NCBI WGS metagenome assembly LFCJ01 (sample SAMN03766243, study PRJNA286221) | soda lake metagenome | biome: soda lake; feature: Kulunda steppe; material: water; isolation source: sample B1-Br-g2 brine of Lake Bitter-1 | place: Russia: Kulunda steppe | collected 2010-07 | reverse complement strand
TCAATACGCAACAAAGATCATAAATACAAGTAGGAGGTTGAAAAACATCAAGGAAAGAACATATGGCTCTTTTCAGAACCCTCCCGACCCCCACTAATGACCTTCTTCCTCGTTTGATGGTGGAGGTCTGCCTGGTGCTTGCACCAGATGTAAACTTCCTCCTTAATTCACGCAAACAGGGGATACCTTGTTAGCGTAGTCTTTTCTTTTCTTTTCTTTTCTTAAACGTGTCAATTCACGTTCAGTGGTAACAGGAGTGACCAAGGAAGGCTCAGAAAAAAGCAGCCTGCTCTACAGGAAGAGCAATATAAGGAGGCAAGACTTCCTTAAGGAAAAAGGGCCCAAAAAATCGTAGGGGCAAGCATCTGAGTGACAAACTTCTGTCTTGTGGTTAATGCTTGTTTGAATACAGCAAATGATTACAAAGCCAGACATCAGCTGCAGAAGTGGCACAGCGACTGTGCAAATTGCTGGACAAGCCCTCTCCCCTTCATGGGGGGTTGCAGCAGCAGCAACAGAGGGGGCGGCAGCAGCAAAAGCAGCAGCAGGAGCGACAGGGGGGGCAGCAGCAGCAGCGGCAGCAGGAACAGCAACAGCAATCACAACAAGAGCAGAAGCAGCAAGAGCAACAATTTGAACGCCGCAGGCTGATTGCACTAACACCAACAAAGAGGATGGTGACTAGGACTCCCTCGGCACAGGGTTATAGAGATCCATCAAGACCAGACGACCTCCAAGATCAAGCTTGCGGGCTGGCTCACTGTGAGCCGGTGACGAGTGTTCTGGCGGCCGGTTGGTTGAACTAGCTAGTCAGCAGGCCTTGCTCATATTGATCTCTTCATCCTTTGCCTTAATCTTGCCCTTGCGTGCTCGTAAATTGCCTTGGAGCGTCTTCAATGCTCACCAAAAACAACTGGCTCTCAGACATTACCTCTCTTCAGCTATGAGCGCCTTCATAGTTCTGGTTCAAGTTGCAGGCCTTTTAGGCTTTAGCAAAGCTACCCTCGTTCAGCGGAAATGGCTATGCAACCTATCCTCACGAGCTTGAAAACGATTTAACCTGGTGGAAGTTTGACTTCAAGTGTTGGAGGGGAATTGGGCTGACAAAGAATATTAAATGCCACTCTCTTGCATGTTTGCCAATTCGATTCTTAAGACCGCAAATGTGAGCTAATCATCCAAAAACTTGTTGAAATTGAACTTGTTGGATAATTCAATCATTATTTCCTAGAAACCTATCTGCCAATCACCAAATGATCAACCAAGTTGGAGGATATTTCAATGACTCAGGATGAGAACCAGTAGCAATTGCAAGTGGACAGGGCATTGCGATCTTTCAAGTAAGTTACTTACACGGAACGAGCAGCTTTAACATTCATACAAAATTGAAAATTGAATACACAAATTAGTCCCTTATTGCACGTTATCACAGTGCAAGTAAAATTGGGCGAGACACACCGGCATCAGACACAGCCTGGTGCTTTAAAGGAAGCCGCCATGTGAACCAGTCAACACCAAGCCAACTTATCCACACCCTCAACGGCTTTCTTTGTATCCACTCCTTCCCTCATGCAATCAGCACGCATGCACTTTTTCCAAGCACTCTCAACCAAACTGATTCCGAGTTCGTTCGGCCCTCAACAAGAGAACCTCCTCAGCGTCCATTGCGCAAGCGCTGTTTTTAGTACCTGCCCTATCCTTTGGCAGCTGCCCTCCCCTAACTTTTGACAGCAGCCCCCTCTGCTTCTTGCCAGAACCTGCCCTCTTTACTCCCTGGCAGCAGCTGCCGTGAATGCTCTTTACTCCCTGGCAGCATGAATGCTCTTTACTGGCATGCTCTTTACTCCCTGGCAGCAGCTGCCGTGAATGCCTCCAGCTCGCCAGGCGCCCAGATGGGGTCATAGTTGTCGGCCAATTTCACCATAACCTCGTTGCGGCGGAAGGGCGGCAAGGTGCCGGGGTCATTGTACCTACAGAAGAGGAGTGCGTGCAGGGCTGGCGTGATTTGACAAAGAAACTGGTTGGATATGTGCAGGGGAACATGGGATAGCAGCCAATGCGCTCGCATGCTCCGATGCTTCAAATCAGATCTCGTTCTGGGGGTCTACACACGCAGACTGAAGTGCACTTGCGCCAATTGTGTGCTGCAGTCCACACACTTCTGTGCTGCAGTCCACACATTCCTGTACTGCGTTCCACACACATCCTCGGCCTACATGTTGCAAGCAATGGTGAGCCCTTGCAAAAAAAGTTGACCTGGCCCGGGTGTGGCCTATATGCCCTTTTATCCAACCGTGGCTCAAACCCGCTGGCAGTGAGCGATGCTTCCCATAATTTGCATATATATATATATATCAAAGATTGTCTTAGTATCTCTGGGATCTAGGTGTTGGGACCCTGCTAAGTTCCAGTGGAGGCCAAACAATTTATCTGCCACTCTTTCAGGCAAGTTGGCGCACTGACGCGTGTCAAGGACACATCTGACTTGCAGAGACAACCCGACAGCGGGATATCTTTTGGCGCTTTGCAGCTGCAGGTTTGCATGGCTTTGATTGCAACCTAACACTGCATTAGGGATGGAGTTCAATCAAGTCGCGATGCACAGCTCACACCGTGTGCATCTGCTGCTCACAGCGTGTGCACCGTGTGCATCTGCTGCTCACACCGTGTGCATCTGCAAGCTGATTCTTCACCTCAAATTCACCGCGCTCCTTCAATGCACTTCCAGCACATGCTGTCTACCATGACCCCCTCCCCCGTCACCTGGCCAATCGCCAGCCGCTGGACTCATCAAAGGGCACACCATCTCTTCTGAGAGAGGCACTGCAGCAGACAGGCAGCGGTGAGTACAGCAGGGGCATGGGAGGTCTGGCCACGCACTCAAGCTGTGCTGGCACCATCAACATGTTGCCTTCTATGGCGGGCAGGAGGGCTTACAGTACGCGCTGCAGTGCCAGCTTGCCTTGTTATTCCATGAAGGCATGTGGCCTTGGACTTGCCGAGAGGCTGCCGTGGATGTGATGCAGTAGTTAGCAGTGGATAGGATGCAAGCCAGGTGGGTGTGATGCAAGTCTGGTCCAGGGCAGGCTTGCACTAAGCAAACAGTCGCCTATGAAGGGGAGCTCATGAAAAGGAGTTCCTGACTGACAGGACCTTATCAACGGGACCGGTGTACGGCACAGGAAAAAACATTCATTCCTGTAGATGGAGTGCTTAAATGGCTTGCCAAGCTTGCTGGCTTGCACAGCTCAGGCGTGTACAAAGCAGGCGTGGACGATGGCACCAGGCTGTGCTCTCAGGCATCTCTATTGCCTCCTTGGTGGTTAATTTCTGATGGCAACTGATGACGGCTTGCTGTGCATCCCAGGCATCCGCCTGCACTGTGGGCTTGTGAAGTGGGGCCAAAAGAAGCCAATAGACAATAAAACCCCCCAAAGCACGACAGCCCAACCCCACCGCGGTCACGGCCCGCGTGCTCTCAGAAGGCAAGTGTGCTTGAGCGCTTGCACCAGACCACACCGCAGGTGAAAGCGCACATGCTCTCCAGGCAAGTGTGCGTGCGCGCTTGCACCAGACAGCACAGCGGCAGCATGCATAGGGCGACACGAGGGGTGCGAGCGGCAGATGGGGAGCGAGCGGCAGCCCATGTACATGCACCAGGCTGAGCGGCGCGCTGCTCACTGGAGCACAAGCATGAGGCTGAGCGGCTTGTGTGACACACAGGAGCGCATGCATATGAGGCTGAGCGGCTTGTGTGACACACAGGAGCGCATGCATATGAAGCTGAGCGGCTTGAGTGACACGCTGGAGCGCGTGCACACGAGGCTGAGTGGCTTGTGTGACTCACAAGAGCGCCTTGGCTTCCTCCTCCACTTCCCCTTGGAAGGCCAGTCCCGTGAAGGCTCTGGCGGCCACGATGCCCCCAGACTCCTTGCGCAGCGTCACTTGCGCGCCGGGCTGAGGTGCAGGCAAGGAGGACGGGTCCTGCGCAGGCCAAGGTCGGTAGTACGTGTTAGGCAAGGGTGCAGGTAAAAGGGTGCAAAGGTGTGCTTGCCCTCTCTGAGGGCACGTGGGCGTGTCATTAAACAATGCGTACAATCATTAAATAATTGGAGGAGCAGGGACTGGGGACAGGCAAGCAGGCCAGGCCGCGCGCGCAGTGATATCAAAAGCACGTAGGCACGCAGTGATATCAAAAGCACGCATCAAAAGCACACAGTGATATCAAAAGCACGCAGTGATATCATAAGCACATAGGCACCCACACACAGCACTCAGCCCTGCAACTGCTCTTCCTGTGTGTCCCAATTGTGTGAAGCAAAGCAGCACAGAGTACGCTCACGCATGGGGACACACACACACACACACATACACACAGTTCCAGCATTGGGAAAGTGTGTCATAAGCGGCAGCCCCAAAGACACTGGTCCTCACCAGGAGGGCATTCGAGGCAAGCTGTTGGTAGCTCACAAAAGGAGTGAAAAGGACAGCACGGCAGCACCTGGTGCTTGGAGGGCTCGATCACAAATTGCATGTTGCCCTGGGTGTCAGAGAAGACGGGGGTGGTCATGGCCATGCTCTCCTTGCGCTGGTTGCCTCCAAACAAGTAGCGCGCAAGCGTGCCAAAAGCAGCCGAGCCGCCAGCTGCACGACGGGCACGCATGTATGTGATGAAACACTTGGAGTGCACCGTGCCTGTGTGCCCATTGCCAGCCAAGCTACGGGCTGTGCTCCTGGCAGTAGAGGCATGTGGGTCACAGGGAGATCCCCATGTGTCAGTGCGAGCAAGCATCCGCATTGCAGGCCACGCGCCAGGCTTGTGAGTGTGCCCCAGCAGCATGCGTGCACCCGTGCACACATGCAACCATCAGTGTGCATGGGTGTGCAGGAAGGGCAGGGATCTTCGCAGTGGCCCCGCTTACTCCACACGTGTCTCCCACTCTCTACCCTGCCTCTGCACAGTTCACTGCATGATGCATGTTTATTTCGAGGAGGACAGACCAGGCATGCAAGCGCTTGCAAGCTGTAGCAGTGTACTGCCAAGTTCAACTGGGTGCTTACCAGAGGCCTCCACTGCCTTGCACACCTTCTCAATGTCCACTTCAATAACACAAAAGCAAAAGCATTGTGAGCACCCAGCTCAGGGCACCAGCCAAAATCAGCTGCCCCCCACCTCCCCACCCAGATCTGAACCAGTGCGCGCCAAGGTGAAGAGCAGCTCGATTGTGGCAGGCAGGCACGCAGGACAAGGGGGCGCCTTTCCCACTCGTTACCTGCAGGGTTGACAAACTTGGGGGGCTCGGTGCCGTTGGCGTTCACGCCATCCATGAACGTTTGCGCAACCACGTATGGGTCGTATGAGCGCACCTGGTAGTCGGACGCCCGCCTGCACAGCCACGCGCAGACAGCACAGATGCTGCTCACAACCGGAATTCCGCGTGCGCATCCATGCGCAGGCTGTGCAAGCACAATGTGCTTGTGCCAAGAGGCAATCAGACGCCTGCCTCAGCAAGAAACGGCACGTGGGCATTGCAAGCCATCATTGCATCTCGTGGCTTGACTGTACGTTAAAACAAAGTATGGGTTATGTTTGGGTGTGCCTGGCCATCAAAGGCCCACCTGCTGAACTTGCTCCCACTTGCAAAACGTGCACAAAGTTCGCGCCAACAGACACAAATTCACTTCCACCATGCAAATTCACACGCTTTACACATTCACACAAACAAGCGCCCTAAATGCATACACTGTTGGTGTGCATACACTGTTGATACACACAGACACACACATTCCACAAACATGCACATGCACACACAAGGGTGCTGCAGCAGATGCTTTGGCCTAAGCTTGGACAACACAAGCAGAGCCAGTGAGCCCCCGAAATTTTCTTGCATGCACGGCATGCCTGGACAATATTTCCATGGATGCGCTGATCACCCAAGGTACACGACTCATGCGCCTCGGGTGCCATGTGATATGACACTGCAGGAGTACGGATTTTCCCAGTTCCTACGCGGGTGACATGTGCGCAGCTATGTCCAGACAAACCCGTGCACTGGCTCAGCTCACAGCTCAGGCTACCTGCAGTCTGCCTGAAATCAATGGCGAACAATCAATTGCACTGGCTTGCTGGTCTGCTGTGCTATGCTACAGATATGCAGGGTCGCCTAGGCGCTAGCACTGAGACCACATCAGGGTTGCAACTTCTTTCAGGTGGGCACGGGCGCACTCTAGCACCACATGCATGCCTGAGCAACTCCTTGTGGCTGAGCACACACGTACTCAGGCAGCAGCCTGCGCGCTGCGCCCAGCACGCATGTCCATCCGCTTTTGCATGTCAAAAAGGCCTTGAAGTGTGCGCGGCGGCATCCCCTCAGCTGATGACATGGAGCTGCGGCATGCCTGTCCATGCATTTCCACATGCATCACCCTGACGTGTAGCATGCCTGTCCTTGCATTTCCACATGCATCACCCTGACTTGTAGCATGACTGTCCATACATTTCCACATGCATCACCCTGACGTGTAGCATGCCTGTCCTTGCATTTCTACATGCATCACCCTAACTTGAAGTATGACTGTCCATACATTTCCACATGCATCACCCTGACGTGTAGCATGCCTGTCTGTGCATTTCCACATGCATCACCCTAACTTGTAGCATGACTGTCCATGCATTTCCGCACGTATCACCCAGACGAGTAGCATGCCTGTCTGTGCATTTCCACATGCATCACCCTGACATGTAGCGGCGGTCACAACAACCCCGCACCTGATGACGCGGAATTGGGGCTGCTCCAGACCCTCAGGTGTGCTTGCAAAGTCGGCCATCTGGCGCAGCACATCCAAGAACGCTTCCATCGAGAAGAACTGCTGGTTGTTGATGGAGTCCCATGTGTCAATGTGCTTGTTGATGCGCCCATTGGCCGGGTTGAAGCAGTAGGTGGATGTGCCTGCGGCCACAGTTGAATTCACACCACTGCTTTCTTGTGGACTCCGACGTGTATGCGTTTCTATATGCACCTATTGGCTAGGTCCAAGCAGCGAGCAGAGAAACCCGTGGCCAAACCTGAAAAATCAGGCTCACCATAGCAGGAGCGCGACTAGCTTGCAGCTATGGGTGTCAGAAACAAACAGGCAGGCATGGCTGTCAGGGAGGCAGGGGACCCAGTTGTGCTATGGCTGCCTATCATGCAGGACGTCCAGTTGCGTGTGCAGATCAAAGATGCAGGAAGTCCAGAGCACATCCAGGAAGGAGCAAGGGGGGGTGGTGGCATGGATTCAGATCTCCTCTGGCTAACACCACCCCAAATGCAGTTTAGTTTCCAAGACAGGAGTCCCTTTGAGGCCCAATCGTACTCATCGACTATAAAACATGTATTGACAGCGTACATCATAGGCATCACATGTTCATTATGCACTGCACATGCCTCGAGAGGAAAGAGAATGCCTATTTGCGTGACCAAGATCAGGTGCTGCGTGGCTGCAAGGCTACATAATGAAACATCACACACAAACAACCACTTGGACAAGGGCTCAACGCAGAGCTTCACACAGATCATTTTGTTAGCGCGCCTTGCCACGACCAAGCACACAGCGGTCTACCTACCTGAAAACATGAGGCGAGGCTTCCAGGGGATTGGCAGCACTCGCGCAGGCGTGAAGTCCATGGTCATGGTCCAGCGGGACAGCACAGCATAGGGGCCTGGGAGTGCAGCGCAACGAGAGATAAACAACCCTTTTGTGCATTATGCTTCCATGGGATTGGCAGCACTAGCGCGCATGTGAAGTCCATGGCCATGGTCCGGCGGTACAGCACAGTGCAGGGGGTGGGGAGTGCATTATGAGAGGTGCATTATGAGAAGTCTCAGGCCCTTTTCTGCGTTAAAGAGCGCGCTTTTGCCGTGGCAGTGAGGGGGTTGGGGGGCCAACATGACGTATATTACATATGATATGTAACGGTGAAGGCTGCCTGTCTGTCACGAAAGCCTGACCTGCCCACGGCGGCATTGAGGGAACCTTGGAGCACATCACGGCTAGGCATTGAGGGAACCTTGGAGCACATCACGGCTAGACATTGAGGGAACATTGCACGGCTAGACATTGAGGGAACCTTGCACGGCTAGGCATTGAGGGAACCTTGCACGGCTAGACATTGAGGGAACCTTGCACGGCTAGACATTGAGGGAACCTTGGAGCACATCACGGCTAGACATTGGGTCCAACAAGTCGTCCATGTGAAGTGCCACATCCGTGTGCAGTGCCGTGTCCAGCGTCTGTGCGAAAAGGACAAGGTGTGCGGCCCCCTAGGCAGCCAAGGGCTCACGCGAATGCAAGGCACAGGCTTCATCTCCCAGGCGTGTTCGGTCCAGGCCGCTTCATGCTGCTTTCATGCACACCTCCGCTCATGCGCGCGGTGTCATGCAGCAGTGTGAGAGCGACTGACGCGCAAAAGCACAGCAAGCTGGGCCACACATCGTCCTGCCCATGCCCTTTTGCACTCACCAATGGCACGGATATCATGGAGCTCACCAATGGCACCAATGGCACTCACCAATGGCACTCACCAATGGCACCAATGGCACTCACCAATGGCACGGATATCATGGAGCTCAAGCACTGGGTCAAAGACCTGAGGGGCACAAGGGCAGCACAAAACAGGGGCTCCAAAACTGCCCTGCTTGCACAAAATGCGCAGGCCAACAGGCTTGGCACTACAGTAAGTGGGTGAGGATCCTAAACGCGTGAAAGGAGGCCATGTCCCCGACCACCAAACGTGCTTCACCAATTGCTGGTGCAAAATGCGTACAGATCTGTGATGCTGCACACACTTGAGCAAAGCAGGAACTTTGAATGGCACCGTACAAAAAGTTGGCCATATAACCAATGTGGCATTGGCAGGGTTGAGCAGTACACGTCCGGATGCTAATGTACAGTAGTAGCGCTAACATAGGGTTTGCTTATTTTCATGTGAGGCCCCGCACATGCCTGAGGGCACGAAAAGATCCCCAGTAGCCGCAACCGGTCGCGTCCAGCTCCTTACATCATGGGCTGAGCCACCCTGAGCCCTCGGCTTGTGGTCAGTCCTCTTCTTACAGAGGCACAAGAAGAAATGAGGCTATGAGGCAAATGCCAGGGTGCCCTTATATCTGCACCTGAATGCTTGCAATGACGCACCTGCTTCAGCATTTGAATGTTGAACAGGTAGCCTGACAGGGAGTTGTAGTTGGTGATGGGGTCCCGGAACTCTACCACATCGTCATAGGCACTGGCATCAATGCCTTTTCCGTCAAACAGATGTGAGAGGTCTTCCCTCAAAAAGTCGACCCTCTCCTACAAAATGCATGTACAAGAGAATGCATGTGCATGTGTGTGTGCATGTGTGCGTGCTTGCGTGTGTGTGCATGTGTGCGTGCGCGCGTGCGTGCGCGTATGCGTGTGTCATCTTGCAAATTTCACACATGAAAATTGCGCAGATTACCAAATTATTGTGCAATAGCAAAATCCACAAGCACAAGAGTTTTTCAAGTGCACAAGCATGTCCGTCATAATTAAATGCTGTCAAATCTGACCAGCTGCATTCTAACTCCTTCTAGCGTGGCTTCTGACAGGAAATGAACTTAGCCCAGAAAACCTTCAAGTCCTTGAACCAGCAAACATCCAGCAAAAGCCTAATAATCAAGGTGGGTCACTGGGAATTCCTCGCACAATTCATATGCTGCGCAAGAGCAGTGATCTAGAGCATGCTTACCAACTAAGCAACCCAGTGATCCCATTCTGCTTGAAACATACTAAAAATGATAATGTCTCTAGGATGCAATGCACAGGAGTCAGGGCACTAAAGCTCAATTCTCTGAGGCATCTACCCTCCAACACATTATGCTTAAACTTGCACCGCTGTGCGCTCTTGTTTCTTGCTTGCATGCTTACGGCCTAGTGAAGTACTTACTCCTGAGAAGCAATGAAACCCTACAGATGCTATGCTTGCAAATCACAAGCACTTCAAGGGGGAGCTTCCCTTAGCCACAAGTTGTTGCTCGCACATGCCAAATCGTGAACACCATAAACCATCACCTACTCACCTTGATGTCAAAAGCTGGCTTTTGAGTTGTCTGGACTGCCTCCTCTTGAGCAGCGCTGCGCGGAGCCCGGTTGAGACCTCCAACCTGCCTGGCAGCACGGCGGGAATGCTCTCTTCTTGAAACTGGAGTAGCAAGCATTGAAGGTAGAGCTGCTCTGACACTGCCCTTGTGGACAGTGGCGTTCAACATGGTGCTCTTTGGAAGCATACTCGCTCGATTGCTGATTGAGTTACAAGGTGCCAAAAATATTTTTGATGGGAGCGACGGAACAAATTCGCAAATGAATTGACTGGTTGACCTAGTTGACTTCTCAAGGAGTGGCTGACGGATGAGACCCCCTCGTCCACAATCTGATCATGGATCTTCTTAGGCTGTACCTTAAATACACAGCAGTGCACCATGTATGCGTATCAGGGCCTGTCCAGTTCTTCTCAGTGGGGAGAACTGGCGGTCAATGCTGTCAGCCTGGATTACTCAGAGGCGGTCAGTAGACATGTCATATCTCTACCCAGATTGTTTTGATGCAGCAAAATTACCTAACCTGAGGAATAAATGGAAGACAATCAGATGCTGAGCATACACGCCTTAATTGTGATTGCAGGTCTCCGTTGTCCAGTTTGATGGTCTGCAGGAGGTGGTGTGGGCAGGTGAGGGATAATTTTGTACCTTATCATCGAGCTGGTCAGCATTTCAGCAGGAGGGCCCTGCAAGGATGGCTTGAGGTTGGCAAGTACCGTTAATACTGGTACTTGATCTTGCTGATGCTGCTCTGCACTTGTCCTGGACAAAGCTGCATGTCTCTCTTATTGCAGATATGCTCCTCTGTGTTTGTGTGGGTGTATAAATGCTAGTGTGCAAGCGTGCGTGAATGCGTACCCGTGCTTGCATACTACTTGCATACTACTTGCGCGCGCGCGCGCGACTGTGTGTGTGTGTGT
>LFCJ01003835.1_pt1 | contig 11018 bp, 11 predicted proteins | sample 643141 | NCBI WGS metagenome assembly LFCJ01 (sample SAMN03766243, study PRJNA286221) | soda lake metagenome | biome: soda lake; feature: Kulunda steppe; material: water; isolation source: sample B1-Br-g2 brine of Lake Bitter-1 | place: Russia: Kulunda steppe | collected 2010-07 | reverse complement strand
GCAAAGGTCACAGTTTAGGGGAGACCCGTGATTCCAAGTAGCTGTCTCATAGCGAAGAGTGTGAACTCGAAGTCTGAACCGAGCCACGTTGCGAATGACATCATGGGGGAGGTCAAGGAACATGTATACTGCTGGGGTTGCTGAGCATGGCCAGCCAGCCAGCCAGACAAAAAATATCCAGTCTTAGCAGCTGGTCTCAGAAAGGAGAATAAGTGTTTTGTACTGTTCAGATCAAACAATTGTCATGAATCAATCACGAAATGCTTTAGCTCGAACTGTGAAGGGGGAGACCTAGGTTCAGTGTATCACCTACCAGGCCAAAATACTAGGAGTAGATCTCTGTTCAGGCTTAAAATAAGTGAGTGTGACCAAGCTGCCGCAGCGGCGGCCATTGTGAAACAGGGTATGAGTGGTTTTTATTTTTGACAAAGGAGACTTAACAGGACCTGCATGTAAAGGGACCATAATTGTTGGGAAAGGTTGGGATACGTCTTGGTACCACTATGAGGATGATCCATGACAATGATGTCTGCCCAGTGCCCACACACAGTAGGTAATTACACATATTCTCATTTAAAATTGTAAGTATTGATGTAAACACGGATCATAGCAAGCAAAACAGAAAATAAAGTACAACGCTCGAGGTGTTCGGTGCAGGGCATGTAGTTTACTATCCTTGCAAAAATGTCAGTCGGTGGTCAGAATTGACACACAAGGCAGCTGGCCATGGTATCATCATGGTTGAGTAATTGTCTTGAAAGGAAATCTAGACTGAAGCAAACCGTGATTGGTTCGAGCTATAGCACTCTCAGGCTACTTTACACGCAGAACTTGGCATGCACATGCACTATATGAATTACAATGATATGGTTCATGCACATAATCCTAAAATACAGTTTTGTGACATGATGCTTCACTCCTATTTGTAACATGCATAACACTGCCCAGATGGCAGCTGTCTGCAGCAGCTAGCTCTCAATCTGCAAATGACCTAGTTAAGTTTCAGGCCCCGTGAATTCCAGGGTCCAAACCAGCTTTTGTCGGCCTATGGAAACAGGAGAGGCTGCACCCATCTGTAGGCAACTACGACCTACTAACACTCCATTGGGCTCTTGTACATCTCAGTCCCTAGGTAAATAAGGTGGTCCGTCACACTGCAGGCAAGAGGGGTTCAGGGGCGGTGTGTACATGCTTAGGCACAGCAAAATCCAATTGAGCTTCATCAGGGTGCCAGTGGAGGGAAAAGCCTCTCAGCAACACAAGGTTGTTTCCCCCTTATTCTAGCACTCGGAAATATTTATAACAAGCACGCATGCTCTCTGCAAAAGGCGCTCGGCATTGAGCAAAGTCTGAGACACAAGACTGCATGCTCAGAGCAATGCTTACCATGATAGGCCACACTTAGCTGCAGCACAGCTACCTTAAGGATGTGAGGTTTTCATGCACAAGATTGGCACCAAGAGCCCTCACCTGGAGCACCAGCCCCAAAAGCAAGCACTGTTGTGGCAGCTTGGATCCTCGCCGCTACCATCACACACCAGAATCTTCATGTCAAGGGCGCCAAAGGGCGTCTGTACGTCAACAATCCATGCCTGCCAACATCATAAGCGTGAGGCACCAAAGGAATGTATCAATGTCAACAATCCGCCTGCCAACATCTCAGGCAACAGCATCAAAGGGCTTCTGTAGTTTTCAATCATGCTCAGATTTGACTGGGCCAGCTGGAGTCACCATATGAGCTCTACAAAATTCAAACTATCCTTATCAATTATTTAACATGAAATTTCAAGCGTTTGAAGATCAAGCTGGTTGTGATCTTTTAGAATGGAAGGACTGGTGCTGGCTTTGAGCTCTACATCGCGCTATGCGTTGCCCACAGTTAGCATTTCATTCCACTCCTTTGCGAGATACTTTGACCCCTAGGACTTAGCATTAGTAGCTCAAGCTTGTAAAGAACGAATTCTGATAACTAACTTGACACATCAACACTTGAAGTTTGGGCAAAAGTGTGGACATGTGCCTGAGCTGTGGGCTTGCCTGGAGGTACTAAAGTGGTGTGCGAGCGTGCTGCAGGGCCTACAACAAGCAGCAGGACTAGGTGTAATGCGGACTCAGGAGACTTGGTGGAGCTGGACCTCCTACTTGGAATGTAGCTATCATCCCCATAAAAATGTCCTCTGACATCACCTCTCACACCCTATGCTTGCAAGCACAGCGCGCTGCATTCTGAAGTCACACACCTCGCGCGCCAAGTGGCGAAAGCCCATCAACTCAGGTGGCAATGAGGGCACTATGTCCCTATTGTGCGTGAACCTCCAGCTCTCCTTCACGACGCTGTTAAAAGTTTTCTGCCAAGCCAGGTTGCCCACACGTGGAGACCCAAACGTCCACGACCTGAACATAAGGGTTCAGGCAAAACAGGCAAGCAGTGTGCCTCCTGACCCTGGAATCAACCTGCTTCAGCAAAGCAGTGTCTGTGCCAGGTGCCGCGGTCTGCTGCACCCATGGCAACTTCGATATCCCTTGCAGCCGCCTGTAATCGCACCATGCCCAGATCGTCACAGGCCATCCTGGGCCAACACATCGTTTGCGCTGCTAGCATGCTGTCCATGTCACGTGGAGCAACAAGCAGCCCAAAGGCCGAGGTGTGTGCTGCCCATGCGTCATGGCTTAGAGTTGGGCGCAAGTATCCTCGATGAAGAGGGCTAACTGCATTGGGGAGTCTACCACGGAACCAACATAAACCCTTGGGGCGCGACTGAACCTAAGCTTGAACCCAAGCATATGAATTTTCTGGATATCAATGGAGGTGAGGAGATCTCAAGAGTATGAACTCACCGGACGTCAGTGAACCCAAGCTTGAACTTAAGGTCAAGCGCACAGAGGGAGGCTATGGCCGCGCCCATGGAGTGCCCCGTGACAAACAAGCGAGGGGTGTTGTGCAGCCTGCACACACAAATCAATACAGTTTAGGAGAGTGCCACCACAACCCCCTGCTTCTGCTGCACTCTGTGCTGTTCAGTTCCCCCTGCCCATGGTTGCATGGATGCGTGCTCATCAGGTGCATGACTGCGTGCGCCGCAGTTGCTCCAAAAACTTGTCCACTTAATATCACCTATAGGTACCAACTGTGCAACATGACACTGATGCAACGGAGCAATTGCATGCATCTAGAAGCATTGGATTTCCTCATGTTGCATGTGCTGCTCAGGGCTGCAAAAGCACTTCTCGGCCTGCCGCACGACTAGAGGCAAGGAGCAGGTATGAAGCATATGCTCGCTGGCACAAGATTCACCTGCAGAAACACCAGATTTCTCAGCCGCAATCAACCACAGGCTCCACCATCATGATTACTACAACATGATTACTTATTCAATGTATGGGATTTGATGGCCACTCACTTGCGCAGCACCTCTGCAGTCGCCGTGACATTGGACTGGAGGGAACTATCGGTCCACAGCGACAAAAAACCTATGAATGTGCACACACGCTTCTGTGAAGTCGTTTCCAGATAAGTGACCAACTGTGTGCAGGACTTTTGTGCATGTGAATCGTTGTTATCGATGAGCACTCGTGCTCGCGCATGCATGTACACGTGCATACTGACGCTCAAAGCCTGCGCAAATGCGTCTATGCGTGTGCGCGTCGCATGCGCTGTGCACGTGTGTTGTGGAGGGGGGGTCAAGCAGTCCACAGACATGCACCCTCTGTGTAACAAAACCAGGCTTCCTTGATCATCAGATCACTTCCAACTACCTAACCAACCATCAGGCTCAGGCATCGGGCTGGACTGGGGATTGGCTAGTTGATGACTATGGATCGTTCTCCAGCCAGCCCATTAAAAACCTTTTCTGCAAAGCGTTCCTTGCACTCAGGTAGCCCCTTTGGACCCTTTACGCACCTGCATGCACGTAAGCATGGGGCGCCTCAGGCAGCGGATACTGCTTGTCCTGACGCCACGACTTCAGGTCGTTCAGCCAATTACCCCAGTTCCCAGAGTCAGTGCCCCTGCAAACAGACAGACAGATTCACCAAATACTGCTGATGAGGGTGCCCAGAAGACGCGCGCACCCAGGACCTGTTTCTGGTACATTGTCCAACAGAATGGATGTACCCATGCGTGCGAGTGCGTGCTTGCGTGACACATGGTGGTTCACTCAATCTAATGGCTCAATCATAATGGTTGCATTGCCTACTAAGTACCCCATTGCAGCGTACCTGAAAACAACTACAACGGCATCCAGATCATGAAGGTACCCTATGTAAGACATGAGGTCCCACTTCTCGTCAAAGATCACCTGCATGGCAAAGTCCGTGCGCGTGCATGTTTGTGTGCGCATGCGTGTGCATGGCATGTACTTGTGAAAACGTGTGTATGTACATGCATGCATGCATGCATGCGCGGTGTACGAGCATGCGCGCGCGTGGCTGTGTGCATGTGCCTGTGCCCATGCATGCGTGCTTGTATGCAGCGAGTGCACGCATTGCATACATGTACATGTGTGTATGCGCCTATTTTAATTGGGACACTTGTCAGTGCCCTCTGTGAATGGTACGGTGCAAGTCATGCCTGCTTTAGGCATGCAAGTCACAGAAGAGATAACATGCCTGGAGCAGGCAGATGCAGTGTCAAAATGGCAGACATGTCTCCAGCTTCATGGTGTGTAGGAAGCGAGCAAGACCTCTGAGCTTAAATCAGCTCCAGAGCTACTGCTCAACTTGAAGCTCACTGTTTCCACTCACAACTGGCTGTCACAGCGCACATGCGTGCTGCAGGTGAGGCAAAATGCCTTCATGGACCCTGGCTTTGAAAGGAAAGCACGCACGTGTGAACATATGGCCCTCTGTGAATGGTACGGTGCAAGTCATGCCTGCTGTAGGCATGCAAGTCACAAGAGATAACATGCCTGGAGCAGGCAGATGCAGTGTCAAAATGGCAGACATGTCTCCAGCTTCATGGTGTGTAGGAAGCGAGCAAGACCTCTGAGCTTAAATCAGCTCCAGAGTTACTGCTCAACTTGAAGCTCACTGTTTCCACTCACAACTGGCTGTCACAGCGCACATGCGTGCTGCAGGTGAGGCAAAATGCCTTCTTGGACCCTGGCTTTGAAAGGAAAGCACGCACGTGTGAACATATGGAACACATCACCTCCACTTGTGAGCACAAACAGGTAGCTTGCAGTGTACTTGTTCCTCTTGGTCCATGTGCATCATAGCCTGCTAACCTGATATGGCTTGAAGTTCGGCACCCTCCTGCACCGCGTACAGGTCCAGGTTGAGATGACATCCTTGTTGCTGCAGTACGCCGCTGACGTGAGCCGCGCCATGAGCCTGGCTGTTTTCAGGTCAAGCGGGGGAGCTTCTGAGTCAGCGGGCGCTAGGAGCTGGGGCAAATGGGATTGGACGGCCTCCTGTGTGAAGACCGTGGCTGTATCATCCACGCCCTGTCCACTGGCTGCCTTCAGCTGGCTGGCTGCCAGGGCGAGTTGTGGTGGCAGGTTCTCACGATTCTGCCAAGGTTCTTTGATGCTGCCACCCCTCTCGTATTCCTGCTCCTTCCCTGTTCCACCCTTCCCATGTTCAGTTTTTATAGCTCCCGTGCCCGTCTGTGTCTGTGGTCTACTGCCTGGAACCCTTGCTGACCTGGCCAACTCTGGGCTGGAAAGCAACAATAGGAAGGCTGCAGCACACAACCTAAGGATCTTCATCAATCTGTTCGTTTATAACCGATTTTTACAGAAGGCGAGACATGTTGATAATGCAAAGATTTTTACATAAGGCGAGACAAAAAATAAAATTTAACTTAGGGAAAAGTAAAGAATTGCACAATGTTGTTGCACTCAGCAATGATCACCGTCATGAATATCCTCAAGGATGGACAATGTCATGGCTTGCTTTATTTCATGGAGATTTCGTGGACAAGATGGACACAATGAGTTGGTGCATATGCAAGGGAAACCATATTTGGGCTGGCGAGAGGAGTTCGCTAATGGCAACAACAAGAGACTCCCGGTGGTTATTGAACGGATGTATGGCAGAAACTGCACACTACTGCCCCTGCACCAGGCAGTGCTGCACCTGGCGCAGCAAGCCAGCACACCTGGACTGCAAGGACAGCTGCTGCAACATGGCCTAAAGCGCCCAGGTGCGGTACGCTGCAGCAGAAGCGAGCCTTCCTGTTTAAGCGCTTTTCTGTGATTTTAAGGAGTTTTTGGACTGTTTGATCCCTGTTTTTTGTGGTCTGGTTAAAGAACTTGAAGATGGGCAACACCCCTGAGCCTTATGCACAGATCCGACCCTTGCAGCTATGTGCGAAGGTTATCCTGGATGAAAAGTTGTCTGTTATGTGCTGTGCACTGACTTGCTTTTGTTGCTAAGTGCTAGAACACAGCCGTCTAAGTTGCACAGGAAGGCCCTCCCATTGGTACATAAGGTCCACTTTACAACACACATCACCCGGGCTGCACTCTCAACCTGCTGTCCTTATTGCACTGCCACAGGCGACCCACCAGAATATTCGCACCTGCTGGAGTCTACCTTGGTGGTCCTCTCCCCTGCCGCGCCACCTGTCCCCCCTCAGCTCTCGCTGAACCGGGCACTGAACCAGGAGGAGGTGAGCTTGCAGTCTGTGCCCTTGAAATCCTTTTTCTTTCTGGCACGCACAGCCAGCGTGACTTGCAGCCCCTGCAGCCCACTGCTGCAACCTGTGTGCGCATCTCTGCCGTATGTGTGCGCTGCATTGGGCGTGCGCCTGTGCTCGACCAGCCATTTGTGGAGGCGAACGCTATGCAAAACCAGCTGTGCTTGACCGGCGCGATGTGTACGTGCGCCTGTGCTTAGCCAGCCATACATAGGGGCACATGCAGTGTGTGTGAAATCTCTGCAGCCCACGCGCTGCGCTTGTTGCGTGCGGGGCCAATGCTCGGTGCTTCAAGAGGGCCGCCCATCCAAAGGGATGTCTGTAGAGCCTGTGTTGTACTATAGGGTCTCCATGAGACCTCTGCTCTCTCGCAGCTGACGCGCCTCTCACCTGGCAGACCATGCTGACAGGCCCCATGCTGCTGCCCCTGCTGATGATGGCCTGATGAACGAGTGCAGGTTGTGCTGCGCGCCGTGGACACCCTGGTGCGGAATGGGCAAGAGCAGAACGTGCTGCGCCAAGGCTTCCGGAAGGTGCGCTGGTGGTGGTGGTGCTGCCGCAAGAGTAGTGCCGCTTGACCACAAGGACCGCCAAGCTGGGCTGGCATTGCCGAGCTGTTGAAGAAGGGCCTTGTGAGTGACAGCCTAGACACCATGGGTACCCATGCTGTTGCGCTGTTGTGAGTGACAGTCTTGACACCATGGGTTGTGAGTGACAGCCTTGACACCATGGGTTGTGAGTGACAGCCTTGACACCATGGGTTGTGAGTGACAGCCTTGACACCATGGGTACCCATGCTGTTGCGCTATTGGAATTCTTGGCTCAGAGCGGCTTCTAGGCCCATCCATCTATCCACCCATCTAAATCCTTGCTGTGCAGAAGCGCACTCAGACGTGGCGGGCGAGCGCCGCACGAGCACCCGCCAACCCCGCCACAACCTTACAGAGCCTCCACAGTCTGCAGCGGCAGCAGCAGCAGCAGCAGCAGCAGCAAGTGGCCCATGCCTCCCTGGGTAGCAACGCTGCCACAGCACCTCGCGCTCAGCTTTCCTGCAGGGCAGCTAAGGACAGCCTCTGCTCCGCCGTCCACACAGGCACACGCACGCCAACCATCGCTGCTCCTGGCTTCAACGCTGCTGGTGTGGCGTCATTCCCTCCAACTTGGCTGCCCCCCACCCCGTGCTTCGATCCCATCTCTCCCTCTGCTGCCAGCATTCTGACGCACGCCGAACAGTGGGCCTCAAACCCCTCCACAGCTGTCCTCCTGGCTTGCCCCCTATGGTGAGGCTGGAATACCTCCTTGACGCAACTCTGTTGGTGAGGTTGGAACACCTGTACCTTGACAGGGCGCTGCCTGCCCTTTCACGGCATGGCATACCTTGGATATTTGATTTGTTCTTTCTGTGCTGGATCTGTCTCTGCTGGGCGTTCTCTGTCAGGCTGGGCATGTGTGTTTCTGTGCTGGATCTGTCTCTGCTGAATCTGTCTCTGCTGGGCATTCTCTGTCAGGCTGGGGCATGTTCCTCTTTTTGGGGGGAGGCCGTGCTCTGTTCATACGTGGGGACCGGATTTGCCAAAAGCAGGATGGTCGGCAAACTTCGTCTAACGACGAAACTAAACCGTGCGTTGTGGTGCACGCGTATGCTCACATTTGCGCATGGGGACGGGCACACATGTACATGCAACAATACAAGCATACAAGCATGAGCATACTTATTCACGCATACATGTACGTACTACTTACATGCACTTCCACGCATGTTTGCGTTGTGTGTGCCCGGAAATATGTGTCCTTTGGAATTGACCACTGATCGTGCATGCTCATGCTTCTTTCTTGCATGCATCAACACGTGATGCTGCTCCTCAAACTGCACCCTGGCCTCCTATTTGGCCATCTTGCACGTCAGCTGTCAGCGCGTTGCCCCTCAAACTGCACCCTGGCCTCCTATTTGGCCATCTAAGATCTTGCCAAGATGGCGCACATCAGCTGTCAGCGCGTTGCCCCGAGTCAAACCTGTGTTAAGGTATACAGTTTATCTGGACACCTGAGCACTCGAACCGAGGATTCACCTTGGCTTCTAGGTTGCCTGCCAGTCTGCAATTCTGACAGGCACCGGAGCCCATCCGTGAGGTACATACCCTTGTCTGGGCGGGGGGGCGCCCAGCTGCTTTGGACGTTGCTGTGGCCTTGCGCCAGTATCTTGACTGCGCATGAAGGTGTGGCTGAAGCAACACTCATGTCGGGGTCCTGTCTTGCTGTCTCTGCTGGTTCAAGGGCCAAGCTGCTGGCGCGCATAGGTGATGGCCTAGCCCTTCACCTGCTTGTACACACAAGCGGCTTTTGCCTGCTGGGAAGAGGCAACTACTTCCAGCTGTGGGGCGTGTCTGTGGCTGAGGTGAGGTGCCCTTGCCATGTGCCCTAGAAAATGCTGGGCTGCTGTCTTGAATTGTAGGGGAGAGTGGACTCAAGAAAATGTTAGGCTGCTGTCTAGCACATTGTAAAGAAGGGTGCCTTGCAGGTTAGCGACCTGTCCCAAGCTGCTCAGTGCAAGGTGGCCTGTGCCTTCATCCTATCACATCTGCAACGCGTGCACAAGGCGATTTCTTGTGCATGCAAACCATTGCATCGGGGTCCACTTGTAGTGTGCGTCCTTTTTTGGTATTTTGGTCAGCTTGTTGGTTCATAGCCAAGTGGCAGGGTTATGCCCTGGCTGAATCTGCATACTTTTGGGTAGCGCTCAGAGTTGCTCTGTGCTTGAGTTGCTCTGTGCCTGAACTGCTCAGTATCTGAATTGCCCTGTGCTTGAGCTGCCCTGTGCTTCAGCCACGGCTGCCCAATCAGCGCTTGTGCCCCTCGCATGTTGTACGCGTCGTCCCTTGCATGTTGTACGCGTCGTCCCTTGCATGTCGTAAACGTTAAGCCTTGCATGTTGTAAATGCTGGGCCAGCAATTTTCCATGTGCGCCAGCGCTGTGGTTGTGCTAGCCTCATGCTGAAGGCCCATATACACAAGTCCAGATGGCAGATGTGGTAGCATTCACACTGCAGAGTGGCACCACCTAGAATATGGTCCTAAAAGGCACGCGTGCTTGAAGCCAATGGCTGCGGTCTACAGCCCAGGATGCTGCATGAAATGAGGACCGGGGATAAAGCCATGCATGTCCTGGTTGTGTGGCATAGAATGCCCGTGTGGGTGACAGCCTGTCTCCTTTTGGGGATGCGCAATGGATGCAGGCGTTTGGGTGTGCGCACCGGACTGGAGTATCAGCTTGCAAATCTTGCAAGTGAAATAAGGACGGCATCCTGCAAGTGCGGACATGCAACTCATTGCACTGCAAGGTTCAAGCCGTAACCTTTGCTTTCTTGTTTGCCAGAGGGACATCATTCTGGGGCACGCTAGTGAGGTCGTTTGCTAGTGGGAAGGTCATGCCCGTGTGCTCTGGTGTGTGTGTGTGTGTGTGTGTGTGTTGATGTATGCGTGTGCACGCTTGTCTGAGAAAAGTGGCATTTCCCTGGGACTGTGTGTATGACCCAACCAGCCCACATACCGCTCATAATCGCTCGCGTGTACTTGAGAGGGTTAGCGTGGGCGTGTGTGCTTCTCTGTTGAGTTGCCTGCAGGTCGCTCGAGCGTGCAATCGAGAGGGAAGCAAGCAAGGGCCGCAGCCCGCAGCATCATATCAACACCTGCGAGGGGATGCAGGAGCTGGAGCATTCCCGGGCGCTTCTGCCGTGCTCCCTGCCGCTTCAGCGGCGCTCCCTGCCACTTCTGCTGCGCTGCCTGCTGACCCTTTTGCTGCACAGCAGGCCGCTGGTGGAAGCGGTGGAGTGCAAGCCTGCCCGGCCTCTGCCACACGTGCCGCCGCTCGAGCTGTGTCTGGTGCGGAAACTCACGGTTGCAACAACAGAGGCGCCCAAGAGGTCAGGGCCACTGGCGTGCCAGCCTATGCCCCTGCGGCTGAATCTGCTGAAGCCAGTGGCGCCGGCAGCAAGGGCACTCACACTCTAAGCGACAGGCAAAAAAAGCCCACCAGGCCCCCGAGCTGGCAGCGGCGGAAGATGGCAAAGCAACGTGGCATGGGCGAGCTGCAGCAACTGCAGCAGCAGCAGGAGCAAGAGCAGCAACCGCAGCAGCAGGAGCAGGAGCAGGGTTGGGTGCAGGAGTTAGGGTTGCTGCAGCAGGCCAGGGAGGAGCGACTGCGTCCACAGCCTGGAGCTGGTGTGCCAGCCTTGGATGCTGAGATGACGGATGAACCAGCCACACAGGTGAGAGCAGGGCGAGGTGGGCAAGGTGAGCAGGGCAAGGTGAGCAGGAGGGAGATGGGCAGGGCGAGGTGAGCAGGGGGTAGGTGGGTAGGGCGAGGTGAGCAGGGGGAGGT
>LFCJ01003834.1_pt1 | contig 11019 bp, 12 predicted proteins | sample 643141 | NCBI WGS metagenome assembly LFCJ01 (sample SAMN03766243, study PRJNA286221) | soda lake metagenome | biome: soda lake; feature: Kulunda steppe; material: water; isolation source: sample B1-Br-g2 brine of Lake Bitter-1 | place: Russia: Kulunda steppe | collected 2010-07 | reverse complement strand
GGTCCTCATAGTGCTTTCAATACCAGCCATGGTGGGTGACATAGTGCTTTCAATAGGTCCTCATAGTGCTTTCAATACCAGCCATGGTGGGTGACATAGTGCTTTCAATAGGTCCTCATAGTGCTTTCAATACCAGCCATGGTGGGTGACATAGTGCTTTCAATACCAGCCATGGTGGGTGACATGTTTGAAGCTGTGAACATGTCTTCCACCAAGGTTTTCGATCATCCAGCCCCAGCTTGCTCCACTTTCATGTCAGAACGTCTGGGGGGGAGCAGCTCCCTTTTTGCTGCTCACACATAAAAGTAAATGTGTAATGAATTGTGTGCATGAAGGGTGTGTGCTCATTCAATGGCTTCCTCTGAAAAGACATGCACTTGTGTGCCCAGGGTACCACTGGCAAGGTGATCAAGGAATAGCAGCAAATTAAATCTGTAGGCCATGTAATCCCTTGCATCCATCTGAAGGTTAGAGATGGCTTGCTTGCTGCACAAACTATATGTAGACTATCATACAGCACCATCATACGACACCAATTCCCGAGGTGTGCATCATGCATCTGTCCGCTCCTTAAGATGTGCAATGACACATGGCTCAGAAGGGCCGGGAACTGAACCCTGTGATATGAGTATTTGACTTGGACGGCGACTGAGCAGCAAAAAGCACTTGGTCAGGGATCTGCTGCCTGTGATAAGCATCTTCAAGGCCCTCATTCTTCCCTTGCGCTTCTCCTCATGAGCTTCGACCGACCCCATCAAACGCTGCCACTTGTGGCTTAAGCTGTTCAGCATGTTCCACACTGCGCTTAGAGAGAGTATCATTTGCACAGAGTTTTGAACAGTAGCTTCACCAAGAAATGTTCAGCTTACAGAAGGGCTTGTTAAGGTCTGGACCAAGCTCTTTTAAACGTCTTGATCTCAGGTGGGCCTCGGATTCGCTCGCCCAGTCGCATCCACACTCCTGCGCCAAGATGCATCCATTTCCGATCTTATGTCTGACTTTTGTGTAGGCCTCATACCTGGCGTCCCTGCAATGGTAGGTGCCAGTTGCATAACACATTTTGGTGTCTGCATCACTCGCCATGGCGTCTGCATCACTCATCATGGTGTCTGCATCTTGACTGGTTGCCTGCCTGGCTGGTATCTTCTCTTCAATGAACCCGCGAAGGGGAGCGCACAGAGGACCTCAACTTTTGAGGTTGTGTATGTCAATGTAAATGTGCTGATTTTACCTCAAAATGCACTACGCCTGGACATCCCTTGATGTGCTCGCAGATGATGAGCACGGTGCTGATGAAATACCTGCAAGTCCAGAATTGTGTTATTGCCCCAGCCATTGCAACCCTCGTCACCTTCTTTGCGAACATTGGCCTCAACTTCATCTTCATTGGTTTGCTGGGATTCAAGGTTTGTTCTGCTGCTACTCTAGTATTAGAATCAAGGGATGTTCTGTCCTGGCTTCCCTTGAAACTCGACTTGGCTCCCAAAGATGGCCTTGGCTTCCTTCAAAAGCCTGCTCTTGTGATAGAAACAGAAATAAAGGGGGGCATCACAACTGCTTACCCAACGCCATCCTTCCCTCTGGCCTGCCTTTTTTGGCGATATGTTGTCACACACAATAAATGCCGCATACCCTTTCCACAAAGGATGGCTTTACAGCACACATGTATAAGGGTCGGCGTATAGCGCTATATGGAAAAACATCGCTATATAGCGCTATTTAGCAGACGCTATATGTGCCAGAACGCCCACATGCAACTGAAATTTTGTCATCAAATTTTGAAGGATGATAGGAAACCCTTTAAAACTCTCTTTTGCAAAAAATGATAAGAAAAAACAATTGAGTTGTGCTCTGATTGGCCAAGATATAACGCTATATTTGACCATGCCTATCTGACTAAGCCATCTCTTACTATGCACTCACGGTGCATTTTGCTTCGCTCTTGCTGGCTTATATCACAATCATTTCTTTCAAGGGACATGCTATAGCATCCCAAAAATGTATGATGACTAAAAATGTCAGTATGGGGGCCTTGCCATGTCAGATCTGATCTACCTAGGCGACATGTTACATGTCAAAAAGAAACACTGAGTCAGCTTAACTGTTCCTGGCAGTACCAAGCTGCAGGCATGTTTACCTTGACATAAACCATCTTCTCAGCTGTCTTGATGCTGAGGCTGCTGCGGAGTGGTGTGTAGATGTGCCCCCAAGCTGACCAGTTCCGCTCCGCTGCAGCTGACGTTGCATGTGCTGAAAGGAGCTTGTTTGCTGCCACAGAGAGCAATGGAAATTGCTTTGCTGCCTTGCACAACCAGAAATTGTGCACAATAGTCTGGCTTCACAGGCTCAATGATCTGCAACTATGCTGATCATGAGTCAGCTGCGTAGTCGCGCTTCTTGAGCTCGACCTGGAGGTGAATACTCACTTCAGGCAAGGGCAGTCCACATCCACGAAGGGGCGATCTGCCTTGATGATGTGCATTGCGAAAAATCTGTGGAATTGCTTAAGCCGGGCTGCTGTCACTGCATATTCAGGGATGCTCTGCTTGTGCTTCTTCATCTGGGGCTGTTCAATGCAATCCACTTCCTCCTACTACTACTTCTCCTGCTGCAGCTGCTCACTGGGGTCTGCATTGCTAGATCGCCTCTTCTTTGCTGCTGCTAAGGCTGCCGAGGGGCACGTGTGGCGCACTAGGGTTATCGACGGGTTTGCTGGGCTGAGGTTTATCTCGTACTCTTTGCAGATCCCCCACATTCTTCCTTAATGACTGCAGTGAATCTGCTCTCCCATTTCTTTCGTCCACTAGACGTCAGCTTCTTGAGCAGTTCAGCGCCCTTGGTTGTATGGTTGCTTGCCTTCATCCCCCAACTACATCCATGACTCGAGCTCAGGGTCTTTATCCACCATAATTATATTGATATTGCATGCCGACAACTATGGAAAGGGCCCGCGGGCCCAATTCAGTTGGCAGCCACTTAAAATGGCCAATTTCACACATGTTATATTTCTAGTAATCTATAGCGCTATATAGCGCTATAGGCCAACGCCGACCCCAACACATGTATGGTAATGAAACTTTAGAGGAACGGCCTAGGAGCTGCTCTCTTCTGCCCAAGGCTTCTGCCCGTGCAGGGCTACCCAAGAGGGTGTGTGAAAGGGGAAAATTTCTCAACCATGCTGTGATATTGGGGATGAACTTGCGAATGAGGCAGGGTGGCCTGACATCTGTAATAATTTGCGTTGATATAGGCCAAAAAAATAATTCAGGTGCCCAGGCCAACACATAATGATGGTATCAATTGTGCCTCAGATTCCCTGTAGAATACAAGATTCCGCCTTACAAACTAGCATGCCCTTGCGTCCTCTCTGCTGCCTTTTGGTGGAAGTGTGTTACAGCAGTAGCACATGCATAGCAGCGGGATGGCAACCTGCAGCTGATGCCTTGGTGTGTTTGACCTGGGCATTAACCCAAGCAGACTTAGTACCCAAGATTCTCCATCAAACTTTTAGTAATACGGAAGTCTGCTATGACTTTGGCTTGACTAAGGGAAATTTTCGTGATCATTTGAAAATCCATCAAGGAGCATATTGAAAAGGACAAATGAATGACTGGTACACGGAAGCTTTCGAAGGTTTCCGTACGAGCTGGGCATTCTGCACTGTGCTGTGCCAAAGCATGCCCAAGGAGCTGCAGACAACAACAACGCGCCCTTGATGACGTCACCATCGAAAAGTGACTTGCATTCTCCTAAAAATGCCTCCATGACCTGTATTTTTAAATGCTTCAAGACAGCTGAGCTCCAGAAGCTGCACGTCATTCCCTCACACTTACCTTGCTGGTGGCGTGGTTGCAGGGTGCTCCATATGCCACCAGCTTTTCGCGCATCCTGCAATTTGCTCTGATGGCCATCCTTGTGCGCGCATTCGAGCAGCACAAGCGGCTGGGCGTTTACCAGACAGGCTTGCTTGCCTTGGTGTTCAGTGATTTTGAGTCCAGTAATTGCCAGGAGGGACAACAAGGAGGAGGGGTAGAGGAAAAGGGAGGGCCAGGGATGATGCAGCTGGTGCCGCACAGGAGGCCAGAAACAGGTTATTCAAGGAATGGCTTATTGGATTTCAGCTTGGAGGATCGCCTCAACATGCAGGCCATGAGTTTCAGCAGTGGCTTGGGCATGCCATCTGATCCAGGGCTGCACCACAGGTCCACGCCCAATGGATCTTTGTGTCAAGTGCCCCTCAAGTCAGCTGCACCATCAAGTACGGGAACGCGCAGCCCAGATCACCGCCACAGCCTTGATCAGAGCGTGAGATCAGAGGCACTTTCAGATGATGAGGAGCACAAAGGCCGCTTGCAGCTTCAAGGGTACCAGCAACAGGTGATCTACGAGAGGGCCTCCAGATTTGGAGTCGCAGACAAGCAGCATGCAGGACTGGGTGCGGGGGCAGTAAAAAGCACGCTGAAGCTCCTGGCTGAATCCGTACAACCGCCTTTGCTGGGCACGTACTTGAAGCTGGGGCTACCAGGTGTGTGTGTCTGTGTTGATGCTTGTAGTGCCTATGATTTTTTATTGCTGGGCACGTACTTGAAGCTGGGGCTACCAGGTGTGTGCATCTGTGTTGATGCTTGTAGTGCCTATGTTTTTGATTGCTGGCAGTTTTTCTGAGGTTGCATTGAGTCCCCAACAAACGCTTGCTTGCACTGGAAGTTTGCAAGCTTGGATTTGCTGATTTTGTCCCCCCACCCACCCCTTCAGGCGGCCTGATGGCGTCTTTTGAGCAGAGCTCTTTTGGCATCACCACAGCGATGGCCGGCAGATTGAGTCCGGTGGTGACTTCTGCACATGCATCGTTTCTCAATGTCACCGGGCTGTCATACGTAAGTCCTCTTCTCCCTGTGATCACCCAGTGCCCTTCCATTTCCAGATCTTTGCAAATTCTCCTTGTATCTTAGCCCTGCATTCATAATTAAAGAAGCTATGCTGCGCGCGATATTTAGCATGGCATTCATTGACCTCATGGACTGAAGAATGCCAGAGAGGGCTACCTGAGGCCCAAAATGGGCATGGTTTTGGCATGATCCCAGGGCATGGTCAGATAGCCCCCTCTGGAAGAATGCTAGACATTTGTAAAAGAAGCTCTAGGCAGCAAGGTTCTGGATCTGTGTTCATTCTCTAAGCATGACCTTGCTGGCTCCCAAGGAGAGTTTTTTATGATGGCAGAGATCTGCAACCAAATGATGTTCTTTGTACATTTCTCTTACACCTTTGCACCTTAAACTCTCTCAACATGCTTGCTGGCTGGCCATGTGTTGTATAGCACAACTCATGCCCTGCCCATCTTACACAACATGACATTGGAACATGTCCTATGTGGCCTGCGGCTGGGTCCCAAACCAGGAATTCTGCACAGGTTGCTATCTGCTTGGTCCTACAAGTGATGGGTGAAAGAATGATGTTTGGACATGAAACAAGAAGGCGCGTCAGGGTGATCACATACTGGCTTGCTGGGCAAGTCTGTCAAGCAACATCAAAGTCCATTGTGAAAAGGAGGGCCAAACAAAACTGAATTGTTGTAAGAAATGAGATGAGCTCTTCCGCATCAAGTAGACAGTGCCTAAATTGGTGGCGTTTTGCCAACAGTACATATAACTTTGCACATCAAATAAATGTACATCATCCCTGCTATTTGCACTACCTGCAGGTTACTGTGCCATTCGCAGTTGGTATTGCTGGCAGCATCCGGTAAGCTTCAAGCGTTTTTGCAGATGTTTGAGAAGGTTATTTGTTGCAACTTTAAACTAATGGGATTTACCAGTGTTCAGAATTTACTGCATGAGTATCACGAAGGTGGGCGTTTGGGATTATATGATACTTACTCTCCCTCCATCATACACATATGATGGTATGATGTAAAGACGGATCAAACTCCTTCTAGCTCATGGACATCATTGTGGCAGCCTACCAAAGACAATGAAAAGATGTGCTTAGCCTGCTTTCTCAACCACGCATGTAGCTTGGCTGGCTAGGTTGCTAAGGTTGCAATTTTTTGCTTCCACCAACCTGAGGAAACGTGTCCTCAACATCTCAGTGTTGATTGCTGCTCATCTGTGCAGAGTGGGAAACCTGCTGGGTGGGGGCCAACCATCTGCAGCTCGCTTATTTGGCTGGATGTGCTGTGGAGTTGCCTTCACTTTTGTGGTACGGTTTGCATAGGACTCATCAGTGCCGCTCGCTCAAACTTGCAGATTCACGGGCTCAAGTTTGCCCATGGGATGGACCTAGATCTTTGGTCTTGACCTGGTAGCCTGGTAGCTTCTCTTCCAAAAACAGGACGTAGCCACTATCAAACACTGCATCGTTTCAAGGTTCTGTTTATGTCACTGGTGGTGGGTACATAGATGGCACAACCATGGTTAGAGGTCCTATTGAAGGTGGAGAGGGGGGAGCATATCTGAAAAATTACCCATGTATTGCCCATAGGGTACTCTTTCTTCAGTGTTGCCCATGGCATAGATTTGCCTACATATTGCCCATTGTATAGATTTGCCCAAGTATTGCCCGTATGGACAGTTTAAACTTGTTGTGCTTTTGCAAACATTATTTGCAACAAAAGATGGCCTGGCTTGTTTGATGCTTCCCTTCTCAGCATTGCCAATTCAGGCCCAGGTTGCCTGAGTGTATGCTCTGTATTGCAACACTCTGAAGGCACTCAACCCTCGGTCAACGGCTGCTTTACCTTTGCAGGCATTCAATGCTGTGATCATTGTGCTGTCACGGAAACACCTAGGCTATGCTTTCAGCAATGATGAAGAGGTGGTTGCTACCATGGCCTCCATAGCTCCTATTGCAGCACTTCATCAGGTGTGGAATGAAGTTGTGTGTTTGCTCAGGACAGTATGTGTGTGCACAGGGAAGATGCACATGAATTCTTTTGTTGACCCGAGGTTTCCAAATCATAAAATCATACAAAAGAAGGCACTGCTCCACAAGTGATGATGCTCATCCCTTTTGACATTTCTTGAAGCAGCTGAGGTTTTCATTGCCAGCCTTGAGCCTGTTAGCAGCCCCGTTCCTCCTGTAGGCTGGTACTTGCACCGTCTTTCCCAGGAGCCTAGCTGAATTTCCAGGGTTGGGTCATGCGTATTTTATCGCATTTTACGAATTGAAAAGTAAGGCTAAAATTCGCGAATTGAAAATACCCGGTTTCAAATGCGGGTTCAAATGCGGACCCCCCTCCCGCCGGCCTTTCCTTCGTTCCTGCTCATTTCCTTTCGGTGACCTTATGTAGCGTAAGCAAAATAAGAGAAATAAGGAAGTTTTAAGCAGTCTATTTCTTATTTACTCCTCATTGCTGCTTCTGTCGTCTGCATCACTGCCCTGGCGCTCCTCATCGTCGCTGAAGACTTCCTATGCTTGTGCCTGAGGTCATGCTCCAGGGAGTGGGTGCGCTCAGCCAAGCGCAGGTTGCTGTACGGCCACACCAGCTTGCATTCGCGCGATGTGGTCAAGCAGTTCCGGCTGTCGCTGTGTACGAAGGAAAAGTTACTCCAGTTCTGCTCACATTTACTGCTGTAATCCTGTCTAGCTGGCGCTGCGCTGCTGCTGCTCCTGCTGCTGCCTTGTTCTGAGCATCGATGGCCCTCATCTCATCCAGGACAGGCTGCAGGACTGCCTTGTCTGCTGTGCACTTTGCGACCCCACAAGCTGGATTAATGTGCAGGAAGTGCTCCCTGATGCGGGAAGGACCACTTACAAAGACTTGCAGTACTTGCACTGCACCTTGTGCTGGTGCGCTTGTCTTTCAGCTCAATGACCCTGACATGATTCCACTCCCTCCCCTTCTCTCTAGGCATTTTGAATATATGTATATATGTACATGTAAGAACGTATAGGGGTGGTTATAGGTAGCTGGGGGGGCAGTTGGGGACTCCTCTACCCCCCCTAACCACTACCCTAAAAAATGACCTCTAAATGCGGACGCATTGATGTTAAATACGCGAATTGTTCGTATCATACGCGCATTGGTCTGGGCAAATAGACGCATGACCCAACCCTGTGGATTTCTGAAGTAATGTTGGGAAATTGCTAAATTTTGCAGATGTCTGATGGCTTGATGGGCTCAGCGCAAGGCGTGCTGCGAGGTTGCGGCAAGCAAACGCTGCTCATGATATTTAACCTTGGTACGTGCATTTCTTGAGATGGACATATAAAGGGTGAGGCAACTTTGTTGGTGATTGTGTCGTGAGGAAGAGCATCAAATCAGAGCTGTTCAAGGGATGAAAAGAGGTCTTTCACAGCTCTTACCTTACCGTGGAGTATTATCCTAGGACAGGCTCTGGTGAGTAGGATGCGTATGTGCTCTATTCTTTGCCAGCAATTCTTCCTGCAGACCAATGCCTTGTGTGCCCCTACATGTATGCTTCAACACGCATGCCCGTTTACACACCAACGTACATGCAAATGCACATCTTGTAGGTGGCTTCTGGGGCTGTGGTGTGGTGACTGGGGCGCTACTTTGCTTCAAGCTCAAGTGGGGTGTGATAGGCCTCTGGTGTGGCATTGCAACGGGGACAACGGTGACAGGTATGGAAATATGTGTGGGCATGTACGTGTGTTTGTGCCTATAAATGTTTTTCAGCGTGCTCAAATTTGCAGGGGCAGGTATACCATGGCAATGAACCAGCTCTGAACTTGGTTTTTGCCTTACAGCATATAATTCATAAGTTAGTATCATCAGAAAAAGGTTTTATCAAGGGGTTCAAGGTGTGGTATTCTCTCTGTGAATTAGGTGGCGGCCGCTGACTTGCTTATATGGGAATATCTACCTGCCATTTGTTCCAAGTGCACAAACATGTGCAAGATCCATGTCCTCATTTAAGCTCATGAAATTGTTGAGATTTTGAGATGGCCTCGTTTTGTACGCAACTAGCAAAGTGGCAAATTGGTTTGCAAACAGCGAGCTGGGCTCTTGGGAATACTGGTGCCTCCAAATTCAATGCAGAAGTGTACAGATCTAACCTATTGGACGTCTGAATAACTTTTTGGCCATGCCATCCTACCAGCCAAACATCTAAAAGCAAGGGCACATGCCCCTTACACAAGGCACCATGTAGGGCTTCTGCAGATTTCCTCTTGCTGTGTTAGGTTGCCATTGTCAATTGATCCCTGGAACACTGATCCAAAGGCTTTGGCAGGTCCGATCATTCAAGATCGCGTTAGCTCTAACTGAAAATCTGAATCACAAAGGAATTGTGGTTTTGCTTAGGACATGGATTTGGTCATCCTTCTTGCATCGTGCCGTCCCTGCATGCAGCCATCTTGAACCTGGGGACGCTGGCGCTCATAGACTGGCAGAAAGAGAGTATGAGAGCACAAGAGATGGCGGCCCATAAAGCTGGGCTTCCTGAAGCAGAAGCAGTAGAAGCAGCAGATGGGGGCTCTGATGAAGAGGCTCAACAGCTGATTCCGTTAGACAAGCCCGCAGGCAGGGCAGGTTGACCTTTTGCACAGTGCCATTATCTTGAGGCATGCTTACTGCTATTTGTGCATCGTCTTACAGTCTTTGTTTTGGCACCCTTACCAACACTGAAGTCAACCCTAGTGATTGCTGTGATTGTTTCTCTGGCGCCTTTGCGCCCCATTCAATTGCTGAGAGCTTCTTTTGCCGCTGGGTTTGTAGTCTAGAGGCAAGCAGGAATTTGGTTTTTGCAGGCAGGCAGGCGGGTAGGCAGGTGTGTCTAGGCAGTGATAGTATTTGCACCGCATCCATTCTATATCAACTTCTGGGATTACTTGGCAAAAGATAGGGGAGGAGCGGAGCTCCGGGCGCGTTGTTGCTCTTCCTACTCATTGCGTGCTCACTGACTAAGCATAGTTTGGCTGTGATACCTATTTTTGCAGATGTATTGGGGCTGTCCCTACTACTATAGCATGGATAGTCATTTTTTGTAGGAAGAGAGTCAGCCATGTGTGCTTGGGCTAGTGATGGCAGCCAATATGAACACGTAGCCCTGTTATATTTAGATCAAGTTATTTTCCATGTTTTGATCATTTCTGTAGGAAGAGAGACGCGGTGTGAATTTGGGCCCGGCATGGCATACAAGAAGGGTATGCAGCCCTGACATACATGTGACAAATTGTTTTGCTCGTATGTCCCAGCAACGCAATTAAATCAATTCTTTTTATCCAATACACTTGATTTATTTCTGTCTGCACAGGTCCATCTTATGATTTTAATGTGTGTCCTTATGGCTCTGAGCAACTCAAGTCATGTTGCCTCTGGGCCCTGCATTAAAAAAAAACTAGTGGTGTCAGGCCAGATTCGTGTAGTGCCAGATTTGTGCTGCTTTTTGGCCCGGAGGCTGGTTGAGTTAGTTGGCGGAGTATAGGCAGTAAGAAACACTCCCTTAATCAAAGAAGGGGGCCTCCTATGGCCTAGGCACTGTATGCCCCCTCCGACAGCGAAAAAACTTGTTTTAAGATGAAAAAGGTCCGTAGGAAATGGGGATCAGGCGGGTAAGTGTCATTGCCCCACTCCTGTCCTTGATGACCAGAGGTTGCGTAAGGTTAAGATTACAATGGCCCATTTCTAAACCCGGGGTTTAGACCTTAAGCCAGATGGGTTGACTGCTGGGCTTGCTGGACTCTGCCAGCTAGACAAAAAATATCCATAGTCTCAGAAAGAAAACTAAATTATTTGTGTGTTTGCATGCGAGGTTGCATGAACTTTCTTAAGAGCATGTCACAGGACGGTCTGGTCACCGTTGTTAGTATGGTACTAACAACTTGTTAGTAAATAAGTTTATAGATTTTATAAAACTTCAAGTTTATGAAGTTTATGAAAATGCCAGTTATAAAGTTAGCGAGAATGCTGGGCTGTATGAGCATTGTGACAGCGTTGGCAGATTGCCAAAAGCTGCAGAAAGAGGGGATGAACCCCCACGCTTCTACGAATGAAGCGCTCACGCCTTTAATAATAGTGATTTCTGCGAAGACGGATTTATGAATGTTTGACAGGTG
>LFCJ01003833.1_pt1 | contig 11021 bp, 13 predicted proteins | sample 643141 | NCBI WGS metagenome assembly LFCJ01 (sample SAMN03766243, study PRJNA286221) | soda lake metagenome | biome: soda lake; feature: Kulunda steppe; material: water; isolation source: sample B1-Br-g2 brine of Lake Bitter-1 | place: Russia: Kulunda steppe | collected 2010-07 | reverse complement strand
CGGCTCGGACCGGTCACCGAGTTCCTGCTACTGAACGCCACGACGTCGGTCAAGCTGGTCAGATGACGGGCTCGCGAACCTATCCCGACGAGCCCGCGGGACCGTTCCCCGCCCCGCCAGCGACGATCGAGGACGTCGAGGGGCGACCGATCGAGCTGACGGTGCTCGAACCGACCGACGAGGAGGGGTTCGACGACCTCGTGGCGATGTACCGCGAGTTCGACCCGAAAGACCGCGCCCAGGGGATCCCCCCGACCGGGGAGGACCGGATCCGCGACTGGCTCGAGCCGCTCGCGGCCGACGGCATCAACGTCCTCGCGTGCTATGAGGGGGCGGTCGTCGGCCACGCCACGCTCGTCCCCGAAGCCGACGACGCGAGCGCGCTCGAGGATCTCGGCGACGTCGAGTGGGAGCTCGCGATCTTCGTCCACCAGCCCCACCAGCGGATGGGGATCGGAACGGCGCTGCTCGAGCACCTGCTCGGGGAGGCCCGCGAGCGGGGGATCGAGCTCATCTGGCTCACCGTCGAACGTTGGAACGCGCCGGCGATCTCCCTCTACGAGCGGGTCGGCTTCGAGCTCTGTGGCGGGGAGAGCTTCGAACAGGAGATGTCGATACGGCTGTAGCTCACGCCCCGTCGGGCGTCACTGTGCGGTCGGACGCACGCCGTCGCTCATCGCCCGTTTCACCTGTAACGCCGCGCTGGCGGCGAGCCCGCGAGCGACCTCCTCTCTGTGGTCGGGGTCGACGAGCTGGCTCCCCTCCAGATCCGGCGAGAGGCCGGCGCTGACCGCGTGACCGACCGGCGGCCGGACGGCGACGGTCGCCTGTGGCCCCGAGACGCCGGTGGAGATCCCGGAGTCGACGGCGTACTCACTCGGCAGGAGCTCCCGCGTCCGGGCGGCGATGCGGGAGACCTCCCGGGCGAGCGCCCGGCGCTGCTCGCCGGTCAGCTCGGGGACGTCGGCCGCCGCCCGTCGACCGGCCCTCGTGACCCCTGGAAGCCCAGCGTACGGCGTGTTTCCGTTCATGAGAATTCGCAACCGTCCGTACAGACGCCGGGGGCAAAAAGCTTCCCCGTGTGCCGGCCGGGGCCACGGCTCCGTGATCCGTTCCGGTACGAAACAGGAAAGCGGACCGCGTGGCGTGAAAACGGCCACACGGCCGCTCGCCGCCCTGAATTGGTCCCCGCTGACGCTTCGGCCCTCCAAGCGAAGCGTCGTATCGAAGATGACGTGCTTCGGACTTAAAACTACCGGGACCGACGGGGGTCGTGACAGGTCAGTGCCCGGGCACACGGGCGCGAACGCGTCCGGCGGGCGTCACATATGTTCTTCCTCGAGAACCCAGCCGAGCGCCCGCTTGTAGTGGGTGAACATCCGCTTGACCCCCTCGTGGCGCATCTCCTCGCTTTCCAGTTGCTCTTCGAGAAACTCGTACTGCTCTCGGATCTCACTTTCCTCTCGCATGCGGAGCCGTAGCCACCGGGCGGGCAAAAACGTACAGCCAACGCCCGGCCGTGCTCACGTCGCCGGACTCCGACGCCGTCGAACGCGCGGTGAACGGCCCTCGGCCCGGGACTGCGGGAGGTCTCGGGCTCCGCTCGAGAACGCCAGGCGTCTCAGATCGCGCCGCTCGCCCTGTGGGACGGTCCCACCTGGGTTCGCGGATCGGGCGGAGCCGCCCCCTGCTTGCCGATCAGTCCTCCTCTTCGTCGTTCTCCTCGTCGTCGTCCTCGTCGTCGAACAGCCCGTTCTCGTCGTCCTCTTCTTCTTCGTCCTCGTCGTCCTCGTCCATCTCGACCATCGTGACGAACAGCTCCTCGTCGTCGCCGTCGATCTCGACTTCGTCCTCGGCGGTCTCGAACCCCTCGGCCTCGACGGACACCTCGTAGCTGCCGTCCTCGAGACCATCGAACTCGGCGACGCCGTCCGCGTCGGTCTCCTCGTCCATCTCCTCGTCGTCCTCGTCCATCTCCTCGTCGTCCTCGTCCATCTCCTCGTCGTCCTCGTCCATCTCCTCGTCTTCGTCTTCCTCGTCTTCGTCTTCCTCGTCTTCGTCTTCCTCGTCTTCGTCTTCCTCGTCGTCCTCGTGCATACCGACGGTGACCATCGCCCCTTCGATCGGCTCTAAGTCCTCGTCCTCGACGGTCACGGTGAGGGTGAACTCCCCTTCCTCCTCGTCGATATCCTCTTCGACGTCCTCTTCTTCCTCGTCGATATCCTCTTCGACGTCCTCTTCTTCCTCGTCGATATCCTCTTCGACGTCATCCTCGTCGTCGTCGACGGGGTCGTCGTCGGCACAGCCCGCGATCGCGAGGGCGCTTGCGGTTCCGGCGGCGGCTACGAACGAACGTCGACTGAGTCTTCTGCGAGACATATCCATCGATAGGGCGCTCCCACACGTTGGGATACGGCTTGCGTCTGCCGGACGTTGATATCCTCCGGGAAATCCCGTAACGTAGCGTGACTGTCTCCGGACCGGTGTCTTCCGGCGGGGCGACCCCCCGAGGGGTCGTCCCCGGACCGACGGTCGCCCACCTCTGTCGGTGGCTCCCCGTCGACGGGCCTTTTACCCCCGCGCGGGTAGTGAGACGCGATGAAGATCCGCGGCGAGCGCGAGTGTACCGCCTGTGGCACCCGCTGGTCGTACTACGAAACCGGCAGCGTCGGCTGTCCGGCCTGTGGGAGCCTCCGGAGCGTCGGCGTCGACGAGCGGACCGAACACACGGACCTGGAGGTCGAGTTCGACCTCACCCCCGTCCGTGCCGACGTCGACGAGGCGACGACGGCCGAGCTCGCCGAGCGCGCCCGCGATCGCGCCGCGGCGTACGTCCGCCGACGGGGGTTCGTCCGCGGCGGGGAGCTCCGTCCCGTCGACGACGCGTACCTGGCGGCGGCCGAACTTCGCTACGTCGGCGACGCCGTCGCCGGAGGGATGTACCTCGGCGACCGCGAGGAGCTTCACTTTCTCGCCTTGCTCCGTGGGGCCGACGCGGGCGAACGGCCGGCGGCGACGGCGGTGCCGGACTCGCTGAGGGCGTCCCGGGGGCTGGCGTACGCCGACGCGGTCGAGGCGTTCCGCCGGGACGTCCGCCGGTGGGCCGACGGCCGGGAGCTCGCCGGGATCGAACGGGCGGTCCTCGAACGCCTCGGGGACCAAGTCAGGCGCGTTCGGGCGCTGGACGGCGACGTCTCGCCACGGACGGCCGACCGACTCGTAGAGGCCGCCCGCGAGGTCGGGGTCGGTCTACGCGACGGCGACGAGGGAGCGATCGCGCGGGCGAGCGAGCGCCTCGACGGGCTCGGGTGAGTCACACCCGACAGGTCAGCGAGTCGAGGACCCTGTGTCGTGCGCCAGAGAGCCGCTCGAGCAGGGCCGTCCCCTCCGAGAGCACCGGATGGGGGGTCGACAGCGGCCGGTAGAGGTAGCCGTACATCGCCCACTGGTCGGTGAACCGGCCGCCGACCGTCCCGCCTGTCTGGATCTCCCGCTGGCGGTCGTCGATCACCGACTCGACGTCCCCTTCGAGCGCCGACAGGCGGTCGTAGGCGTCCTCCAGCTCGTCGTAAGAGAGGCCCAGAAGGGGCTTCCGGTCGAGCCCGTCGAGCTCGTCGTCGACCGCCGACAGCGCGTCGTCGGTGGCTTCGAGCGCCTCCATCTCGCTCGCCAACACCTCCCGGAGCTCCTCGCGGCGGTCCCGCGCCTCGAAGGCACAGCTCGCGACCAGCCGTTTCAGTCCGGGGGTCAGTTGGCCGCCGTCGGCGACCGCCGTGGCGACCTCGTCGTCGAACTCCGCCGCGAGGTTCTCCGCGAGCGTCTCGCCGTACTCCTCCTCGTAGTGGTCGACGGACATCACCGTCTCGCGGTAGGCCTCCCTGATCGCCCGCAGGTTGCGGTCGTCCGGCCTGGAGGCGCTCGCGGCGGCGACGGTTCCGGCGGCGGCCGGCACGCGGCCGGCGCCTCCGGGACCGTGTCCGGCGGTCGTCTCGAGCTTCGAGACCCGGCGGCCGAACCGATCGAACGCTCGCGCCTCCTCGTCGGTTCGTCGTCGCTCCTCGGCACACAGCGCGCGGGCGCGTGGGATGAAGAGCAAGCCGGCGATGACGACGCCGACGGCACCGAGCCAGACGAACAAGAGCAGCGAGTCGACCGCGCCGGCGGCCGCGCACTCGACTCCCGAACAGGCCCCGCCGGGATCGATCTCGGGGGTCCGCGGTGAGTAGTAGTTGGTCATAGAGCAGTGTGTTAGTTAGACGCATCGTCCGATGGGTCAATAACCGTTACGCCAGGGGGGATCCTTACCGGCAGTTATTGCAGCAGTATTGGTTTCGGTGATTTCCGTGGCTCGGCGCGTCGTCGGCCACTCCACGACCGGACGCCATGGGGGTCGCGTCCTGCACCGCAGTAGATAAATCCCTCCTCACGTTCCGTGCAGACATGGATGCCTACGAGCTGCTCACCCGGAACGCCGAGGAGGCCGTCACCGACGAGGAGGTGCGCGCGCTCGCGGCCGACCCCGACGGCACGCGGGTGTACGTCGGCTACGAGCCCTCCGGCGTGCTCCACGTCGGTCACCTGCTGACCGCGAACAAACTCATCGACTGCCAGGAAGCGGGGATGGACGTCGTCGTCCTGCTGGCGGACGTCCACGCCTACCTCAACGGGAAAGGCAGCTTCGAGGAGATCCGCGAGACCGCAGAGCAGATGCGCGCACAGTTTCTCGCCTACGGGCTCGAAGAAGGGTCCACCGAGTTCGTCTACGGCTCCGACTACCAGCTCGAAGAGGAGTACGTCCTCGACCTCCACGAGCTGGCGCTCTCGACGACGCTCAACCGCGCCCGACGGGCGATGGCCGAACTCGCCGGCGGGGAGACGCCGACGGTGAGCCACGTCGTCTACCCGCTGATGCAGGCGCTCGACATCGAGTACCTCGATCTAGACCTCGCCGTCGGCGGGCTCGACCAGCGGAAAGTCCACATGGTCGCCCGGGAGGGGCTTCCCGGGCTCGGATACGACGCCCGTCCCTGCCTGCACACGCCGATCCTCGCCGACCTCGAGACCGGCGTCGGCAAGATGTCCTCGAGTGCGGGGACGACGATCTCGATGGAGGACTCGACCGAACGGATCGAGCGGAAGGTCAACGCCGCGTTCTGCCCGCCGACGCGCGACCCCGAGCCGGACGCGGCGGGAAACGAGCGGGAGAACCCCGTCCTCGAGCTGTTCGAGTACCACGTCTTCCCCCGCTTCGAGACGGTCGTCGTCGAGCGCCCGGAGAAGTACGGCGGGGACCTCGGCTACGACGACTACGACGCCCTCGAGGCCGACCTCGAGTCCGGCGAGCTCCACCCCGCCGACGCGAAAGCCGCGCTGGCGAGCCACCTCGACGAGCTGATCGCCCCCGGCCGGGAACGCCTGCGGGAGCTCCGGGAGTGATACTCCCGGTTGTAAGTCTTTCGAGATTCTCGCCGCATCGGGGTGGCGAGAATCTTGATACAGTTACAGCCAACAGTATGAGTCGTCCCAGTCGTCAGGAGTCAGCCCTCGTCGTCCCCGTCGTCAGGAGTCAGCCCCCGTCGTCCCCGTCGTCAGGAGTCAGCCCCCGTCGTCCCAGTCGTCAGGAGTCAGCCCCCGTCGTCCCAGTCGTCGAGTGAGAGCTGGGAGTCGGCGTCGTCCTCCCGCCCCCCGGGCAGCTCGATCCCGCGATCGGCGAGCAGGTCGCGGAAGTCGTCCCCCTCGAGGACCGGCACCTCCTCCTCGGCGGCGTCCTCGCGCTTTCTCGTCCCCGGATTCGCCCCGACGATCAGGTAGTCGGTGTTGCCGGAGACGCTCCCGGTGACGGTCCCACCGTGGGCTTCGAGGAGCTCTCGGACCTCCCCGCGGCTCAGCCCCTCGAGCGAGCCCGTGAAGACGAACGTCAGCCCCGCGAGCTCGTCGCCACCCTCCTCGCTCTCGACCGTCCGCGGGCTGACGTGATCGCACAGCTCGTCGACGACCGCGGCGTTTGCCTCGTTCGCGAAGAACTCGTGGATCGTGTTCGCGACCGTCCCGCCGACGTCCTCGACGCGTTCTAGACGCTCTGGCTCCTCGACGGCGGCCGTCCGGAACGCCTCGAAGGAGCCGAACTCGCGGGCGAGCCCACGGGCCGTCGACGGTCCGACGGAGGGGATCCCGAGCGCGGAGAGGAAGTCGACGAGGGAGGGGGCGCGGCTGGCCTCGATCTCGGCGAGGAGGTTCTCCGCGCTCGTCTCGCCCCACCCTTCGAGCTCGGTGAGCGACTCCCGGTCGAGGCCGTAGAGGTCCGCGATCGAGTCGACGAGCCCCGACTCGGTCAGCTGGCCGACGCCCTTCTCGCCCAGCCCCTCGAGGTCGAGGCCGTCGTCGCCGGCGTAGTACTCGATCGACCGGCGCAGCTGTGCGTCACAGGCCAGCCCACCCGTACAGAACGCCATCGGGCCGTCGCGCTCGATCGCGCTGTCACAGACGGGACAGACCTCGGGTAGCTCGTAGTGGCCCTCGCTTCCCTTCTCGAGTACCTCCTCGACGTAGGGGATGACGTCTCCGGCCCGCTGGACGCGGACGGTGTCGCCGACGCCGACGTTCTTCTCGGCGATCTCCTCCGGATTGTGCAGGCTCGCCCGGGAGACGGTGACGCCGCCGACGTCGACCGGATCGAGCAAGGCGACGGGCGTCACCCGTCCCGTCCGGCCGATCTGGACCGCGACGTCGGCGATCGTCGTCACCTCGCTTCTGGCGGGGAACTTGTAGGCGAACGCCCAGCGGTCGTGGCGGGCGGTCCGTCCCAGTGTCTCGCGCGCCCCGAGGTCGTCGACTTTGATCACGACGCCGTCGATCTCGTAGGGGAGCTCCTCGCGGTCTACGAGCAGGCGTTCGCGGTACTCGATCGCCGCCTCGACGTCCGGGGTGACCTCGATCCGGTCGTTCACGCGCAACCCCCACTCCGGGTACCGGTCGAGCTCCTCGCGGTGACGGTCGGCGTCGTCGCTCGACTCGAGGGTGTCGAAAAAGAAGACCTCGAGCGGTCGCTCGGCGACGACCGAGGGGTCGAGCTGGCGGATCGTCCCCGCCGTGGCGTTCCGGGGGTTCGCGAAGGGCTCGTCGCCGCGTTCGATCCGCTCGCGGTTGTACGCCTGGAAGGCGTCCCTGGGCATGTACACCTCCCCGCGGACGGCGAGGACGTCCGGGTGATCGCCGTGGAGCCGGCCGGGGACCGACGCGATCGTCCGGACGTTGCGGGTGACGTCGTCTCCTTCCCTCCCGTCCCCGCGCGTGACCGCCCGGTCGAGACGGCCGTCCTCGTAGACGAACTCCATCGAGACGCCGTCGAACTTCGGCTCGCAGACGTAGGTGACGCTCTCACGGTCCAGCTCCCGCCGGAGCCGTTCGTCGAACTCCCTGACGTCGGCGGCCTCGCCGCTCCCCTCGATCGAGAGCATCGGGGCGACGTGCTCGACCGTCTCGAACCCCTCGACCGGCTCGCCGCCGACCCGTCGTGTGGGGCTGTCGGGACGGGCGAGGTCGAACGCCTCCTCTATCTCGACGAGCCGCGAGAAGAGCGCGTCGTAGGTGCGATCGGCGATGACTGGCTCGTTCTCGACGTAGTACCGACGGTCGTGCTCGCGGATCGCCGCCCGGAGCCGCTCGGCTTGCGCCGTTGCCTCCGACACCGAGAGCGTCCCGACGGGGTCGAACTCGGTCGGCGGCTCGCGGAGATACGGGTTCTCGTCGTCGGCGAGGGACATTGCTCGTGAGGGTGTATCCGGTCGGTTCGGTTAACCGTACTGATCGCGGGGGACGTCGCACCCGGCGGTCGCCGGCGGCTCGCGGACGCCGTCTCCCCACGGCCGACGGCGAGGGGAGGCCACCCGAACCCAGGGCTTTAGCCGTCGCCGATAGTAAGGCCCGTAGATGGTAGACGAGTTCGAACTGGTCGACTCCGAGGAAGTCGAGAGCCCCGGCGACGAGTGGGAGGAGATCGACGTCTCCGACACCGAGGCCGACCGCATCGCCAGGAAACGCGACCGGGAGTTCGAGCAGTTCGAGACGCGGATCAAAGACGCAGACCAGTTCAAGGTCGAACAGTCGGTGTTCGACGACGCGACGCTCGCGGCGCTGTACAAGCTCGTCCAGGACGGTCACGTCGACGCCTTCGGCGGGCCGCTCTCGACGGGAAAGGAGGCGAACGTCTACACCGCGCTCGGGCCGGAGGGGGAGGTGGCCGTCAAGATCTACCGGATCAACGCCTCGAACTTCCGGCAGATGCGCGAGTACCTCGAGGGCGACCCCCGGTTCGAGGGGCTCGGTGGGAAGAAAAAGGACGTCGTCCTCGCGTGGGTGAAAAAGGAGTACGCCAACCTGCGGCGGGCCGCGGCCGCCGGCGTGCGCGTCCCCGAACCGATCGCGGCCGAGCGGAACGTCTTGGTGATGGAGTACATCGGCGACGAGGCGGGACGGGCGAAACGCCTCGGGGAGGTCAACGTGGAGAACCCACGGACGGCCTACGAGGTGCTCACCGAGTACATGCGCAGACTGTACGCCGCCGGGTTGATCCACGGCGATTTCAGCGAGTACAACGTCGTCGTCCACGAGGGCGAGCTCGTGGTGATCGACCTCGGTCAGGCCGTCACCGTCCACCACCCGAACGCCCGGGAGTTCCTCGAGCGGGACTGTCGAAACGTCTCGAACTTCCTCACCCGTCAGGGGTTGACGGTGACCGAGGCGGACGTTCTCGGGGTCGTGACCGACGCCGACTCCGACCAGTCAGATGACTAGTCCGTCCAAAGACACTTATCGCCCGGCGTGCCATCGGCCGCCATGCAGCGTCGCTCGTTTCTCGCAGTGGCCGTCCCGCTGGTGCTCTCCGGCTGTTTCCGCAGGGACGACGGCACCCAACCCGGAACCGGCGGCGGTCCCCGCGGGGACACCCCGGGAGCCGTCGTCGGCGATCCGGACACCACTCGACTCGGAGTCGCGGGGGCGGATGACGGCGGGATCGAGGGGCCACGGACCGACGGCACCGGAGGGGTAGGCACGGGGACCGATCTCGACTCGGACTCCGCGTCCGGGTCGGCCGGCGCCGTGGGGTCCGAGACGGACTGACGGCCGGCCCTCGTCTCACCGACCGTCGCCCCCGGCGCCACGACCGCCGTCGCTGGCGTCGTCCGGTTGCGTCTCCGCGTGCGGCCGTCCGAGCTCGCCGATCGGTCGCCCTACCGTTCCCAGACGAGCGGGACGCCCGTGTCGGTGCTGATCCAGGCGTCCTCGTTTTCGGTGTCGTAGATCTCGACGTCGCCGTCGTCGGTCTCTCTCGTGACGTAGCGTCCGGGCGCGGGCTGCTGGCGTCTCACGCGTGTGACCGCGTGCCAGCATCATTATAAGTTTTCCGCTACCTGGACCGACGCGGGTGGACCGCTCGCCGATGGGGGGCGCCTGGTCCCGGATCGGGCGTCCGGCCGTCCGGATCGGGCGTTCGGCCCCTCGGAGCGACTACTCGGCCTCCCGGGGTGGGGCCGGCGGGTGCAACTCGAAACCGACGTCCTCGGGAGTCATCACCTCCGGGAGCTCCTCCTCGCGGTCGCCGGTGACGTCCGCGAGGATCTCGGTGATGTAGGCGTTGAACAGCTCGGGATGTTCGCTCATCGGGAAGTGACCGATCTCGGCCAGCTCGACGGCGACGGCACCCTCGCCGATCCCCTCGGCGGTCTGGCGGCCGTCCTCGGGGGTCGTGAGGTAGTCGTACTCCCCGTTGGCGATGTAGAGGGGACACGACGCGGCGTCGACCTGGTCGAGTTTGTCCCGGTAGTCGTGGTCGACCGAGTAGTAGTACAGATCACCCTTGAAGACGCCGTTTGCCCCCTGCTCGTAGAGGTACATCGTCTCCCGACGGGCCTGTTCGGGGCTCTGGGGGGCCATCAGCCCCCAGCAGGCGTAGGCGTTCACCTCCGTGGTGTTCACCTGCGGGTGATCGAGCCAGTCGATGTAGAAGCCGGGGCTGTGAGCCCCACACTCGAGGGCGATCAGCGCCCGGAACCGGTCGGGGTACCAGTCGGCGAGCTCGAGACAGATGTTGCCGCCCATACTCGAGCCCATGTAGATCGGCTCTTCGAGCTCGAGGGCGTCGGCGAGGCTCACCAGCGTCTCGGCGAACCGCGTCGCCGTCATGGTGTAATCTTCGGTCCACCACTCCCGGCTCGTCGGCGGGACGGACTTGCCGTGGTAAGGCAGGTCGTGGGCGATGATCCGGAACCGGTCGGTCAGCTCCTCGTCGGTCAGCAGGTGACGCCACTCCTGGCAGTTGTTGCCGGCGGTGTGCTGGCACAGAAGCGGGATGCCCTCCCCGTTCTCCTCGACGTAGATCCGGTGGTCGACGCCCTCGACCTCGACGTGGACGTACTTGCCCTCGATCGGTTCGACGTCGCCGTGTCGGCGTGTGACGCTCATCAGGAGCCCCCGTCGTTGTGTGCGACGCGCATCAGATCGAGCGTGCGCTGGAACGCCCGCAGGTTCTGGAAGATCCGCTCGTTGTCCCCGGTCAGCCTGAGGTGACCGTCCTCGTTTCGCACCGTCGACCGGTAGTTGGAGGCGACGATCTCGTGGTTGAACGGCGGCGGCGTCTCCATCACGAACTCCTCCCAGGCCTCCCGGTCGCCCTCGACGCCGAACGACCACCGGTGGTTCAGCGTCGGGTTCGGTACGATCGACTCGATCCGCCCGCCCTCGACCTCGATCAGGACGCGTTCGTCCCCGATGTCGAGGTAGAAGTTCTCGTCGAACCGGTCGTGACCCCGCACGGCCATCTCGGGGTCGTCGTTCACCGTCTGCTTGTATCGTTCCCACCACTCGTGGGACGCAAATTCTGGTTCGTTCATCTCATCGCCACCACCGACTGCACCGATCGAGGGTAAATAGCTCACACGCGACGAGCCGAACCGTCAGCCCAGCTGGGAGGAGCGCGTCGGCCCGGCCGGGGGGAGCCGTCGACCTTGTCGGGGGAAGGCCGG
>LFCJ01003831.1_pt1 | contig 11025 bp, 10 predicted proteins | sample 643141 | NCBI WGS metagenome assembly LFCJ01 (sample SAMN03766243, study PRJNA286221) | soda lake metagenome | biome: soda lake; feature: Kulunda steppe; material: water; isolation source: sample B1-Br-g2 brine of Lake Bitter-1 | place: Russia: Kulunda steppe | collected 2010-07 | reverse complement strand
GCGACGCCGTGCGTGCGCGATCCTGGTATCGAGAGTTTCGTGAGATTGTCCTGATGTGTGTCGTCTATAACATCAAGCGTGCCGTCAAACAGTGAAATCAACCGCCGTATGGCGTTTCACCACAGCCAACAGAATATGTGAAGATGGCTATTCTTCGAATTAGGTTCACACAATTCAGTGCAGATTAATAGATCACCCAACACTAGGAAAAGTCTAACCGCAGCTTCGTCACAAAGACGCCGTTGCGCTCATTTCGTTGTAGACTGTTTGGTTGGCCTTGAAGTATAATTCGGATTCGTCTTCTTCGTTACCTTTCCTTTCAAGTATTTCGTTCTGAACAAGGAAGCTAAGTTTATCACGGAGTTCAAACCGGTGATACCTGGCTGATGGACCATACCATTCAATCATATTCTCTTGAATAGCATCCATGTCGAGATGAAGATCGGGATTGTTCACTTCAAGCGAAGCAACATAGTACCCATTTGCGAATTTAGGAAGATGCCTAAGTATTCCCAGTTGTAGATCACGACTCAACCTCTGGAATCCCTGCTCAATGACCTCACCGAGGATTTTCTTATTGAACTCTTTCCCCTGTACTTCACCTAAATCATACTTCTCAAGACGGCGTTTTGGAAACAGTTTTTCCTCACGGTACTCTATGAAGCCAAGTTCTTCGAGAGTGTGTACATATTTAAGAGTCTTGTCACCATCCTTATTCTGAGCTTTTCTTACTTCTTCGAATGGCACCGGTTGGTAAAGTCTGGTCCACCGTAAAATCTGCTTGATTGGATTAAGCTGATTCTCTACAGCTGGAGTGGTCGCGATTTTTTCATAAGTCGCCCGTGCCATAGCCTGGTCAAGTTCGTTCCGGAGGTTCTTTTGTTCCTCAATGAATCCCTCTTCGACGGACGCACGTGACGGAAGTTGGATTTCATATTGATTTTCATTACGTTCTCCATAGAGTTCTGCAATATCGTCTAGGGAAATATACTTGATTACTCGATTTCTGTTCGGACGACAGTCGCTGACATCTTTTGGAAAAGTATTGCCAATAGAGATCGCGAGTGTACCAGAGTCTGCAACATAGAAATCGGTCAGATACGTTCCACTCCCATACACCTGTTGGAGGCGACGCTCTACAGTACTTCGGAGATTTTCTAAATCTCCACCGTTTGCGACATTAATACTCTTTGGAATGATCTGTTCCGAATCATTCTCGGCTGGTTCGTTACTCATCGGTTGAACCTCGTAAGTCGACTTTGATCTGTTTCCTCTACCCAGAGCGTACTAGTTGTTTCGGACCTTCCCCTCCATGCGTTTATAAACTCCCTTTTATCAATTTCAGAGGCTTCAATGCCCTCTATTTGGTCCCGGTTTATTTTCCCGTAACGGAGTGGATCATAATATAAAACAGACACATGATTAACTGCCAATACTAATATCCTGAGTTTCCGTGCACTGCCGCGTCCAGACGGCTGAAGATCATATTCCTTAGGATTATAATCTTCAATTGCGAGTTCTACAGCAGGAAAAGAATGACTTGCCTTATCAATAATTTCCGCCAGGTCATCGACAGTCAACCCTTCTTCATACTTAGCTTCAAATGGATGTGCGCTAAGTTCTGCTGAAAGTCTGTGCTCAATGTCAAGTGATACAGGTCCGATTGATCGCTGGTCGCATAAGTCGTAAATCGTTTTTTTCCCCGGATTTATTTCATCCGGCACCTTCGGTCTCTCTGTAAGTTCCTTAAGCATGTTCCAGATGACGTTTGGCATATCATCGGCCAACCCACTCTGGGCGCTAAACGGCGAAACTGTTGATGCCGCCTGCGCCCGGTCCTGTTCAGATAGCGTCATCGTTCAACTGAGATAGTATTTCCAATTCGTTGTATATTAGTTTACCTCTTTGAGAAGTATGTCTTATCAATATAATATTCATCTTTGAATGGATGTGAAAACTTGCTCTATTGAACGAGACAAACTAGTCTCTAATTCATTTCACCAAATAGATCATCGCCGCGTTTCAAAACATGCAACTCATTTATCACTGAAAATGCACGCTCTAATCGTGATTCAACGTTATTGATGCTTGTAAGATAATGCCTGCTCCGCAATTCGTGAATGAGTTTATTCCGTGTTTTCCGCACATTTGCCATTTCACCTTTTGTTCCACTATCAATTATACCAGAGTAGAATAGGAGGTCCTCTTTAATTTCTTGAGGGAGGGTTTTCATCATTTTCAAACTAGAATCGCTACGGCGATCGTCACTAACAATCTCCAAATTTAGTAATTCTCCAGACAATCCATGAATGACCTCGTTTGCTAACGTGTAGAATAAGACCACATTATCAGAGATCAAGAGAGCTAATTCCCAGCTCTCTGCATCTTCTTCGTCTTCCCATTCATCGACCTTGTCGAGTATCTCGTTGTTTAATCGAACAAGGGTCATACCTTCAATACTCCAACCGGGTGGGACATCCTCATTTTCCTGAATTGCTTTCCCTATCGACCACTTATAAAGAATTTCACCCATTCCTGCACCTGGATTCTTTACCTCTAATGGCCTATCGTCGTGTTTTATTGTGAATTCAGAATGAAATAGTTCTACTAATTCTCCGATACTGACCTCCTCACCTATATCATTTCGATCAGTCATAATATTTAGCAGCGATTCATATCCATTAGATCTTATCGAAAGTACACCCTCGAATTTTCAATAATGTCTCCGCCCATCCCCCAGGGGTTGCACGTCGGAGAATACCGTTTCCCGAATATGCACACGAACTCGAGAATCCCGTGTGCATATTTTCGTGGACTGGGCCTGGATCACCACGCCGATCGACGCTCAAGCAAGCAATCGACCCAACTTTGGGCCGAAATGCCCCGTTCAGTGAGTCGAAAAAACTAGGATTCGAGGGGTCGTGTGTACGAGTATGCGAATCCGAACCGACGGCAAGTATGAGTACCGCCTCGATCCGATCAACCGCGCAGCCGACTTTTACGACTGCAACAAGACCAAAGCCATCGTGAGCGCTTGCGACGACGTTCCCCTCCTGGTGGCAGCTGCCCGCCAGGTCCTCGAGCGTGACGACCTCACCCTCGAGCAACGCCGGGAGATTGCCGAGACGCTATCGACGAGAGCGGTCAGATTTGAAATGGACACCGAAATCACCGTAGATACAAATTAACTGGCTTTGTTGAAACCCCCACAAAGTGATGGGGACTGAAGCTATGCTGAACACACAGCGCAGATTTATTATTGAACGGTTACCTAATCACCGGGTCATAGGGGAATATGATGAAGAGATTCCTGTTCTCGACCCGGAAAACTACAGCTATAGACTTACCCGATACGAATCGTCACAGGTTCACCCCGGCCCAACTATTGATCCCATGGCCGCGGCTTTCCTATCGAAATATATGTACGACAAATTTGGCAGGCTCAACACACCAATTTAGCTTTTCTATCGCCATAACTTACTTTATACCTGCTGTACTGGTTGCGAGTAATGCCGCCTCAAGGAATCAAAGACTGGCTCTCTGATTTTAAAACAATTGCCGAAGAAGTGGGTCTCGATGTTGTAACCGACGAAACAGGAATTTTCAATATCCGCGTTGATGGAGACCCCCCTACAATCGGAAAAATAAGGTATTCTGAATACTCGGTACGGAAAGAAGATCACATTTGGCAAAGGTTCGACAAGGAGCTTGAAGCCATTAACGACACCAGTGACCAACGAGTGTTTGCGGTTCAATTAGATCTCGCCTCGAAGGGTGATTTCAACCGTGAAGAGGACCACTTTATTTTTCTTGATGAAGGCTTTCTTAAGACTGAAACCACGAAAAACGGCGACACTCACATTTATACAGAAAAGCCGGGACAGTATGACGGTCACAGCGGAAACATAGACAACTGGAATGTACTGTTTGAATATCTGAGTAAGAAACCCATTCATCAGGATCTCGGCGCTATTCTAGAGGCAGACAAAGATCACGAACCAGTCTCCGAGACAGCACCATACTATTGGGTGAACCAGAATGAAGGCGAAATAGAAGACGAGTTTTTACAGGCACCACCGTCAGGGCGCTTCCAACATGATCTTCCAAAACTCGAAAGCGGCGACATAGTGTTTAGTTATCTCGATGGACGAGTTGTCGGATATCATAAAGTAGAAAAAACTGCTCGCATTGTCGAAATCCCTGCTGAAGAGGAAACCTCGGACAACGGCACTGATGAAACTTTAGAGAGATACCGTGTTGAGACTGCGTTCATACGTTTTGATGAGCCACTGGAATTTGTAGAAGTGTTCCCGACACTCTTAGAATATAAATTGGATAAATACTATCCAGTTAATCACGGTGGAATCAACCAACAGTATCTATTCAATTTGAGCGAGGCAGCCGGTTCGTATCTACTCCGGAAGGGCGAACCGGAGATCTTCGGGTCATATGAGGGTCTTTCCGATGCTGAAAACGATGTCCGCGACAGATTGGACGAGATCCCCGAGTTCAATGACCCAATGTCGAAAGATATCGCATTGGAGAAGGTTAGAGAATGGACAGAAATTCTCCGCAGAAATAATATCATAGAAAGCGATGTTCGACGGGGCGATTACGAACCGCTAGCTCAGATTCGCCAACTCTATGAAGCACATGAGGACTCTCTCAAGAACTGTGCTAGTGAGTTGGGTGTGAAGCGTTTCAACCATCTCTCACCTGGCCAAGTTCTCTTCATTATTCTTATACGGAACCTACAACGCGAGGCAGGAGTTTCCGAGGCTGCACTCAATTTCAACCAGCACAAATTCTCCCGGATTATGAACCAGACATATATTTCTGAAAATGAAATCCCGGTTGTTTCGGTGCCTCCCTATCGTGCCAAAGAGATCCGGCGACAACTTTCAGACCAAGGCCAACTTGTTTTTCATGGTCCACCGGGAACCGGGAAAACGTATTCGGCAAAGCAATTCGCACACTGGTGGCTGCACAAAACGACCGACGAACCGTACGCAGACCAACTCCGGATAGTCACTTTCCATCCGTCATTCACATATGAGGACTTCATCGAGGGATTAAAAGCCAAAAAAAGTGACGGAACCGTCGACTACAGCGTTGAACCAGGAGTTTTCATAGAGTTCGTCGATCGTGCGAAGAGCTCTTATGAGAACGTCAGCGAGGATGAGGATGCGCGCCCCTATCTGTTGATAATCGATGAGATCAACCGAGGAAACCTCGCCCAGATTTTTGGCGAGATGATAACACTTCTTGAACAAGACAAAAGACTGGGAGGGGAGAACGAAACAACGGTTCAACTCCCTCATTCCGGTGATGAGTTCGCGATTCCGCCCAACCTCTACATTATCGGGACGATGAATACGGCCGATCGTTCGATTGCTTTAGTTGATGCAGCACTACGTCGTAGATTCCGCTTCCTGCACTTTCCACCTGCTATGGCGCCTCTGGAAGAGGCGTATGGTTTCAGTGGTGAAGTTGAATTAGAATCACTCGCAACTGGGGGTGACCCCGCCGATAGCCTTCTCGCCCTTTCGATCCTCGCATGGGACCGCTTGAATACTCAGATCCGTGAGGTAGCGCAGCTGGGCCGTGGTAAACAAATCGGGCATTCGTACCTACTCGGTATCGATCGGGAGACTGAAACCACCGAACAGATTGAACAGATCGTTGATACCTGGAAATTTGAAATTCTTCCATTATTGGAGGAATACTATTTTGGACAGTTCGTCGAGATTGAACGACAGTTGTTCGATGGTGATACAGGTGAATTGCTGGATATTGATCGAAAAGAGATTCAGGATTTCACAGCAGGTGAACTCGCTACTGTGCTCGCAGATTTAGTCGGTCTCGAGGTTGAATGGACGCCGCCGTCAACATCCGAAGAATCTTTTTCGAGTTCGCTGGTTTATCTTGCTGATCAAGCGGTTCTGGAGATAGGGGATGAGCTTAAGTTCAATATTGACGCCATGCATGATGACCCTGATCTGAAATATGACCCTGATAGTGACTACTGGTCGTGTACCATTGCAGATCTATCCGCCCAAAAAAACGTCAGATGGTCCCACGACGGCGAGCTGTATACACTCACTGAACTTGTACGCCAGATTGATCACGACCATCGAGATATAGATCGAACCAATTACGCAGGCCCCAACTACTGGTTCATTCCCGGGCTAAAAGAGTACTCCTTGCTCGAGTTAGCTCGAGGGATTCAGAACGGTGAACTGAGCCCAGAGGAACTAAGATCTAAGGTGCGATGAGCGTACAGCATTACAAGGGCCTTTCCGCGAACGAAGCCGACTATCGACTGAGAGAATATGAGGCCACACCCTACCTCGAACCGCACGAGCTGCCGCCATTGTCACAACAGGCAATCGAACGAGAGATCAATACTAGTGGTCAATCAAAAGGAGCAAAGAGACTGATATTGGAATATCGGGCAGATGGCAATGCCCGAATTCGTGCTACACAGTACGTAGGGATTGTCGCACTCCCCGAAGGTCCAACGATCGAAATTCGTCCAAAAGTTCCGAATACAGATCTTCTCGGACTTCTCCAATATGCGCACGGGATTGATGCACAGACATTTGAACATAAAACCCAGCTAGCCGGCGGCACGAGGTTCATCGATGCATTAGCCACTTTGTTTGAAAACGAACTCGATCAGGTTCTAACACAGGGACTTCATCGATCATATAGTCGAGTTTCAAGGACCTCTGAGCATGTTCGAGGACGGATCGATGTTCAAAAGCAATTGCAGAAACAAGGACCAACACCGACGGCATTCGAGTGCACGTACGACGAATTAACGGTTGATACAACAATCAATCGAGCGATACTCTATGCAACGACTATCCTTCTTCGGTTAGCCAGTGATCCTGAAGTAAACCGGGCGCTTCGGCGACATCAACAAAGGTTGTGGCGTCGAGTCGAGTTGACACCAGTTCGGCCGATCGAATTGGAATCGATTGAGTTGACCCGCCTGATGGGGTACTACGAGGATCTCGTTCGATTGACAAAGCTAATCTTACGAAGTATTCACCTCGATGAACTTCGTGTTGCAAACCGAGAAACGTATGCTCTTTTAATGGATATGAACAGAATTTTTGAGAAGGTTGTTCAGCGCCTCGTATCTGACCTCGCAAGCGAACGGGGCTGGAATGCTAAGATAGAGGCAACTTCCACGCGGCTCGTCTCAGGTGGACAGCGGCGGATACAAATCCGACCTGATGTGTTAGTCACCGATGGTGATCGCCCCCTGCTCGTCGGAGACGCTAAGTGGAAGCAAGATGACCCAGAAGAGAACAGTCGCGAACCATCACTCGGGGATATCTATCAACTCGTTTCGTATCAAGTTGCGCATAATACCCCCGGTGTGTTATTTTATCCTGAGCAAGAGCAAACCCTGCGATCGACATATCAGGTACGTGGTCTTGATTCTCTCACTGTTGTTGAAGTTCCTGTCAACGCTAGCAATGGGCAACCTCTTACTGAAACAATTGAAAATAGTGTTGCGACACAACTGCAGTGGTGAGATGGCTACAGCCTCTCTATAGCAGTCCCAGAAGTCACACGTAAGCAGGAACGGACAACTTCCACGCAGAGCAGTCGAACGAAACGGCCCTCAGTGGGCTATCCGTCCCCTATATTCAGCAGACAATTCTTATCACAGGCTCAGCGTTTCAACAGCATTAATCAATTCACGTCCATCCTGAGTGGGGCGCTGTCCGGAGAAATTGCTTTAGCTATTTTTTGTGTCCACTTTATCGGGCTTTCTCTTCCTCCTACACAATTCCCTTGACCTGATCAAATCGGAGAATCGCTCTTCCGTAGGAGATTGTTGACCCAGTTGCGTTGCTCGTCTGCTTGACTGGCATCAATATGTAGAGCGGTTCCTGATCGATAACCCATTCCATCGCAATCAACGCACAGTCGCAAGAGTGCGTTTCATCAACAATGCGCTACGCAAGAGCGTCTTCTATAGTCAATATCTCCCACAGCAACCGATAAAACCTATTCAGTATGGCAAGACGCGGTTTTCAGATGTCGTTCTCTTCTTAAAATACGGATTCTATTGATACCTTCGCTTGTTCTGTGCCACGGTGATCTCCGCCACCATGCCACCGGAGCAGCGGGAGACTCGAGGCTTTGCACATCCGGTCTTTGACGATGGTGCAACCGGAGCGACCGTGAGGTCGATAGACGACGAAACAGTACCAGCCGTTCGCTCGCTTGAGTCGATCGTGATACGCCCGATAGACTTTGAAGTTGCCTGGCTGCCCATCGCTGTGTTCGACCATCGTGCTCTTAATCTCGATGGGAGTCCCGTTCTGAAAACGTGCATCGTGCCAGCTGGCTCGCTCGAGTTCGAATCGTCGTTTGCGGGCCATCCGCTTCTCGCAGATCGTGCCGAAATGGTTTGCTCGCTTCGAGCGATTCATCGCTCACGCCTCGCGTGCGTTTTATATATCGACTCCTCCGCCGTGATCGACGTGCTCGAAGCGTCGGATGGGCCGGGCAGGTCCCTTCGGTCCCTGCCCATAGTGGCGGGGGGTCCGTTGGGGTTGCCACCTTGCCATTGGAGAGCTATCATGCGATTGCTCCCTCGACAGTGCCAATCGCCTCCGTGTGCATTCCCTCTTTCTCATACTCGTTCCACCGCTTTCTGACGGTCTCGTGGCTCCACGGGACGAATTTCGCTACTTGGCGGTTGGACATTCCATGCACTTCTTTGGCCTTAATCACAGTGTAGAGGGCTGTTTGCTCCACAATCTCTTTCTCTTCTGGGGGCTCGTCCTCTTCGGGAAACCGAAGGTCGTGCCAACTCCACTCCGTTGCCTCGAGGGTGTCGAAACGCCAGTCAGTCGGTGGAATTCCGGTGATGGTCGCAATCGGTCCCTGTGGGTTGCGGTTCCGGATTGAATCGTAGATTGTCGCCTCTTTCAGCCCCTCTTTGTGGACCACTTTCGACTGTTCGCGAACCATCGGATGGACGTCGCCGCCGTCGTGCCCGATAATGATCAGGGAGCCACCGTACTTTCGGATTTTGTAGACCAACGGCCCCATCTTCTGGCGGGTTTCGTATCCCTGAGCGCCAGAGCCGTCGGCGTGGCTGCTCGCCTCGTCGAAGATGAACAGTTTCGGCACCTGCTCGTTTTCCGTGGGTTCGCCGTCGATTTTGATCCACTCGTCCAGTTCGCCATAGTTGCTGATCCAGCCGTCGCGAAGCCGCCCACGCCCATCACGCCACTCGCTTGTTTCCTCGAGCGTTCGGATATTCGAGGCGACACGGGCGTTTCCGTGATGGTAGTGGTGCCAGCGCTGCGCGAGCAAGCACGAGAAATCCGTTTTCCCTGACCCTGGTTCGGCATAGACGTAGATAATTGATGCCGGGCCGGTCACCAGATCGTCGACGTTTCCGATCGCGTTGATCCCGCTGATGTCCGCCCGCTGATTGGTGTCGCCCGTGAGGTGTTTGATGGTGGCCATATCGCCGTTTTCCATCGCCTCGCGTGCCACTCGAGTACCTTCCACGAGTCGGATTTGACGGTGTTTCTCGAGGTCTCGGGACTTTTTTGGCATGAGGTCGGGGCGTTCGCTGGCTCGAGGGTCGTAGTGAATGGCTCGCATCGACATTGCCCGTTCTATCTTTGGATCACGGACAATGGCTGTGTGCGGGAGTGCTTCACGGTTCTCGCGGCTCTGGTAGCCGTCTTGGTGCTCGCGAAACGTTGCGGCGGTGAAGAGGTCCTGGTCATCGGCCATGCGGTTCACCTCCGTCAGTTGCGGCTGCCTGCTGTGCCGCCTCGAGCGTGATTCCTTCGGGGTTCGTCGCCGGATCGTAGTCGAACGCGTAGTCGTCGACGTCGCGGATTTCGTCTGAATCCCACTCGTCTGCCTCTTTCCGGGCTGCCTCGAAGCGCTCTTTCACGGACGTTTTCGCGCCCATAAGCCCACGCTCGTCAGCCTCGGCCTGGAAGTTGATCGTGTCGTGCTCGATCTGCACGCCCATCTTCGAAATGCGCCCGCGCAGTTTGTTGAGCGCTATCGAATCTTCGATGAGATCGCCGTGAATGTCCTCGAGCATGGCTTTCAGCGTCACGAGTTTGCTGTCGGCCATGTTGCTCTGGTAACAGCCGGTAACAACCAGCGTCTCCGTGTCGGGAAACCACTCGAACTCTCGTACCTCGAAGGCTTCCTCGCCGTTTACACGGTACGGTGACGGCCCCTCGACGGTCTTCTTTGACCATACCTCGGGTTCGACGTAGTACTTTTCTCGAATGTCCTCCACGCCGTTGATGTGGTGAACGGGGATCATGTTCCGCGTTCGGAGCCACTTAATCAGCCAGACAAAGAAGCCGAACACTGCCGGGCCGAACAGCAGGGCCGACGCCATCCAACCGATGACGATCGGGGGAACGCCAGGGAGTGACGGCTGGTAGAGCCAGAGAATCAGTGCCAGCGAGAACGTGCCGGTCAGTAGGACACCTAAGACGAGAATCTGCGCCTCGGCCATCAGGTAGGTTATCCGGTCGCGTAGGCGGTCGAATCTCATGCTTTGATCACCCCGGTATCCTCTCGCCAGATAACGAACTTCGCTGCCCCGAGTGCGAACAGCATGGTGCCGCCAATGCCCGACATGAGGCCGCTCTCGCCGCCGAAGTACTGAAGCGGGTTCTCTCCCTCGTCTTCTAACTCAGTGGACAGCCGCACGGCCTGGCCGTCCACATTGACGCTCACCGAAGCACCACCCATGAATTCGGTGACTTCCATCCCGATCGTTGACTCCCCTGGATCAATCACAAAGTCCTCTTGGGGGACTTCAACGGCCCCCTCCTGCCCGATTCCGTGCATCGAATCAACGATGACAACCCGCGTTCGAACGTCGCTATCGAAGGTCACCTCGAGCCAGCCGTCCTCGAGCTCATACTCTGTGATCGTTGTGTCGTTGTTCATCTGGATTTCCGCCGGCTGTTCCGGGGCCGTCTCGTTCTCGCTGGTGTTCTCTGT
>LFCJ01003830.1_pt1 | contig 11026 bp, 6 predicted proteins | sample 643141 | NCBI WGS metagenome assembly LFCJ01 (sample SAMN03766243, study PRJNA286221) | soda lake metagenome | biome: soda lake; feature: Kulunda steppe; material: water; isolation source: sample B1-Br-g2 brine of Lake Bitter-1 | place: Russia: Kulunda steppe | collected 2010-07 | reverse complement strand
GAAGGTGAGGGTGGAGTGTGTCCTGGTGAATCCGATACGCATCATAAAATGAAGGCGATCGCGTATGCGCGATTAGAAGAAGATCACCCGGACGCAACAGTAGAATTAGAAGGTCATATTGACGGTCGGTTTGCAGACGTTCTCCTCACTTTCCCTGAACCGAGGAAACCGTACGGAAAGGGTATCGCAGTTGAAGCTCAGTACCGAAACAGGGGGAAGAATATTGAAGCTGTTACAGAGCACTACTTTGAGCACTCTTACAGCGTTGCTTGGCTCGAAGAGGATGATTTTATGACACACGATGTGGATCTCTCCGGAGTCCTGTCGTTGTGGCCTTACGCGCTTCCGGATCGACGTGGGGTATCTGGCTATTCTGACGTGATTCAGACACTCAAGAAAAAGACGAATCCAGCAGCTGAGGTTGAGATTTCAATTCCCGGTGAGTACTGGGCATCGTTCGATAAGTCGGGGGAGTGGATCACTATTATTGAAAACGAGGTGAAGACACGTGGAAGCGTCTATCTTTCAAAATCGCCAACTGAAGATATTGTGCTGGGACTTTCGAAAGCAACGCCCGATGGTGGTGAAAGAGTTGTTGCACAGGTGTGTCCGGATGATGTGCCGAAACTCCAGTCATTTGCTGATGAAGTTGAGCGGGTCGCATTTGGAAATGATCGACCACCTGCTAAAGAGTGTGATTCGGAATGGCATGATCTCGCGCAAGTCTGGTTAACCGGATCAAGCACTGTGACCAGCTGGATGAAAGTAACACTCCCAACCCCAACGTCGACTCCGGTGTTGCAGTTGTGGAAAAAGAAACATGGGGAGACAGAATGGGTATCCGTACAAATGAAACCGTATGGTGCGAGACGGCTACGAGATATTGCTGATGCACTTGAGATCGTATTTGAAATAGAAAACAGTGATACGAATGATTCCGCAGCCAGCTCCTGAACCGTACAGCCCCGGGGATCGTGTACGGGTTTATCTGGATGAGTCTGATCCGGATGTGGAATACCATGATACGGAGTGCGTTGTTGTTGAGCGGTTACAGGACGATCTTTCTGTAGAGACTGGTCGGAAATTAGACCAGTACAGTTACCGCGTCAAAACACAGGAAACTGGTGAGGAACTACCGATGCCGTTCAGACATGGTGATCTCGTCCAGGTGCATAATACGAGTTCCCAGTAACAGATATAGACACAAATAGTTACGAGACTAGTATCCTTCTAGAGCCGCTGCCCGCTATCAATCTCCCACTGCGCACCCATTATTTCATCTTCAGCATACTTTCCACTCAACAACTTCAGCAACTTCCAAGTATGAACGTACTTCCCAACTTCCAACTCAATCTGCCCATCCTGGCGGACATACTCAAGTGAAAATCGTTGATCCAACTCGTACATCTCTATCATCTGCTCAATCTGGTCAGGCGTCGCCTGCTCGTGAATCCCAGTATCATAGACCTCATACATCCCACGAAGGATGTTGATGTGGCTCAATAGCCACTCTGTCATCTTATTCTTGTTAGCGAGACAGATTCCAGCTTCTTCGAACCCTTCAATCGCTTCTTTCGCCCGTTTCTCATACTCTTCCCGCATATTAAATATACTCTCAAATGTTTTTGGACTAATAACGAATAACCACCCATCATAATATACTGCAGTAACACTCGGCTGAATCACAACCATATCACCACGGAATCGCTCATATTCTTGTCCCCGATATAGGAGCGATAATTTGTTCGTCGTTTCAACCAACTCGACACCCCGATACGACTGGACTCCGACCAACACCTTCCCATCCGGTTCACTGATTCGGATTAACTGGAAATCTGGATTTGGATCTGCAGTGTACGTAGTCGCACCATGATGATCACGTGAAATCAGGATTTCGAATAATTCGCTCCCGGGAAGATCACTGACTGGTGCACACTGCATAATAGAGTCTTCAGAGATCGTGTTCGCAACATCTAACGCCCGTGCTCGTGTATCGCCATCTCTGAGGTTGTCAATATGGGATGTGAGATCCTGAGCGAAGATGTCTGCCACTTCTTGCTGGATCGTTTTCCCGATTGGAAGTTTCCCAACTTCGGGAGATTCACCCGTATCTCGAACTAAGAGAAACTCCGCTTCCGTGTTTCCGGTCGCGTATTCACGAGCTTCTTTCAGCTTTTCGGCAGGGTCCAAGTTTAGTGACATGCTACGGTGCTAGCGCTGTTGTTCCATCCAGCGATACTATTTCAACTTTATTACGCGCGTCAGTATTCGCTTCGGATTCTGGTGACATTATCTTTTCCTCTAATGACCCGTCTGAAATGATTAACAGTACTTGGTCATCACTGGTGAGTTCATACACTTGATAGCCTCGTATACCCAACATTGGATTCACGTGTAGGTGACCGGAGTTGATTTGCAGAATCCCGAGAATAAAGAAGAACACGAGGAAAATCGCCATATCTAGTGGTTGTGTAAAATCGAGTCCTGCGAATACGAAGACGTAAACAAGCAAATAGGTTGTCAGGAGTTCGTTTCGTTTTTGGTACGTGTCAATTGCCCGTTGCGTCGTTGCACGGCCTGAATGAATCTGTACAATGTAGTATACAAGAAGAGTGAAAATCACGCAAAAGACGAAGATGCTACCGGTCAGGTAAGAGAGACCGACGGGAAAATCAACAAAGGGGATATAGTAAATATCGGAGACCATTGGGCCAACATTCCAGAACTTGAAACCCATAATAATGAAGAGCGGAACGTAGGAACTAATAAAAAGGATAATCTTGATTGGCTGTCGAAATTCCCGAACCACCATCACCTGTAATTTACATCGGCCAGTCAAATAATTGCTCGCCAAATTTGGCTATATGCTTCCCTTACCTTCTTAAGAATCACGCCGGTTCCACTCTATATGGCTTTCCAGCAGATTACTGCTGATGACATCGCCGGGTGGGATTCTTTGCAGGACATCGCGGACTCATTCGAGAAACGCGGCCTCAAACCCCGTCCGAACCTCGGGGAAGACAACGATCTCGTCCTTCAACTCGCTGACGACGAATTTGTTGTCCTTGTGAATGCAGGCCCCGGTGAATCAGCGACCGATTTCAAACCGGACAACCGATCACGGCATACGAACCTCGTTGCCACGAACGACTTCGAAGAATTCACTTTCCTTACGCGGATGCGAAGTTGGGAAGGTCAACAGCACGGGCGCATTAAGCATCAGAAAATTTCGTTTACCAAGGAACAATTCTCGCGTGCGAGTGGTGAGAAAAACACCGTACTGAAGAAACTCAATTCGATTGAATACGGCTCATCTGCAGCGATTTACGACACGCTGTACGATACACAACAAGTGGTCAAGGAGTTCTACCAAGATTTCGAGACACTCCGGACCGATCTCGTTCAGGAAGTCTCCGGTATCCCTGACGATCGCGGTGACGCGAAGCAACGGTATGTCCAAGTCATCCTTGACCGGATGATCTTCTTATACTTCATCCAGGAGAAGCGGCTTTTGAACCGCGATCCGAACTACCTACACGAACAACCCGGCGATGTCGTGGATGATGGTGAGGATCGGTACGAGAACTTCTACCAGCCGTTATTTTTCGAGTACCTTGCAGAAGACAAACAGAACCCTGACTTCGGAAGTCTCCCATACCTGAACGGTGGGCTGTTCGCCAAAAATCCAGTCGAAGAAGACTTTCCGGACGCGAAAATCGGAGACTCCGATGAAAGGACGAACAAGCTCTTCGATGACATCCTTGACTTCCTTTCAGACTGGAACTGGAACGTAGACGAACGCCTTGACATCGTTGATCCGAAAAATCTCTCACCCGCCATCCTCGGGCACATCTTCGAGCAGACTGTGAACCAGAAGGAGATGGGGGCGTACTATACACCCGAAGAGATCACCGGCTTCATGGCTCGACAGACAATCCACCCGTACTTGCTTGATCAGCTCAACGACACTGTCGATGCTGAATACGACGAGATTGACGATGTGTTTGGATTCCATAGTGTTCAAGCTAGCGGTGGCGAAGAAGCAGTAGCGGATGGTGGGACAATGACTCAACAGGTTCCGACCGAGAAATTAGAGACAAAACATGTCGAAACGCTGTATCACGACATTTTGAAAGAGGCTCATATTCTCGATCCTGCAGTTGGAAGCGGTGCATTCCTGCTTGCTGCACAGGACGTGCTGGTGGACATCTACATACAATGTATCGAATTCTTTCAGCAACTCGAACAGGAAGGCAAAGGTTGGGAATTGGGATCTCGCACCCGAGACGAGTTGGAAGAAATCAACGAAAATCAAGGTGGGGCATCGTTGTATGCAAAGCGGACAGTCATTCTGAACAATCTCTACGGTGTTGATATTGATGAGGGCGCAGTCGAAATCTGTAAACTTCGACTTTGGCTGTCAATGGTTGCAGACATCGAAGATGAGCCGAATGAGGTTCGGCCGCTTCCGAATATTGATTTCAATATTCGTCAAGGGAATACCCTGATTGGGTTCACTGAGATCAAGGAGATTGCCCGAGAGGATGAGGGCGATGCTGCCCTCTCAAACTACGGTGGTGGTGTTGGAGCTAACGTAGAGGAACTCTATAACGATGTTATTGAGGCGGTTGATCGTCATCGAAATGCCTCAACTGGAACAGAGGCTGCGAATGCACGTCGGGTAGCTGAGTCCAAAATCAACACCCATAGTGAAGTCCTCAATGAGAAAATCCTGGAACAATTCCGAGATGCCGGTATCGAGGGGGTCAATAAAGAGAATCTAAAATCGTATTATCCCTTCCACTGGGTTCTGGAGTTTGCAACTGTATATCAAGAGGGTGGATTCGATATGATTATTGGAAACCCCCCTTGGGACGTTTTGACCCCTAATCGGGATGACTTCTTCCCCAGATATGATGAAATGTTTAGAACTCGAATGCCGGATGATAAGAACGCAAAGATGGAAGAGTTGCTGGAAGATTCTTCCATCAAACAGGAGTGGGAACAGTATCAGATTGAGATGGAACGACGTGCAACGTACTTCAACAAGGGTGGACAGTACAAGCTGCAGAGCCCGGAAGTTGGTGGCTCCACTGTAGGGAACGAGAACGACCTTTCGATGCTGTTCTTGGAACGAGTATTTGATGTGATTAAGGAAGATGGATATGTTGCACAGATTCTACCAGGTGTGATTTTTAATGGTGCTGCTGGGAAGGATCTTCGACTCCACGCCTTAGAAAAATCAACGGTAAACTATATTATTGGATTCGAGAACCGTGGTATCTTCCCCGACATCGACAGCAGGTATAATTTTGGTATTGTCACACTCAAGAACAGCGGTTCAACCAAGAACGTCCGCGGAATCTTTCATCAGAACAGTGTCGGTGTATTGCGGAATGTGGAAACAAGTACCTTTGAAATCCCAATGCGGGTGCTTAAAGAATATTCCCCGAATTCCCGGATCTTTCCGAATATTGAGTCTGAAGAGGAAGTCCGCGTACTCAATGAGATCCTGAAGCATCCTTCTGCCGGTGATGATATAGACGAGTCATGGTACGCTTCCCTTTACGCTGAATTGCACCGTGCAGGCGACTCGAACCGTCTTGTCGAAGACTCGCAACAAGGGGATTATCCCGTGTACCAAGGCAAGAACGTTTTCCAGTTCGCTCACAGCAATGAATATGTAGACGGGTTAGCGGACATTTCACTCTGGAGTGTCAATGAGGATGTCTCTGAGGAAAAGAGTGCAAAAGCCCGGATACGTGGGAAGAACTTCCGATCACGCGATGCAGACATCAGCCTTAAGAAGGCGATCTATGAGAAGTTCACCGAGCACCCCGAGTATTCACACCTGAGCACACGATCGCAGAAGGGCTTCGTGAACGACGTGCTGACGGAAGAACATGACCGCCCGGAACTTTCACCGAAAGACGTTTTGTTGGATTCAACCGAGTATCGAATCGTCCTTCGTGAAATTGCGCGGGCAACCGACGAACGAACGCTCATAGCGGGTGTCATTCCGAAAGGCGCTGTTGCAGTTCATACGCTCCACACGGTACGCCCATACAAAGTTGAACCTGAAAAAGAGGATCTCGGTGAATATCCGATGCACAGTGCCTACAAACGTGTGTTCTCTGACAAGGAATTGTTCGTCGCAGTCGGGCTTTTGAACAGTATCCCCTTCGACTATCTGATGCGCACGAAGGTAGACTCTCACATTGTCAAGTACAAATTTGAGGAGTCACAGATGCCCAGACTCCAGGATGGTGATGACTGGTTCCACTACATTTCCGACCGGGCCGCTCGTCTGAACTGTTACGGTGAAGGATTTGAAGAAATGCGGGAAAGGTTAGGTGGTATCAAACCTGCTACCGAGATGAATGTGCGTCGGGAGCTTCAAGCTGAAATCGATGCCGCTGCTCTTCACGCGTATGGACTCAACCGACGTGACACAGAATTCATTCTCAACGACTTCCATCGTGTCTCTAACCCCAGAACCATGACTGAGGAATACTTCAATATGGTTTTTGAAAAGTACGACATACTTGAACAGGCAGAACCTCAACCGTAATAAGAGAAAGAACTACAACTGATTACGTTCCGATCACGCCCCAACACATCAATCGAGCCCGAACCACACTTTCACCTACGAGCTTCGTTTGATACTCTGTAGACGCTTCGACATTCTCCTGTAAGAATATTTCAAGTTCCTCTAGAAATTCGATTGGTGGCCATTCCGGGAACGAATCATACTGATCGTTATGTCGAAAGGTCTCCCGAAGAATTCGATCTTCATCCGTGTTTGCTAACTTCACGTCTTGTAGGCCTTCTTTGAGTTCCTCACCCCACTCATTAATTGTTTCATGGTCATAAATTTGAGCCGACATCTCACCGTGGTTTGGCTGTAGGTAGTGAGTGATGAAATCTAGGATCGTTTCCTGCTCTTTCGAAAACGCTTCACCCTGCTTGAACGCTCCTTCAACTTGTCCTTCACGGATTGTTTCTAACCGGTCTTCAACAACATCTTCAATTGCCTCGCGGTTTGATAATACGTTATCTGTGTTTCCAGTAATTGGTTCACCAGTAACTGACGGATCCATTTTCAATGTCCCAACAGGGCGCTCTTTCACTTCATCAGTGAACGGTTTGTAATAGAAGGCACGACGGACACGCCCGAGTGGTGACTTCTGTTCGTCGTCATCAAACCAGAGGTGTGCAAGACCGAACACTCCTGGACGTGGACCTGCATCATGGTCGGTGACGTTCGTATACAGAAATTCGCGTTCGTCCGGTGAGTCGTTGAAGTAGTCCTCAACATATTCGAAATCATCTTCTGTGAGTTCAAAATCCTCGTTCAGCTCTTTTTTCAGTAAGTATCGTTCGAACGCGGCGTTTTCGTTACTGCCCGCATTCCGGAGAAGCGGATTCTTGCTTGTATCGTCGAGCTCATTCACGTCATCGATTTTACGGGACTTCTGTAGTGAATCCTCTATTTCATCAACCTGCAACTCTCCGATCGTCTTATCTGTTTCAACACCAGCCTGATTAAGTACTTTATCTTCGTTCGGATCCAGGATGTTATTCTCCTTCCCGACGATAAGAGCGATGTCATTGATTTTCGCTTGCAGCCGCTTCAACAACTTAATGGCAGCTTCGATGTCGCCATCTGGGTAAAAGTTGTGTACGTGTTTTTCAGCAGTACTTCCGATCCGGTCTATCCGGCCGACCCGTTGAACGATTCGCATGGGATTCCACGGTAGATCGTACGAAACCTGGACTGATACATCCTGAAGATTCACTCCTTCCGATAGTGTGTCCGTTGCAACGACGTACTGCAGCTCGGATTCACCGGTCTCAGCAAGCGTCTGCTGGTACCCAGATGCTTCAGGAGCAAAGCGCTGTATCACGTCTTGTTTATTCTCGTCGCCGCCTTTTACAACAGCACTGTTCGCATCTGTTAACGGCGCATCCGAATTGTTCAGGAGTGAGCGGTAGACGTAATCAGCCGTTGCACGGTACTGCGTGAAAATAAGCACCTTCTCGTCATCATAGCCACCGAGCACATCTGCAAGGCGATCGATCTTTGGATCGCGGAAATCTCGCAGGGAGAACACAGCATCGTAGAAGTTGCGGGTAGCAGCGTCGACATTACTCAGATCACTCTGCGGATAGAGGATTGGATTGATCTCATCCTCGGGGACATCTGGGAGCACACCCGCATTATGATCCTGCAGCCATTGCCGTGTCGATACGGAATGATCATTCACGTTACCAGCATCACGCGCGACATCTCCAATGAACTGGGAGAGAAAATATGCCAGTAGCGTCAGATCTTCCCGAATATACATCTTCACTTCTCCGATCGTCGCATCTGCCAACTCATCCGTATCCCCACCTTCCTCTCCATCCTCTGCGCGAACAGCAGTCGTGTCGAACCCAAATTCTTCGAGCGTCTGTTCCAGATCCTCTGCAGCGTCTTTCCCTTCTACGAAGTCACCAATTGTTTTGGATTCGTCACCATCCTGGATTGTTCGCAGCATATCGATCTTCTCGTCTTCGGGAAGCCCATCTAGTAATCCCAGTAGTTGCCGTTCACTTTTATGTAGTGTTTCGATCGACTGAATAAACGCGTACGTTGAGGATTCCAACCGCTTCAGCAGATTCAGTTTGTACAGTGCTTTCAGCGTACTACCGGCTTTCGGATTCTTCACTGTGATGTGCGGCAAGTGTAATGCGTCCATCACATCAGGCAACATTCGATATACGGGTTGGTACGCCGGTGGGAGCGAGTACTGCTGCTTGTAGAGCTTCGGGGGTTTGAAGCTCATCTTGAAGTCCTCATCCTCTTGCACTTGGTCTTTCACATGTTTCCGCGTCCGTAGCACCATTACTTCGTTGAGGATGGCCGAAATTTCCTTTGAGTGCCGCTGTAACTGTTCAGTGAGCTTTCTCTGTTCCTCGCCACTCACCCTTTTTTTCCCAGCTGCGATTTCTTTCCGTGTCTGCGACAAGTCTATATACTCGTCAAATGCATCGAAATCAAGCGATGTCTTGTTCCGGATTTCTTCCGGGCTGGTGAAGAGGCTTATAAGATTTTTCAGATCAGTGGCACTGTTGTTGATCGGCGTTGCGGTTAACATGATCATCGTCTTCCCACGTAATTGCCGCAGATTCGCGTGGCGACGTGTCCCCTGATAGTCGTCATCATGGTCGGTTTTTGCCCGCCACCTACCGTAGTTTCGGAACCGATGAGCCTCATCAATGAGTAGCACATCAAATGCTTCATTCAGGTGTTGCACCTCATCGAAGGTCAGGTTCTGGAATTTGCTGATACTCATTACGTCAAGGTGTGTGCCATCCACCTCTAAGCCGAAGTACGGATTGCCATCCTCATCGGTATCGTCTTCGAGAAGGTCTTCCCATTGATCGGTGAGGTTTGCAGGAACGATGAGCAAGCAGCGTTCGCCACGCTGCCGGTAATCAAGCAAGAGTTCACCACCAATGAATGATTTCCCGAGGCCGACTGAGTCAGAGATGATGCATCCATTGAATTGGGAGAGTTTCTCCTTGGCACTCTCGTATCCGAGTGTCTGGAAGTAATATAGTGGGCTATCACGAATGGTGACGTTCCCGTTTAATTCGTCGTAGGCAAGGAGCTTGTACAGCTCGAACGGTTCAATATACGTCCCAAGTTCTTCATCTGATTCCTCGTCCTCAATCTCCTCTTCCTGTTGTTCTTTCCATTCTTGGTATTCAGTGCTGTTTTCGATGATTCGGATGATTTTTTCGCTGAAGTCCTCTGCGTTTGCCCACTGATTATCATACCATTCTTCGAAGGCTTCCGCCTCTCTGCGGTCTTGGCTCGTGAGGTTTAGTTCGATGTTATTCCGGTGGCCGCTTGCAGTGAAGTTTGATGATCCGACAACAGTCGCACAGGCGCGGTTATCTGTGTCTCCGTCGCCGTCCCAGCCCTCTTCTTCAAGTGGAGCTCTGAATGATGCTCCTTTCGCGTGGAAGTAGCCACGTTCTGGATTTCGAACACGGACGTTGACCTTGTTTTCGGCTATAAAGTCTCGGAGTCGATCAAGTCGTCCGATCTGGGCATTGTTCAGCTCGGAGATATTCTCTTGTATGTCGGCTTTGAGTTCCTGTTTGAGACTTTGTCCCTCACTAATTTCGTCGGCAGTACCTCTATCGGTTTGTCGGCCCATTAGAATCCGAAGTGGAGCGTGGCCGAGTTCCTCGGGGTCTGCAAGCTGTTCGAGATCCTCGCGGTAAAGGTCGAAACCTGAGACATAGAAGTATCCGGTTGCGATGCGGGCTTCTTCGATCTGAGGTATGATTTTCTTATAGATGTCTTCGAGTGTTCTGTCAGTGTTATCGACGAGTGGGGGGAGAGAAAGCATCGTGTTACTGAATGTAACCAGCAGTCCGACTTAGTAGTTAGTTCCTTCTGGCTCTGGAAGATGTGTCTACTCTACAGGTTGTTTCAGTCTATGATTTACTGAGGTCGTAGAATAAATCATTCAGCGGCTTTGCACGTTGAAATGGAGCGTGATGTAGGCAGTAGCACAGACTTTTTCGAGGCTCACGTACAAGGCTGAGTTATCCACCGTCATCGGTTAATTCTGGATCGATAATTTGCCGCGGTGACGGGTATTTTTCAATCGTACTGGCGAGCGACGCTGGGTCCGCGACTTTGACCCGTTCGACACGAGCAATAATCTCATCGTCCTTCACCACAGCCTGGACGTTATCACTCAAATTAGTCTTCCACTCTATATTTTCCGGGACTCGTTCTTCAACATACTGCCGAGCCTTGCCTGGACCACTCCAAGCAAGCGTTTCGTCAATTCCATTGATGGTGATGTGGGAGAGGTAGATTGATGGGTGTTTATCGCCGTCTGAGAGCATCCTAGTATTCGCTGAGTATCGGTGGATTATATACTTCCAGGCGTAGTGCGTGAATTGATTTTCTTCAACACTACAGTAACACGGGCTATAGCGAAAACGGCCCCCCACAGGG
>LFCJ01003829.1_pt1 | contig 11028 bp, 11 predicted proteins | sample 643141 | NCBI WGS metagenome assembly LFCJ01 (sample SAMN03766243, study PRJNA286221) | soda lake metagenome | biome: soda lake; feature: Kulunda steppe; material: water; isolation source: sample B1-Br-g2 brine of Lake Bitter-1 | place: Russia: Kulunda steppe | collected 2010-07 | reverse complement strand
GAGATTGAATTGCCCTAGACTTTTGTTATCTCGAGCCATTTCACGTTCTCCTTGGACAACGTGAACTGTTACTTGGCTCTGATTATTTTGTGCTGTTGTGAATGTTTTACTTTCTTCGGCAGGTACAGTTGTGTTTTTCTCGATCAATGTTTCTTTTAATCCTCCTTTAACTTCTACACCTAAACTTAGTGGTGCTACGTCTAACAAGAGGATGTCGTCCATTTCTCCAGTAATGCTTCCTGCCTGAATTGCGGCTCCTTTTGCTACAGCCTCGTCAGGGCTTACTGATTGATCTGGTTTTAATCCGGTGATTGCTTGTACGTGTTCTCTAACTGCAGGTATTCGTGTAGTACCTCCTACCAGAATTACTTCGTCTATTTCGCTTCGGTCTACGTCAGCGTCATTAATGGCTGTTTCTGTAGGTTTTGTGGTCTTTTGAATTAGCTTTTCAACTAGGTCTTCGAACTTACTTCTAGTTAGTTCGTAGTCTATGTTGTATGTGTTTCCTTCTTTATCTTGATGGATGAAAGGAATGTTAATCTTAGTGTTTTTACGAGATGAAAGCTCTATTTTAGCCTCTTCTGCGTTTTCTCTAATTCTTTGCATCGCTTCATCGTTTTCTGACAGGTCTATGTCGTTTTCATCCTCAAATTTTTCAAGAACCCATTCAATTATTTTTTGGTCAAAATCATCTCCGCCAAGGTGATTGTCTCCTTCGGTAGACTGTACTTCGTAGATTCCATCTCCCATTTCTAGAACTGTGACGTCAAAGGTTCCTCCTCCAAAGTCGTATACGAGGATTGTTTTTTCTTGATCATCGTCTAGTCCATATGCTAATGCTGCGGCAGTTGGTTCATTTAGTATTCTCTCTACTTCTAGGCCTGCAATTTCTCCGGCATCTTTTGTCGCTTGTCTTTGCGTGTCATCAAAGTGTGCCGGTACGGTAATTACTGCTTTTTCAACATCGGTTCCTAGTTTGTCTTCAGCATCATTTTTGAGTTTTTGTAATATCATTGATGAGATTTCTTGCGGAGTGTAGTCGTTATTCTCAAGTTCTACAGTGTAGTCTTCTCCCATGTGTCTTTTTATGCTTCGTACAGTATTTTCTTCGTTTGTCAGCATTTGGTTCTTTGCTGGTTTACCTATCAATCTTTCTCCGTTATCAAATGCTACTATTGATGGTGTTATTCTGTCTCCTTCCTTGTTTTCGAGGATTTGTGGTTCGCCGTCTTTTATTGTTGAGACTGCGCTTCTTGTTGTTCCGAGATCGATGCCGATTATTTTTGTCATAGTGTTGTTTTTGTCACCTTACACTGTTTTTATACAGGTGAATAAAAATTTTTAAAGAGTATCCTCTGCCTATAAAAAACCTAAACAGCTTTGTTGTTAGACAGTGATAACAATGTCTGGTTTTAATTACACAAAACAAGATCTCGAATATTTCTTTTCTTGTAATAGAATAGAGGAAAACATTGAAAACGGATACGTAACTCTTGAGGATGAAAGAAAACAAATACCAGAACAATATGTGGTAAGAAGGAAAGAAGGAGGAGCAAACTACGATGCTCTGAGCTTGGGGTTAACACATGATGAAGAATGGGTTATTATCAAGCCAGGTGACTTAAATGAGGGCGCAGCTGTTCCAGCTCATCAAACATATCGGCTATTATCAGAATATATTGATTTCAATATGCCTGCACTAAATTACGATGAAGAAAACAATCTTTTAATATTACAACATTTGGGAGAGCTCAAACATCCTGTCAAAGCACTAGATAACTCCACTAGAGATGATTTTATTACTTCTATGGCTGTGAAAGCTTTAGCTGGCGACTTTGACGTAGGAGGAAATGTAGGATTTAAAAAAGGGAATTTTTATGTGTATGACTTTGAAAACGCAGGAAATTCTATAAGATCTGTGGAAAAACACTTTGCAGAATATTTAGATTATATAAGCTCTCTTTCCAGTCAAGAAATAAATTTAAAAGATGTTGAAAGCAGAACAAGAGATATAGCAAACCAAATAAGTCTTGATAAATTCCAAGATCATGTAGAACAATTTTTTGAAACAGAAGAGCACGATTTATTCGATGAAGAAACTTTGACATATAATATTAGAACAGCGAAGGAAGGAGAAATATTCAGTCATGGATTCGAGAGTTCTACAGAATATGATGTAATTGAAACGGATAATTCGCTAAAAAATCAAAATATTAATGAATTAATGAGAAACCACTAAGAATCATTAGATTCTTTTTGTTTTCCAACAACAACCTCTGATTCTCTTAAAACCTCTTCATTGTACATATAACCCTTTCTACGTTCTTCTAAAACCTTATTGTGGTTTTTATGTTCTTCAGTATCTATTGCTTTATGAAGATTTGGATCAAATTCTTCTCCTTCAGCTTCTATTCTTTGCAGCCCCTTCCTCTCAAGTTTTTCATAAAGCTGGTCGGCAACCATTTTAACGCCTTGAATAATACTTGAGTCTTCAGGTGCAGAAAGAATGGCTCTTTCTAAGTTGTCCATAACAGTAATTAATTCTTCTGCAAGATTTTTTTGAGCTTCTTCTTCCCATTTTTCTTTTCTTTCATTCTCCTTTCGCTTATAGTTTTCAAAATCAGCCTTTACCTTCTTTGCAGTTGATTCTAATGATTTCTTTTCACTTTGCTCCTTCTCTAATTCGGCTTCTAATTGGGAAAGAGCTTTTTCCAGTTGTTCACGCGTCAGGTCGTTGTACATCTGTGAGATTGGTTAGACACTCAAATTTTAATATGAGATGGTTTAGACATTATCGCTTCAGATTTCGTAATGGTGGTGCCTATACTCCTCAGGAGTAAGGAAGTACAAAATTATGTCCTCAAATTCTCTATCTCCTAATTCTTCTTCAAAATTCTCGTCATAGAAAAACACGGCATAGTCGTTAGTTACGTCAAATCTTACGTCCATAGAGGTTCCTTCGTAGTTTAGTTTATGTTCTTTTAGCTCCAATTCCGTATCTTCGATTTGTTCTATTATTTTATGTTTATTTACGTTGTCGTGAGTGGTGTACTTTCCGGCGTACTTGGTTTTTGTTAGATCGTGTTTGTTCCAATTGTACTCTAGTAGCGACATTGATTATTCTCATTCTAATGTTGAGGGTGTAAACGTTTTCAGTATTTCTGAGATTATTTTAGTAGAGAATAGAAAAAAACTATAATATACCTTCTTTATTACATATAACATGTCTGATGAACATCCATTTGTTGATGAAACTGCTCGTAAAACATCTACAATAGTTACTAAAAATTCTATAGCAATACCCAGGGATCAAAAAAAGTTCAAAAAAAGTCAGCGTGCGTGGAATTGGGAGAAGATTGTGGACTTATTTTTCCCGGAAGAACAATCTCCTAAAAGAAATAAGTATGCTAAAATCTTTTTAAGAGAGTTAAAGGATGAAGGAGAAATTGATTCTGAAAAGCTGAATGCTTTTGACGAATGGGGCCATGAAAAGGGCAAATCCAATCTCAAAAATAAAATACTACCTAAGTTAAGAAGACTTGGCGTGATTAAGTACGAGTATCTCGAATATCGAGATGCGAGAGAAGGTTCTAAGGGCCGTAGAAAGGTGATTAAACCTTCAAGATCTTTTACGTCTATACTTGATTCTATGGCTAATGGTTGGGCGGCTTATGAGTCTGCTGCGTTCAAGGATTAAAACAGTAACGTCTTCCGGAAGACATTAAATAGTAGTTCAATCTGTTTGTTGAATCTTCTAATTTCCTTAGCAGCTTATGCTACCTCCTTTAGTTCTGAAGTGTTGCTGTAGCTGGTGTGACGTTTACTTCAGAATTTAAGCGTGTTAAATTTCTTTCTTGATGTTCTTGGTGTTGTGCTTCAAGTTCTGCTTCGTAAACTCTCATGTTTGCGTTCATTTTCGGTTATTCACCTTTGTTTTCTGTTTTTTTATTTTTTCTTTAGTTGTATGAGTATTTGGTATATGTTCCGAGGACGAATTTCTCACACTTGTCACTTAGTGCAAGAAACCGTCCTTAGTAGAAATCCTCACAGAGGTGTTGAATTCTATGTACAAACTAATAGTTGAGGAGTTTCCACGTTTTCCGAGTTTTTTGTAATTTCGCGGTCGGCCGTTGTTTGAAAATGGCTCCAGTTTGGTTTTGGAGCCAAGGCGTCATTCCACTTTATTCTTCCAGAATTCTAATAATTGAGAATGCCTTGGCCTTGTTATGGTTATACATAGGTCTCACTAGATCCACAGACATTGACATGTTTCCGGTGAGCCATTGAATATTATTTACCAAGGCCATTTTACATTTCACAAATTATGATTGTTTTCTTATAAATCTTCCGTTACGTATCACAATATCTTCTAAATTGTCGCTTTTCCAGTCTTTTCAGTATAATTTCAGAAAGCTCTTGTAAATTTCTAGCATCGTATTCGCAATATCTAACTAGTTTATCTAAATATTGTTCCTTATTTGTCTTTTCGTACTTTTTCCAAAGTTTTACTGCTTCTCGTCCATCAATGTCCTCAAGTTCTCTTTCTACTTTTAGCTCTTTTTCAATTTGCTTTAAGCCGCCAGACAAACCTATTTTTTTACCTTCATACATTAAGTCAATATGAGGCTTGTCGATTTCAACGTTAAAGTTATGTTCTAAGAAAGGTTTATCGAATCTTTTTCCGTTAAATGTAATGATGATGCTGGAATTATAAAATTCTCTTTCTAGGTTTTCTTTAGTAAGATTTTGGCCTTGTATCAGTGTTTTAGTTTTTCCGTTACGATGAAAGCTTACTGTTGTTACTTTATTTCTCTTTTTACTTAGGCCGGTAGTTTCAATGTCGAAGTAACAGGCTTTCTCTCTGAAATTTTCGTACATACGCCAATGGTGTTTTGAAGGTAACTTGTCTTTGAAGAAATGTGTGTTTTCTACTTCTAAATTCTTTCTAGCTTTTTCCAAGAATCTTTGTATTCTCTGCTTCTTGTTTTGAGATATTTTGTTTGTGCGGTCTAAGTGATTCCAATGAGTTACTTGGTTTTTCCAGAGTTTTTTCTCTGTTTTCTCGCCTACACCGGGTGCTAGTATGAAACTATTTTCTATTCGCATTTACAATATAACTCGAGTTTGTTTAGAAATAAAAAAGGAAATGATGAGAAAAAATCCCTTTTTTTGAAAACACCCTTATCTGGATGCTTTTACGTCGCTTTCTTGCACTGTTGTTCGGGATGCGTGTTGTGCGTATTCCTTTGCTTCTCTTGCTCTGTCTTCAGCGTATTCTTCTAGTTCATCTCTTAGTTCTTGTACTGCTTCTGCTGATACTCTTGAAGCTCCTGATTGCTTGATGATTCTCTTTACTGGTGCAAGTGGTAGTTCTGCCATTTTATGTTTCACCTCCTCATGAAAGCATTTTGCTTTTCTATAATTAATTATAGAGTGTAGCCCTATAAAAACGTTTTCGTTTTTACACTCGTTTTGACCCTGATTGGAATTTGAACACGGGTTTATGACACAATGGTGCAGTTTAGTAAGACAGTTCTAATTTTGGGGTTTCAGTGCATTATTTTTCTTGATTAGGTTAAGACTAAAAGAAGAAAGTAAGTGTTGCGTAATGATATGTATATCTAATTTTCATAACTGTTTGAGTTCTACTTCAATCCCGTCTGCAACCTCTGCTATCGCATAATAACCGTCCATTACGGGTCCTGGATTTACAACACTTGTATCCTTTATTGTATCTATTCCTCTACCTTCATGAATATGTCCGGTGACTACAAGATCAAACTGCTTTTCTTCAAAAAGTTCTCTAACGGCCTGACTTCATACATGTTGTCCATTTACAATGTCCACATCTGTGTTTTTTGGTGGTTGGTGAATAACAGCAATTCGAGTATTAGCAGTCATCCTATCGTAAAGAACAGTTAACGTGTTTTTGATCTCTGATTCTTTTGGTTCAAAAGGTGTATCAAAAGGAGTTGATCCTCCGCCAAAACCAACTGCATCAAATTCTTCAAAAGAGGCTATTTTCTTATGGAGATTTAAGCGTTGGTTCATTAAATGTCTTAGACATTTTTCTTCAGGATCCATGTTCCCGGGTATGGCCTTAGTAAGCTTCCCTTTTTTGTTGAATTCGTTAAGTACTTCTTCAAGTTTTTTCTCGTAATTTTCATACTCATTTGCATCGCTTAGATCTCCAGCACACAAAACAGCATCATATTTTGCTCTATCTAGTATCTTTCCTAGTTTTTCAACATCGCCGTGTATATCAGTTAATAATAGTAGTCTCATGTTAAGTTTTTTTGACGGATAGATCTTTAAGCACAGGTATTGCAATGAGAAGGTAGCAATTATGTATATTCGTGAGGTTCTTATTACTTGAGAGATAAGTTGTTTTTAGGGTAGAAGAGGAAAGTAGTGGTTGTTATGAAAGCAAGAATTTTGGATACTGACTATGTTGTGAACGATGAAGAGGTTACTCTGAGGCTTTTCTGCAAAAATGAGGATGATGAAAGTGTTTTAGGTGTTGACAAAGATTTTCTGCCCTATTTTTACGTTTTGCCGGAAGATGATGTAGGGGCTTTGAAAGAAAAAATAGAGAAAACAACTTTTTCTAAAGATGATAAAGATCTAGAAATATCTAAAATGGAAATAGATAGGCTTTCAGATGGTAAGAGCCAGATAGAAGTTCTAAAAATTTTTACAAATATTCCTGCCAATGTTACTAAACTTAAAAATCAGATCTGGGATTTACCGGAAACTAGAGAATGCAGAGAGTTTGATATACCTTTTTATCGTCGTTATATGATGGATAAAAATCTGAGAGTCGGTGAAACTTATGAAATAAAAGGAGGTAGTAAAGAAACAAGTAAATTTGATCACAAGATAAAATTAGAAGATATTAAACGAGTTTCTAGTCAAAAAAAGAGTTTTGAGTGGGATGTATTGGCGTTTGACATAGAAGTTTATAGAGATAAAGTAATTATGATTTCTTTGATTTCTGAAAATTATGAAAAACTGCTCACAATTGAAGAAGTAGATAGAGAATATGCCGAGGTTTTTGGATCAGAGAAAGAGTTATTAGAAGGTTTTAGGGAAATTATCAACATTCAAGATCCTGACGTTGTAACAGGTTATAATACGGACGAGTTCGACTTCAAAGTTCTTAGAGAAAGATTCGAAAAATATGATTTAAGCATGGATATAGGAAGAAATGGAGAAAGAATGAAATTTAATCGTAGAGGAAGATTTGCTGGTGCAAGAATAAAAGGACGGATGCATCTTGATATATATCCGTTTGTAACTCATGTGCTTGCTCCTGGACTAGAATCAGAAAGATTAGACCTTGATTCAGTTTCTGAAGAAGTGATAGGTAAAAGAAAAGACCAAATAACCTGGGAAGAGATGAAAAAAAGCTGGAAAAATAAAGAAAACTTGGAAAAATTGGCTGATTATGCTTTAAAGGACTCTCAACTTGCTTACGAGCTAGGTGAAGAAATAATTCCGCAAATAATTGAACTCTCAAGAGTAACCGGACTGATACCGTTCGATGCTTGTAGATTAACTTATGGACAACTTACTGAGAACTTTCTTCTTAGAGAGGCGCATAATCGAGACATGCTTGCAGAAAACAGACCTGGAAGGGATGAGAGGAGGAAGAGGCAAAGGCAAACAGCTTATGAAGGCGGGTTCGTATATGCTCCAGAGCCAGGTCTTTACGAAAATATCGCAACCTTAGATTTCAGAAGTTTATATCCAACAGTCATGGTTAGTCATAATATCTCGCCAGAGACATTGAACTTAGAGGATTGCGAAGAAGAGTATGAGGTAGAAGAACTCGAGCATACTTTTTGTCAAGATGAGAGAGGGTTTTTTCCAGATCTTATCAGAGAGTTAGTTGAGGATAGATACAAGTTAAAAGAAAAGATGGAGAATCTTAGCGAACAAAATTCAAAGTATAAGGCATTAGATAGCGAACAGAAAGCTAAAAAAATATTAGCAAACAGTTTTTATGGTTATTTGGGGTATGAAGGGGCAAGATGGTACTCAAGAGAATGTGCTGAGACAACCACGTATTTAGGTCGGAAATATATTGAGGAGACAATTGAAAAAGCAGAACAAGATAACTTTGAGGTTACATATGGAGACACAGATTCTGTTTTCTTGAGAAAGCAAAATATGAGTAAAAAGGATATAGAGAGTTTTTTAAATAGGATTAATACAGAATTACCGGACTTTATGGAATTAGAGTTCGAGGGGATGTTCGAAAGAGGATTCTTCACATCAACTAGCTCTGGTGAAGGTGCAAAAAAGAAGTATGCGCTAATAGACCAAGAAGGAAACATGAAAATCACAGGTTTTGAACAGGTACGGAGAGATTGGAGCCCTATTGCCAAGGAAACACAGAAAAAAGTACTGAGAAAGGTTTTAGAAGATAATATTGATGAAGCAGTGAATATTACAAAGGAGACAATTGATAAACTCAAACAAGGAGACGTTCCTGTTGAAAAACTTAAAATTTATACAACTCTAACTAAAGATCCTGAAGAGTATGATTCTACGGCACCTCATGTAGAAGCTGCTAAAAAAGCTATGAGGAAAGGCGATAAAATTGAGCCAGAAACAACTATTGAATATGTTATTACTAGAAAAGGAAGAAGCATATCGGATCAGGCAAAACTAGTGAAATATGCTGAAGATTATGATTCAGACTATTATATTGAGAAACAAATTATCCCTGTCACGCTAAGAGTTCTAAAAGTGTTTGGATATACTGAAGGACAACTAAAAGGAAAAGGAAGACAAAGCGGATTATCAAGATTTTCTTAAATTTACAAAAAATTCTTTAAAGAAATAATTCATCATTTGAAAACCTCTCCAGTCTTCATACTCCATAATAAAAGATCTAATTCCGCAAGACTTAATTGAGATTTTTCAGATACATCTAAGAGCAACTTTTCTATTTCTCTGTATTCTTTAAAGTTTTTAGGAGGTTCTACATCTTTAACTATGTTATATTCGTATAAAATTTGAAGGACAGGCTTTGAAATTATTGCAAAATTGTCTGCATATCCTGTATTTCTTAAGAAATGCGATGACCCTTTCCAACTTATCCCATCTATATTCTCAGAAAACCATTTTCGGCTTCTCTCCAAATTACTGGTATTTATTTTGTCTTTCAACTTCAGATCATTACTTGGATTTGTTAATGTGGGTTGCGATAGCTTTCTCCTGTTTTTTAGGATAAATTCTGCTTTTCTATTTGCTTGTTGAATTTCGAAAATATCTAAAGTTTGAGCTATACTGTTTTTAGAACCGTTTGATAACATTCCATTACTTTCCAATTTTTTGGCAGCTTTCCAAGATTGCTTAGCATTACTTTGGCTCGACAGAATAATGAAAACTAGTTCTTGGAATAGTCGTTCGTCAGAAGCGGTTTTTAAAGAATTAAATTCATCTATTCGTTCGTTCACTAGCTTTTGATTTTTGGAATACTCTTTTTTTACTTGATCTATTAATTTTTTCATTTTATAAAAAAAGAAAGGTTTGTTTGGTGTTTTTTCGTTTTTAATCTAGTTCTTGCTCGATCATGCTCTCAATTTGAGCGTAATCAAGAGCGTTAGGCACGTTTTGACCATTTATAAACACTGTAGGGGTGCCGCTGACTTCATTTTGGTAACCTACTTCTTGATCTCTATTGACTATATCGATAGTTTCTCTATTGTCGATACATTGTTCGAGTTCTTCATAGTCTAGTCCTTCGGTTTCTGCTTCAGCTAAGTCGGTAAGGCTTCCTATGTTGCTTTCTTGGAATAGAGCGTTATGGAAGTCCCAAAAGGCGTCATGATCTTGTTCAGCAACACATTCTGCTGCTACGGCCTCATTTTCTCCTCCTGCTACAGGGAAGTGTAAGTAGTAGAAGTTTACTCCGCCATCTTCGTCAAAATAACCTTCATCTTCTAGTCTATCTTTAACTTGGAACTCGAAGTCCGCACAGTAAGGACATAAATAGTCTCCGAATTCCACGATTGTGACGTTAGCGTCCTCTTCACCAAGCACAGGTCTATCATCTAAGGGAAACTCTTCCTGTTGATCCGGACCTGCAACTAGAGTTGGTAATACTTGAAGCGCTAGAAATCCTACGACAAGAATGGTTAACGTACCAAATAATCCGTAACCAGCTAGTTTTTTCCTTCTAGCTGTAATTTCTTGTTTTTCTTCTTCCTTTTTTCTTCTTGCTTTCTTTACTTTTTCTTTTTGGTGAGAATTTAATTCGTCTTCGTGTTCTTCGCCCCAGTGATAGTGTAGTCGGGCGGTGTTTTCGAATTCTTCACCACAAAAGTCACATTCTGCCATAATAACGTAAAGAATGGTTTCCAAAATTTATAACCTTGACATAATTTCGAAAGACTAATATTTGCTACTTATAGGGATTATATGTGTACCGATTCGTTTTTAGCGTCTTCACAAGCTTCAGCTAAAGCCTCTGAAAAAGTAGGGTGAGCATGAATAGTATTTATAATATCGTCGAGATAAGCCTGCATTTCAAGACCTAATGTTGCTTCTGCAATCATTTCAGAAGCTCTAGAACCAATAATCTGCACGCCTAATAGCTTTTCTTTTTCAGAAGCGATCACTCTTACAAAACCGTCTGTCTTATTTGTTGTTAAAGCTCTTCCAGATGCGGAAAAAGGAAATTTACCGACAAGAATGTTTTCATATTTTTCTTTAGCATTTTCAAGATTTTCTCCTACAACAGCAATTTCTGGATCGGTATACATTACCTTTGGGATATATTGGTTGTCGAACGCAGCTGGTTTTCCGGCTATAGCTTTTGCAGCTATTTTAGCCTCTCTATATGCTTTATGAGCAAGTAGAGGATTTCCTACGCAATCACCTATCGCGTATATGTTTTCATCATCGGTCTGCATCTTACTATTGACTCTAACAAAACCATCTTCAATTTTTACAGAAGTATTATCTAGTTCAAGATTTCGTAAGCTAGATTTGGCTTCCCTTCCAGCAGCTACAAGT